>Ga0302325_10024180_pt1 | contig 12645 bp, 13 predicted proteins | sample Palsa_T0_2_FD_201948 | JGI IMG/M metagenome (GOLD analysis project Ga0302325, IMG submission 201948) | Peat permafrost microbial communities from Stordalen Mire near Abisko, Sweden - Palsa_T0_2 | ecosystem: Environmental > Terrestrial > Soil > Palsa > Peat permafrost | place: Sweden: Abisko...
TTTCGCGTTATTGGCCCCACAAACCCTAGGGGATCCAACCATTAGAACTCATGAATTTTCACGAAAGACAGGCTGGGCTGTTGGAGATGCATTGCTCAATGAAAGTAATTAAATGAATCTTGAAATTTCGCAGAGATTGTCATCCCAATTACCCCTGTCCTATCATGGTAAATTCCCCGATTTATAATTTCTATGCCCCTATTCTTATCGCCGTAAGTCCGGGGTGTCTTATCGGCTCAGGGGCGGCTAATCAACTCGCAATTTTACCCATAACCGAAACCAGCTTCCAGGCCGTATCCGTGGACGAGGAAACAGATTAAATCACCTCTCACTCTCTTCTCGACCCTCTCGCTCGCTCCTTTCTTCGCCTCTGCAAATCACATTCCTCACTGTTGAGAGTGGAAGGGAGCAGCGGAATGGCAATCCCTCGACGCAATGGCACCTACATATTATAGCACCGCTCGCTCAACCCGCGACCACTTCGTCGAACCGCCTTCCCTCCTCTCACGCGTCGTCGCCGGCCTCCCTTCCGGCCTCAGCGCACAAATGCAAAGGCTCTGGGATCGAAATGCGTATGTCTCCGTCTCGACGAGCCCGTCGCGGATACCGAGGGGTCTGCGGCATTGGGAGCGTTTGCATCCGCGACGGTTGCTGAGTTTGCCGCATGCGTTGGTGCTGGTTTGGCTGTTGGTTTTGCTGTGGGGTGAGAGGTGGGTTTTCGAGGACGCGGTGAAGGGGTGTGATTGGGGGCGGTGGGAGAAATGGGTGAGTTCTTTTGCATTTAGTGGGCGAAAGGGAAGGGGAAGAGAGGAATGAAGCTGATGATGAAAACGAAAATAGCCCAAGGATGCAACGCCTCATCATCTGGTCTTTATTGCAGATCCGCAACTTATAGATCCGCATAGCTACCCTGGACGGCCGTGGCCACTGGATAAATTTACGATGCTGCACACCGATAATTACCTCAAGCGTTCTTATGTCCAATTGCAGAAGAAGCTGCATCCGGATACGATTTTCTTTCTTGGGGATTTGTTTGATGGGGGAAGGGAGTGGAAGACTGCGCATGGGAATACGGAGGATCCTGCGTGGGCCAATGGGTTGAGACCGTTAGGAGAGCAGGCATATGTGAAGACGTGGGGAAAGAGGTACGGCGAAGATTTCTGGTTGCGAGAGTACGACCGTTTTGGGAGAATCTTCGACAAATTCTGGAACATTGCGGGAGCGGATGCCGGGCCCTGGCAGAGAGGACGAAAGTTGATTTCAAGTTTGCCCGGAAATCATGATTTGGGATTTGGGGCGAATATCAAGATTCCTATAAGGAATCGATTCGAGGTCTATTTTGGGGACGTGAATAGGGTGGATGTTATTGGGAACCATACTTTTGTCTCGGTGGACTCGGTGTCGTTGAGTGCTAAGGGTTCACCGCACAAGACGGAGGAGATCACTAAGCCGGTGGAGGAATTCCTTTCGAACGTTCAGGTCACGAAACGGAAGGCTGTTGCTCGGGAATTGAGTTTTCTGGCAGGCAAAGAAAGAGTGATGCAATTGCCACACAAGGTTGAGGAGTTGGAGAAGGTCGACTTCACAAACCTCCCGACATTGGACCCAGGAGAAGGAACTGCCGAATTACCTACAATTCTGCTCACGCACGTACCCTTATATCGAGAGAGAGGCACTCCGTGTGGTCCCAAACGTGAGCATTGGCCTCCAAAAACCCCTCCAAAGGGCCAAACCGCGCCCGTTTTTCCAGATGACAGTAACGCTATCTCCCTCTCAGGAGGTTATCAATACCAAAACGTCCTGAGCGAAGAAGACTCTGTGAGCCTCGTTTCCAAAGTCGGAAACGTGATGCGAGTCTTCTCCGGAGACGACCACGATTATTGCGAGATCGTCCACCCAAAAAATAAAAACCATGCCAAAGAGGTAACAGTGAAAAGCATATCCTGGGCAATGGGCGTCCGCAAACCCGGCTTCCTCATGCTCAGCATGTGGAACCCCATCGACGCCTCCGGCCAATCTCGCCCCTTCTCCCCCTCAGGCCACGGCGCAGTACCCCAATCCCAAACAACAACAGAATCACATCTGTGTCTCCTCCCCGACCAACTCGGCATTTTTATCCGCTACCTCACCCTCCTCGTTCTCACCCTCCTAATCCTCATAACACGCGCAATCCTGACCCCCTTCCTCCACCTAATACCCTTCTCCGACTCGCCCCACCCCACAGAAATCGCGTTCTCCCTCCTCCCGACCACAAAACAAGACGTAAAACGCAGAGAAGATGATGAGGAGCACTGCCCCTCCAACTCCTCAACATCCACTTCCTCTAACAACGCGCAGAGCCTAGCCCCTCGCTCCTCTGCCGCGAGAACAAGAAGCGCGAGTCCGGCGAAGGGGTACGGGCTACCGGTTAACCAGGTGCGGTTCTCCACCCCGCCTCCAGTTACATCTTACCCATATTCCATCACCAATGGGAACGGGTCGTGGGGCTCTTCGGATGATTTTGGGAAAGATAAAACTGGGAGTGTGGCTGGAAGTGGGAAACCAAGGAATATGACAGCGCTGAAAATGATATGGCGAGAAGCATCGCGCAGTATCTGGCGTGTGACATGGATTGTGGTTCTTGTATATTTGTATTTGGTTTATTATGGGTGAGCTGCAACAGCTCGTTGGTTGGATTGGAAATATGTATACCAGAATTGGGCAGCATAGGTTGGCTGGCGTTAGGAAGGTAGTTGGTTACAATGATTTGACGGCCTAGACCTAGCCTTGATTCTTCTGCTGGTCTTTGTAATTTTTCTCCTTGCATCTTCAGAGATTCCCAAGAGAAAAGACTCGCAACGTGATAGCTGGTTGACTTGGCTGAAAGCCTTGCGAAGGGGCAGCGACGATTGGCTCCAAGTGGTTGCTCCTTCTGCCACATCGAGGCACTTGCATATATAGTCTCCATGCATTGCGACTTCACTCTCAGCCTGACCAAAAGAACACAATTTTTCGTTCCATGCTCTCCTCAACTATCGTGATGAAGTAACAGAGATTGAACCCAATGTCCTTCGGGTGGGCCGCCGGCGACATTGTGCTCGCTCTGCAAGTTCTCTACAAAGTAGGGCACGCGCTGAACGATGCTCGCGGAGCCTCGTCCGTCTACCAGGAATCCTCTGCCTTTCTTGACAGCCTACAGAAAACATTGGAACATCTACGACTATTTGCCTCGTCGTTGAACTCATCCATTAGCCCTGGGAAGCTCCATGAGCTGCAGAAATCAGTTTCGCAGATTCGAGTCCCAGTAACCAGATTTGTGGAGGATGTGAAGAAATTTGAACCGGCTTTAGCAGCCGATAGTCCCCGGAGCAAAGTACTTGCTATTCCGAGGAAGATACAATGGAGTTTTCAGATGGAGTCCAGATTGAAGAAACTCCAAGATACTATCGTGGTGCCGATGTTAGGACTGAATCTTGTTTTCGGAGTTCACATGCTGTGAGTGGGCCTTGTCAAATATTTACAAAGTTTGATGAAAGCGATATTGACCAACCCTCTCTCTAGTTCAGTGGTCTCGACGATGCGCACGGAATTACCCCAGCACATGCAAAGTGATTTCTCGAAAGTGCTTCGCCAACACTTCCCCGGCCTTTTGACGGAAGGGTTACAACCATGGACAAGTGCCGCGCTACAACACAAGGAGGAAATACTAGAAAGACAAGCACTCATTGCTGATGAAGCTATGAGCAATGCCGATGAGAACCGCCAGCTCGTTCTGAAGGGTATGGATTGTTGCCGCCAAGAAGGACTACACGCAATTAATAGCATTCGTACAACGCTTGAGACATTCAGTTCCAGAATAGACAGCTTGCCATCGAGGTTCGAGGACAAGATGAGGAGCCTCCGCATTATGGACGATAATGCTCAAGCACGGCTAGCAGCAGCCATATCAACCCACAGTGGAGAGCTGAAAGAAATCGGACAGACGATCGCGCGAATTCCGCATTCGAGATTTGATGCTTTATCTCCGTGCCAAACAGAAGAAGGATTCCGGCCAGACCCCGAGTTTCGAGATCTCTGTCGTCAATTCCAAATCTGGTAAGGATCAAGTTTGGGACCGGAAGACAATCTGCTGACCTGCTTAGTGCTTGGCTGCTCATAGCCAGTATCCAACAACTGGTGCGGAAACTTTCGTAAGCCAGACAGAAACAGCGCATTTCCTTAAGAGGTACTGATTTTGGGACAGGGAAATTCTGGTTCCGTACCTCACTGCCTTGAGTAAAGCCATTCGACTACCACAACAGCTTCTCCTTCTAGATGATAAATTCATGTTTGAGAACGCACTTGGATACACTTTCAGACTGTCCACTGCCCAGTTTCAAGACTGGAATGTGAGTACCCATTTTCTGCTGATAATAGTAGATACTTACTCCTTCGTGTAGTTGTTCTATAGATTCCTCAAAGACAGCTTCAAGGATCTCCCGGGATTCTCGCGGGTCATTAACCGGAAATTTCGGATTCTTAACCAGTTCAATGGAGCCATTATCGAAGCTCACTCTTGGAAAGCCGCAGTCCAACCCGGCGCCAGGGTGATGATGGCTATGCTTCTGAATCGTCCGGGCATGACTGGAAGCCGTTGTCCTTCCTGTCGTGGACAGGTTAGGTCCTTGAAAGATTCGGGACTCATTAAGTGGTTCGTGTGAACATGCTTAACCCTCTGAGCAAGACTTGACTATTTCCAGTTCTCTTTGTCGCAAATTAATAATCGCCTCCTCCAAAATGCCCGAAAGGCTAGCTGCTCTAAAAGGGTCAGCAGCCCCTAGATCTGCGATTCCTTGGGATGAATTTCTGGGAGAAATTGAAGACCTGACATATGAACCGTTGGTTGGAGAGAAGAGGCAGTCTTCGGATGTCTTATCCGTTGACGATCTTATGAAGGATGGTCTGAATGACGATGGAAGTGATGAAGAGATGAGAGCCTTCAAGCTTGTGACTTGGCAACCCGAAGATTTCAGTGGCTTGACAATCCTCTATCAACCAACGCGACGGAAACCAAACATAGAGTAAGAATCCCTTTGTGGATTTAGCTGGGCTTGACTAAAGAAGAACAGCATTGTGGCCATTCATGGTCTGCACGGTCATGCATGGGACTCGTTCGCATCAGACTTTGACCTCGGCGAACCTCCAAATCGTGAGATAAATTGGCTCCAAGATATCCTGCCAGGACGCATATTGAAGAAGAGCCGCTCGATGCTGGGGACAGAGCTTTCGGTTCGTGTCATGACTTTGGCTATGAGACAGAGCATTGGTTTGACGCCCCAGCCGTTGAATTCGAGAACCCTTGCCTAAGACTGCAGAGACATCTGGATGCAGAACGAGTTGATGTAAGAAGAGCTTATGTTTATTGACTTTAGCTAAAAGCCGTTAGGACCCTGATAGACCTTTGATACTAGTTGGGCATGGTTTGGGAGGTATCATTGCTCGGGAGGTAAGAATTTTCCCCCTATATTTTACGTGTTTAATTACGTTTATGATTATGTTTAGGCTGCTTTGAACATGAGAGGCACTAGAGGTGCTGATCATTGGTTGGTAAAAGGCTGCATGTTTTTCGACGCGACCATCAAGGAAATCACAACCAGCTTGCAAGGCGGATCTTACCCTCCAGGATTGGGCGCCGACCAGAGAGAGACATACCCATCGACAAAATCAACACTGAAATATATATGGAACAATTTTAAAAAGGCGCGACGAGCCATGGAAATCACGGTCTTGGATGTGGTGAGTAGAGAAACAAGAAAACATGTTAGTTGGGAAGAACTCTCTCTGTTTAAGCCTATGCTAACAAATGAAAGCCTCATCCAGGCGATGCAGTGGGAAAATGCTACCATGGAGACTGTGCGTTACTTGAGGTTTGTCAATACGGCATCACGAGCATAACGAAGAAGAACGAGGCAATTTATATTCCAAACGTGATGGACCTTCTTATAGATATGGTTCTGTGGAACTCAGATCTTGGACCACCCCAAAACCATGATACGCGGTTGTCATTCATATACAAGGATTTGGGACCGCCCAAGAACTATGACACGGATTTGTCATGTTCTTACAAGGAACCCCAGAGCTCATCCGTATCCGAGAGATATGGTCAACAACGTTCAAATGAATCGGTACTACTACCTCCACAGATATACTTTGGTATAAAAAGAAAAGCTCAGGCAGGTTCGAGTCTCACTGCTGCGATTCAACCGATTTCCTCTTCCAAGAAAGATGTACCAGGTCCACCAAATCCTTCTGGCCGGCATCCACGCCTTTCAAGTATACATATCTCTTACAGAGGTTTCTCGATTGTGCCTAAGAACTCCAACTCATCACGAAATCATCGTCCAAGAGCAAGGAGATACACGTGGTTCTGTTGCCAGTGCGGTTCTGGACCGAGCGAAATCAATTGCGTGACGGACTGCCTCGATTGTTATCACCCTCGATGCGCGGGTTGCTCGGTCGCGACTACTAAGTCATAATTGGCTCAGTCCAGCTATTACTGCTAGGAAGATTGGGTATTCAATGTACATTCGCACCGGACTCGAGCTACTTGCACTTTCTATTCTTCGAGCAAAGGCAAAATGCCTTGCAGTATGACCTCAGATCTTTCCTCCAAAACCATGGATGAAATCCTGCTCTATTCCTCACTGTTCAACATGTCAATTTAATGGAAGATTCACGTCACATTTATCAAAGCAAGTTCACACGAATCAATCAATATCAAGCAAGAAACCTTCGCATTGCAATCTCTGTCTAGTGTACAGGCCGTGAGACTCTCAATCGAGAAATGGAAAATACCTTTTCTCAATCTATGTCCGAAAAGCCCTCCAGCCTCTCAGTAAAATAAAATCGCAAGTAAAAACGCAGTACCTTCATTTAATAGGAAAAGAAAAAGTACAGTCTTTAGGAAATGCAACATCGATGGATCCTCCCCTTTACTGGACCATCTCAGCATCAGCAGAAACTGCAGCAGCAGCCTCAGTGCCAGGAACAACACCCTCTTCCATCCACTTCTTGAAGTCGCTGTTGACCTTCGCAACTGCATCATGATCAAGATCCTTCATCCAGCGATTGTTCATCTCGAACTTCTCCTTCATGCGATCGTTGCGCAGGTTCTCGAACTTGCGAAGGCGCTCACGGGCGGTGCTTTCCTTGGTCTTGGGATCCATGGTGAGTGGCTTGTTGGTGTAGATGAAGTACTCGGAACCTGGGTTCTTGTAGACAATCTTGTACGTGTTGACGCAGACGCGGAGAGTGAGATCCTCGTTGAAGAGAATGGGCTTGGGTTGGGCGCTGCTGTCTTCGGACTCGGCGTCGGCGGATGGGAGATTGCGGGTTAGAACAACTTTGTGGAGACGACTGCGGGGAACACCTTCAGTGGGCTCGATACGGACGTAGGAGGAGATGTAATATTGCCAGCGCTCCTTTTGCTCCATGTCATCAAGGTCAAAGGTGGTTTCATCTCTCGTGATCCATTGGACGGTTGCCTCATTCTTCTTAGGATACTGTTGAAGATGAGCAAAACTTCGGTTAGGAGAGAGGAAGCGACGACTTACCCATTGAATCAGAAACAGCTCTCCATCCTTGACATATTTGTCCGCTTGCTTGCGCATGTTGATTTCAGCATTGTAAGATGTCTCCTCGGTCGCTCTGTTGCGATAGAATTGATCAATCAGATCAGTGGTGGTCTCTTTCTTCTCGATCGATGAGCAGATGGCACCTTGTCTGCAAAGGGTCTTGAGGAGGTCCAAGATGGTGTAAATCTGCCAGCCCTTCTTCAAGTAATAGCGTCGGAGCCAGTTCTGGTAAGGTCCTTCTTCAACTTCTCCATTTATGAAATCCTCAATAAGCTGCAAGGTTTTCGAGTAATAGGTCTCGCCGTTCAATGGTTGGAAGTAGTCATCGTTGTCGTTGATCAAGCCGATGTCTCTGGCAGGTTTTGGTTGAGATGCGCGGATTCCTTCTTCTCGGGCTTCTGCTTCATTGTCTTTCATCTCCTTCAATCGCTGATATAACGCCTGAAAGATTGTGAAGAAGACAAAGATTGTTTGGTTGCCGTACAATTTGTACCAGTCACGCTTGAATGGCTGGTCTGCCTTGAGCTCGAGATCCTCAACGTCAAGATTTTGGCGTGCTTCTGCTGCAACAGGGTGAGCTGCCCAACGCTCGTTGGTAACCTCCGTGATAGCTTGATCGTCTGCTGCATCACCCTCATCGTCTGCAACAGAATCGACGTCTGGAGTTGATTCCTTGCTGCCTGTTGCACTGTCTTGCTTTTGGCCACGACCGCGAGTACCATTACGGCCCTTGTCAAGAACACCTCGTCGAAGATCAGATTTCTTGGCATTGCCTCCTCGTCTACCTCTACCACCGCTGCCATTTGGCAGTTCAGAAGGAGTGGCTTCATCATAGTCATCATCAGGAGTTCCTCGATCGATATCTCTGGTGCATTCATTGATGAGCTCATCTGAAACGTCGAAGAACGTTGAGACGAATTTTTCAAAGAAATCTGAGATTCGACGGCGCTCGAGACTGTTGTGCTGGTTCGCGTTGCTGGCGTAAAGGACCATGAAGCGGAGAAGATCTGTAATGACTTCTCGATCGCTGAAATCGTAGGAGTATTGGTGTTTTGGTGCTCTGCCTTTTGTGCTTCGCTGGCGTCTTTGCTCCTCGTGATCGGTCTTGATTTTATCAACAAGATACTTAGCGGCGAAATGCTTCTTGTCGAGCTGCTTGACTTGGATCCCCATGTGATCAAGACTCTTGAGGTACATAGCCTGCGTCTGCGCATGCCAAACTTTCTCCCACTCGCGCTGCGATCTATGTCAGGCTCAACCACATCTCAAGGAATGCATAGAAACTTACCTGCGTGAATCGCCATTCTTCATCCTTTTGCTTCAATCGCGCTAAGACAATGGGGAGTACTGCGCATGGATCCTTGAAGAGATCTGCAACAACTTCTGGACCTTTTTCTCCGTAAACTTTCTTCAGAACACGCTTGTAGATTGCTTGACTTTGGCCTCCTAGACCAATAGGCATGCGGAATTCCTTCCTGGCGTCGCTGTTCATTGCAAGAATCTGTTGGCCGATGGGTTCGAGAAGTTGGATGACTTTGGCGTTTGCTTCGATATTGAAGTCATAGTCATGGCGTTCCTCCTCGATGCGATGGAGACTTTCTTCAAAGACATTCTTTCGATGGGCGACGAATCCGGAGTCTTCTGAGGCCCATGTAGGGTGGGATGCCCAGTCATCGTTGAGTACCTCGAGGCACATTTCGTCTCGACCCGAGCAAGGCCGTAAGCGTTCCTGCAATAGAACGTCAATTTTATCCAACCGGGCGAGACGTGCTTTGGCTTCAAGCTTCCTCTTTTTGGAAGACGATGAATCTTCTGACGCCAAGGTACTATATTCCCTCTTCAAGGAAGGGACACTGGGAGCAAAGAAGTAATTATGGGGGGCGAGGGGGTCCATTCTGAGATCTGACGTCTCAACTCGGATTGGGTGATTGAACTTGTGTTTTGTAACCCATAGCTGGCCTTTGGCTGCCATTTGGGAATATTGTCCCACAGTTGCATAAATATTTTCCATGGATGCAACGGTCGTGTGCGTTTTTGATGTTGTGAAGTGGTGATGAGATTGGAAAGATGAAGGGGATGGATGGAGGTTTATTAAATAATGTTCTACATCTTTTCGAACAATACCAGGACTGCTGCGTATTAAGATAGATTAACAATGCCCCAACTACAATAGGAACATTATTCTGGTTGTTGCGCCAGCGGCCATTCTCTCTGGTGTTGCCGGCACAATAGATACTTTCAATTGTCCCATTCACAACAGAACAATATTCGAAGAGTGAATTTGCCACACCAAGTTGACAAAGTACTGCGCAGTTTCGAACAACAGCAAAGCACGATAAGGCAAAGTATAGAACAGATAGGAAGAAATAATGTACGTACTCTCTTGGGAAGAAGGCGGTAGCTTGGGCCCAGGCCTCTGCAGTTGCTCAGCGCGACTCGACCAGTTGGTGCTTTCGGTTGATTATCGATGACCTCCTCACGGCCGTCGTAACCGACAAATTGCTTGAACCAGTTCATCAAATCGGGATTTCCGCCAATGAAATTGCTGACTTTGTGTACGAGGACATCTTTGCCGATAAGATCTTGAGAGAACAAGTTGCAGAGCTTCAAGAACTCGTTCATGGTCTGCTTATTACTGATGTATTTCTTCACGCGATCAAAGAAAGCAAGCTCTTCCGACGTCGCAGCAGACGTAGAGGTAGGAGGCAGTGGTTCAGGCATAATGGGCGTCAAAGTTGGCGACACAGCTGGAGCATCTGGAGCATTCGGCTTGTGATGAAGCTTGGTTCGCTGTTAAACACGCGTATTAGTACATTTGACAGATCTTTCGACGTTACAGAGTATGTGATGTACTTTAGAGAGCACATACCTTGTTCACCGCGACACCTTGCGCCATTCCTCGCGCAGAGCTTTCCCCCATCGCGTTGGCTTGAGAAGCTGAATTCATGGCCGTGTTGTTGCGAGGGCGCTTTTTATTCTCCTTGCTAGAACTAGTTGGAAGCGCGAAGTTGCCAACTGGAGGCAGCTTTGCTTCGCCTCGTGCACCGTGGCTTTGGGGCGTTTGATTTTGTTGAGCTTCTTCAGCTGCTTTGGCTGCCGCTGCTGCCTTTGCTTGAGCAGCAGATTCGGGGAGGAATTGCTTGAAATCCTCAAGTAGATCCGGTGCAGTGTTGAAAAGATGCGTGACTTGCGCGTAAACGTCTTGTATTGGTTTCGACTCGCGTTGGTAGGTCTGAAGTATTTCAAGAAATTGTTTATAGATCTCAGGTCGATCTTGAAATCGGTTCTGTTGATAGCATTAGCGAATTTTTTGACGTCGGCTTCATCTCCATCTTAATTTCATGAGAGAACCGAAAACTGTTGCAGAGACTTACCTTGATCTTGTTCACATAACTAATCGCGTGGTTGAATTCAACCGGCCCTCGTTTCTCAATCTGCACCCCGCCACCATTCATGCTAGGCTGGCTGCCCGGAGTTGGAGTTTGTGCATTTCTAGCAGGTCCTGGGTGTCCTAAGGTTGCAACGGCACTTGTCAGCTGAGATACGCCTCTTTGTTGCTGTTGGTGAGCGGCGGCTGCTGCTGCTTGCTGGGCTTCATAAGTAGAGTGTTGTGCTGGAGCTTGGCCATAAGCAGGAGCAGAATTCTGATTTTGAGGGCTGAAAACATCTTCAGGACTCATACGACCAGGTCCTCTCCAGTCACCAGGTCGTTCACTAGGTCTTTGAGCACCGTAGTAACCGCCACCCACGCCTCCTTGCACAATTACGGCGTCAGGGAGGGCACGGCTTCCTGTGATTGATTGCACCGTTGTGCCCATAGGTGTTGTAACTCTTATTGTATTTGGATCGTTCCCTGCACCACACTCAATGCGATAGCCAGGAGGAAGAAATGTATTGAATCCTTGTATAAGATTGGGATGACCAGCAAATAGCTCGGAGACACGGTTGATGACACCTGGAGTATCAATACTAAGAAGAGTTAGAACTTGTTTGTGGAAGAAGAGATCGAGACGGGGAACTTACGCTTGGCTTTTGAAATCTTTCATAATATCCAGGAATCGGTTGTACACATCCGGTTGATCAGCAAATTGGACCTTGACCTGATCAAGGTAGCTTAGGGCATCCTGAAGTGATATCGTCAGCGTTCGATCTACACAGGTGGACTTGCGAAATTATTCAAACAAGCGAGCAGGCTCCCTATCAAGCTCAAATCCACGAGGCGAAGCCCCTATTTTAACGAGTACTCCACGTGTGCTTCAGGGCGAACAAAGGAGCAAAGCTCAATTGAACCGATGAAGATCATAAATATCACGGCTAATAGGTCCGCCACAAAAATGTACTTGCTTGCCCCTTCGCAGGGAGGATCTCGTGCTGGGGAAAATTGGGAAGGCGCAGGTGCTCGATCTTCAATAAAAGCGGCTAGACTTACATTTAAGATAGGTTGTTGTCCGCCTTGCCCCAACGCAGGTGCTCCGGGTATCTGATGACCCTGGGGAATGGGTGGCCCACCAAATGGAAGTTGCTGTAGTCTCGCTACAGCTTCCTGCTGCTGCTGTTGTTGAAATGTTCCTCCTAACCCAACGGCTCCCCCGCCAGGAGCACCGACCGGGTTATGATGTATGAGTCCAGGCCCAAAGCCCTGTTGCTGTTGAAGCTGGCTAGTGGCAGCTTGTGGGTTGTGCTGGATCGAGCGATTCGCCTCACTGTGCAGTGGACCGCCGAAAGCATTCCCAGGGCCACTCGGTGCACCAAGTGGCCCAGAGGGCGGAGGACCACCATGGTTTGCAAGTAGGCCACCAGGGCTGTGTATGGTACCTGCTAACCGTGATGCTACTGGTTGATGGATAGGTATCGAAGCGGTGTTGTTCTGGTGAGGGGGAGGTGGTTGATATTGATCTCGATGTTGTCTTTCTCTCTCTTGCCTCTCATTATGTTCACGTTCGCGCTCTCTTTGAGCCAGCTCTTCCTGCTGTAGTGCGCGTTGTCTATGCTGGTCCTCGAGCTCGCGCTCTCGGTCAAAGCCCGGCTGACCGTGGGGTTGATTATTCATGGC
>Ga0302325_10024181_pt1 | contig 12645 bp, 12 predicted proteins | sample Palsa_T0_2_FD_201948 | JGI IMG/M metagenome (GOLD analysis project Ga0302325, IMG submission 201948) | Peat permafrost microbial communities from Stordalen Mire near Abisko, Sweden - Palsa_T0_2 | ecosystem: Environmental > Terrestrial > Soil > Palsa > Peat permafrost | place: Sweden: Abisko...
CCAGCCGCCCGCCAGCAGCGGGCCGATGTGGTCCCACCAGCGGGAGTGGGCGGCACCGCCGTGCACGAGCACGATGCCCCGGTCAGCAGGCTCCCCCCACGCCCGGTAGGCGATCTCGGTTCCCTCGACGGTCGCGCGGCGCGCCTGGACCGGTGCGGCCAGGGCGGCGGTGAACCAGGCCGGACTCCCGGTTTCCCCGGCTGCCTCGGCATCGGCAGGTGATGTCATGAGCAGAAGCGAACCAGATGGCGTGCCTGTCGCGCCAGCCGGAGGGACCTGACCGATGGTGGTCGGCCTGCCAGGAACCGCTTAGGGTTCTGCTATGCAGTCAGCGCAGAAGCCCGGCGGGCCGGTGAACGTACCAACGTCCATCATGAGCCGCGCCGGGGCCGCCGCCACAGCCGAACTGATCACCGAGGCGCACAGCCGTGACCGAGGCCGCGATGGTCGTTGAGGCGCTGAGCCGGGAACTGGCCGATGACCGCCTGGTGGTCGATCCTGACGTGCTCGCCGCCATGTCGCACGACGAAGCCGAGTGGGCCCCCGCCGGGAAGGCGGTCGCCGGGGTGCGGGCTCGATCAGAGGCCGAGGTGCAGCACGTCGTCCGCGTCTGCGCCGAGTTCGGGATTCCCGTCGTGCCGCGCGGCGCGGGTACCGGGCTGTCCGGCGGTGCCAACGCGGTCAGTGGCTGTGTCGTCCTTGACCTGTCGCGGATGGACCAGGTGCTGGAGATCGATCCGGACAATCTGCTCTGCGTCGTCCAGCCAGGTGCGGTCAACAACGACGTCAAGGCCGCCGTCGCCGAACAGGGCCTGTGGTACCCGCCGGACCCGGCCAGCGCCCCGTGGTCGACGATCGGCGGCAACGTGGCCACCAATGCCGGCGGCCTATGCTGCCTGAAGTACGGCGTCACCCGCGATTACGTGCTGGGCCTGCGCGCCGTCGTGGGCGGCCCTGTCGCCTACGGTGACGTGGTACGCCTGGGTCGGCGCACCACCAAGGGCGTGGCCGGGCTCGACATGGTCGGGCTCTTCGTCGGATCCGAGGGCACGCTCGGCGTGGTGACCGAGGTGACCCTGCGGCTGCGGCCCGCGCCAGTCGGCGTCCCCCGTACGATCGTCGGGGCGTTCGGCGACCTGATCGCCTCTGGCCAGGCCGTCGCCCAGATCACCCGCCGCGGGCTGACCCCCGCGGTGCTCGAGCTGCTGGACCGGTTCTGCCTGCAGGCGGTGGAGGACTGGAAGCACCTGGGCATCGGCACGGACGCGGCGGCGCTGCTGCTGGTCCGGGTGGATACGCCCGGGGAATCGGGTGCGGCTGAGGCGGACGCGATCGCCGCGGCCATGACCGACGCCGGCGCTATATGGGTGGAGCAGTCGACCGACGACACCGAGGCGGAAGCGTTGTTCCAGGCCCGGCTGCTGGCCTACCCGGCGCTTGAGCGGCTCGGGCCACTCCTCACCGAAGACGTCTGCGTGCCGCGGTCTAAGGTCCCCGCGATGCTGGAGCAGACGGGTCTGATCGCGGCCCGGCACGATGTGCACATCGCGACCATCGCCCACGCCGGCGACGGGAACCTGCACCCGCTGATCATCACCCCGCCGGGCGACGCGGCGGCCCGCATCGCGGCTCAGGCCGCGTTCGAGGAGATTCTGGACGCGGCGATCGCCCTAGGCGGCACCGTCACCGGCGAGCACGGCGTCGGGATCCTCAAACGTGACGGCATGCGCCGCGAGCTCGATCCCGGCTCGCTCGCGCTGCAGTCCGCGGTGCGCCGCGCCCTGGATCCGCTCGAGATATTCAACCCCGGCAAGGGGTAATCGGAGGCAGGCGGCGCAGCCAGTGCCGTTCAGTACGGGCTGACGGGGAACGGAATCGCGACCTGGGAGGTGATCCAGTGACCCAGCAATCATCGATTTTCCGAGCCGCGACCGAGATTGCGAAACTCGATATCTTCGCGGAGGACGCCGAGGCCGCACGACAGCGCGCCGCCTGGTCTGGAGCCATCGCTCCAGGCTGGGACATTGTGGGCAACGCGAACGGCGGATACCTGCTGGCGATCGCCGCCCGCGCGCTGGCCGCCGCGCTCGTTCGCCCCGACCCGGTGACCATCTCGGCTCACTACTTCCATCCGGGCCAGCCCGGTGACGTAACGATCGAGACCCAGGTCCTGAAGGAGGGCCGAAGGTTCAGTTCTGGCACTGCGACACTCCTTTCGAAAGGACGAGCCCTGCTGGGCTGCATCGGCACCTTCGGCGACCTCACCGAAGTATCGGGACCGGAGATCATCGACCAGGGTCCCCCGGAGATGCCCGATCCTGGCGACTGCCTGCCTGTGGTGGCCACCGATACTTTCCCGCCACCGTTCATGGGGAAAATCGAGCTCCGCCTGCATCCAGAAGACGGCCAGTTCCTCCTGGGCAAACGGACGGGACAAGCGCTGATGCGCGGCTGGTTCCGGCTTCGCGACGGTGAACCGGCCGACACCATCGCTCTTCTGTGTGCTGCCGACGCCTTTCCGCCCACGGCCTTCAATGCCGATTTTCCGGTGGCGTGGACGCCCACCATCGAACTCACCGTGCACGTTCGCGCTCGGCCCGCGCCAGGATGGCTGCGATGCACGTTCGCCACGCACTTCGTGACCGGTGGCTTCCTTGAAGAGGACGGCGAAATCTGGGACTCAACCGGGCGCCTCGTCGCCCAGTCGCGCCAGCTTGCCCTGGTACCGCGCGGTTAGCCCTGGGTGGCCGCCGCGATCTCGCTGGCGACATCATCAGCGTGGTCGAGCGGCAGGAACGTCCGGCCGCCCGGCACCGTGGTGAGGGTGGCGTGCGGGAATGCGTCGCTCAGCTGCTGTCCCAGCCCGGGCCGGAAGAACGGGTCATCCTCTCCCCACAGGATTCGCACGGGGCCGGTGAACTGGCCGAACCGGCTGGCGGAGTCGACCAGGACACGTGGGTTGACGCCTCGCGCGAACTTGGCGAGGTCGCGCCGGATGGTCTTGCTGGCCAGCGGCTGCATCCAGCTGCCGGTGAGGTCCGGATCGAGCGGCCTGCTGGACAGCGGCCCGAAGGCGAGCGGGCCGTGCCGCACCTTTTCCCACCGGAGTGCCGGGGCGAGGCCAGCGACCAGCCAGGGATGGCGCAGGGCGCGGAACAGTGGTGCGAGGGCCCGGGGAGGGAACGTCCCGAACGCGTCGCAGTCGGTCAGGACCGCTGCCCGGACCCGGCTCGTGTCGCCGCCCAGCATGACCTGGCAGATCGCCCCGCCAGTGTCGTTGCCGACGATGGTCACGTCGCTGAGGCGCAGCGCGGAGATGAAGTCCCGGACGAGCGTGGCGATCCCCTCGGGCGAGAGGTCGGCATCGGCGTTCATCGGCCGCTGGTGCGCGCCGAGCGGAAGTGTCGGCGCGTAGCTGCGGATGCCCTCGGCCGCGAGCCGGTCGGCCACGGGCTCCCAGAGCCGGGCATCGACGAGAATTCCGTGCACGAACACGACAGGCGGGAGGGAACTTGAGGCAGGCCCGGCGGCGCGGTACGCGAGCTTGCCCTGCGGCAGGTCGGCGACTTCGAAGTCGGCGGAAGCAAAATCGGTTATCATGGAACTAACGTACGTTCAGTACGTATGTTTGTCGAGACATTATTTGGTCGGCCGGGCAGAGATGTGAAGAATCAGAGAATGCCATCCCAGACTTCCGCCACGCCGAGGGTGCGGCGTACGCAGGCCGACCGCTCGGCCGCGACCCGTGAGGCGCTGGTCGCGGCGGCGCGCCGGCTGTTCGCCGCGCAAGGCTTCGCGGACGTACCGACCGACGCGATCGTCGCGGCGGCCGGGGTCACCCGGGGGGCGCTCTACCACCAGTTCGCCGACAAGACGGCGCTGTTCGACGCGGTCATGGAAGCGGTCGAGGCCGATATCGCCAGGCGGCTCGCTGATGAGGTCGCCGCCGCCGGAGTGTCCGATCCAGTCGAGGCCTTGCGGCACGCCGTGCGGACGTGGCTGGATATCTGCGTCGAGCCGGAGATTCACCGCATCGCTCTCATCGACGGGCCGTCGGTCCTGGGCTGGGCGCGCTGGCGGGCGGTATGCCAGCAGCACGTGTTCGGACTGGTACAGGCCCTCCTGGCCGACGGGATCGAGCTCGGGCGGATCCGCGCGCAGCCGGCCCGGCCGCTTGCGCACGCCCTCATGGGGGCCGGCGACGAAGCCGCCCTGTACGTGGTGGAATCGGCAGATCGCGGACGGGCACGCGCCGAGATGATCGAGGTCCTGGACCAGCTGATCGCGGGGGTGACGGCGTGACGTCCGGCGTACGGGTTACCCGGGTACCGTCTCCCGGGCGTGACGAGGCCGGCGCCTACCGCCCTGCGACCGCGGCCGCGGCCGCGTGATCTCGCTTGGCGACTTCCTCCCGGACGATGGGGATGACGTGACGGCCGATGTCGATCGCGTCGGCGAGCAGGTCGTAGCCGCGCATGGAGATGATGTCGACGCCGAGGTCGATGTAGTCCAGGATGGCTTGCGCGACGGTGTCGGGCGTGCCGACCAGGGCGTTGGAGTTGCCCGCGCCGCCGGTGACCGCGGCGGTGCGGGTCCACAGCGCCCGGTCGAAGCGCTCGCCCTCGGCCGCGATGGCGATCAGCCGCTGGGAACCGGTGTTCTCCGGGTTGTTGAGCGGCCGGCGCCGGGACAGCGCCCCGCCGTTGGCCGACACCCGGTCTTCGATCCGGCGGACGATCTCGTGGGCCTTGGCCCAGGCCTTCTCCTCGGTCGGCGCGATGATCGGCCGGAACGCGACCTGGATCTTCGGTGCGTCGCCGCGTCCGGCCGCCTTGGCCGCGGCCTTGACCGCGTCGATCTGCTCCGCGGTGTCGGCGAGCGGCTCGCCCCACAGGCAGTAGATGTCGGCCTCGGCCCCGCCGACCCGGTTCGCGGCCGGTGACGAGCCGCCGAAGGACAGCCGGGGCCGTGGCGTCTGGACCGGGAATACGTCGCTGACGAAGTCGGCGAACTTGTAGTGCGGCCCGTCGTGGTCGAAGGGCTCGCGTGCCGTCCAGGCCTTCTTGACGATCGCCATGTACTCCCCGGTGCGCGCATACCGCTCGTCGTGGGTGAGGTAGTCGCCCTCGCGCTGCTGCTCGTGGTCGGTGCCGCCGGTGATGAAGTGCACGGTCACCCGGCCGCCGCTGATCTGGTCGATGGTGGCGAACGTCTTAGCCGCGAAGGTCGGGTAGGACACGTTCGGGCGATGGGCGAGCAGCAGCTGCAGCGTGTCGGTCTTGCTGGCGATATAGGCCGCGGCCACGTTTGGGTCGGGAGCCCCCGAGCCGTAGGCGAACAGGACGCGATCCCAGCCGTGCTCCTCGTGCGCCCGCGCGAGCCGGAGCGTGTAGTCCTTGTCGAAGCTCGCGCCGGATCTGGGGGTGATCTCGCTGCCGTCGTTGGTCGCAGCGATGCCGAGGAACTCCACGGGCATAATAGGTCTCCTCCGACCCCCGGCGGCCTCCTCCGACCACCCGGCGGAAGCCGCTCCTATTATCTATATAACCGATCTGACTTACAGCTAATAGCAGTGTGTCCGGTCTTGGCAAGAGCCGAAGGTCAAGTGGGTCGCCGCGCCATTCCGGGCCTTTCTCCTCGACCGAGCCCGGGAAAGCCGGCCGGAGCGTGTCCCGGTAGCCTGCCAGAGCGGCCGCGTTGTCGCGCCGCGCCGCAGACGCATCCAGGAGTGACAGCGATGAAGTACGTCAATCTCGGCTCGACCGGCCTCCGGGTCTCCCGCATCTGCCTGGGCATGATGAGTTACGGCGACAACACAGAACGGGCCTGGGCGCAGGGCGAGGACGTCGCCGAGCCCATCGTCCGCGCCGCCGTCGACGGCGGCGTGACGTTCTTCGACACCGCCGACGCCTACAACGGCGGAACGAGCGAGGTCATCACCGGCCGGCTGCTGGCCAAGATGTTCGCCAGCCGGGACGACTACGTGCTCGCCACCAAGGTCTACATGCCGACCGGTCCGGGGGAGAACGACCGCGGCCTGTCCCGCAAGCACATCCTGTCCGCCATCGACGCCTCGCTGCAGCGTCTGGGCGCCGACTACGTCGACCTCTACCAGATCCACCGCTGGGACCCCGGCACGCCGGCCGAGGAGACCATGCAGGCCCTGGGCGACGTCGTCCGGTCGGGCAAGGCGCGCTACATCGGCGCCAGCAGCATGTACGCCTGGCAGTTCGCCAAGGCGCAGTACACGGCCGAACGGAACGGATGGACCAGCTTCGTCTCCATGCAAGACCACTACAACCTGATCTATCGCGAGGAGGAGCGGGAGATGATCCCGCAGTGCCTGGACCAGGGCGTGGCGGTGATCCCGTGGAGCCCGCTGGCCCGCGGTGTGCTCACCCGCAGCCGCCCTCGCGCGGGCGAGCAACCCACTACCCGGGCCGGCAGCGACTCGTTCCTCGACTCGCTGTATAACCAGCCGGGCGACTTCGACGTGGTGGACCGGGTGACCGAGGTCGCGGCCGAACGCGGCCTGCCCCAGGCGCAGGTCGCGCTGGCCTGGCTGCTGCACAAACCCGGCGTCACGGCGCCGATCGTCGGCGCCACCCGGCTCGGCCACCTCCAGGACGCGCTGGCCGCCGAGCAACTCTCGCTGAGCGAGGAGGAGATGCGGCGGCTGGAGGAGCCGTACATCCCGCACCCCGTCCTCGGCCACTCGTAGTGGGCGCTGGCCCGGCCCTCGCGGCCATCACAGACCAGCCCCGCCCTAGCTGTCCTGGCCTGCGCTAGTCACCACGCGGTCGAGCCAGCTGTTCAGCGCGCCGATGACCTCGTCCCGGTTGGTCTCGTTCAGGATCTCGTGCCGGGCGCCTGGATAGACGCGGACCGTCACGTCGGTCAGTCCCGCGGCCTGGTACCGGTCGGTCAGCGGCGTCAGCAGCGCCAGGCCGCCGTTCACCGGGTCGGCCTCGCCGACCGCGATGTAAACCGGCAGGTCGGACCGCATCGCGGCGACCTGGGCCGGGTCAGCGAGCCGCCGCGCGCCGAGGAACATCGCCTTGGCCGACTCGACGTCGATCCCGAAGCCGCAGCCCGGATCGGCGATATAGGCGTCCACTATGGCCTCATCGCGCGACAGCCAGTCGTAGTCGGTGCGCGCGGGCTGGAACGGCGCGTTGAATACGGTCAGGTCCAGCGGCTGGTCCAGGTCCACCGCGGGCTCGAGCAGGTCGATCGCCGCGGTCCCGGTCAGCACCACGCCGTCGACGTCGGCGCTGTGATCGAGCAGGTACTGCTGCACGGCGTATGACCCCATGCTGTGCCCGAGCAAGATGAGCGGCAAGTCCGGGTGGTCCGCGCGGATCTTGGCCGAGAGCAGGCCGATGTCGTCCACCAGGGCATTCCAGCCGCCCTCGCCCAGGTCCCCGTACGCATCAGGGTCGGCGCTGGCGCCGTGACCGCGGTGATCCTGGGCGTAGACGACGAAACGGTCGTCGTTCAGGGCCCGCGCGACGTGATCGTAGCGCTGGGCGTGCTCGCCCATCCCGTGGGTCAGCTGGACCGCGGCCAGCGGCCCCCGGTCGTCGTCCGGCTCCCACTTGTAGGCGACGATCTGCGTGCCGTCGGCCGACTTGTAACTGAGTTCGCTCAATGGCATCGTGGGGTCCTCTCGCCGCGGACGCGGGCCCCGGGGCACCAGCGGGCCGGTGGCGGCAACCTCGCGTGAGACAATTTGCCTCAAAAAACTCTGGTAACAAGGTACCGAACGGGCCGCGGCTGGTGAGCCCGTGCCGCAGGGCGGCGTTATTCTAATAGTGATTAAGAAATAAGCCAGGCCTGACGATAAGGCGTCGAGCCGGACGCGCCGGGCGCAGAGCGCGGCCGAAAGCAGGGAGGAGGCGCATGACGGATCTCCTTCCGGACATGGCACGTCCTGAGCCTGCTGACCCGCCCGGCACACCTGCGGGCGGACCGGACTACTCGCGGCTGGTCAAGCCGGATCGGGTGCACGGCTCGCTCTATACCGATCCGCGGATCTTCGCCGACGAGCTGGCCCGGATCTGGTATCGGACCTGGGTGTACGTCGGCCATGTCAGCGAGATCAGGCAGCCGGGCGACTACGTGCGCAAGAACGTCGGCTTGCAGGACGTCATCATGACGAGGGGCGCCGACGGTGGCGTCCACCTGCTGCTGAACCGGTGCGCGCACCGGGCCAACCTGGTTTGCGAGGCCGACCGGGGCAACTCTAAGTCCTTCCGCTGCCCCTACCACGGCTGGACCTACCGCAACACCGGCGAGCTGATCGGCTTCCCGTTCAACCAGGGCTACGGCGGCAAGGGGACCATCGAGGCCGAGCTGTCGCTGGCCGCAGTGCCGCGGATCGACTCCCATCAGGGCTTCGTGTTCGCCAGCATGGCCGCGGACGGGCCGAGCCTGGCCACCCACCTCGGCGAGGCGGCCGGCGAGCTTGACCGGCTGGCGCGGCTGTCCCCGGACGGTGAGGTGGAGCTAACCGCCGGCTGGCTCAAGCACCGCACCAGGGCGAACTGGAAGCTGCTGGCCGAGAACGAGACCGACGGCTACCATCCGCAGTTCGTGCACGGTTCCATCTTCAGCGTCACCCAAAGCCCCATCGGCGCGCTATATAGCGATAAGTCGACTGCGGTGACCAGGAACCTCGGTAACGGCCACAGCGAGAACGACCTGCGGCCAGAGTTCCGCCGGATCGCCGAGCCGATGCGGTGGTTCGGCACGACGCAGGCCCGCGTTCCCGGTTACGTGCGGCGGATGCGAGAGGCGTACGGCGAGGCCGCCGAACAGATCCTGGTCGAGGGCGCCCCGCATGTGATGGTGTTCCCTAACCTGTTCATCGCCGAGATCCAGGTCTTCGTCATCCAGCCGGTGTCCGCGGGGGAGTGCGTGCAGCACTCGACCGCGGTTCAGCTCAAGGGCGCCCCCGAGCTGAACAGGCGGATGGTCTCGCAGTCGGTCGGTTCGGTCGGCCCGGCCGGGATGCTGCTCGCCGACGACACCGAGATGTACGAGCGCAACCAGCGCGGCGTGGCCATGCTCCGGCCCGAATGGCTTGACCTGCGCCGGGGGCTGCAGCGGGAGCGGCTCGACGAGCGCGGCCTGAAGGTCGGCACGGCCACCGACGAGACCGGGATGCGCGGTTTCTGGTCGCATTATCTGTCGTTGATGGGCACGGTATGACCGCTCCGGCCGGCCAGGATCTGGATCTGCGGCAGATCGAGCAGTTCCTGTACCGCGAAGCGCGTTACGCCGACGAGCACGACTATGACGCGTGGGAAGCGCTATGGACCGACGACGCCATCTACTGGGTGCCGGCCGGGGGCGACCTGACCGAGCCCGGCGGGCAGATGTCGGTCATCTACGACAACCGGAGCCGGATCGCCACCCGGCTGAACCAGCTGCGCACCGGCAGGCGCCATGCCCAGTCACCGCCGTCCAGCCTGCGGCGGGTGATCTCCAACGTCGAGGTGCTCGGCGACACCGGCGGAGACACCGTCGTGGGCGCGAACTTCGTCCTGGCCGAGTCGCGCGAGCGGGGGGTCGAGATCTGGGCCGGGCGGGTGACCTACCGCCTGCGTCTGGTGGACGGCGAGCTGCGGCTGGCCGGCAAGCAGGTCCTGCTGGTCAACCGCGAGCAGGCGCTGCCGACGCTGGCGTTCTTGATCTGAGTGGCATCGGGCCGGGAGAGGATGAATTGACCGCGCTAGAGGGTGAGGGTTCCGCCGCTTCCGCGGCCGCAGGCGTCGTGGCCAGTGAGTTCGCTGACGTGAGGGCCACGGTCGACACCACCGCGAACGGGCCGCGGCTGCGGTTGCAGGACCGCCGGACGGGACGCGTCCGGTTCTTGGACGCGCTCGAGCTCGAGACGATCATCTGGCTGCCCGAAGGCCACCTGACCCAGCTGCTCGACCCGTCGGCCGACCGCTGGCGCGACACCTGACAGCCTGACAGCCTGTCCGCCCCTAACCGCCCCAGGCCGATACGAACCGCATGGATGAACGGGAGACTTTACCCATGGCCGTCGCCGTACCAGTGAGCCCGTCGTATTTCCAGTTCGACCAGCAGGGCGTCGTGTTCAACATGTGGTACTTCGCCTGGTTCGACGACGCCATGACCCGGTTCCTCGGCGACGCTGGCTACCCCTACCAGACGCTGATCGCCGACGGGCTGGATGTCCAGCTGGTCCACACCGAGGCCGACTGGCGCGAGGGCGTGCGGTACGGGGAATCGGTGACGGTCGACGTGGTCACCGAGAAGATAGGCTCGACCAGTTTCAGGCTGTCGTTCACTGTGCGGGTCGGCTCGCAGGTGCGCTCCACCGGCCGCACCGTCTACGTGGTCGTGGCCACCGATGGCTCAGGCAAGCAGCCGGTGCCGTCGAAGCTCCGCGCGGCGCTGGAGTCCGCCCGCTGAGGAACTCACAGGTAGCCGACTCGGCGCCGCTCAAGGAGGCTGCATGCAGAGCTCGCCGCGCGAGCTGACGATCACCGGCACGCTTCAGCGCGAAGCCTGGCTCCAGCGCGTCATGCCGCCTCCGGAGCAGCTCGCGGCCGATCTGTGGTCCCTCCCGGTCCCCATTCCGGACAACCCGCTCCGCTACGTGTCGGCATATGCCTTTGGCGCCGGCGAAGGCCTAGTGCTCATCGACGCCGGGTGGGACACCGAGGAATCCTGGCGGTCGCTGCTGGACGGGCTGCGGTTCATCGGCGCCGGGGCCGCGGACGTCCGCGGCGTCCTGGTCACGCACATGCACTTTGATCACATCGGGCTGGCCGGGCGGCTGCGTGAGGCCTCGGGTGCGTGGATCGCGTTGCATCCGGCCGACCGGGCGGTCCTCGCGCGCCCGGATTACCGCTCGGCCGATCTGGCGGTGGCCAGGGAGGCAGAGTTCTTGTGTGGTCTGGGGGCGTCCCCGGCGGAGGCCGCGGCGGCGGTCGGGCCCGCGCAGGCGTGGGTGAAATTCTCCTCCGTCGCGCTACCGGACCGGACGCTGACCGACGGAGAACTGGCCGATGTGCCCGGCTGGAGGCTGCGTGCCGTGCACACGCCCGGCCATACCCCCGGCCACCTGTGCTTCGTCGACGAGCGATCCCGCCGGCTCTTTTCCGGTGACCACGTCCTGCCCCGGATCACGCCGAACATCTCGGTTCAGCGCTCCGATCCCGTCAGCCCGCTCGAGGACTACCTCGGCTCGCTGGCCAAAGTGCGGGACCTGGACGTCGAGGAGGTCCTGCCCGCGCACGAGTGGCGCTTCAAGGGCCTGCCCGACCGCGTCGATGCCATCGCGGCCCACCACGAGCGGCGGCTCGCCGAGCTGCTGGCGGTCATACGCCGGCGACCGAACTCCACTCCCTGGGAACTGGCCGGGCACCTAACCTGGTCCCGGCCCTGGGACCAGTACAGCGGGCAGATGCGGATCTTCGCGGTCACCGAGACCGCCGCGCACGTACACCAGCTAGAGCGGCGCGGCCTGGTAACCAGCTACGGGACGGCGACGCCCACCTACGTGGCCACCGCCGGGAGAGCATGAAACCGCGACGCTGGGTCATCACTGTAGCCGGACGCCGTGGTTGCCAGCACGTAGGCCAGGCGATAATATTATTTAATCTAGATTAATCTTTTTAGACGTTAACAGGTCAGGTGGGCTGGGTCGGTGACGGGCAGCGCGGCAGGCAGCATGGAGCCGGGACATGGCCTGGCCGCCATCGCCGCCGACCTGTACCAGGCCCTGGAGTCCGGTGATCGCGCCCGGCTAGCCGAGCTTTTGCATCCTGACTTTGAAGGCCGGGTGACCGAAGGGCTCCCGCTCGGGCTGGGCGGCCAGTACCACGGACCGGACGCCATGCGCCGTGATTTCTGGGGCCGGATCGGCCGGAGCTTTGCCGTCCGGGCCGTGCCAGCCGAGTTCTGCCTCCTCCCGGACGGCCGCCTGATGGTGACCGGCCGGTACACCGGCACCGCTCGCGGGGGCGGGACGCTGAACGCCGACTTCGTGCACTTCCTGAGCTTTGCCGACGGCCGGATCTCCGGTCTCGTCCAGCTCACCGACAGCGCCCAGTGGGCCAATGCGCTGGCTGCCGAGGCCACCCCCGCCAACGGATCGACCAGCACCGAGGCCGTAGGCGGCGCTGGATCCGAAGCGGGCCAGGCACACCCGCGCCCGCCGGCCACGGTCGAGTTCTCCGTCGCCGATGACCTCGCCGTTATCCGGCTGAACAGGCCTGCTGCCCGCAATGCCATCGACCAGGCGCTCGTCGACGACCTGGCGGAGGCCGTGCAGCGCTGCGCCGCGGACACGGCCGTGCGGGCGCTGCTGATCTGCGCTAACGGCCCGGCCTTCACCGTCGGCGGAGACGTGGCGGTGCTCGCCAAGGCCGGCCCGGGTGAGCTGCCGGGCGACCTGCGCCGGATGACCACTGGCTACCACGCGGCCCTGCAGATCCTGGACCGTCTTGAGGTGCCGGTGGTAGCGGCCGTGCACGGCGCCGTGGCGGGTGGCGGCCTGGGCCTGATTTATGTCGCCGACGTGGTGATCGCCGCGGAGGGCACCCGGTTCGCCACCGGGTTCAGCGGGCGCGGCCTGTCCGGTGACGGCGGCGGCACCTGGATCCT
>Ga0302325_10024183_pt1 | contig 12645 bp, 9 predicted proteins | sample Palsa_T0_2_FD_201948 | JGI IMG/M metagenome (GOLD analysis project Ga0302325, IMG submission 201948) | Peat permafrost microbial communities from Stordalen Mire near Abisko, Sweden - Palsa_T0_2 | ecosystem: Environmental > Terrestrial > Soil > Palsa > Peat permafrost | place: Sweden: Abisko...
CCTTGTTTCCACTGTGGGTCTGCCCTTCGTTCCGGGGGGGGGGGGAGAGTACATATGAAAGAATGTTATTCTGCATTAGTAGCACAATTCTGAGCGGTCTCTTCACAGTGCAGTCGCCATGTGGCTGTGGCTTGGTGGGACGTATACATCATCCGGTGCCCTAAAAACGCCAGGCGAGGGATCCAGGCTGTTTGCAATCCAAGGAATACGGATTCCTAGTCCTTTGGTTGGCTGCAGGGCTTGGATCCTGGCTTCATTTCCCCCTGCCCTTATTTCTTCCGGAGGCCAGTACAGGAGAAATTCAAGCAAGGGAGATATTAGTAAAATGTAAGCAACTAAAAGAGCTTCTCAGAAGAGATGGTGTCCAACAACATTAATTAAGTACTATGACTACAAGATAATAATTGTGTGGCTCCTTAGGCTATGCAAAGGCGTATCCCATGACTTCATCCAACTAAGACCTTCTTTCCTCCACATCTTATTCTGTATGCAATTTATCCCATCATAAATCATTACTTGCGGGCCATGAAGCTCGTAAGAGCCACCTCAAATAGGAGAATATAAGTAGAGCGCCGTACCAGTGACCAGCAGAGTCTGGGTCCCCAAAGCGATCCTAGTTGTCGCACAGCTCGGCTTAATATAAAGTAACAGAGGGTAGGACAGCGATAAAACATCATCGCATTATCTTAGGGAAATTGGCGCATTTGTGGATACCCGCCCATCAAGGGAAGAGGCATTCCTTGCACATTGGGCGCAACAGGACTCGGTAACCTGTGAAAGAGACTTAATAGCCTCCTTCCGATGGTTGTCTCTAGCTCTGTGCCATCTCGAGCAATCTTAACCTCGCGATTCGAATTCCAGGGATTCCTTAAGCCTCTCGTTCTGTAAAATGGAAGCCGCGTAGTTGACATCCATTCGACCTTGAAAGGTTTCCCCCATGCCTTTGAAGGTAGTGTAGAATCGGCGTCTTGGTCGCTACCAGTCTCTTCTTCTTCCTCCATACCATCAACCTCGTCTCTTTCGGCCTCCCAGAAAATAGTGCCTCTTGCAGAATCATCTATTATTCGACCTTTAGGAGCGAATTCCGTCGCGGGGGTGGGAATCGCTTTCGGAAGCTCAGGATCTACTACTGTATTTGCTTTCGGCGCAAACTCGATGGCGGCTGCTGGATCGTCGTTGATTGGGGATATCATTTTCGCATAGCCGAAGTATTCTCCCGACTTGTTGGCAGAAAAGACGAGATAAACATTGTCAGCGGCCTGGGAAAGGTCATTCCACGTCAGCTTGAGGATATCGCAAAGACAGAGTATTTCTTACCTGGTATGCTTTGTTAAGCGCCTCTTCGTTATGGGACTGTGTAGCCCATATTCCATTGCGCACACTGAGCTCCAGATCTTCTACTGTAAGGCTCTTCACAATGAAGAATTTATCCTTCGGTCCTTTGGGGTCTTCTGTGTCTCCAGTTTCTTCCGGGTTGCCATCGATGGCTCGGGCCTTCGTGTCGCTCTCAGGAGAAGGACTTCGCGCTACCATTGGATTGGACAGTGGCGTAAGAGCTGCAGGACCTGTTGGAACGGTCACTCCTGCTGCTGTCCCTACAGAGCTCCTTCGCAGACGGCTAACCAATCTCACTGTCTGGAATCTCGAGTCGTGAATCTTCATCTGCGCAGCTGAACAACTCGCCTCGTCCTTGAAATTCGCAAATGCGCAATTGCTCTTGGAGATAAGGAAGAGAGATTCAAGTCCAGAAGTCTCCTTGCACACATGCAATACTAAGCTCATTAAATCCGTCTGGGGTGGCAAATTTCCAACCCAGATTGCATGACCTGTGATTTCAAAGATAAGTCCTAATCAACAATAATTAATGTCTAGGAGGAACGGCTCACCGCTTTGTCGAGGTTTCCGAGGAGGACCTCGAACGACTGGCGAGAGCCCTGTGCTGGAGGCTGGAGGCTTTGTTAGCTCGCAATTTTCCAAAACAAGCCAGTGGTGCATAGTCTACTTACCAACACTGCTGGACTTTCCTTGCACTACTGCACTTGAACTTCCTCCTCGATACTCTCCAACGCGTTGCTGTGGCAGTGGTCGACTTTCTCCTATGAAAGCTCCCCGGGAACCATATTGTCCCGATGACGGACTTCCAGAATATATTTGAGCCTGAGGTGCATACTGTCCTTGCTGTATGAAGTAAGGAGATACTGGATGTTGTCCCATGAATGTCTGGCCCTGATAAAATTGATTGCCAGCATCCAAACCAGACTGCGAGCTTGTGGTTGATTGACTGTGGTTTGGCGCATACATGCCTGGATACTGAGCTTGGTATTGAACGTTATATGGTAGATTTGTCGCCGGCGGACTCATGGGTGGAGGACCACCAAGCTGAGGTATGTTTTGCATCTGATATACATGTGGAGAAGATGAAGGTCCGGAGGGGTATCCTTGAGGCGAGACGTTGCTATAGTTCATGTAGGACATGTCTGACAGTGCAGTTCCGAGAGATGCCATATTGAAATGCTCCTGTCGAGCTTGCGAGCTATGCTGTTGAGCAGAGAATGATTGAAGATTCGGGTAATTACCCTGCGAGCCATGCATCTGCAAACCCCCTTGGAATCCTTTTCGTCCATCACCCTCGTCAAACGGACTCGGGCTAGACGGCCCGGCGGAATCAGGTCTTGCGCCGTGGCCCAAAGGCTGTTGTCCAGTTGGTGTGTCCCCCATGAATCCTTCGTAGATGGTTGGCAATGATCCCAGAACTGTACCAAGATAAAGGTCATGTTAGCATTCCCTAATTCTTTGCGTTCTCAATATATTTGGAGCATTGGCTCAAAGAGAGGCAGAAAGGTGAGTATGAACAGGAGTATTTCCACTGTGAGGAAACATAACAGAAGAGAGCCAGGACCCTACCTCTTGCAAGGGCCTCACTCAACTCTTCCCAAGACAACCCTTGATATTCTGATCGATACAACTAAGAGGTGGGTTGCAATGTTCACACGGAACTCTGAAAAGCCGTTGGGTTCCAAAAATAAGCCCAGAGCGACTGCAGCAATGATAGAGAGGTCGGGCCCTTAATAGAAGGATATTCGGATCTGGGGGAGGCGCATGGACCTAGGGTTCGCGGGTCCGAGAGGTTGAGCGCCGAGATAGCGATCAATAACAGCCAACGCACAAGAGGAGAGTGTTCAGGAGCCTCTAAAGGGCTTGCAAAAATAGGCGGGGCCCTTTGGCAAGGGAGAATGGCTAGGACGAGAGCGTAAAGAAGTGCCAGAATGGGATCAATGGATCAATTTTCCGGAGCTTTTGAGAACTTTAGGTTAGGGCTGTGAGCTGTCAGTGCCTCAGTTGCCTCTGGTCGATTAGGTGCTGCACGAGATGATTGGGTACTTACGGGGGATGATATCAAGTCGAACCCGGACCCTGCCTAGACATAGATACATGAAAAGACCAAATCGACGTCTGGTGGTTTATTAAAAAAAATACCAAAAAAATAAAAGGACGGGACACGGTTGATAAGAAATCGACCAGATGGGTCAGATGTGCTTAGGGAGAAAAAAGGTCGGAATATTTTGGAGGGTCCTGTGGCTTTTCTTTCGGAGGTAGCGAGCAGAGGGGCAACGATCGTCAGGAACCATGGCAGGAGCGAGCCCACAATGATGACGGGATCAGAGAAATGATTTTCGAGAGGGGTATGGATGGGATTGTTGATTCCGGATGAGACTTCTGCGAGCTTAGAGCATAACCCTAACCCTGGTGTTGAACAACATAGAGCTGGCCAGGGGCCCGCGACGCGGCGAGTGCACGCTTCGGCAATCTTTTCCATTGCCTCTGACCCCTCGTGCCAGTCCTGGCGAACCGCCCTCTCGGACTTGCAGATGGCAGTTGCATCAGCCGTTGGAGGATGGAGTGCAATGCAGGATAGGTCGGAGCTGTTGCGGGTGTTGCTGGAAGTAAAAGCAGCTTGCTGCCAACCGCCATACACCAGATGGGATTTGCGAAATTCGATGACCTTGGAACGCTAGACAGGGAAGGGAAGCAGAGTACTCCGTATCGTACGAAGTACAGCAGCAAGGCCGCACGGCAAGCTGGGATGTCGCACACTTGTGAAGTGGCAGTTGCGCCGGGTGGAGCGTGTCTCAGGGGGCGACAGGGCAGGGCATGGCAGGGGCATGGGTGAGAGCACTTGGCACGCACGCAGAGTGGAGGTGGCCGGAGTGGAGTGGCTCACCAGCGTGCGAGGACCCAGGCCTGGGCCGTGGCCGTGGTCGTGGCCGTGGTCGTGGTCATGGCCGTGGTCGTTTTTCGCCCCCTGTGGCGCCGTCTGCAAAGTTCAGCTTCCAATCTTCCAACGTTCCCGTTTCTGGAGCTGGGAGACCGGAGAATATTGCCCCCGTTACCGGCTTCCACTGGACGGTTCCTTGTCGTGACTCGTTGTGGCCAGGAAAATCGCATACTGTATCAGTCCAAAACCAAACTCATTGCACGTATGTGGCTTGGGCTGATCGTTTCATTTCGTTTCCTTTCGTTAGCTGGTCATCAGCCACACTTGTCTCTCTGCACAACAGCCTGACCCGGTTGACATCACTGCCAACTTTTGGTGGCAGTCGTCATGTCTAGTTCAACCGCAAGTCTTCCACCGGAAACAGATCTTGGCTCGTTCCCCTGGTGTATACTGCTACTGTATTGAAAGTCAAATCAAATGGAGGAGACATCTCCGAGTATTTGATTTCGGAATCTTCACACTACCTCATCTAATTATTTGCCATCTCGAAATTTCTTAAGGTGGCAGCATTGTTACTTAACCTCTGCATGTGCAGTTTTGTTGATCACCACGTACGATTGGCTTTGGGTCTTAGGATCCGCCGCAAATCATCGGCATTGGCAGCACAAGCTCATGTGAATTGTAAGATTGCAATCTTATTGGTGCTCGTACGGAGTATACTCCGCACAATTGGGATCAGATAAGGAGTTGGACAAGGCGTGCATCCACAGAAACGGCCAGGTGGCGAAGCCATGCCTACAAACACTCGCTCTGATCAAGGTGTGCATCTACTGTACAAGGATAGGCACGCACACATATTGCGGCAGAGCAGCGGTCTCCCAGATTGAGCTTCAGGAGTTAGTCGGTGTCTATACAGTAACCTTAGGGCTTTTCGGCTAGCAAGCCGGTGGCGAGGAGCGAGGAGCGCAGCTAAATGGTCTCCACACGTCCCATGTGAAAGTGCCATTGCTATAAAGTACAGTAATTGATCGCCGCGAAATCGACAAGATCTTCCAGCCCCGCAGCGCGCAAAGTCATATTTAGAATCTTCAGTTTGCACGCCACAGAGACCCACAACTGCCGAGACTGAAAGTTGAACGCCACACTGGGCTGTGACTGAGAGGATCAACACTCGTTCAGCCCTATTCGAGCGTAGATCGTCAGGGCTTTAGAAACGTCAAACGTGACCGACGCGTACTCCGGCTAGCACTTCGACATTTTCAGACTCCGCGGAATCTGCCATCCTCGTTGTCAATCTTTGCCTGCAGGAGCTGCACAGCCGCTCAGCTTTCTCGAAGACAGGAGGCAATAACAAAACTTGCCACACGTTGCTGCTTTATGGTCTGCGTCTTCGGTATCCACCAGAGTTTCTGCCTCTGCAAGCTCCAAGTATTTGGCTTCGGCTTTGACAGGTTGTCAGGTCTTGTCAGTCAATTGATTTATGCAACCTCTGCGCTTCGCTCTATGCTGTTCCCGATAGTCTGGAAGAAGTGCAAGGTCGCATTGTTGTTACTTGCCTTCAATGCCTCGTAGATGCCGGGTCCATTGACTCCAGTGAGTCTCATGATACTTGTGATCAATTTGATCCCTAGGTCACGAGTAACTGTGCGTAATTTGCCCATTTTGATATCTTTTGTCTGCGTTGGCAAGGTGCTCTCAATCGAAAGTCGGAAAGTGTCGGCCAGCTGTCCTGCTCCGCGAACATGACCCCTCTTTTACTGCTTGCCAATGCTCTCTAACTGAAAGCATGGCAGACTGCGGGGGAGCATGGCAGTGCATCCTGCATAATGCGAACCGTTTCATGAATCTTCATGCGTATCGAGCAAGGTTCACCTACATTTTAAATAAGAACGATCATGTAGTACCCATGAAAGGACGTTGTGTTACACAAACTGGGGGTTATTCGAATAGGAACAAGGTTTGCGGGGGTTGTGATGGTATGTCTCTCAAGACGCTAGCTGCTGTAATCTCGCTTTGAACGGATCATTGGGCGACTCCAGCCATCCAACTACCTCTGGCGAGCTGAAAGGACGATGAACTTGATCGACCCTACATGCAGTGGCCTTGAGATAACCGTGTGTATGCGTGTACATGATAGGTATTGGCTTCTGCTGACCAAAGATTCCTCACAGAAATTTCGATGGTAAACGCGCCATCGAGGGAGCGTGGTTGATTTGATCTATTTCTCTCAATGGGGGATGCCGAGCGGATGGCTGGGCCATCAAGCATCGTCGATCGTCTTTGCAGTTACGCCTGCTGACCCGAGAGGCTCAGTAGTTCCGGGCTGCATCGTGCTCTACTTAATTCTTTACAGGAAGCGAGCTTCGACCTACTGACATGACAAGTTCATGCCGCGGTCAATTTACTTACCCGTCCCCAACTGATGCCTGATAAAATTTATTTGCCTCGCTCAAGCTTCATAACTCTGCTAAAGACTGAATTCCGCGGAAGGTTGGATAGACGGTTTTCCTATCTGCCCGGAGCAAAAGCTCCGCTTGAAAATAGTGACACAAACATAGACATTGTTTTCCGTGGCGACTCGGAGCGGACCGAATAATAGCCCTCCTGTGTGCAGATCGATCCCAATTACAGGCTGTCGAGGTCCCCCGTCCTCCTGAAAAGGCTGGTTCCCCCAGCGCGTAGATTTTAAACCATGGGCTGAAGGTGCTGCAAAGCAAGGAACAGTGAAAATCTTTAAATCGGAGGACGTGGACGCGGGTTCACTACCGTACAAGGCCAGCATCAATGACTTACAGCATCGGCGATCCCTCCGGCCACCAGGGCCTGGAATAAATTTGTACACCGAGAAGAATTCACTGTGTCATTTAATTGGAACAGCTCAAAATTTTCCGACTCTTGTGTGTTAAAATATTCTAGAGTACTCCTATTTCTTTTGGACACCAGTTTTTCCACAGAAGAATGTCCCTTGGTCTGACAAATATTTACCTTATGCCTCCAGCTGATGAATGCCGAATATCGCTGCGCTCCTACAGTTGCCTCCCGTCTCCTTGCTGTCTCGCCTCCAGGGTTCGCGTTCAGTCCCCCATCAACACTTCACCATTTCTCGCCGCAGCAACACTCAACAACATGAAAAACTATCAGAAGATGAACAGTATCTCTACAACTACTGAAACCGATGTCTGCGAACACCTGTACGTGTTTCCGAATTTCGAGGATATACTAAGAGGAGGAGAGCGACAACCTCGATCCTGCTGAACACTTACCTCCCTTTTCACAACATCGACTCCACGACTTCGCTCGAACGCCTCTCTAAAGGCAACATATTGCTAGTCTTCGCAGGGTCCGACTTGTGACATAGCGACCTCTCCACACAAGAAATGGGTCAAACGTCCTTCAAAATTGTGGGCTGACCGACGCGCAGAAAACCGGTTCTAACAGCCCCCTCGATGCACGAACATGGAGCTACACCATCGCAACTCAGACTTCGATATGTGCACATCATCACGGGGTTCCAGCATGTCAATGCGGAGTCCATTGCTGCTATTAACATCTTAACCATTTGAGACCCCTTTTCCAAGCCTTAACGACAGGCTTAGCCCCCTCGACCCTCTGTGCAGATGCCACGAATAGAACTACCTTCTCCTACTCGCACACATCTTATAATATATTGTCTTTGTCTTCGGCGACATCGGTTCGAGCTGGATTTTTGATAAAGCTTTTGACAATTGATATTGTGGCAATGGCGGTTCGGACAACAAGAGCTTGAGAATCATCTCGAGGTAGGCTCTCAACTGTGTCGACTGAAGGGGACAGACAACATTCAAATTACTCTTGGAATTCATTCAACATACTAAGTAGTCTCATACTACTATATGTTAACGGCACACGGAAACTGCACAAGATCGAGTGATGGAAAACTAAGTTATCGCGTTCCCTTTATACGGAGCAGGAGATGGAAGACTCACTGTACACGAGAGCCAGAAAATAAACCTCTCTCGGCACTGTAAACATAGGGGAACTCACTGTCGCATTTCCTATTTTAAGTGGCAAGACCTCTTCTCCCAAATCTCCCTGATCCTTCAGCCACCGGTTCATTTACATCATATGTTAATGAAACCGTTACGCACACTCTCGAAAATGAATCCCCCGTGATATGCAGATCGGATCGCGAGTCTTCTAACTGGGTTCCAGGCACAGCGAATTCCGTTTCGATGCTAGGCAGTACGGATCCTGCCCCCTGTCCAATCACATTCTTCCTTGCAAGTAAGTTGCAGAGACGGTGCATGATGACGACAATGGCGGAAAGTTGCCTTTGGAATCGAAATCTTTAATGCGCAAATTGGGTTTGGAACTGGGTTTGGATTTTTGGGAGGGTTGTTGGTGAGTTTTTGGGAATTGGGTGCGTTGAGTGTTGTTGTGGTGCACGTGATGGGTAACGTGACGAAGGCTTGGCGTTTGGGTCTCTTGAACTCAACCTGTCCAAGAGATTTGCAACTATTATAGTCATATCAATTATAGATCAGAACGAGTGATAAAAAAAGAACGGAAATCAGCAATCGAGCTAATTGCTCGAATTTCATTCTATTGGTACAGACAAGCAGAAGCTGGACGCCATGCCTCTCTCTAATCCTTCTTCAACGGCTTGTAAATCTCCTCGATACCATCCTTCGTGATTATCATCATCTGCAACCCATCTCCAACCTCAATATGCCTCTCAACTGCACTGTCAAACGCATCCTTAACCAAATCCTCAACCTCGCTTCTCGGTAACGGAATCTTCTCTCGCTCTTGTAATGCGTGTCCTTCTCCACTACCAGGCATGTACTGGTTCTTGAAGTTGACCTGATTGTCCAAAAACGGCATGATCAAGCTCGCTGCTGCACCCGCCGCTCTACATTGCTCCCGCTCGTAGCTACCCACTGGATCATAAGAGTAGATCGCACCCTTGCCCTCCTCATCCAGACCCCCAAGAATCGCAGTGACGTAGTATGGGAAGAACCGCTTTCCATACAGGATCGTCGATAATCGTTGCGCACATGCCTTGACGCTCATAGGTTTGCCATGCTGGTATCTGTACATCTTGACAATTGCATCTAAGCGCTCCTTCAGGGCTTCTCCATCTGCTGCGAATCCAACGACTGAGAGAATAAGTGTGGCATCATCTTGGGATGAGGTTGTGCCGCCGATCTTGAAGACTTTCGGGGCGTAGCGGGTATTGATGTTGTAGCCGGACGTGGAGCGTGTGTCGCCTGCCACGATGGTAAAGTCGACGCCGGAGATCGCAAGGGTCGAACCGCCATTGTCGGTATATCTGGAGTAGTGTCAGAAGAATGTGAACAGTAGGGGTCGAGCAACGTGTGCCTACGGATAGAATGAATGCTCCTTGTTGCCAGCTGCTGCCGTCGTTGGAGCTTGGTTGAAGGAGTAATTTGGGCCGTTCATCAACGGGTTTTGGCTGAACATAGCAGCCATCTTTGCTTCTGATGCAGAGTATGGCGAGGGGATCTGAGTAGGAGTGGTGAACTTCGGCGTGGAATTTTCGAAGTTCGATAGAGGTCTGTCTCGTAAGGCTTGGAGTTCACGCGTCCCAGCTGCCTTCGCTCATACTAGCGCCAAATGGGAGACAGGGGTAGCTCTCTTTCGTCACTACGCGAACCGCGGAACTTGGAGAGAGTCGAATGCCCCAACTGAATGTCCTCTTTTCTGGGACATTTAGACATCAGTATCCTAAGATTGTTAGGATATTGAGAGTGCAACCATGGATGCGTATGGTCTTCGAATTCCAAGTTCAGAACTCTGCTAATTTCCCGGCTTCTCCAGCGCGTCGAGGAATATACGCCGAAAGGCGTTGCAGAAGATTGCTGCTCTCTCTGCGACATCATGCTCGACAGCGTTCGACAACTCAGATTTAGACCGTCTGTGCAAAGGCTGCTCGAATTCGGCGAATGCCAAAGCGAAGTCAAATGGGTATGGGAAAGGCGGATCTGTGTCGCTGGCTGGTTCTGCTATGGTACAACTTGGAAATCTATCTGGAACTAGTATAGAGCTGATTAGGACTTAGAACATCAGAGAGTTTGAGGTTCTTCTAGCCCTCTGCAAAGCTGCTCCTCTATTACAGACCGCTCATAGTGCAGAGAAATTGGTTGGGCAGTTATCACCATACATACTGGAGGCCCACACGCAAGCTTTCGTGCCCTCTCCGTTCTTCCGCGACATCGAACCTTCACCTATTGAAGCTCTCAGCTATCACCTCACAACTGCGTTACTTTCACTGGGCGTAAACCATGACTTCCTGCGAGATGTGGTCTCCGAGAAACTTTGGACCTATCTGAACCACTGCTCCAATGCAGCGGAGGCAGTGTCTGCACCCTCAGGAGTTATTTCAGAAAACGGGAGCTCAGACGAAGTGGAAGATGCTATTCACGTTGCGACGATTACAATTTCAATTCTGGGCTTTCTCGATGCTGCTGCAACATATGCCAATTTTTGGACCGCGCCCGAGCGACTTGCGTTGATTGAGCGAGTCAAGAACATATTTTCTGAAGGCTTCTTGGTTGCTGTTGAGACGGCTTTTTCCACGATACGCAATTCGCATTTCCAAACCAATCATGTGAAAGAGTGGAAACGATATTTTCGACATTATGCAGCCATCGGGCGTCCTCTTGGTGCCATGCTTTTACAGAGAAGCTATATGTGGCTTTTAGTAGCTGGATCTTCGTTGCTCATTGCCGATATATCTGTGCTTAGAGGAAGTGACATTCTGGACTTGCTTATGTCTGGTACGGGGATCTCAAGGCCGTCTTCACACAACGGAGAAGTAGACTTTGCGACTATCGAGACTATGGCTGATATTGCTGCTGATGAGATGAGTCTTCTTGAAGATGGTGCTGATTATTTGCGGCTCGGCTCAGCCTGGCAGCAACGACTGGCATTTTCAGTGAAAGCAGGGGCTTTAACGAGCTACCTGAACTGTGCTCTGCTCAACGGAGATGCCGCTGATGCAGATATGCTGATGACCTGGCTTGAAGATACGCTTGCAGATACAGTGCAGATGGCAGATGAGACGCTTGCTGCTGTGGCACTTAAGTCGATGGCTCTGATATCGAAGTTATCACCTGAATTTGCACCCAATGTGAGCCGACTATTGCCAAGATTCATCGTACAAGGTGGACCACGGGGTGAAACAGTTTCCATTGCGTCAACTTGCTTGGCGTACGTTCTTCAAATCTTGTCTCAAGACGCTGTTATCACCACTCTTTACACACTCGGAAATGTCCTCAGTTCTGGGGTGGCTAGCGCCGAGAGAGCTCTTGCGGGCGGTATCACCGGCGATCTGATTGGCGTGGATGGGAGTGCTAATTCCGCATTTTATACTGGGAAGCATTCTACTGGTAGTTCCATTTCACTGACAATCAGCGGGGAGGAAGAGACCTCTGTTGTGTATGGAAACGTAGTGCAGGCGATTTGTGGCATTGCAAAGAGCTGTAACGATCCCAAGATTACCGCCTTGGCCCAGTCAATGCTCCTCCAAAAGATCGATAAAGTCAGCAGATCTATCGATGCTCGAATAATCACTGAGACGACGGAACTGGCTCTTAGTGGAGGACCACTGGAGTTTCGATCTTTACTAAAGCTGTATGCTAGAATCAGCCAGGAGGGTGTGATGAAGAACAATGAAGTCCTGTTAGTGGCAGTGAGTAGAACGATTATTATTCATAGGTAGTTCGCACTGATTGTGATCAGGTTATGAAAGGTCGGGACTACCTATCCGCGACCTTGCGTAAAGAGTCCCCTCTGTACGATATCTACTTGGAGCACTTACTGGAAACTATCATTAGTAAAGGAGATGTGCATCAAGCGCAAAACACTCGAGAAGCTGATGTTGAAGTCGCTGCTCGAGAGATCGCTCAGCTCTTGCAACCACTGGCTCTGCTGATGTCGAGCAACGAGCTTGCTACAGACGATGATTTGGGTGAAGAAATGTTATCACTTATTAGAGACGCCTGGTTCAACATAGTCGTCCACGGTTTTGCCACAAATACCGAACGTGGTAGAAAGTATTTGAAAGAGCTGCGCTTGATGGCGATCCACTCGAAGCCTCTCGTAGCGGAGCAGAGAGGAGAGCAGGTGGAGAGCGATATCGAGTTGAACACAGTCCTTCGCCGGGGGATGAGTTCGGATCACGAGTTAACACAGAAAAAGCGACTCTCAGCATTATTACCAACAAGGGCATCTGAGATCCGAGGACTAAGCTACCGTAAGGTCATTTTCTTACAGGCAGCCTACCTCGTCGAAACTTTACGGGCCGATTCGGGAGATTGTACTAAGGCCTTGACATACTTCCTGGAGCCCAGCATGCGCAGAGGTGACATGAGCAGTACCATGGAATCGATCACAAACGCTGTCATGGACGCGTACTTACGGAAGAC
>Ga0302325_10024184_pt1 | contig 12644 bp, 8 predicted proteins | sample Palsa_T0_2_FD_201948 | JGI IMG/M metagenome (GOLD analysis project Ga0302325, IMG submission 201948) | Peat permafrost microbial communities from Stordalen Mire near Abisko, Sweden - Palsa_T0_2 | ecosystem: Environmental > Terrestrial > Soil > Palsa > Peat permafrost | place: Sweden: Abisko...
GCGAGCGGGCGGAGGTCCAGGCCGCGGGCCAGCCGGTGCACGGCTTCTCCCGCGTCCCCGAACCTGCTGGCCACATCGCTGGCCGGCAACGCGGCGAGGTCGCCGAGGGTGCCGAGGCCGAGCCGCTTCAGCAATCCGGCCAGGTCCTGATCGGCCAGGACGCTCACCGGCTGCGCCGCCAGGAACCCGGCCGTCCCGCCCGGCGGTATCACCAGGATCGCCCCGGCGGAGTCAGCGGGTCCGGCTGGGTCTACGGGGTCTACGGGGTCTACGGGGTCAGCCCGGCGCGCGGCGAGCAGGGCGGCGAACAACCCGTCGGCGACGCCGACGCGCGATTCCACGCCGAGTTCGGCCACGGCGGCGATGATCTTGCTGGCCAGCACCCCCTCGCCGCCGAAGTACCGGGCTGGCCCCCGGGCGCCGAACGCGCACACCCCTAGCTCGGTCGCCTCGACGCTCGGGCAGAAGCCGGTCACCGCCCCGATCACCCGCTCGAACAACCGCGCCGCCTGCGGCTCCGCGAGGCTCGCATCCGGCCCGCAGAGCGGCGGGCAGCGCACGACCATGATCCGCTGCGGCTCTGAGTCCGCGTTCGGCCTCATCCCGCGCTTACCGCGCGCAGCCCAGGCGGTGTGCGGGTCACCGGGATATCCACCGGGTCGGCCACGGCGACGCCGCCGTCCTCGGCCGGCAGCCAGAGCCAGCGCGTGCGCGTCAGGCTCGCCTCTCCACGCCCGTCCGCCGTCACCTCCGCGCAGCACGCCCGCACCCGTCCGTGCCCGTCGCCCAGGCCGGTCCACCGCTGGGTGATAACCCGGAGGTGCACCTGGGCCCCGGGCCAGTCCCCGGCCACGAGCAGCACGCCGCCGGCCCGCCGGAGCACGGCCTCAAGGCGGCGCCGGAGGAGAACGGGCGCCGTCACGGGCGGTCGCAGCAGGACAAGCTCGCACCCGTCGAGCAATGACGCCACCACCTGCGGCCAGGCGGGACCCGGATCCGGGACGAGCAGGGTCCGCTCGACGTCTAGGCCCGTGCCCACCGCGGCCGCCAGGCCGGCCTCGGGCACCCCGGCAATCCCGCACCAGGCTCCGGCCGCCGAGGCACCCGCGGCGAGCGCCAGGCAGAGCAGACCGAACTCGGGGACCGCCAGCACCGACCCGCGGGCCAGGCCGCCTCTCGGGAGCAGATCGCGCAGGGCCGGCAGCGCCGGCAGCATCCCGGTCCCCGGAACCACAGGCGCACCGAAACCGGATATCGCAGGCACGCCGGTCCCGGATACCGCAGGCGGGCCGGAAGCGGGTGCTCTGAAGACCGCAGATGCCGCAGGCTGACTGGGCGGTATCCGCCTGATTTCCGCAGGCGAGCTCCCCATCTCACCAAGTATCGAACTGAGGTTCGTTCAAGTCAAGCCAGGTCAGAGGCCTTTAGTCGGGGCGCCAACCCGTTCGTTGTCCGAGCGATGCGAAATCCCGTTCCCTGCAGGGGATGTAGCGGTAGGCGACCCTGGCGGGGAACGCTGGACGCGAGCGGCATCCTGCTGGGCATGGCCACCGCGCGCCCGTAACGGGCTCATAAAAAAATCGCGGCCGGTGTATCAGAGACACCCGGGGGCCCTCCGGGTTAGAAAGGGTTACGGCCACTTACCCGAGGTGCTGATCATGGACAACAAGCGTGACCATGCGTGATGATCCGTCCGTGGTCGCCCTGGTCGCCCGCGCGGCCGGGAGCGACCAGGACGCGTGGAACCAACTGGTCGAGCGCTACGCCCCGCTGGTGTGCGCGATCTGCACCAGGTACCGGCTGAGCAATCACGACATCGAAGACGTGGGCCAGAACGTTTGGCTGCTGCTGGTCGAGCAGCTCGGCAAGCTGCGCGAGCCCGCCGCGCTGCCCGGTTGGCTGGCCACCACCACCAGCCGTGAGTGCCTTCGCGTGGTCACCGCGGCCCAGCGGCTGGGAACCAGGCTTGATGACACGCCGGAGTTCGTGGACGACGTCGTGATCGACGAGGAGATCCTGCGGGCCGAGCGGGACGGGGCGCTGCGTGCAGCCTTCGCCGAGCTCCCGCCGCCCTGCCGGCGGCTGCTGGCCATGCTGTTCAGCGACCCGCCGCACTCGTATACACAGATCAGCGCGACGCTGGGGATCCGGATGGGAAGCATCGGGCCGCAGCGGGCACGTTGCCTGGAACGGCTGCGCCGGGCAGATACCCTCCTCGCCCTCAGTGCGGGCGAATTCGAAACCAATACTCCAGGAGGCGGGCCAGGTGCTTGACGACTGGGACGACGAGCAGCTCCTAGTGGCACTAGGCGAGGCGATGAGGGCGCGCCAGGCGGTGCCTGAGTCGTTCGTCGACTTGGGCAAGAGTGCCTACGCCTGGCACAATATCGACGCCGAGCTGGCGCAGCTTACCTACGACTCCAGCCGCGAGCCGGTGGCGGGCCTGCGCTCGGAGGCCGCCTCGATCCGGGCCCTCACCTTCACGTCGGCTCATATCAGCCTGGAGCTCGAGGTCACCGAGGGTTCCCTGCTCGGCCAGATCATCCCGCCGCGGGCCGGGACGCTTGAGACGCAGACCAGGGCGGGCACGACCACGAGTACCCCGGTCGACGAGATCGGCTGTTTCGCCGTCGAGCCCATCCCGGCCAGCCCGTTCCGGCTGCGCTGCCGGACAGCGGACGGCACCGACGTGGTGACCGGATGGATCACGCTCTGATGAGGTCTTGGTTCAGCCTGCGCCTAGCGTGATTAGGGAGGCTGCGGTGGCCTGCTGGACGGGATCGTCGCTGGCCGTGCGCCTGACGTTGTAAACCGACTCGGCCAGGGTCTGGCCCGCTCGCAGGAAATGGTGCAGGTCCACCATCATCGGCACCACGGCCTGGTCGTTGAGCGGGACGATGGCGGCGATGATTCCCGCCGTACCCAGCGGCAGCAGGCTGCTGACCAGGCCGAGCAGCTCGTCCGCGCCCGCTGGGGCCAGCACGCCGGAGTCGCAGCTGGACAGGACCAGCCGGTAGGGCGCGCGCTGTAGCCGCTCGAAGTCGTAGACGGTCAACGGCCCGTCGTGCATCCGCAGCGACGAGAACAGGGGGCTGTCGGCGCGGAAGATCCCGTGTGCGGCAATGTGCGCCAGCCAGGCTCCGTCCAGCTCGTACAGCACCTTCTCAGCCGTGGCGTCGCTGTCGGCCAGCACGGTGACATCGTCGTATAGCCGCGCGACCAGGGGCACTTCCGCGCCGTGGGAGGTCAGTCCGGGCCCGTTCGCCAGCGTGACGTGCCGACGGTCCGGCGGTGGAGCGGTGTGGGCGCGCATCCAGGCTCCGGCGGACGGGGCGACGCTGATCACGCGGTCCCGCAGGACAGGCATTATCGCCCAGGGGACGGCTTGCAGCTTGCCGGGCGGGACGATGATGACGGGCCCGTCGCCCAGATGGCGGACGGCGGGGCCCAGGAGCGCCTGCTGCAATTTCGGTCCCGCGGCGGCCAGGATGGACATAGCGCTGGCGGGGGCGTCGCCCGGCCGGCTGCGGGCCAGGCGGCGCAGTGCGAAGCGGGCGAAGTCCGCGGCCCGGACGGCATCGGTGACCTGCCCCGCCGCGAACTGCCGTACCTTCCCTTTCGCGCAGGTCAGTACGTGCAGGCTCCCGTCGATGTCGACGATCTCGATCAGCTGGGCGTCGCCGAGTTCGTCAAGCAGGTGTCTAGTGCTGAAGGGGGTCCGTCCGGGACCGATAATGCCCCGGGCCCGCAGTGCGCTGGCGCGTACCGTGCTCTCCAGCCGTTGCTGTTCTTTTTGCAGAGTCGCGGTCGGCTTGCCTTGGCTACGCGCCTTCTCCAGCTCCCTGGTCAGGCTGCGCAGCGCGGCCAGGCTGGCGTTGAGTTCCACGTCAGCCAGGGGACGGACCGCCGGGACGGCGTGGGCGGTGGCCCGCCACCGCTCGCTCCAGGTCAGTAGCAGCCGCGGGCGGCCGGACTGGGCGGCATGGCGCTGCGCCAGCGCGGCCAGTTCGGTGCCGTGTACGGTGGCCTGGGCCCGAAGCTCAGAAGCCCCGAAAGTAAACCGGTACTCATCCAGGATGTCGAGCCCTCGGCGGCACGCGGTGAGCATCCGGCCCGGACGGTCCGCGGCTTCGGCGCGCAGGGCCTCACTGAGCCAGCCGCTGACCCGTGATAGAGCCGGACCGCGTCGGCGGGTCCGGGCCGCTGCGACCAGATGACGGTCGGCGTCGGCGCGGCGGCCGAGTTCCAGCGCGATTCGCCCGGCCAGCAAATGCGCCTGCGCCGCGTCGCTGGAACCAAGGACATCCAGCCGGGCTGCGGCCCGAATCGCCTCGCGAAGCAGCACGGGCGAAGCCTGACCGGCTTGGTAGCGGGCCTCGACGAGTACGCGCGCCGCACGGGCCTGCCACCAGGCACTGCGCTGCGACCGGAACAGGCGGTAGGCGGCCTGCGCCCAGTCCTGGGCGGTCTGTGGCTGGGCCGCCGCCAGCGCGCAGTTGGCCGCCACCAGCATCAATTCGGCCTTCTTCGTGGGCCGGCCGCGGATCTGCTCGAGTTCACGCACACCGGCATCCGCTTCAGCCAGCGCATCACCGGCCAGCCCGGCCGCCAGCAGCACGGCACACCGGTCGATGCGCAGTGACGTTATCGGCACCTTCAGCTGCCGGTAGCTGTGGGTCGCCGCATCGAGGTAGGCAAGCGCGGCCGGGATGTCGCCCGATGCGAATGCGACCAGCCCACGATTGGACACTGGATAGAGCCCTTCCAGTTCCTGCCCGATCTCGGAATACAGGCGAGCGGCGGAAACGAAATCGGAATCCGCCCGGCTGGTCAACCCCAGGCCCAGGTAAGCCATGGCACGAGTGTTAAGCGCACGAGCCAGATTGAGGGAGTCACCCGCGCGCCGCAGCACGACGAACGCCTGCCGCAAGTCTTCCAGAGCGTCCTGGTAACGGCCGAGGGTAACAAGCACAATCGCGCGCCTGGCCAGCACCCGCGCCGTCAGGACTCCGCTGGATCGCCGCGCCGCCTGGTCCAAAGCAGCCAGCCCGGCCGTTGTCCGGCCCGAGTAAAAAAGCGCGACGCCGAGGCTGGCGAGGACATCGGCTTCGCGGTCGGCCGAGCCTGTTCGGCGGGCCAGGCGCAGCGCCTTACGCAACTCACGGACACCGGCCTCTATATCGCCGAACTCGCGCAGGACGATCGCCGCGGCCTGATGAGCCACCGAGGCATCGTACGGGCCGGGCCTTCGGGCCAGCACTTTGCGCGCCTTGTCCAGCGCATCCCGCGGCCGCGACAAGGCCAGAGTAAGCAAGAAGTCTACATTGCGCGGAGCTATCGCTACCATGCGGGTTCCCCCAACCACAAGCTGATTTTAGGCCACCTGATTTGCCCCGTCTATGTATTAAATGGTGAAGCGACCACTCCATACATTCGTCCGGGTCCGCCGGTTTCCGGGGGAACCTGCAGACTAGCGACCAGCCGCCCGAAGCCAGATCGGGTAGTGATCGAAATTAGGGGAGAACACTGTGACAGGAGAGAACCCCTGGTATCAGGACCTGGGCCCAACTGCCGCTGACGAGGCACATGTCATCGTCAGCGAGTACGCCGAGCACGGGATCAAAATCGGTGGCGTTCCGGGCCCTGCCGATCAAGGCGACCGCGACACGGACGCCAAGGGCGCGGGATTCATGTACGCCGAAGGTCAGATCCTTGCCCTCCAGCAGTACCTTGACGAGATACGGGAGACACTCAGACCGCATCACATTCAGGTCGAGGTAGTCAAGCGGGTTGTCCGGGGCGTCATGCTTCTGCGACTCAGCTGGATCACAGAAGAGCTTCCTGACAGTAACGAAGTCCGTTCTGAAAGTAACGACGTCTCCGCTGAGGATGACAAGAATTCCGAAAGTAATGAAACCAATCCCGAGGGTAACGAAAAGTCCTCAGTAGGCAATGACGGAGACGGCGCCGCCGGCGACGGAACCGCAGGAGACGACGGCAAACCCCCGAGGGGTAACGGTGGGGACGACTACAACGAGCCTCCCTCAGTGCTCAAGGTTCTCGATTACATCGACGAGGCACTCGGCGTGGGAGTAGCAACGCCTGATCATGTGGTGACCGTCGCGGGGGATATGGCTCCCTGCCCAGCCACGGAGCCTCAGGAGGTCTATGGCCCGCAAGAACCCTTTCCACCGTTCTGCCGGGGAGAGGGCGGCGCCGGAGTGCGAATCTACATAGCCGATACAGGGCTGCTAAAAAATGCCACGACAACTTTCCCGTGGCTGAACGGCGTTAACGGCGAACCCGACCCGCGAATTGGGACAGGCGGCGTGATCAAGCCCTACGCTGGACATGGCACGTTCGTCGCAGGTGTAGTCCGTTGCATGGCGCCGAAAGCAGAAATCTACGTCGCGAACGTCTTCAACATCGCGGGCAGCGCACTGGAATCGCACTTCGTGCCGAAGCTCAACAAAGCATTCGACTTTGGGTTCGAGATCCTGCATTTGACTATCGCCTCCCCGACCAGGAAAAACCACCCGATGCTGGCCCTGGGAACCTGGCTGGAACTGCTCCACTCGTACAAGGGCGTCGTCTGCGTTGTCGCGGCAGGAAACAACGACACTCGGCGGCCATCCTGGCCCGCCGCATTTCCCGGAACGATCTCCGTCGGAGCGCTCGCGGCCGACTGGCGCAGCCGAGCGTACTTCAGCAATTACGGCGGCTGGGTCAACGTGTACGCGCCAGGCCAAAACCTCATCAACGCATACGCTAGTGGCAAGTACACCTGCAAGATCGCACCTTACGCGGGAGAAATAAGAACATTCTCCGGTCTGGCGCAATGGAGCGGAACTTCCTTCTCCACGCCTATTGTAACCGGGCTGATCGCGGCTCGGATGGCTCGCTGCGGCGAGAGCGGTAAGGAAGCGGCCGCGGCCCTGCTGGCCGAGGCGCGAGCCCAGACGATTCCCGGCGTGGGCCCGGTTTTGCTCCCCTGCTGTGACGATGAGGACGGCAACTGCTGCGGTCATGACCGCGGCGGTCGTGGGGACTGCGGCTGCGGGCGCGGGGGCAGTGATGGCTGCGGCGGCCACGGGCGAGGCGGCCGGGGACATTGCGGCTGCGGGCATTGCCGTTCCGGCCACGACAGGCCTGGCTGCCCGTGATGGTGACGAGCGCGGCGGCCGCCCAGCGTTTATCGTCCGGCTTGGCCGGTGACTTCCCATCCAGGGTGCCCCATGACGGATGTCATCAGATCAGCGGTCGCTAAATGACCAGATAGCCCACCCGCATCGGCGTGAGCCCAGCACAGGACCCGGCGCGATCTCAGCCCACTTGCAACATTTGTCCCAGCACTTTCTCTGGAGCTCATTCGTCTATTTATCCGCTATCTTGATTGATTCCTTCCTTAAGATCGAGTATAATTTCGATTAATGATCTCCGGAAGCGTCTAGAGCGGATCGGGATGCAGATGGCAGGGACGCCGGTTAATGAGCCATCCGGACGGGACGACGATCCCGCCCAGGACTCTGGCGAGCCGGATCCGTCATCGCGGGACGCCGCCGGGAGCGGCGCGACCGATCCGTCGGACCTACGAGACGCGTCTGGTGAGGGCTGGCGGGAGCTGCCCCCGTCCCGTGAAGACTGGCTAACCGAGGAGCAGTGGCTGGAGTGGCTCGCGTCGGTCGAGCCGGAGGAACTGCCCGAGGAAGAGGATCCGGAGAACGGTCCCGATCCCGAAGACCCGGTGCGGCCGGGCACCGCCAGGTCGCGTTCCCGTAGTGCTAAGGGGACTAGCGCCGGCAAGAGAGCACGTGCCGGTAAGGGTGCCCGGGCTGTGAAGGGGACTCGCCGCGGTCCGGGGCAGCCCGGTTCGGCGCGCCGGTTGCCGGGTGAGTCGCCCGGCCCGGTCGGCGCGTTCGCCACCGGGCAGCTGCTCGATACCGCTGCGGGCGGGCCGGTGGTGTTCGGTCAGGCCGAGCACGCCGCCGGGGATGACGCCCGGTTCGCCGCCGCCACCGATGATGAGCTGACCGGGATCATCTGCGGGCTGGACCGGACCGAGGCCGCCGCCTGCGCGCTCAAGCACGCCGCCGTGGCCGAGCTGATCCGCCGCCGGCCCGGCCCGGGCTGCGAGCCGGTGCTGGCGGAGCCGGGGAGCTGGGAGGAGTTCATCGAGGTCGAGCTGGCCGCGGCGCTGGCCGAGACCCGCGCGGCCGCGGACGGGATGCTCCAGCTGGCCCGTGACCTGGAAACCAGGCTGCCCGGCACCAAGGCGGCGTTCCGGTCCGGGGTGCTGCGGCTGTCCAAGGTGGAGATCATCGCCCGGGCGACCGCCCACCTGGACCCGGCTGAGGCCCGGGCGGCTGAGGCGCTGGTGCTGGACCGGGCCGGGCGGCTGACGCCGGGCGGGCTGGCGTCGGCGATCAAGCGCGCGGCGATCGAGGTCGCGCCGGACAAGGCAGCCGAGCGGCGGGAGAAAGAACGGCGCAACGCCCGGGTCCAGCGGTGGATGGAAGACTCCGGCAACGCCGCCCTGATGGGCCGCGAACTTCCCCCCGCCGACGTCCTGGCCGCCGACCAGCGGATAACTTGGTGGGCGACAAGGCTCAAGAAAGCGGGCCTGGACGGCGATATGGACCAGCTCCGGGCTCTGGCGTACATGGATATCATGCTCGGCCGGGACTCCCGGCCCGCCGCGCCCGCCGGGCCCGCCGGGCCCGCCGGGCCGGACGCAGGCCAGGACCCCAAGAGCCCGGAGCCCACCGGGCCGGACGCAGGCCAGGGCCAGGACCCCAAGGACCCCGAGCCCGCCGGCGACGGACCCGGCGGGGACGGCCCGGACAGCGGTCCCGGCGGGGACGGCCCGGACAGCATGGACGGCGGGTCAGACGGCGACGGCCCGCACGGGCGAGGCGATGGCGGGTCAGGCCCGCCGGCCCCGGCCGGGCCGGGTCTGCCAACGGCGGGCGTGCTCCCGGCCGGGTTCGCCGGCCGGCTGCACCTGACCATCCCGCTGGCCACCTTGCTGAACCTGGCCGAACGGCCCGGCGAGATGGCCGGCCTGGGACCCATCGACCCGGCCCTGGCCCGCGACCTCGCCCACGCCGCCGCCACCAACCCTGCCACCAGCTACTGCGTCACGGTCACCGACCAGCAAGGCCACGCCATCGGCCACGGCTGCGCCCGGCTCGCACCCAAAAACCACGCCCGCACCGCCGGACACGACCCGCCCGGCCCGCATGACCCGCCCGGCGACCACGATCCGCCCCGCGGATACGGCCGACCCACCGGACACGGCCGACCCGGCGGACACGGCCCGCCTGGCGGATCCGGCGCCGGTCTGCGGCCGGGGTTCACCTTCACCGCCTCCGGTGATGACGGGCCGCCCGGCGGCTACGGCGCCTGGCGGCTGTCCACCGGCCTGCCGGGGCGGCCGGACCTGCTGATCGCGTTCGACCCGATCGCGATCGACACCTGTGATCACCGGTTCGAGGGCCGCGGTCATGACCCGGGGGTCAAGCTCCGGCACCTGGCCCAGATCCGGCACGCCACCTGTACCGGGCCGACGTGCCGGCGCCCTGCCCAGCAGTGTGATTTCGAGCATAATGTCCCGTACGACGCGGGCGGCCGGACGTGCTTGTGTAATGGCGGGCCGAAGTGCCGCCACGACCACCGCCTCAAACAGGACCCGCGGTGGAAAGTGGAGCAGATTACCCCGGCGACGTTTCGGTGGACCGCCCCATCAGGACGCCAGTACACCACAGAACCAACCCGCTATCCAATATGAGATCTCATTAGTCTGCAGGCAGGGGTCGCAAGCTCTCAAGGGTCTTCCGAAAGCTTGATCCACCGCACGCCGAGTTCATGGTGGCGCGCTGCCAGTATCCGTAGCGCCGGGCGATGTCAACGGAAGCTTGCGGGTGCGGTCACGCGCTGCTATGTCTAGTTATCGGCCCGTCAATCTGTGATCTCGCGACCGTCGGCATTGTGGGAGGAAGTCGTAGTTGCCTTGAGAGGACTGATGGCTATTATCAGGCTCCCTTCCGGCGTGTCGGCGTTCAGCGCCCGCAGCTTGATTGACCGGGACGGCGCCGTACGTGTGCTGGTCGCCGGCCCCCGCGTTAGTGCTGGCGCCGAGTCGGAGATGCCGAGCCAAGTCGCCTGGGAGTCCTGAGATGCTTGCCGAGATCCGGACTTCAATGCTTTCGCGGATCATCACTGCCATCATCGCTGCCGTGATGATGGCAGGCCTGCTGGCGGGATGCAGTGGCGGATCTGAATCCGTGCACGGACGGACACCGGGGAAGAACAACGATTACCTTGAAAATACAAGAACGATAAATTTGCAGGACGGCGATTTTCCTTCCTTCCTCACTTTCGGAGCTCACGATAGCCTGTGGTTCACGGAGAATGGCGGCAACGTCATCGCGCAGGTTGATCCGGTGGGCAATATAACGCAGTACGCTATTGAAGCTGGCAACAATAACGACCCGCAAGACATTATAAGCGTGCCCGATGGCAGCATATGGTTTACCGGGTTGGCGGAAATCGGGAAGATCAGCCCCGACGGCACCATGAAGGTCTGGCATGAGATCAGCATCGGTTCGGCGGTGGGGTTGCCTGATGCGCTCGCGGTAGGCCGGGACGGACAGGTCTGGTACACCGACGACGGTGGCCATATCTGTCATATAAGCTCCACCGATGATTTCGGGTGTTACGCAATACATCCGAGCACGAAAGACATCTGGATGCGCGGAATTGCGATGGGCTCGGACGGGGCACTCTGGTTTACCGAGGACAATCTCACCAGCATCGCCGATACGCAGAATGCCATTGGTCGGCTGACCACCACCGGCAAATACAGCCAATGGCGGCTACCGCCGGACTCGGGTCCCACCCGGATCGCGGCCGGCCCTGACGGGGCTCTGTGGTTCACTGAGCGCGGCGGGCAGCGGATCGGGCGCATAACAACCAGCGGTGTCATCACGCAATTCTCACTGCCCCGCGGGGTGTACCCGTTCGATATTGTCTCCGGTCCCGATAGGGCTCTGTGGTTTACCACCGATACCCGGGTTGGCCGCATCACGACCGCCGGCCGCATCGCCCTATGGCCGATACCAGGCGCCCAGCAGTTCGGGGGCATCGCGGTGGCGCCCGACGGGAGCTTGTGGCTCGCGGACGGGGTGGCTAACACCCTCCGGCATTTCGTCCCGCCGTTGCCCATCCAGCACCGCCGTTGAGCGTTTTATGGGCGCTTTAGGGGGCCGCCTGCTCGCGGGAACACCACCAGGTCGAACGGCCGCCGACGGTGCCATGGTGCATCTCGGCGCCACAGCGCGGGCAGGTGCCGCCGGGGTGCCGGGCCGCGATGACGTCGCCGGTGTGCGCGCCTCCTTTGAGGATGGCAGACCGCACGGCGGACTGCAGAGCGCGGTAGAGTCGGTCGGCGTCCTTGCGCTGGAGGCTGGCCGTCCGAGCGGCGGGCGAAATCTTCGCCTGCCACAGCACCTCATCCGCCAGCAGATTCCCGACTCCGGCGATCTTGGATTGGTCAAGCAGCCGGGCCTTGACCGCGGTCGACCCCTTGGTGATCAGGTCGCGGAACTGCGCGGGCGTGACCTCCGCGGCGTCCGGGCCGAGCGCGTCGATGTCGGGGTTGAGCCGGACACGACCCAGCCGGCGTTTGTCGAACAGCGCCAGGCTGCCGCCGTCAGCGAAGTCGAGGGTGAAGCGGTTCCACTCGGCCTTGCGCGGCTGCGCGTCGCGGCGGGCAGGACCGCCGCCTTCGACGGCCTCGCCACCTTTGGACGTGACCACGATGCGGCCGCTCATGCCCAGGTGGATGCCGAGGTCGGGACCGGACCCGGTCGAGCGGCCCACGTCAGAGGTCTCGCACCACATTGTCTTGCCGCGCCGGTGAGCCGCGGTGAGCATGCGTCCGGTCAGCGCGTCACGTAGCTCGCCGGGGGAGTGCGGTCGGCATACGAACGTGTCAGTGTCGTCGACGCCGACGATGCGGCGGTGCAGGGCCCGATCAGCGATAACGCTGCGAGCGGTCTCGACCTCGGGAAGTTCCGGCATCTGTTCGTTCTACTCGCCCGTGGACGGTAGCACGGCCGCGAACCGGTCCGCGGCCCGGTCGAGCTGGGCCAGGATGTGCTGCCGGGCCGGTGCGTCGAGGGGGGTGTCCGGGAGGTCGATGAGCTCCCGCAGGATCGGGACCAGCGGGGCGTATTTTCCGGCCAGAGTGCGCAGCCGAGGGCCGGTGCTATGAATCAGGCCGGCGCCGTTGTCGGTGAAGTCGGAGGCCTTGATGACCCGCGCCCACGGGTGGCTGCGCAGGCTTTCCGCGACGTGCTCCCGGTACTGCTCGTGCGCGTCCCGGTCCGGCGCGTACTCAGGGTTGGTGACGGCACCGACGAGCTCGGCTACCCGCGGCCCGAACTCCGCCGCCAGCACCGCGAGCGCGGCCTCCTGGTCATCGCCGCTGCCGGTCAGCTCGGCGGCGTGATCTTCCACCGCGTCGTGCAGCAGCGCGGCGCAGATCACGTCGGCGTCGTGCACGCCGTAGTGAGACATGATCCGGATCGCCACCCGCAGCAGGTGGTTGACGTAGGGTTCGCGTTCCCTGCGGTCGTTCGCGT
>Ga0302325_10024186_pt1 | contig 12644 bp, 12 predicted proteins | sample Palsa_T0_2_FD_201948 | JGI IMG/M metagenome (GOLD analysis project Ga0302325, IMG submission 201948) | Peat permafrost microbial communities from Stordalen Mire near Abisko, Sweden - Palsa_T0_2 | ecosystem: Environmental > Terrestrial > Soil > Palsa > Peat permafrost | place: Sweden: Abisko...
GATCATGGCACTTGCCAATGCCCTTACACCAGACATGTTGAAGAAAGTGAAGATGAAGCTAATGGGGCTTATTCGACATGCTCACGACGCAGTAACTGAGAAATATGGAAGAGACTCCTTACGGGTAGCGTTGCCCTTGAAACCAACTACGGCTCTTCCTAAGTGTGTTGCGCGCCATTTACGCATGATCAATAACGAGCGAAAAAAGTTGCAAGGAGAGGCTAGCATGATGAGGTCATTGAGTCTGCTTTCAATATCGGTTGTTCCTGGAAGCGAAGCACTATCTTAGTCCTTTGAGAAGCCATCCATGCTAGAAGAATTTAGCCAGGAAGTTGTCGAACAGCTCACCGCATAGCATGGGCCATGGGCAAGGCTGAAAGAATTTCTAGCTTTGCCTGCTTCCGACTTGTAGTCCGCCGAAGCAAACAATATCCCCAAGAACGCGGGTTCGAAAAAGAAGAAGGGAGAACAGGATACCAAGGAAACAAAAACTTTGAAGTTGGTCTTTGGCTTGAATTCCAACCCTAGTATTCCGTCCTCCAGGATGAATTATTTGCTGAGGAAAACGGTATTTCGGAAGATTCGAGAACCAAGAGTCTTCACGAATCGGAGAGCACCTACAACGGGCGTACTTCTTGGCTCTCCTCCGGCGAGATTCGGGGCATCATCTTGAGAGCCGGACCCAGACCCTGTTTAATTGATTATGGCTAGGGATGCAGACTTGAGATTAGCTTAGGATCCAAAGATGCAATCCCATTAGAACGCTTGGAGGTTGTCGAACGCTGCGAGACAGCAGTCTGCCAGCAATGCTGAAGCCAAGGATGCTTTTGAGGGATCAGTGAAATATCTCAAGAATATTATCACAACTCGAACAGGGGAGGAGAAGAGGGACTACGAATTGATATGTGAGAGGACGTCCAGTTGTGATACTCGTCCAACTGGGGCCGATCTGATGCTAAGGATACCCCCTCAGGAGTCACATACGGCACAGGGATCCCAACCACCCTTGCAGCTGCAAAAATGGTACTCCGCAATATTCAGGGGCGGATCCCGGATGCACTCGTCCTTTTCGGCTTACCTACGACTACTTCCAAGCCCCTGAACGGTACTGACGAACAACAGCCATTACACGATATCCATGGATACCAACGATATGCGGATGGATAGCAAGGAGGTGAGGTTTTTATCTTGAGCAACCGGAGAGTCATATGAATGTCTCGTTAAATGGCTCAGATCCAGACCCAACTCTAATCGGGAAAAGCTATAGAGAATTTCTAGCCGCGTAGCTAAGCATTACCTATGCTATGCTGGCATTGGCCACACCATGTCTTGTATTTGCAAAACAGTAAAATAGGTCAAGACACATAGAAAATGAAATTTGTGAAGGTGGAAAGTTGGAATTATCTGAATTCACGGCATGCACCCCTTGCCGCCCTTTAACCGCTCGCTTTTACAAGGGTAGGAAACCCCCAAAAAATTTGAAAGTGTTTAGAAAACCCTAAAACGTCCAGGATTACTATAATTGAGCCGTAGAACACGAATTTGGACTCGACTAGCATATTTTATGTTGTGGTGGTGAAAAGCGACTTTAGACAATTGGCCCGTGTCCGTGGCCTCCTTCGATCCTAGTCACATGATCTGCTCCCGCAGTACCCCCGCGCCCCCTGTCTTAACGCCTCTTTGCCCGGTTTGAAATATTTACTCCCAGAGCGATTACTGCATGTACTACGTAAGCTCAAGTTCCCTTTCAGGATGCCCAAAGACAGCGCCTTAACTGCTCTGCATTAACAAGTTAGTGATGAGCTTGCTGCTGGCTTTCGGGTTTTAACATACCGGCCAGATGCCTTCAGATCATCCGATGATTCCAAAAAATTGCTTACTGTATTTCAATCCATACTGTACGAGTACGACCGGCACCCAAAAAGCGCGATTCGCGCTAAGCGAGGCTGCTGTAGACCCACGAGGCTGAGCTGTGAAAAAGAGTCAGAGCTGTTTATCATTTCGCGACCTTCCAAAAACTTCAACAAAGAACCCCCACAATGCCGGACTTGGATGACGATATCACGGCCGGCAATCTGCAAGACCAATCGAACCATGACAACGATCCCACCGATGATCTACCCGATTTTCGCTTTCTTGCATCCTTAACCTCGAAATCTGGAAAGCTTCCGAAACGAGGAGAGAAAGACTTCGAACCACATGGCACAAAGCATCAAGGAGGAATCTTGGAAGCAAGCAGGCAGGCGATGCATGATGCCTTGTCTCATACAAGGGTACATCCGCCGAAAGCATATCTGAGAAGTTACTACTATGGTGATGCGGGATTGAAGAGGGACGAAGTTATTGGAGAGGAGTTCAGACAAGGATTAGATGAGGACCATATCGTCGTCGTAGATTCATCAAAGGGCCCACATTTCAAGACAATGGGAAAGATGGCGCAGGGTCGGAAGTATGGAAGCATATGGCTATTGCCAGAAGAGGCACTCTATTTGGTAGAGAGAGGAAATCTTGATCTATGGTGGCCTACGAGGTCTTCATTTGCAGGCGTGATTGCAAACATTCAGGGCAGTCAAAAATTGGGTGAGGGGGGCGATCAGGTAGAGGAAGACGAGGGTGTTCCAATGAGTTTGCAAGCTGCATATGCTATGTTAATAGGCGAAGATGGTGAGAGAGGCAAAGTCAGCCTGGAGAGATACACTGTCTACGCAAATCTCAAGCGGACAGGCTTTGCGATCTCAAGGGCTCCAGATTGGGCTGCGAGTACAGATGGCGAACGGCGCAGTCAACCCGAGTTCTCAGTAACAGAAGTATCAGCAAGCCTCTTCACTTGGCTTTTCGGATTTTTTGCCGGGAGGGAGATGGAGCGCGCACCATACGGTCCGTTAGTACAACCAGGCATGTACAGATCGTACAATTCGATCTACCGACAAATTGCAATCATTCCGCGTCACAAACCTTGTGTAGCGCCAACGGAACCGGCGCCGCCTCCAGAGGGCCCCTTTCGTGTTGCATTCTTCTTGTGGAAGGCTAGTAAGCTTGCGACTTTTGCCAAGAGCAACCCTGGGGCGCCCGATTTCCGTGTTGCAATTGCCGATGCTCGTTCAAGCTTTGTCCCGACATTGACGCAAATCACCTCTTTGTTGGAAAGCACGCCATGGGACCCTCCAAACGCAGACTGGAAAGACAATTCAAAGAGTTATGCGCGGTTGAAACACGGTTGGCGAAATGTGGTCTTGGCAGTCAATGATCAAGGGGTTGTCAGTTACTTGCAGCTAGGCGAAGCTGCATTTGGAGACGAAAAAATGTATGAGAGGTTTGACGGCGACGGTTTTCAAGGCGGGAAGCGCGGTGGGGGTGCACAGCGAGGGCGTGGGAGAGGCAGAGGAGGCAGAGGAGGCAGAGGAAGAGGCGGTAATTAGTGGTGTGCTTGATTGGGTAGCTTAGGTTGCGTCAACTTTGCGTGGAGCATCATGATCTCCGATTCTCCTGTTGTTCTTATTACAGTAGATTAAAGCAGCCTGCATGGACTGATAGCAACTTATTAGAGAAGCCTCGCCGCCGAGAGACGAGAGCGCGTCGGTTGCGTGCAGGTTGGCAAACAAAAAGACTCGTTGTCCGAATTAAAGCATAATAGCCTGTGCGTAGGTCGGCCAGACCTGACTTATCAGCACTCAAAGTGATAAAGCTTCCGATACGAAGGGGGACGAATCATCGCGATTTAGCGCCACGATTAAGCGGTTTTAAATAAGTTCTTCGCTGTATTCTCGCCTCGTCTCCGTCTCATCACATTTTCCTCTTTCTCTTTCTCGAAATACTTTCCCACTTTCCCTTCCCTTCTCTTCCTGTCATCACCACCCTCTCTTGAGTCAGGTCTCTCTTCGCGTCGCAACCAATGGAGCCTCTGGCATCGTCGAGTTCGTCGAGTTCCGAGTCGTTGACCAGCAGAAGCACTGAGAGCATGGAAATCGACACTCTCAGCGCAATGGAGAATTCACCACCCAGGTCAGTTAAATTCGTTAGTTCTCGTCAATGCACAGTATTTTTTGGCAAGGGCCTGGTCCCCCGCGTCACGGCACTTTTTCTTGCATTGCCTTTTGCATCGCGAGTCTTTTTTCAAAACTCCTCATCTCAACGATCTGTTTTCCGCGTTCGCTCCCTTTGATTTCTGCTTTTCCTCTTCCGAGATGTCGCGTCATCCATTTCAATTTGCTGCGCCTTGCATAGCGAGCGACTCAGTGACGCGTGAGATCCTAAGCGATGTCTATTTCATGCTATTTCCAACGCCCTGCATTTAATTTGTATTGGGTCGCGATTTCTTCCTTCCCAAATAACCGCAGCGGCGGTGTTGGCTGTTGGGCGTGCTTGCTTGCCTAGTGCCACGTGTTGGACTCTGTTGCTTTTGGGGCCCGTCGGGTTACTTGTTACCTAAGCTTTAATTGAACCCGTAAGATTACTTGCTAAAAATGAATCATTCTTACAGATCTGACACACCATTGAACGATACACCACACAACTCGCTAAGCACAGACGCCGATAAAGGCATCGTCGTCGATGCTCCCTCAATCGAGTTAGCCGAGTCATCCGCTTTAATGGTTGCCAACGACGAAGATGAAGATGACGAGGTGCTTACGCCTTTCCAGAAGAGGAAGCGCGCTTCCATCAATTACGATCCAGATGAAGTTAACTACAGCAAGATTCTCCAAGGCAGCCCAAACGTCGAACCTCCGGCCAAGCGTTCAAAGCAGTCCCAAAAGATTCGGGGAGTTATTATAGGTGTTTGGCGTGATTCTGATCAACCCGATGATGCTGACAAACATGTCATTTATGGCTTCATCGACATTCACGACAGGCTTCGCACCAGAATTTATGGCATGAACCGAAGGGGAGAAGAGCTCATTGGCAACGTCCCAACTGGAGCCGGTGGATGCTGGGTCACTTTCGAAAGAGTTATTTTCGACTCGCACCTCAAAGGCTTGAGTTCGGCCGAAGTCAAGGAATATGTCAAGATCCGCTCAGAGACTAAGCCAGAGGCAACGGCTGAAGAGCGACAAGAAGCTGATGGCAAGGCTGTCTTGAAGGCAAAGGCCATCGTCGCTCAGCAAGAGGCCGCATCCCCTGGTGGTAAGCCAATCGTCCATCGTCACTCCCTTGGTCGACAATCACTCAACAATCGTCAATCCCTTCCTCGTCAATCACTGCATAAAACGCCGAGCTTTCAAGCTGTCAATGCTGCTGACATGCAAACACCCAAAGCCTCCCCATTCAGTGAGGGCAAGCCACATGGTGTTCTTCTTGGTTATTGGGCAGATTCAGGTGAACCCCGCGAGGAGGATAAACATGCTGTCTTCGGTGTCCTCAGTGGAACTGACTGCTTCCGAGTCAAGGTCCAGCGAGTTACTCGTGATGGTCGTTATGTAGATGGTAACTTCCCGATTGGCGCTGGAGCACTCTGGCTACACTACGACAAGGTTGTCCTCGAGCCCCACTTGGCCTCATTGACGCGACCTGAAGTCAAGGAATATTGTCGGATCCGCCAAAGAGATCTTGAGAATAGAGAGTCCGAGAAGGAACGCAAGGTCAATGAGTTGAGGGCCATTCGTGAGGCAAAGGCTGCTGTTGCCGCCGAAGGCTTGAATAACGGTGTTGACCAAAGCGGACCTGGTCCAGAGATGCTGGAGCCTCGTCACAGCGCTAGGTCCGAGCCCAGAATGTCGTCAAGAAATCAAGTCGAAGCGGATGCAGTTGCTGAGAGAATACGACAGGAGAAAGCCGAAGCTAGAGAGAGGCAAAATGAGAAGGCTAGAAAGGAGGTTGCCATGGCCGAGGCTGTCATTCAAGAGGCTGCTCAGATGGAGCTCAAGAACAATCTCAAGAAACTCAACAAGGTCTGGGTTGCGCAACAGGCTGCGACGGCCCCAAATGCTAGCGGTCTCAGTCTCGATCAGGAAGTCAAGTACCACAACGGCATCAAGTACGAGAGAAAGCAAAACGGTCCATTCCAAGGAAAACTAGTCAGCCAAGCCCAGATCTTGAGCATTGACGGGGAGGATTATGTAGAATACAGGGTGTTGACGAAGCCGTCGTTTTTCTGAGGTGGTGAAGGCATACGTTCTCGATGAGGTATTGATTTGGTACTCCCATCCCCTTACCCAGACTGTACTCCTGTAAGACTTATTATCGTGGTTGTTTGATTATTTTGCTCTGGATTCTATGTATCTGGCGCGTGTTGTACCATTGTTGCAACGTTGCGCATTTCCAAAAGAGCTTTGTTTAGGGTCGAGAAAAGAATGTTACTTCTCGCATGGGTATGGCCGGCTATTGTGTTTATTGCATTAGAATGCGCCTTACACTAATGGTCTGGGAAACATTGATATCGGATTGTAGGAGTTAATGAAACCAACTTTAAAATTAGTGGATGTTATCCCATTTGATTTGGATGTTGAAGCATCATCGATCTGCCTATCTTGTAACTCGAATTGATCATGCGCTCTCTTTCCCATTCACTATTAAGGTTAGGCCTAGCTAAAGCCTTGGGTCAAAGGCGCTTTCGCAGACGAGGTCAAGTTCTACCTTCTTCGCGTATCTACCTTCGCGCCAACTTCTTCCTACAACAAACCGCGCCCCGGCACAAGCACCCCTGCCTTTGCTCTGGAGCTTTGCTTTTTAAGACAGTCACGTTTGTTCTTTACATAACAGTGCATAGGGATCCCACGTGATTCCGCTTCTCCCGCTCCGCATAGTCAGTCATCAGGCAAGTCAACTTCCAGTCCCTACCACTACACTCTACCCTACCCCAATCCCCATCACCTTCAATTTTGCACACCACAATCTTCCAACAGCCTTTGTACCTAATGCTCTACACAGAAGCTGACTGTCAAGATCACACAGAGCTTGGTCACCTCGCTCCTCCATTCAGGGGCTTCCACCTTGCAAGTTAGTCTTTGTAAGTTCATCTTTCCCATAATGTTATGATCACTCCACTTTGCATCTTCAAAGTTCTACCATAATCTTCCATTATTTTCTTGTGCGCAAGTTCTTCAACTGGTTGTAAACTCACTTTTCTTAGCTCGCTCAACTCCTTTCCCTTGCAGAAGCATCAGGAGAACCACAACGATCCTCAAACACAATTCTTCTATTGTAGGATCTTGAGCTGGTTGTTTTCTTTGTGTTAGATTGGTGTTGACGTTGTCCTGAGATCTGGATTGCTGTTCACTTTTGAACACTTTCACCTTTTTGCAACGAGATCTCTTCAAAGGGGGTGGCGATGGAGGACTACCCAAAGGCCTATCCAAAGCATAAAGACGGTTCATGGACACCCAGAAAGCCGCCAGCCAACGTGTAAGCCCAGGAGTCTTTTATTTCCTTCGCTTCTTTCTCAAGCATTCTTCTTGGGTAGTAAACAAACCGGTTGATAATCAAATGTCATGTTTCCAGAACTCGTGTCGAATCCTCTCCCCAATCTGGCCGTAGCGGTCCTGCCAGCAGAGGCACTTCTCCGATTCCAGTAGATAATGCTTCCACGGCTGGCAATCGACCTGTTATCGCACAAGGCAACTCACGTACCCTCGACTCACCTCTCCGAATGGCTCCTGCGCCTCCAAAGCGTCCAATCGCACAGGCTGTACAAAACCAGAAGCCTCAATCATTTTCAGATGTCAACGCCCAGCAGGGCCTAAAGAGATCTGCTAGCAGCATGGTTGAAGAGAAGATCGCGAGGAAGGCGGAAGATATGGAGGACCTCTATTCAGAAGATGAGAATAACAACGCCGAATCTAGTCGAAAGCGGGCTCGGGCAGATAATGAAGTTGAACAGAGAATTGGTGCTCATATTGGTACCGGCCTGGCAGTTTATGCGACATACAAGAACGCGCTGCATATCCGAATTCACCCGGAAGAACTGAACCCAGAGATCAAGGCAAAATTTGAAGGCAAGTTGACTCGGGTGGTCACTATCGAAAAAGTCGTCTTGGACGCAAAGATTTTGGGTCGTTCCGCGGATGAACTTGGGGGCATGACTGATGACCAGAAGAAGCGGCTTGTGAAGGATTTCTTGAAGTCGAAGGACGCCGCGAGCAACGCAACTGACGATGCCGGAGGCATGACGGAGACGGATCATTCTGACCGCCCAGGAATCATCGTTGGATACCTCCCGGAAGATAAGGATCCAAAGCTCAACAATGTCCGTGTTCCAGTGCTCGCATTTCTGACTGCTGCTCTCGCGCTTAAGTTCCGTCTTAAGGAAGAGGAAGCAATGCAATCTGAAATCGAGTTAAAGCATCGAAAGTATCCGACCCAGAACCAAATCGAGTTTATCTCTGATTACAAGGGAAGTGCTAAGGAGATTCGAGAAGCAATCAAGAAGAATCTCACGGAGAAGTTTCCTCAGTACGGACAGAAAGGTGCGTAGTAATCCATTACTAAAGTATTGACTCTTTGACCATCTCTAATTTTATCTCATAGGCGGAGACAGTGGTTCCCAAAATTCCTCTTCGAGCGGTGGAGTCAACTCTGATACCCTGGTCGTCGATGCACCACCTGTCGGAACAGACCTTGAAACCATCAATGGTATGTGTCGACTCTCCAGTAACCCCGGCCCCACCCTTTTAAGAAAATATTGACAATTGCTGACAGTTTATCTAGCACGCGACAATGTTCCAGGTGAGAACGAAGATTCTATTAGGCTAGTGTTGCGCAAAGCTGTAGCAACTCATCTAGCCTCTGGAGATAAGCTTTCGGCGGAAATCAAGAAGTTTGCAGACGCTCGTGCGGCTACCATCGAGAGATTGGAGGGTGAGAATGAGGCCCAGGATGCGACCATCAACAGACAAACCTCTGAGATCACAGAGAAAGCCCACAAGATCCAGGGCCTGAAGACTGTTGTCAGTGATCAGAAGACCGAGATTGCCCGCCTTAAAGAGAAAGTCAACAACCTCACCGTGGAGGTCCAGCGGCTTCGCAAGACTGCACCAGTAACCTCGCAAAATGACAAAGTGGTCATCAATGATCAGATTTTCACCAAGTTTCCTGAGGGTCACGTCAACGAGGGCTTGTACGTTAGCAATCATGGGCGACTCGTTTCCGTTGGTGACCACGACTACATCGAAAACATTGCATTGAGCGAGTTCAGAAACGTCGAGCTTGGTGGCGTTTTGACCCAGTCTCTTGATCTAGATGGCGTCCCCTTTAAGCGTATTTCTGGAGGCACCAATGATAACAAGCTTGTTCAAGAGCTGGGACCTCATTCGATCTTTGAGCACGATGGCAAGCATTATATGAGATGGTTTATCCGAACGGAGAAGACCTTGGGTCTCTAGGAGGCTGCTTGTTATTGCTACGCTGAACAGGCATGCAGGTACGCTCCTGTCGATGTTGACCTTCAGTCATACTTTCAGACTCGCCGACGATGTTTTGCTTCTTGCGGCAGTTCTCCAGAGATTCTTCATGCGATATTTTCATGTGTTTGGGTATTGTGATTTCTTTCGGCGGCTTGTGGATCGAGTGACTTTTTTGATTTGTGGAGGGGATTCTTTTCGATAAGTTTTTTGTGGTTGTACTTTGCCATCGGCGAGCGCGGCATTGGTGACCAACTTGGCTCTGAAACGCCCACATGGTAAAACCACATCTGAGTTTAATCAGTGAGAGAGGAAGCTGGGTGGCGTTGCTGTGATCTCACAAAGAGCAGTAAAGTTGTACTTTGGCAAAGAATGAAAACTGCAAGCATGAATTTCTACTTTCGTGAATTCAACGCCAGCCCCTGAACCTGCCCTGCCTATCTCAATAATATCTAACTTCCTTCGAAAGTCGATTCATTTTGACTCACAGTTTTCATGCATTAGAACATTCACCAACGCGCACAGGTAGTTACGCGTTGGCTCTTTTCGGTGAAGTTCTCGCCCCGAGACTCGCATTTCGATAACCTTCGACCTACACATCAACAGCACCATATCACCCCAACGGTGTCGTGGTTCTTGCATAGCCCTCACTTCGAAGCGGATTAAGCTACTGTATGTCCGATAAGTTCTCTCCCAGGTGGCTCGGGTGGAGGAGGCAGATATGTACTCTAGGCGAAGACCAATCAGAAGTCCCGGCAGGCGGCGATCGCGGAGCGGAGCGTTTGGACGCACCAGCTGCCAAAAAGATCAAACTTCCTTCTGGCTAGGATGAAAATAAACGCTACACCGACTGGGTTATAGTATAGTATTGCTGAGTCTGCAATCAAGGTATTTGCTAAATCAACTGTGCAGGGAGAACCTAATGCTTCTCCCATGTATCGGGACGGTTTTCCACCAGAAATTCAAGAGTGCTGGACGGAGTGGTTTCCAAAGAAGACCCACATCCAGCTAGACAAAGTCATACTAGATCCAGCTGTTTTCTCTTCACTTTGCGGCAAGCTGTGGAACTAACAATCAAGGCAAAAAGTTGACCTGGTCAAGCCGCTGTTTGAGTCAAAAAAGGCTAGCAGAGATTCAACTCCGGTCACTAAAAGCTTGGCAGAGTAAATTCATAGATCTAACTTTCCCCAACTGGCATGGGCGAAACGAGCATTTGAGTCCGAAAAGAGGAGAAACTGGTTTGTGAACGTTGAGGCGGGATGCCTTACTCTAACCCTCAGTCTCTGAAAGTTGGTACCCACAAAGACGACTCCAAAGTTTTGATATATGCAAAGATTCGTAAGGATAGGAAAACAAACGCCGAAAGGGTCCCCTATTCCACTTTCAAGGGCGATCGTGAGCGCTGTGATCTGGACTTTCTTAACCATTTTACAACAAGATAAACTTCTCTAAGCAAATTGAAAGACCAACCATCGAGGAGACGAAGGAGGCAATATTGTCTCAGATGAAGTTGAGCATCAGTGGAGACAAGTACTAAAGCAATAAGATGCAGATAGTCCTTGGCATATGCTAACATTTCTGCAGCCAAGAAAATTGTGATTAATGTTAAAAAGGCGCCCATAGGACAAGATTCTCAACAACGTGACACATCCCATGTCGATCCACTCCCCGAAAATATGGCGGATTCAATCTTTGTCGACACTTCCCGTCAGCAAGGTATCCGGACCCAGCAATCACGGGGAAAGATTGTGACGAGGCTGTAAACTCTCTCGAAAGTGCCAAGAGTTCATACATAATAAGCCTTAAGACATTTCAAGATCAAGACATTCAGCAAAAAACTTACTAGTATCACCAAGCAAGAAGATGCGCCTAGGAAGACACAAGAGGTCGTTCTGGCAAGAGGGAAAAGTATCACTCGAAAAGAATCCTTGTTCAAGAGAAAGGAAGAGGATATTGAGACGCGAGATACTGTTGTCACTCGCGGAGAAGTCTTGATTAACGAAAAATAATATGTTATGGAGAAGCGGGAGGCCTTGATTACATATCGAAGAAGAGTTTTGGAGCAGGGTGTGGGCATTTCTAAAGGGCAAGGTGATTTTCGTCGCAAGGAAGGAGATGAGTTTATCAACGAGCAAACCAACGAATCAGCTCAAGTTGGATCATCTTGTTGGCCGGACAATATTTACAACAGCACAGTCACGATCTTCGCGGCTAAGAAAGCAACCTCCGGAGTTGGATCTCAAGGATTGACCTTCAATTCATTGTACTTCAAAATCCCTTCAGGGCCTAATGCTGGCATATTCATGCAAAAGTATGGAACTAAAGGCAGTATTGGAGGGAAAGACTTCAAAGAGAATCGCTATCCCACAGCAATCTCGGATCTGGTAGTTGATGGCCACCTAGCCGAGAAAGCTGTCAATCTTCAGAGTCATTCATTTTCGCACTATGAGAAGAATGAAGCGTCAAAGAGGGTGCAGCAATTGACTCCAGAATGTTTGGTTCAATACCAAGGCAAATACTACGTCCGTCGAACCGTTCTGAAGGAGACCATTCGAGAGCCGAATCATGCCCTCTGGGGGCTAAGGGATAGATCTGAGCTTCTTCACTAAACGGTTGCTGTCCGGGTCATGATTTCTTACCATTCTATCAAGTGTGTTGTGCCTTGAACGGAGAGGTTTTTTAAGCGATTATTTGCATTACACTTAGTGTAGGAGATAGTGTAGGAGATGATGTAGACATGAAATTTCTTGCCGCTTGACTAATCTGTGATCTTCCGTCAGACTCGGGTCACGGATTTACAGATTTTTATTGTATGTAGGTTATATTTGTTCGTCGATTAGATTGAAGGCATATGCATTTCGGGAGTTGTAAGCTGCTGCCATGTCCCATCTGCTGCTGCTTACCTGCAAGCTTCAAAGCTTGCCGAGTATGCAATGACTAGAATAGAAAGACTTAAGAGCGTCAGAATTTCCTGATATGAAGAAATGTGCAAAGTTCCTTTTGAAGTCCCAAAGTTCTCTGGACGTTCCCAGCCAGTAGAATAAGCTCCAACGATCGACCATTCTTGGGCAGCAAGCAAATGACAATGCTATTACTTCCATGAAGGTTTCTAGTCGCATCGGAAAACAGCAAGGCGCTCAAGTTCAGAACTGGAAGGAGAAGGCTGCGCGGGGAGCTGGTACTATGTTTCAAGAATTTGTGCTTAACATCCTTGAGAAGTGCGATGAGAAATACAATGAGGATATGGGTAATGCCGAAGTAAAGATGAAGATTCTGGCAGATGTGATCAAAGAACAAAATAGAAAGATTGCT
>Ga0302325_10024187_pt1 | contig 12643 bp, 13 predicted proteins | sample Palsa_T0_2_FD_201948 | JGI IMG/M metagenome (GOLD analysis project Ga0302325, IMG submission 201948) | Peat permafrost microbial communities from Stordalen Mire near Abisko, Sweden - Palsa_T0_2 | ecosystem: Environmental > Terrestrial > Soil > Palsa > Peat permafrost | place: Sweden: Abisko...
TTAATTTAGGCTCCATTGGCATTCTATCCTTTAGTATATAGCTGAGGGAATGCCCTCATTAATTAGAAGAATTCAGTCTTCTCCAAAATCATATTTTTGATCCAACACTATATCATCGGCAGATGAGTTCCTAACTGCCAAGAAGTGCTTTTAAGAGATAATCGCTCTCGGACACAATGAATATAATCACGTGCAGTGACATGGTTGAAAAGGGCATTGGAGGAAGGGTTGGGGTTGGAAAAAAGAAAGACCATTGCCAACTGTGTTGGGACTTTCCAAGGTACGCATAACACTCGTACCGAAAAGCTCGATAAATCTTCCTTCTAAGCCATCATTTGAGAGTTTATTTCCAGAGCCAGCGCGCGCTCCGCAAGTTTCCGCTTTTGCTGACATGCTGTTCTGCTGACTCGAATACTGGAGGTGTAACATGCGGACCAGGATTCCTCCTGCCAGTAGCGGCAAGCGGAAACCCTTCCAAGTGATATATACAACAACCTTTTGCCTCCACCACTCGACCGATTACTTTCAAGCATTCTTTCATCATCGACGAATTACAAAGACCGCACTCGAAATTCGAAGCATTCTCTGCAATTCGCAAAGCGTTTTCTGGAATCAACGCAACTTTTCCGTCTCAACTCAACCCCATAACTGGTGGCCGTAGGGACTTGCCCATATATTAACTAATGGATGGGTTTTCGAGCGACACAGGGTCTGATAAATATTCATCACACGAAAATGAGGAGATTATGTCGATATTCTTCGATTTCGGCTCCCCCGCTCAGGGCTCGACAGGACCACTCGAATCATCGACCGCTGGGAAAAGCCAAGGCCAAGAGTCAGCTCAAAGAGGCGGAGTTCGGGTATCGTTGGCGTGCGTGCCGGTGAGCTCTTATGGCAATACTAAAAGTAATCGTGGACTTACAAATTCTCAGTGCCGAAGCAGGCACGTGAAATGTGGTGCTGAAACACCCAATTGTAGTCGATGCATCCAAGATGACAAGCCTTGTTTCTACGCAAAGTCCCGTAGAGGTATGAGAGACAAGAATGCACCGCGAAAACGAGCGTCGATGCGAGAAGCAGGTAGGGAAAGTCCAACAAGTGCCAGTCTCAACGGCAGCGACCAGTATGGCCTGAATTACTTCCATGGAGGTTCATCAAGGGAATCATACACCAGACCATCCTCAGATGCGTCTTTGAGCCCGTCCAGCTCGACTTTGAGATTAAATGGAAAAAGCGCAAGCACAGCACGCCTATTAGACCTATACTACAAGTAAGAAATCTATAACTCTTCCCAAGGGACGGTTCTAATTCCGATTAGCTTCTTCCACAAAGCCCATCCGTATCTCTTGCCGCAGTATCATTTTCGTAATCGGCTTCGTTCTGACCCAGAATCTTTAAAGCACTTGTTACCAATCATGCAATATATCGGATCTTTATATACCTCAGATATATCGTCGACGGAGCTCCATGCAGCTGCTATGAGTCAGCTTGATATACCAAACTTACCCCCCAATGGCTTCACAGTGAAAATGTTGCTCATGACAGCAATTGCTACTCATTGTAACGCCGAATTTGAGCAAGGCAGAGCCATTCTAGATAGAGCCATATACCTTGCTCTTGAAATCAGGATGAATTCACGAGCGTTCGCGACCATGGAAAGGGATCCCGTGCTCTCAGAAAGTTGGAGACGGACTTTCTGGGGTCTTTACGTCACAGATGCGTTTTTGGCAACTATGAAAAGAGCTCCCACTTTCATGTATGTCAATGAAAAGCCCCATAATGGCGAAGTGCTAATGAAGAGAAATAGGTTACACACCATTGCAGCGGATGTCGAACTTCCATGCGAAGAATGCGATTATGATGGGGTATGTTCTCCCCGTTCCTCTTCACAATCCTAAAGCTCATAATTCCCAGATTATTCCTCGTTCAAAAACCTTAGAAGAATATGAATCTCGAGATTTTCAAGACGAAACACCCATTTTCTCGTCTTTCACCTACCTCATTGATCTAACACGTATCTCTGGCTCTCTCCTGTCTTTGGATGCAATGCCCGCTGAGTACTTGGAATCGGCTACCGTCAATGCCGATGCGATGCTCGTAAATTGGAAGCTGCACTTACCACGAGAAAAGCAAAGCGTAGTTGACAAAAACGAAGAGACCGACGAAGTTCTCTTCCAAGCTCAGAACATGCTCCAAATGTAAGTTCCTGGGTTCCCCATCCCTGTTCGTTTCCTGACATGGCGTAGACTTCTTGTCCACATCCACCGTCCTCTTTCCCGCCTCTACCACTCCCCGATCGAAAAAATCTCTCACTGCGCGCCACCACCACCCGACCATGAAACAACTGGCAACGAAGATAAAAACTTCTGGCTGCATACAAAGAAAACGCTAGAAGCAGCAGAAGCAGCTGTAAACCTCTACGCCCTCCCCTGCTCCATCATAAACCACACCCCCCTCGGCATCTGCGGTATCGTGCTCTCAACCCTCGCCAACCTCAGCGCCTGTTCCTACATTCTCACCGGCTCAGAATGGTACCGAACTCGAGATCGGATTCGTTTAGGACTTGGGTGTTTGAAAACATTTAGTGAGGTGTGGGAGGTGAGTAGGTGGGTGGAAAAGGAGACGAAAAAGATTGCTAGGACGGTGTTTGCAATGCCTAGGCCAGGTTTAGAGAGAAATGATAGTAGTTCTTTTGGGCCGGCTGGTGGGCTGAAGGTTTGGGAACAACCGCCGCTGCAAGAGCCTGTTTCTGGATGGTCGGATCTTGCTGAGCTGGATTATTCGGGCTTGTTTAATGGGATTGAACAGGGTACTTGGTATGGAACTTTGAATGTTGGTTCGAATGGAGTTTGATCTTTTTGAGGCCAAAAGTTGCAGGTCGTCTTTCATTGGGCATGATAAAACATGATATCCTGGAGCTCTGGGGAACGTGGTGGATTGTTTTCTTTTAGACACATGTTAGTATTGTCAGGGATGGGTGGGATAGACTTAATGACCCCCAACGATGTATAGTTAGCTGCATTTTTATGGAAGATAACGTCCTCTGAAAGTTTTTGAAAAGATGGAGGATGAGGATTTGTACAAGGTAATGGAAATTCAAAGGCAGACAGCAGATTCATATATATTTCAAGCATGGTGTAGCTACCAGAGCTAAGGAAATCCCTCCTTATCAATCAGCACTTTCGGAGATAGTCTTCAGGTTGCATTAGAATTTGACAACAATGCACTAATAAACGAAATGATGTTTCTGACTGGTCAGCATGCACAGTAATCGGGGATCCCAAGTATCCGGGGTTCCCCCAATACCCGGAATTCTCTCTTCCAGGAAAAGAGTACCATAGTCCGCACCACCCGCATACCCGTCATTCCTTCGATTCGGAGTCCGCCTTCACCAAAGGAACCACTTAACGCCACTTGCGCACGTCACTGGATACTCAGCCTCTTTCCATATCGAAAAATGATTAGGGAACAGCAAGCACGACCTTGCCTCGAACTCTACCTTCCTCTATCTTCTTAGTTGCTTCTCTCCAGCCTTCCCGCCCGTCAAAGAGCCCCTCAATCACTTCTTGCACGATAGCCTTGACTTCTCCTCTTTCCGCTAGACCTACTACGTCTTCGAGATACCGAGACTTTGTGACCAAGGAGACGCAAGCATACCGCGGACCCCAAATGTAGCCTTTTAGATAGCGAAGGATTTGAATCGGATTCCAGAAATAAGTTATTGGCCCGCCAATAGTGCGCACGTTGGTTTTATCCCCGACTATGGTGATATAGGCGCCCCGGGGATGGAGGAGTTGCTCCTGATGCAGTTAGTATGCGCCAGGGAAGTGAAAGAGAGGGCATACGCACATAAGAGGGGATGAGTTCTGTGCCACCAACACAGTCGACTATCAAGTCATACGCTGAAGCAGCTGCTTGTTTGGAAGAGAGAGTCTGGGAAATGTCTTGAGAGGTGTAGTCGATAACTTCATCAGCACCGAGGCTCTTGACAAAGTCGGCGTTCTTTCCGGAACAGATGGCTGTAACGTGACAATTGTAGGCCGCTTTTGCAACTGTTTGGATGATTAGAATGCCAATCGTTAGACAGAGAACGACGTAGCAAGTCCTTTCCTAGCACCAAAATGTGAATTGTGACATGCCAGCAAGAAAAGAGCAACTTACGTTGAACAAGCCAGGTTCCTGTACCTCCAGAAGCGCCTCTAATAACAACTCTCCTCTGTGCACTTAACTGTGTGGGAAGCCATTCAAGACATGCATAAGCCGTGAGAGTAACCAGAGGAATCGAAGCAGCCTCTTCGTGGGTGAAGCATCCAGGTTTCTTGGCAACAGGATCTGACGATGGATTGACATTGATGTACTCGCTGAAAGTGCCTTGACCAAACTACGAATCTCAGTGATTTTCCACGTAAATGCGTAGAACGAAAACATACGACATGGAACAGTAATCCAAATATATCGTCACCTTCTGCCCAACCCTTTACTCTAGAACCGACTGATACGACGGTACCAGAGAAATCCTTACCCATTCCTTTGTCACCAGCTACTACGGCTACCAATCCTGATCTCCATAGTTGGATGTCACAGGGGTTTATAGATGCCGCATGAACTTTGACCAGTAGCTCGTTTGCAGGAAGGGCAGGCACTTCCTTCTCTAAGATCTCCAAATCCCCGCCGAGAGAGCTGAAACGAAGCTCTTTATTAATTGTTGGCAGAACCATTTTTGAACGCACTAAACAAAGTGGAGATTCAGATCTTCTTACATTCAGCTTTGATGTCTAGGGAAACTTCCCCTCATGGAATTCAGCAAAGTGGGTAATTCTTTCCGAGGTTGGAAACCAGGTTGACACTCCCTGTCATCCCACCCCTTCCCTGACGCGAAGCAAAAAAGTGGGGCAGCCTCGTCTCAGACATTTCGACAACACCACGACCAGAAATACAACCCCATTTCTTTTCACTACACTCCTCTGCTATGGCTTTTGCGATTGAAGTGCCTGGTGAGGCAGCCCCACTGACGCCACAGCAGATTTACCTAGCCCTCCAGTCTGCCAGCTCTTCGCAGCAGCTGAGCATCCAAACAGGCACGCAACAGCTCCAGACCTGGGAGACACAGCAGGGCTACTATCGTCTGTTGCAGGTATGGAGCTCACACTTGGCCCCAAAACTGAACAAAGATTGACAAAGGCTTTGTAGGCGGTATATCTCGACAAGTCCTTACCCTCTGAAATCCGTTACCTTGCAATTATCCAACTGAAAAATGGCATCGACAAGTACTGGCGAAAGACCTCCCCAAACGCGATTAAGCCCGAGGAGAAAGCTCAGATACGTTCACAGTTACTGAATGGCGGCATAGGAGAGGCTGAAACAAATCTTGCTCTGCAGAATGCGCTGGTTGTCTCCAAGGTTGTCCGGATAGACTATCCTTTGGACTGGCCTGACGTTCTCACGAATCTGATCAAGATCCTTCGAACCGTCAACCATTCGAATCAACTACATCTGCGAAGGGGCATGTTGATGTTGTTGCAAGTCATCAAGGAGTTATCCACGGCAAGATTGCGAACTTCCCAGACGCGTTTGCAGTCTGTCACACCTGAGGTCGTTTTCTTACTCAATGAGATTTACACTGAGAAGGTTTCGATATGGATTGGTTTCTTCAATGGAAGTGGCGATGATGAAGGAGGTGCTATGGATGCCATGGAAAATAGCTTATTTGCCATCAAAATCCTGCGAAGACTGCTAATTGCTGGCTATGAGTATCCCAATCACTCAAAGGATGTGCAACAGCTATGGCAACACTCTCAACATCAATTTGGGCAGTTCTTGGAGATGGTCTCACATGACCCCCCGGTTCTCGTATCCCCAGCGAAGGATTTAGTGGAGAAACATCTAGTCCAGTTCTCGAAACTACATGCTCAGATGGCAAATGTCCATCCAGCAGCATTTGCACTTTTGCCAAGCTCTCTGGACCTCGTACGAGCATATTGGGGTCTAGTGGCCAAGTTTGGAGAGTCGTATGGATCCGAAAGCCAAGATTTCAGCGCTAAGGTGAACAGGGATGACAGCGAGAAAGACGAGAGACCAGTGATGGAGAAGCTCTGTCTCAAAGGTCTCAATATATTGCGAGCCTGCTTGAAGATGGTCTTTAGCCCAGTCCAGTCATTCAAGTATAAGACCCCCGAGATCAAAGCAGAGCAGCAAGAAGCTGTGGCGTTGATCAAAGCACAACTTCTTACCGACCAACTGGTGGGCCAGGTTGCAAGCGTGATCGTCACGAAATTCTTTGTTTTCCGCCAAGTTGATCTTGAAGCTTGGGAAGAAGATGAAGACGAATGGGAGATCAGAGAAGAAGGTGGCGGCGATACTTGGGAATTCGAAGTCAGACCATGCTCAGAAAAGCTGTTCATGGATCTTGTCATCAATTTCAAGCATCTCTTAGTACAGCCTCTACTCTCATTCTTCCAATCTGTGGCAGGCACCAACCAAAGCACAGTGGTTACGAAAGATGCGGTCTACACTGCAATGGGTCTTTCTGCGCCGGTGGTATTCCAAAGCTTCGATTTCGATGCCTTCCTTACGTCAACACTTGTGAACGACGTCCAGCAGACAGGTCCCGGTTACAAGGTCCTGCGTCGGAGAATTGCAATTTTACTTGGTCAGTGGATTACAATCAAAATTTCCGAGCAGAATCGACCTCTTGTGTACCAGATTTTCCAGCACCTGTTGAAAAGGGAGGATGAGACGAATGATCATGTGGTTCGTATCACAGCTGCACGCCAATTCAAGGCTATCTGTGATGACTTCAGCTTTGACCCGGATGGGCTCCTTCCATATGCTCAAGATATATTGCACAAGCTTCTGCAGCTGATGGAGGAGGTGAACACCGAAATCAGAATGCCAATTCTTGACACGATCAGAGCTATTGCTGTGCGACTTGAGCATCGAATCTCTCAATTCGCAGACGAGATTGTTTCGATATTGCCATCCCTCTGGGAAGGGTCTGGCGAAGAGCACCTTATCAAGCAAGCTATTCTAACCCTCATGTCAACATTAGTGACAGCCATGAAAGGAAATGCTCAGAGATATCATGCAATGATACTGCCACTTATCCAGCGAGCTGTCGAGCCAGGCTCGGAGATGCAAGTCTATCTCATGGAAGAAGCCCTTGATCTGTGGGTAACAATTCTTGCTCAGACGCCGTCTCCTGCTAGTCCAGAGGTGTTGGCACTCGCCGAGTCTGCATTTCCCTTGCTTGAAATTGGGTCTGACAATCTCCGAAATGTGCTGAATATTGTCGATTCATACATACTGCTCGCTCAGGAAGCTATGCTCGGCGATACCGTCCGATTGAGACTCTTATCATACATGACGAACCTGCTTGGAGTCAGCAAAAGAGAGCTTGCTGGTCTGGTCACAACGATAGTTGAGGACATAATTCGTGCAGCTGAGGTATTAGGAGGATCGAACGGCGTTAAACAAGTCGCGAAAGACCTCCACGAATGCGGTTATACCGAGAAAATCTTTGAGGGTCTCCGAGATGCCTGGGAAGCTCATCAATCAACGGGACCCAGTAGGAAATACCCCAAGCTTGACGACGTTGTCGAGACAGATTATTTCACGATCCTCGCACGCATAGCCTTGGCTGACCCTTCTGTCTTTGCTACCATCATGTCCTCTGTTGGGAACGTTGCTGAAGTCTGGCGATGGCTGAGCACAGAATGGTTCCGTCATTTCGATAGCATGGCCAACATCGATCGCCAGAAGCTTTCTTGCCTTGCACTCACTCGCCTTCTCGAATTACCGCCACCAATGACGCCCATAATTCTCGAACGCTTGCAAGATTACTTCGCCATGTGGACCTCAGTCATCAACGAAATGATCGGAGGCCGAGACGACGATGGTGACAACCTCATCTGGCAAACTAATGAAGGAAACGAGTTTGAGGGCCCAGAAGATGTGCGGAGAAGACTCCATGCTGGTAGTGATCCGGTGCACACAATTCACACGTTCAACTTCGTCAAGGAGAGATTGGGACAGGTGGTTGCCGTTTGTGGTGGTGAGGAGATATTTCAGAGGGATTGGGCGGTTAATGTCGACAAAGATGTCCTGGTGGGATTCCAAGATTTGGGGACGAGGAGGGAAGATAGCGCGGCGTTTTGGCAGAGACAAGAATAAGAAAATGATGAGATTGGATAACGGTAGATGGGATAGATGATGCGATACCCTTACGAACCCGAAAAGCGCCTCAAATGAACAAATCTTCTTCGATGTCCCAAGTGGCGGACCTCTTTCAAACGTTGACTGAATTTGTTTCTTCCTTATCCGCATGCCAAGTCTGTCGTCACCTTCCTGGATTGGAATGGACAAAGTTATCTACATTTTGAAGTGTATATCTTGCACGCCTACGCGATTGAGCCTCCCAAACTCAAGTACAACGTTCAGTCACATCAACTCCTTCACGGCTGTGGCTTGATCTAGATTCAGGGATAAGGGTCGTATATACCGATGCCGTGGATTGACGAATTTCGTTTCTGGAAGGTGATGAGGGGAAGGATAAGGGATCATCATAGTGTTCCATCCAATAAAATCAACATCAATGTAATGCAAGGTAGAAGATTGGTGGTCTTGATAAGGAAGCCAAGAGTTTGATTTCCATGTGAGAGACTTGGGATGTTGCCATAGTCAATGACCTTGGATGAGTAGGACATATAAGGTGCTGTGTTGCTTTCTTCTAACGCAGATATTCGCCTGAAAGAACCAACCGATTGAACAGAGGCAAAGTGTCAAGGTAAATTAAGGGTTGATGATAGACAGATTTCATGGTGCGCAACAGTTGAACTTTGTTGTTTTGGAGCGCTGTGCAGCCGATGCTCTGAGGCGAAGCTACAGACTGAAGTCACGGAGCAGCAGACTTGTTTCTAGAAGGTCACTTCTGGGATTTGTGGGATCAAGGACTGTTGCACAAAGGAAGAAGGTCGTTCGAATAAGGTACAGATAAGCATGCACCACGCGCTTATGCACGACATTCACAACTGCCGATGGCGTTGTGCCAATTGGGGCAGCAATCCTAGGCGGAGTTTGAAGCTACTGTATCACATTGGCACCTACCAGATTCGTCGTGCCGTTCAAAATCGCGAGGGTTATTCGGATCCGAATATCTCTGCATTAGTTTCGTTCGTTTCAAACGAGGGACATTCCGCTCGGCAAACTCTCGACGCTCATAGTGCTTGTTCTCAGCGTCAATGATTAGTTTACGCAATCCAAGAGAACACGCCTTCCTATTCAAGTGAATTACTTTTATTGTACTTCCTCCTCTTGATCATTGGTCTTCACGGCTGTCACTTTATCAATCTGAGTGGAGTAATGGGATTACCTTCAACTCACCATGATCCTATTTTATTTCGTGCGGAATCTGTTGTCTAACACCAGAGTGAGAAGTAGTGAACCTGCAAAATCGACTTTGATCCTATATTTCTGAACCAAAAACTTCATAGAGACTTGGTGTTAATCTAGGTCTCAGCTTCTGGAATATTTATATTTCAAGGGGATGCTTTGAGGATGTATGTCACGTTGATGGTGTTGATGATACTGGAATAAGAAGTCGTCCCGCACTAAGTGGCGTTCCTTCCTATCTTCTTGGAATACAACACAGACCAGGGTCAAGATAGTTCTTTGGGGGGTGCGGGATTGCGAATTGTGGTTATCTTTCTGTTTCTTGCACTCAGCCCCTGTTTCTGGATGGTATCCTGCTGGTCTGGCCATCGACTGAACCATTATCGGACAGACATCGGTCACGTTGTTGGCCGTATCCCAACTTGTGACGGAGTGACGTTCTGCTGGAGTGAGTGAAGCTGCCAAGTATATATTGTACGCTTGCATCGAGGCAGATTTTCCTTTAGTCAACCGTCTATTCCCAATATCCTCCCAGTACAATTTCTTCAATATGAGATTTGAAAGCACTTCCCTAAAGCCTCGAGGATCACCATTGGTGAGAGCTATGATGCAGAAGGCTAATGAGAGAACGGCAATCTACTTTGCAGCCTCTATCGTTGGCCTCTCTGTTATAATTATCACTGCACACCTCGCCGGTGCTATATTGGTGAAATTTAACCCGAATGGCCGAGGGATGCCGACAAGAAAAATTAATATGACAGAACGGTACGTTCATATCTTTGTACCTTTGGATCTGCCTAACTAGCTATCTAGATTTGTGAGAAGCAAGCTACTTCGCAAGGTCCCACTCTTTCCGACCTTGGGCCATGGGCTTGTCTTTGCTCTCTATATTGCCATCAATATCACACTCCTTCTTCAGAATCTTGATCTCAGTCAGTTGAAAAGCTGGGCGAAAAGAATGGGTTGGTAAGATAAGCCTAATCTCGCATATCATTGAGCTAGCTGACTCTATGTAGGATCACGGCTTGCAACATTGCTCTTATCACTTTCTTGGCTTTGAAGAATACTCCTCTTGCCTTCTTGACAGCGTGTTCCTACGAACGATTGAACATCCTTCATCAAGCTGCTGGTTATTGCACAGTCATTTTTGCAATCCTTCACGCGGTTCTTTACATTACAACAGACGCAAAGCTTGGATCTCTCCAAGATTTACTCGAATTGGAACAAATTATGGGTATTGTTGCTGGCATGGCCATGATAACTATGCTTACGACCGCATTAATACTCAGACGCTTTCGATACGAGGCTTTCTACCTTGTCCATATCGCTATGTTTATGCTGATCATCATCGCCGTGGGTATGCACCGACCAGAATTTCAAACAAAGTCAATCTATATCATCATATTCGCAGCATGCCTTTGGTTCTCTGACAGGCTCCTCCGAGGTAGTAGAATGGTACTGTACAGTTTCAGCAATCGTGCAACCATACACCCACTTCCACATGGTGGTGTTCGTATTGTTATGCGGCGTACTCCCTGGCGAGCAGTTTCCGGCACTCACATATTTCTCTGGATCCCAAGGGCCCGACCAATTGAGACTCATCCCTTTACAATTGTCTCAACCGATCCTCTCGAAGCCGTCGTCTCTTCTCAAGATGGGTTCACAAGAGACTTGTTCTCCCTAGCATCGAGAACTCCTGGTGCACAGCTTACAGCTTCTTGTGATGGCCCATATGGTACCCTACCCAACTTCGCAAAGTTTGATCATGCTATCCTTATCGCTGGCGGAAGTGGAGCAACTTTTACCTTTGGCGTTGCCCTCAACCTCATCCAAAAGATGCCTTCCAACGGAGCTAAGCCTGTCAGTCATTTCATCTGGGTTATTCGACATCAAGGTATGATCCGCAATCGGTTAGCCTACGCTACGCTAACAACTATTCGAGAAATGATAAGTTGGTTCCCGAAGGAACTTGCTGAGCTGAGCATCTCTCCGCATGTGCATCTTACAATCTGCGTAACTCGGGCCCTCAACGCGAGCAAGACCTCTCCCACGAGGGAACAAAGGAAATTGGACCCAGTCATTACGGAAGTGCAAAGCTTCGAGAAGTCTGATACTGCTATCTCTGATCCAGAAAAATCTGCATCAGGAAGTTGTTCTCCATTGGTTGCAAACCTGCCTGTAATGCTTGGTCGTCCAGATATTAGCGCTACCATTCGATCCATTGTTAGTAGTACCGAAGAACATGAGAGAACAATTGTTGCTGCTTGTGGTCCTGAGAGTCTTATGAGGGACACGAGGTGTGTTGTCGGAGACCTTGTGGCGAATTCTGGGAGAAGTGCAGAGTTGCACTGTGAGCAATTTGGTTGGTAGACGCGATTTTGGTGGAGAGCTGAGTGTTGATAGACCGAAGGGTAACAAACGGACTGGTAAGCAGGAGTTTGCTGCTGTTTCTGAAATGCTTTTATGAATGTTGAGTCTGGTCTTGATGTTTTTACTCTCGAATGCGTAATGCAAAGTTTTGACGTATCTAGAGTCATGTTCATCAATTTCTTAAGGGATATTCTACATTCAAAGTTCTTCATGTAGAATTTATAAGGGGTTGCAGTGTATTGAAAGTTCTTAGTCAAGTGATGCTAGCATGCAGATCATCCAGGTCAATTATTATTTCATAAGCTAGTCTTACATCTGCCTGCATTCTGAAATAGAAGTTCAAACCGCCAATTGGTAACCCAACGACATGATGGCCAGAAGAACTCTAAGTATAGCCACCTTTTCCAAGTCTACCATTCTCTCTCGTTCACATCCCAGGGAAGATCACCATCAATTTCTGCACAGAAGAGTCTTCATCCTCCTCTGCCTTAAAACTTTTCCTATTCAGAACCAGCTTATTTTCCAAGACTTCTCTCGAGCCACTGAACCCAAACTCTTCATCAAAAAGGAGTCGAAAGTATCGCGGCAAGAAAGGTCCCACGCGTGAAGCATACTCGTCGCGCGAGCACTCAGCTGCCGACTTCAAAAACTGCAAGTCTGATGGGGAAGGGTAAGCAGGATCTGCAACATGTACCAGCTTGTTTGCCATCCAATGTTGGGCCTTGGCTATTTTGAATACAGCAGAATCATATCCTCTCTGACCAGTTTTATAAGTCTGGGATCCGAGAGGGCCAGATACAGCGGTCTGCTCCATGGATTGACGATGGATATGAAAATGTCTTGGAACAACGTTGCATTTCTGAACTTTGCGGCCAAGACAAAAGTG
>Ga0302325_10024188_pt1 | contig 12642 bp, 9 predicted proteins | sample Palsa_T0_2_FD_201948 | JGI IMG/M metagenome (GOLD analysis project Ga0302325, IMG submission 201948) | Peat permafrost microbial communities from Stordalen Mire near Abisko, Sweden - Palsa_T0_2 | ecosystem: Environmental > Terrestrial > Soil > Palsa > Peat permafrost | place: Sweden: Abisko...
CGGGCAGGGGACGGCCAGCGCAGCTCAGAAGGCGCCGGTGCCGTCGGGCGTGCCCAGCCCGGTCGGCGCGTCGTATCCCTTCTTCGCCACGCACAGGTAGTCGTCGCCGCACGCCTCCCAGGCGGGCACGAAGTAGGAGTTGTTGCCCGTGGTGACGTCGAAGAACGAGCCTGCATGCTGGTACACGCTGCCCGGCTGGGCCCTGGCGCCGTTGCCGGCCAGGCCGTAGATCCCGGCGATCAGCGGCGCCGCGATGCTGGTGCCTTCCACGGTGACCCAGCCGCCGTAGGTCGGCTGGTAAATGGGGACGTTGGTGGCGACCGCCGACACGTCGGCGACCGTCCGCATCGAGCAGGCCCGGTCATGCTGCCAGACCGGCTTGCTGACGTAGGCGGAGCAGCCGCTGCCGCCGGCGCCATTGAAGTCGTGCCAGACCCGCTCGCTCCAGCCGCGCTCGTTCGCCGCCCTGGCCAAGGCGGTGCCGCCGACCGCCGTCACGGTGGGCAGGTCGGCCGGGAAGTTGGCGGCGGTGAATCCCAGGTCGCCTGCCGAGGCCACGATCGTGTGGCCCGGCTGGTCGTAGGCCTTCCGGTCGGCGAGCGCGTACCCGCTTTCCTGCGTCCCGTAGCTGTTCGAGATGACCTGCGCGCCGAGCCTGGCGGCGGTGACGTCGGTGCTGGCCAGGTTGGTGTCCTCGTCATTCTTCGCCTCGACGACCACGATGTGGCAGTACGGGCAGGCCACCGAGATCATCGACACATCCAGCGTGATCTCCAGATCCCAGCCCGTGTCTACCCCGGACTGGGGCAGCGGGGATGCCTTGCCCTCCTGGTTGACCTGGCGGAAGCAGCCGCTTGCCGCCGTGCACGCAGGCAGCCCGTAGTACGCGCGGTAGACGGCCAGGTAATGGGCGAGCCCGGGGGTGTTGTAGGCGATCGACACCGCCACGGTCTGGGTGGAGTGCAGCTGGGCGGGCAGCTTGTATGCTGCCCTGAGGTCGGCCGGGCTCCAGCCCCGCGGCGTGGCCGCGCTGCCCGCCTGGCCCGCGGCGATGGCCCGGTTGACGGCCGTCTGCGGCCGGTACTCCAGGAAGCACTGCTCGGACCTGGCGCTGGCCGCGGCGCACGGCGGGCGGATGAACCCGTCGCCCGGCGCCCCGGTCCCACCGATTCGCGTTGCCGCGACGGCGGGCGCGGCGCCCGCGACCACCGTGGCAGCGACGACCGTGCTGGCGACAATCGCTCCGAAGACGGCCACGGCGCGCCGGAAGGCGCCGGCCGCGGACCTGGCGCGGTTATGCGGACTCATCTGGCTGCTCCCGGTTACTGGTCAGGATGCGATCTTGTAGGCGCGCAGGATGGTCTCGCTGATCGACCCGCCTGCCGCATCGGTGGCCGTGACCCGGATGGCCACGAATGCGCCGGCCGGAGCGGTAAACGCGGCACTGAACTGGCCGCCGCCTGCCGCGGTGACCGATGCGGCCTGCCAGGTCTGCCCGCCGTTGAACGACACCTGCAGCCGCGCGCCGGTGATGGATGCCGCGCTGGCCAGCTGGATGTGACCCACGCTGATCCCGATGACCTGCCTGCCGGGCGGCGCGGAACCGTCCAGGGCGAGCCTGCCGACCTGGTAGCGCACGGTCATCATCGGCTGCACGGCGCACCGCTGGGTGAAGCTGAACGAGGGCCCCGCGCAGTACCACCAGGCCGGCACGGTCGCGGAGGTGTCGGGAACTGACCGCCAGGTCCATATCGTGCTGCTGCTCGGGGACAGCACGTAGCGCGGGCCGATCCTGGCCGCTGTCAGCATGAAACGGATGACCGACGGATGATCGCTTAGCCGGACCTGCGGTATGCCATCGAGCGCGTTTCCGCTCGCGAGGCTGACGCCGTTCTGGTCGATATCGTAACGTCCGCTCATCCTGGCATCTGAGTCGCCGAAGAACCCGGTGACGAACCCGGTGCCGATGTGACCGAACTGGTTGTCGCTGAACGGGGTGGTGGCGAGCGTCAGCAGGTTCCCGACCCGGCCGGCCGACGACAGTGTCGGGAACGCGGGGGAGTCGGCAAGGCTGACATTGGGTGCCGGGTGGAGCGGATAGGCGTTCCAGTCCTCGGTGAGGCTCTGGCCCGCGGGCAGGGAGCGGTACGCGTCGGACTGCCCGGCGTACAGATCCCCGGTCTTGTTGTCCGCGTACTCCCAGTACTGGCCGGACCACAGCACGGCCGGGTTTCCTGTCATGTACTGGATCTGCTGCCCGGGCAGTTTCAGCGGCAGGATGACAGAGAGCGTGCCGCCGCTGAGCTGCGCGGCGGTGCCGCCGCCCGCCGTCCAGGCGCCGGTCGACGCCTGGTCCTGGTAGTAGCGCTCGGTGACCGTGGCGAGGCTGGACGGCTGCACCGCGAAATGCTGCGCGGGGATCAGCCCGGCCGGCCCTGGGAAGTCCAGGTTGTAGGCGTAGGGCACGGCCGCGCCCGGCGGGGATGTCAGCTCCGCCGACGTGAAGGCCTGCAGGGTTCCCACGGTCGGCTTGCTGGTTGTCGGGCTGAGCCAGAACCCGGTGTTGACGCCAGCAAAGCTGATGGTCGCTGCTGAGCCCGCCTGCCCGCCCCTGATCATGGTGAACGTAGTTGTCTGGCTGACCGTCGGCAGCGGCGTGGCAAACGTGATCTTGCTGGTCGCTGACCGTTCGGCGACCCCCACGCTGGTGTTGCCGGACACCGTGAACTGCGGCAGGACGGCCAGGTGCAACTGGAAGCCGCCGCCGACGTAGGTGAGGAACTGGCCGATGGCCCAGTAGTGCCCGGTGGGCACGCTGAACTTTGCGACGCCATGGTAGAAGACGTTCTGCGTCTCGAACCCTTCGTCGAACCTGCCGCAGTTGTCCGCGTTGAAGACCATCACCGTGTCGCCGCTGTCCGGGCGGCCTGCCAGGTCAGTGCCGTGAACGGTCAGCGTGCGCAGCACGAACCGCGGCCGGGCGGGGCCCGGCGCGGGGGCGCCGGCCAGCGCGATGGACAGGCCGCGAGCGAACAGCCCGTCGGTCCCGTAGCTGGCGCTGGCATGGTCGGCCAGGTACTGGCGCTGCAGCGCGGCGCCGAACGTCCTGGCCGAGCTGGCTGTCAGGTAGCCCTCCGCGGTGCCGGGAGCCGAGGACGTGATGGTCACGCCGGGAACTGACGGCGGCCGCTGCCCGTCGTAGGTCAGCCGGACCGGCAGCCGCCCGTTCGCCTCCTGTGCCTGCAGGTCCGCCACCATGAACAGGCTCGGATCCAGGCCGCGGCCGATGAACGGCAGGGCGACGGCCGGGACGTCGGCGGCCTGACCGCAGCCGAACGTGGTGAACAGCAGGGCGAAGCCGCCTGCGGCGGCCGTCACGGCAGCGACCGGGCGGCCGCCCGGGCCTGGCCGGAACGTGACCTGCTCGCCATTGATCAGCAGCACCGGCCGGGTGCTCTGGGCAGTGGCGGCCGCGGACGAGGCCGCAGCCGCGGGCAAGGCCGCAGCCGCGCGCGCTGCCGCCACCGAGGCCGGCCGAGCCGAGGCCGGTGCCGCCGGTGCCGGTGCTGCCGCCGCCGTGCCCGCTCCGGCGACGACCGCGGCCGCCAGGACGGCGATGCCAGCCGCAGCGGTGAACCGCCGGTTCGATGCACGACGCACGGGGCCTCCTTGGCCAGGCCGCTCCGCGGGGGCGGCAGCGACGGTCAGATGTCATTTAACCCGGTTTAACAAAGGTCAGATCGCGCTTGGGTAAAGATTCTGCGGGCTGGCGCATTTTCTTTTCCTTGCGCCGCGGTCCTGGGTCAGCGCTCCTGGGTCAGTGCTCCGGGATCAGCGCCGCGTCCCTGGGTCAGCGCGGCGGCGTGCCGGCCAGCCGCCGCTGCCGCCAGGAAGTAGGCAAGGTCCTGGTCCAGCCCGCGGCCCATCGTGGACAGCGGCACCGGGCAGTCGCGCAGCACCTCGTGCAGGCCGCGCACGCTGACCAGGACCAGATCGTGCCGGTCGGCCAGCGCGCATGCCTCCGCCCTGACCCGGGCGCCGAACTCGCCGGGCAGGTCGGGCACCACCACGTCGGCCCTGGCCAGCGCCACCCGCCCGTAGGAGGTCAGGCTGTGGTGCGAGATGCCGCGATGCCGCTCGCGCGGGTCCGCCTCGCTGATCCGCAGCGCGGCCACCGGCCTGCCGCCCAGTACCGCCGCGGCGTTCACCGCCTCGCCCGACGCCACCCCGGAGAACCCCCACCTGGTGCCCGTGCCGAGGTTGCCAGGCCCCTGCGAGACGACCGCGAGCTCGGCCCCGAGCACGTGCCGGGCCGCGAGCAGGCCGCTGTGCAGCGACACCGCCTCCAGATCCCCGCCGAACGCCTGCCCGACAGTCACCGTGCCGGCCAGCCAGCCGGTTTCGCGCAGTGCCGGGATTGTCCGGGAGAACCAGGCCGGCAGCGCACCCCCGTCGAGCATCACATAGGCCACTCGCGGCACTGTGACGCCAGTGCCGCCAGCGCTGCGTTCCGAATGAAAGGCGGCAAGCACGGCCGGGAGCGCGGAGTGCAGGTCGGCCACCACCACGGGCATCCCGCCGAGGTCGTCGGCGTCGCGCAGCACCTCGTGGTGCGGCGAGCCCTGCTCGTCCGCGCCGAGCACGACGGCCTGCAGCGGCGTGTAGCGGGCCTTGACCAGGTGCCCGGGGCCGGACGGATCGGCCGGCAGCCGTCCGGGAATGGCCACTACCAGGGCGTACCCGCCGGTGCCGAGTTCCAGCGCGAGGGCGGTGGTATTGAGCAGGACCCGGTCGCCTGGCCGGGGCAGGCCGGTCAGCTCCGGATAGGCCAGCGCCCTGACCGGCGCCCCGTCCACCGTCACGTCCAGCTCGGCCGCGCCCGTCCATTGCCGTCGGACCGCGGAAACCACGCCACTTCGCCACCTGATCACTCCGGCAGGGTAGCGTCGGTGCCGGGGAGAGGAGGGCCGATGTCGAGGCGGAAGACCGAGCGGCTGCTCAGCCTGGTGGTCTGCCTGCTGTCGGCCGGGCGATTCCTCACCGCCAGCCAGATCCGCGCGGCCGTGCCCGGCTATCCGGATAGTTTCGAGGCGTTCAAGCGGATGTTCGAGCGCGACAAGGACGAGCTCAGGGAACTCGGGATCCCGCTGGAGACCGGCACGAACTCGGCAGCGGACGAGGAAGCCGGGTACCGCATCCGGCGGCAGGCCTACATGCTGCCGGAGATCCGGCTGGAGCCGGACGAGGTGGCGATGCTCGGGCTGGCCGCGCGGGTGTGGCGGCGGGCCGAGCTGGCCGGCGCGGCGGCAGGCGGGCTGCTCAAGCTGCGTGCCGCCGGAATTGACGCCGAGGAGACCACGCAGCCCGGCATCGAGCCGCGGCTGCAGACCGGCGAGGCATCGTTCGGCCCGCTCTGGGAAGCGGTGCGGGACCGGCGCCCGGTCACGTTCGGCTACCGCGCGGCAGGCCGGAGCTCGCCGCAGCTTCGCCGCCTAGAGCCGTGGGGCGTGGTGAACAGGCACGGCCGCTGGTACGTGGCGGGCCAGGACACCGATCGCGGCGAGGTGCGGGTGTTCCGGCTGAGCCGCATCGACGGGCCGGTGTCCTTCACCGGGCCGCCCGGCTCGGTCACCGTGCCCGCGGGCACTGACGTGCGGGAAACCGTCCGGCAGTGGGACGTCCACCCGCCGGAGCTGCGCACCGCGGTCGTGCGGGTGCGGCGCGGGACGGGGCACGGGCTGCGGCAGCAGGCCGCCGCCTGCGCGCCCGACCCGGCGGACGCCGACTGGGACCTGGCCGAGCTGCCGTTCTCCGACGCCGGCTGGTTCGCCGACCACCTCGCCTCGTTCGGCCCGGACGTGATCGCGGTGGAGCCGGCCGACCTGCGCGAGGCGGTCATGACGCGGCTGAAGGGCGTACTGGCATGACGCGGCGCGAGGAGTTGCTGGCATGACCCGGCGCACGGGGGTCCGGTCGTGACGACGGCGGCGGCGCCGCGCGAATCGCTGCCGCGGCCTGGCACCGCTACCGACCGGCTGCGGCGGCTGCTTGCCCTGGTGCCCTACGTGGTCAGCAGGAACGCGGTGGGTCTGGCCGACACCGCGGCTGCGTTCGGCGTGACCGAGTTGCAGCTTGTCGACGACCTGAACATGCTGTGGTGCGTCGAGCTGCGGTCGCCTGACCCGTACTGCCCGATCGACCTTTCCTACGAGGGCGGCGAGATCGTCGTCAGCCAGGCCGAGTCCATCGACCGGCCGCTGGGGCTCGGCGTGGACGCGGCCAGCGCGCTGCTCATCGCGCTGCGGATGCTGGCCGAGGTACCCGGCATGGAGGAGCGCTCGGCCCTCAGCCGGACCATCGCCAAGCTGGAGGCGGCGGCGGGGGAGGCGGCGGCGGCCAGCGCGCAGGTGGCCGTTCAGGTCGACGACACCGCCGCGACCGACGACGTCGCGGCCCGGGTGCGCGACGCGCTGGCGCGGCGCCGCCGGGTCCACCTGTCCTACTACGTGCCAGGCCGCGACGAGGCCACCGAGCGGGACGTCGACCCGATGCGGATTCTTGTCGTGGAGGGCCGGACCTACCTGGAGGGATGGTGCCTGCGGGCGGAGTCCGTGCGGCTGTTCCGGCTTGATCGGGTGCTCGCGATCACCGTCCTTGACGTGCCGGCCTCGGTGCCGACGGAGGCGCAGCAGCGGGACGTCGACCAGGCATTGTTCCAGCCGTCGGCCGACGACGTGCGGGTGCTGCTCGAGCTGTCGCCCGCGGGGCGCTGGGTCGCCGAGTATTACCCGTGCGAGCAGGTCGAGGAACTCGGCGACGGGCGGCTGCGGGTCAGCCTGCGCACCCCGGACACCCGGTGGGTCCGGCGGCTGGCCCTGCGCCTCGGCGAGGACGGCCAGGTCATCTCGCCGGCCGCGGTGGTCGCCGAGATCCGCGCGGACGCCACGGCCGCGCTGGCCCTGTACGCATGACGCCGGGGCGGATAAAATTCACCAGGCTCCGGTGCCGGTGACCAAACCGCGCCGCCAGGTGGATACGAATGCATCGTGTGTAGACTGGCGTGGGCAGATCCTGGCTCGCGGCAACTCCTAGCGCGCGGCAACGCGTTTCTTCATGAAGAGGGCGGACATGATTGGTGATCTATTTGACAGCCCGTGGAAGATACTGATCGTCGCGATCGTGCTGATCGTGCTGTTCGGGTCGAAGAAGCTGCCCGATGCCGCCCGGTCGCTCGGCAAGTCCATGCGCATACTCAAGACCGAGATCTCCGACCTGCACCACGACGATCCGGTGGCTGAGACCACCACGACCACCACCACGACCGCGCAGGCCCCGGTGACGCAGCAGCTGCAGATCGAGCAGCTCCAGCAGCAGATCAGCGACCTGCAGAAGTCCGCGATGACCGGGGCGGCAGCGAACGGGGCGGCCGCGCCTGCCGACGCGCCGCTGTCCGCGCCACTGACAGAGACCCAGCGGACCCAGCCGACCAGCTGAGCCGGCCGCTACCTCAGGGCCAGCCATGGCGAAGATAGCTGATACGGTCACCGGCGCACGCGTGCTCGGCTCGCGTGTCCTGCAGTCGCAGCGGGCGGCGAACCCGCAGGGCCAGATGCCGCTCATGGATCACCTGCGCGAGCTGCGGAACCGGGTGCTCAAGGCGGCGCTCGCGCTGCTGGCCGGCACCGGCCTCGGGCTGATCCCGCCTGTCTTCAACCGCGTCTGGCCGTTCATGGAGCGGCCCTTCTGCTCGGCCGTCATCCGCGGGCACACCGGCTGCCACGTACTGGGCGACACGCTGGTCATCAACGGCATCCTCGACCCGTTCATGCTCCGGGTGAAGATCGCGTTCTTCTTCGGGCTGATCATCGCCAGCCCCATCTGGCTCTATCAGCTCTGGGCTTTCCTTGCTCCCGGGCTCTACCAGCGGGAACGGCGCTGGACCTACGTGTTCATCTTTACCGCGGTGCCGCTCTTCGTCGGCGGGGCCGGCCTCGCGTACCTGGTGATGAGCCGGGGCCTGCACTACCTGCTCAGCCTGACCCCGGCCGGGGTCATCAACCTGCCCACCGTCGACACCTACCTCGGCTATGTCATGGCCATGCTGCTCGGCTTCGGGCTGGCCTTCGAGCTGCCGCTTGCGCTGGTGATGCTCAACATGGCCGGGATCCTCAGTCACCGGAACATGAAGAAATGGCGCCGGTTCATGATCTTCGGCGTGTTCGTATTCGCCGGCATTGCCTCACCAAGCCCGGACCCGGTGACCATGCTGCTGCTCGCCGTGCCGTGCGTCATCCTGGTCGAGGTGTCCGAGGTCATCATCTGGATGAACGACCGGCGGCGGGCGAACCGCGCGATCTACGCGGGGCTGAGCGATGACGAGGTGGCGCCGCTGGACGACGGTGCCGACATCGGAAGCTCATCAGGCCCGGAGATCTAACCGGGATTGGTGACGCGGGCGGGTGACCCGGGCGGCTGGCCGCTGGCTCGCCGCTGGCTGTCCCGCCTGCTTGCCGGGGCGGCTGATGCGGTGGCTGGCCGTCGGGGCGGCCTACCCTTGATCACATGAGCACCCCGGCAAGCCCCGCGGACCGTTACGCCGCAGTCCGCGGGCGCCGGGCGGACGACGGGCCCGACCTGACCGCGTTCCGGGCGCTCTATGACTTCGACTTCGATGACTTCCAGGTCCGCGCGTGCCGGGCGATGAACGAGGGCCACGGGGTGCTCGTGGCCGCGCCGACCGGATCCGGCAAGACGGTCGCCGGCGAGTACGCCGTGCACCTGGCGCTAGCCGGGGGCCGCAAGTGCTTCTACACCACCCCGATCAAGGCGCTGTCCAACCAGAAGTACGCCGACCTTGCCCGCCGCTATACGGCGGCCAGCGTCGGCCTGCTGACCGGCGACAACAGCATTAACGGCGAGGCTCCCGTGGTGGTGATGACCACCGAGGTGCTGCGGAACATGCTGTACGCGGGATCGCCGACGCTGGCCGGCCTCGGCTACGTGGTGCTCGACGAGGTGCACTACCTCGCCGACCGGTTCCGCGGCGCGGTCTGGGAGGAAGTGATCATCCACCTGGCCGAATCCGTGCGGCTGGTCGCGCTGTCCGCGACCGTCAGCAACGCCGAGGAGTTCGGCGATTGGCTCGGCGAGGTCCGCGGCGGTACCACGGTGATCGTCGATGAGCACCGCCCGGTGCCGCTGTGGCAGCACATGCTCGCGGGCGGCCGGCTCTACGACCTGTTCATCAGCGATCACGACGCGCCAGCCGTAACAGGCGGCCGGGTCGCGCCGAGCGCGCGGGGCGGGCGGGTCGCGCCGGGGGGGCCGGCGACAGGGAACGGCCGGGCCCGGGCGATGGTCAACCCCGAGCTGCTGCGCATCGCGCAGCGCGACGAGTGGGCGGCGCGGAAGGCACCAAGCCGCCCTGACCGCGGCGGGCACCGGCCGGCCAGGTTCAGGATCCCCAGGCGACCTGAGGTCATCGGACTGCTGGACGCCGCCGGGCTGCTCCCGGCGATCACCTTCATCTTCAGCCGGGCCGGCTGTGACGCGGCCGTGCGCCAATGCCTCGACGCAGGCCTCCGGCTGACCACGCCGGAGGAGGCAGCCGAGATCACCGAGCTGGCCGAGCGGCACACCGCCGGCATCCCCGACGAGGACCGGCCCGTCCTCGGCTACCAGGACTGGCTGCGCGGACTCCAGCGCGGCATCGCCGCTCATCATGCCGGGCTGCTGCCCACGTTCAAGCAGGTCGTGGAAGAGCTCTTCACGGCGGGCCTGGTCCGGGCGGTGTTCGCCACGGAGACCCTCGCGCTCGGGATCAACATGCCGGCCAGGACGGTGGTGATCGAGCGCCTGGACAAGTGGAACGGCGAGACGCACGCCAGCCTCACGCCGGGCGAGTACACCCAGCTGACCGGCCGGGCCGGCCGCCGGGGGATCGACGTGGAGGGGCATGCAGTCGTGCTCTGGCAGCCAGGGGATGACCCGGTGGCCGTGGCTGGCCTGGCCGGCACCAGAACCTACCCGCTCAACTCCAGCTTCCAGCCGTCGTACAACATGGCGGTGAACCTGGTCGGCCAGGTCGGCCGCGAGCGGGCGGCGGCGCTCCTCGAGTCGTCGTTCGCGCAGTTCCAGGCGGACCGCGCGGTCGTCGGGATCGCCCGGCAGGCCGCCGTGGTCAGGAAGGCCATGCAGGAGGAAGCCGTCAGCTGCGATCGCGGCGACTTCGCCGAGTACACCGCGATCCGACGCGAGCTGTCGCGGCGCGAGGGCGATCAGGCCCGGCAGCGCTCGGCCGACCGGCGGGCTGAGGCAATCACCTCGCTGCGGCGGCTTCGCCGCGGCGACGTCATCCGGGTACCCAGCGGCCGGCGGGCCGGGATCGCCGTCGTGCTCGACCCGTTCGCGGACGGCAAAGACGATCCGATGCCGCTCGTGCTCACCGCGAATCGCCAGGTCAAGCGGCTCTCGGTGGCCGACTTCCCGGTTCCGGTCGCGGCCATCGATCGGGTCAGGGTACCTGCGTCGTTCAGCGTCCGGTCGGCGAACCACCGCAGGGATCTGGCAGCCACCGTGCGCAACCGGCTGGCGGGCACCGACCTGCGCAAGCCATCCCGCGACCGCGCACCCGGTACTCCAGGTGGTGATGATGGCGAGATAGCCGCGCTGCGGCGCCGGCTGCGCCAGCATCCGTGCCACGACTGCCCGGATCGCGATGAGCACGCCAGGCAGGCTGAGCAGTACCGGCGCCTGGAGCAGCAGGCCGAGTCGCTGGAACGCAGGGTGGCCGGGCGGTCCCACGTCATCGCGCGCACCTTCGGGCAGGTGTGCGCGGTCCTCACCCAGCTCGGCTACCTCGATGGTGACCAGGTGACGGCGGAGGGCAAGCGGCTGGCCAGCCTTTACACCGAGCTCGACCTGCTCGCGTCGGAATGCCTGCGCCGGGGTCTCTGGGACGCCCTGACGCCGGCCGAGCTCGCCGCCTGCGTCTCCGCGCTGACGTTCGAGTCCCGGCGGCCCGATGACGCGAGCCCGCCCCGGCTTCCCGGCGGGCAGGTTCGCGCCGTCATGACGGCCATGACCGGTGTCTGGGGCGAGCTCGACGCCATCGAGCAGGAGCATCGCCTTTCGTTCCTGCGTCAGCCGGACATGGGTTTCGCATGGAATGCTCATGCCTGGGCCCGTGGGCGGCCGCTGGAAACGGTACTGGAGACCGGCCTGACCCCCGGCGACTTCGTCCGGGCCGCCAAGCAGCTCGTTGACCTGCTGGACCAGATCGCCGTCGCCGCCGGGCCCGGGCCGCTCGGCGGGAAGGCGCGGGCCGCCATCGACGCGATGCGCAGGGGAGTGGTCGCGTACTCCTCGGTCGGGTAGCGCCATGTCGGTCGGATAGCACCATGTCGGTCGGGTAGCGCCATGTCGGTCGGGTAACACCCGTTACCCCGCGGGCCGTCGCCCCTCCTATGCTGCTCGCATGAGTAGCGTGCCCATCGCGTGCAGCCTGACGGCCTCCGCCGCGCGGTCTCAGGTCGGCGAGTGGCGCGCCGCCATGGCTGTCACTGTCGAGGACGCCGATCGCGGGTCGCCCACCGAGCTCATGCTCCGGCTTCGGTCAGACCTCGCCGGGCTGGGCGACCTCGTGCTGCTGGCGCAGCGCGAGAAGGCATGCTGCCCCTTCTTCGACTTCACACTCCGGGTCAGCGCCACCTCGAGCACCCTGGTGATCTCGGTGCCGCAGGACGCGATCCCGGTCCTGGACGCGTTCGCTGACCTGGCGGCCGCTCGGACGCCGGATGATCTGAGCTAACTCCCGGGTCGCGGTTGCCGCCGGTCGGGTTAGCCGCCGGTCAGTCGGCGGTTGCGGCCGGTCAGTTGCCGCCCGTTCAGGCGGCGCGGGCTGGGGGTCCGTGGCTGTGCAGGACGCGTGTGTTGTCGGGGCTGGTCGCGGTGACGGTGCCGTCGGGATGCAGGGTGATGGCCCAGCCCCAGCGGTGCACGGCGATCAGGTGGTGGAATCTGCAGAGCAAGATCGTATTGATGAGGCTGGTGCGGCCGCCTTTGCTGCGGGGCCGGATGTGATGTACCTGGCACACCGCAGGTGGCTGGGTGCAGCCCGGGAAGCCGCAGCAGCGGTCCCGCTTGATCACCGCGCGCCGTAGGTGGGCCGGGATCTCCTCGGTGGCCTTTCCGATGTCCAGGGGCAGGCTGACGTTGGCGAAAGGCCGGCCAGCGGCAACGTAGTCGCGGCGCAGGAATGCCGCCAGCCCGGCGGGCCCGGACAGCAGGTCGGCGGCGCGGGCGAGCAGCACGTTGCCGAGCCGGGCCAGGGTGTCCGGGCTTATCGGCTGGCGCACCCACTCTGGGCTGTCCGCGGTGACGCCGCCTGCCGTGACGCCGCCTGGCGTGATCCGGTGGGCGGCGAGGAATACCTCGGTCAGCTCGGCGAGCACGGCATAGTCGACGTGGCCGCTGACGACCGGGGTGATCGCGGCGTCGCAGGCCGCCGCGTCCGCGCCGGGGCCGCTCAGCCATCCCCTGCCCGAGCCCATGCCTGCCCAGGCAGCCTCGATCCCGGACGACGCGCTCAGGCCACGGAGCTGGCTGAGCGTCATGTGCAGCTGGATGTGGGTCGGCTGACCG
>Ga0302325_10024189_pt1 | contig 12642 bp, 11 predicted proteins | sample Palsa_T0_2_FD_201948 | JGI IMG/M metagenome (GOLD analysis project Ga0302325, IMG submission 201948) | Peat permafrost microbial communities from Stordalen Mire near Abisko, Sweden - Palsa_T0_2 | ecosystem: Environmental > Terrestrial > Soil > Palsa > Peat permafrost | place: Sweden: Abisko...
GCCCACGCCCGCTATCGAGACCATCGCCTATTTCTGCGCCGCCGAACTGCTGGCGAACGCCGCCAAGCACAGCGGCGGCGCCGAGGTCACGATTGACGCCGCCGAGCGGAACGGGACGCTGCGGCTGCGCGTCACCGATGACGGCGGCGGCGGGGCCGATCCCGGCCGGGGCAGCGGCCTGGCCGGTCTCCAGCAGCGGGTACGCACCGTCGACGGGCGGCTGTCGGTCGAGAGCCCCGAGGGCGGGCCGACCGTGGTCACCATCGAGCTTCCGATGCACGCATGAACACCCTGGCGCTGCGCGTCGTGATCGCGGAAGATTCCGTTGTGCTGAGGGAAGGTCTCGGGGTGTTGCTCACGGACCGCGGGCACGACGTGTGCGCCGCGGTGGCCGACGCTGACGCCCTGCTCGCCGCGGTCGCGCAGCACCGTCCGGACGTGGCCGTGGTCGACGTCCGGATGCCGCCCACGTTCACCGACGAGGGGCTGCGGGCCGCCATCGAGTTGCGCCGTGACCACCCGGCCACCGGAGTCCTGGTGTTTTCCCAGTACGTGGAGACCCGCTACGCCTCCCGGCTGCTGGCCGGCGGCCCGGCCGGCGTGGGTTACCTGCTCAAGGACCGGGTGGCCGATGTCGCCGAATTCGCTGACGCGCTGGTCCGGGTGGCGGCTGGCGGGACCGCGCTCGACCCGGAGGTGGTCAGCCATCTGCTCCGGGCCAGCCGGCCCGGGCCCGGCCTGGCCACGCTGACCGGCCGTGAGCGTCAGGTGCTGGCCCTGATGGCCGAGGGCCGGTCCAACGTGGCCATCGCGGCGGCGCTGGTCGTGTCCTCGGGCGCGGTGGAAAAGCATGTGGCGAGCATCTTCGCCAAGCTGGGCCTGCCGCCGTCGCAGGGCGACAACCGCCGCGTGCTCGCCGTTCTGCGCTCTCTTGAGTCCTGATCCGCGACCGCCTGCGCCTCGCCCGCGAGGCATGCGATTCTGTCGGAGGACGCCGTTACGGTGGCCCGCATGGTGACCACTGAGGACCGCGTAGCGATCTTAGAGGGACGGATGAAGACGCTCGAGACATGGGCCGGGCCCGGTCAGGTCGAAGCCCTGGCCGAAGGCCAGCGCGCTATCCGGGCTGAACTGACCAAGCTCAGGGCCGACGTGGCCAAGATCCAGAAGACCCAGGACCGGCATAGCCGGCTGCTCGGGCGGTTGACGTCGGATGTGGACATCCTCCAAGGGGACGTCGCCGGCCTCAAGGCGGATGTTGCTGAGCTCAAGAGCATGCTGCAGGAGGTCCTCCGGCGCCTGCCGCCCCCGGGACGCGACTGAGGACTTTCGCTCACGGCAGGGTGAGGATGCGCGGGCCGTCCTCAGTGATGGCCACGGTGTGCTCCACGTGAGCGGCCCGGCTGCCGTCGGCGGTGTGCAGGGCCCAGCCGTCCGCCGCCACCCGGAAGGCGTCGCTGCCGCCGGCCATGAACATCGGCTCGATGGCCAGGGCCATGCCGCTCTTCAGCCGCAGTCCGCGGCCCGGCCGGCCATCGTTGGGGACGTGCGGGTCCTCGTGCATGTGGCGGCCGATGCCGTGGCCGCCGAAGCCAGACGGGATTCCATAGCGCGCTGAGCGGCCCACCCGGCCGATGGCGCTGGAGACGTCACCGATGCGTGACCCGGGCACGGCGGCGTCGATCCCGGCCGCGAGGGCATCCTGCGCCGAGCCGATCAGCCGAAGGTCGGCCGGGCGCGGCGTGCCGACGATGAAGCTGATGGCCGCGTCGCCCGTCCAGCCGGCGAGTTCCGCGCCGCAGTCGATGCTGACCAGATCGCCATCCCGGAGCCGGTAGCCGTCCGGGATGCCGTGCACGATGACATCGTTGACCGATGAGCAGATCACGGCGGGGAACGGCGTCGGCGCGAAGGCCGGGTGGTAGTGCAGGAACGGCGAGCGCGCCCCCGCTTCGCGGATGACGGCGTGCGCCGCCTCGTCGAGGTCGAGCAACGTTACGCCGACGGCGGCCGTGGCCTGGGCCGCGGCCAGGGCATGGGCCACCACCCGGCCGGCCTCCCGCATCGCGTCGAGCGCCGAGTCGGTCTTTATCTCCACCACTGTCCGGTTCCTCCAGGTCACGATGCTTGCACACGCCGGCGGTAGGCGCGGGATTTGGCGCGCGAGCCGCAGATGCTCATCGAGCACCACCGGCCGTTACGGGCCGGGGATCGATCATAGAAGGCCCATTGGCAGTCGTCGGCGGTGCATACCTTGAGCCTGCTCCAGGTTCCGTCGCCGGCCGCGGCCGCGGCGATGAGCAGCAGGCGGGCCAGAGCGCCCCGGACCCCGGTGGCCGCGGCTGCGGCGGTGATGACGCCCTCGTCGTCCACCGCCAGCCGGACCGGGAGCGCGGCGGCGATGGCCCCGATCGCGGCGGCCGGGAGCGCCTCACCGCGTTCTGCTCCCGTCCGCCTGCTGGTCCCGCCGGGCGGGCCCGGCTCGCCGGGGTGGCCCGCGTGCTGGCGCAGGACGCCGCGCAGCGCCTCACGGAGCGCCACGGCCTGCGCGAGATCCGCGGCGGAGACCCGGGCCGGGGTGGCGAGGTCACGCTCGGCCAGCCATCGGCTGAGTCCCCCGCGCGTGGCCAAGGCGTCCGTGGCCTCTTCAATGTCCAGCGTGTTGACGAAGGCGCGGACCGTCTCGAGCTCACCTGGGGCCGGGCTCACCTGGAGTTGCCGGTCGGCGGCCGTAGCCTCCTGGATGGTCATCCGACGAGCCTCCTCTGCCATCCCCGGTGCGCCGCGCTGGGACGCAGCCGTCACCACCTACAGAGGATAGCTGGTTGCGGCAAAGGTGACATAGCGGTAGTGTCATCGTTACCAGCTAAGTCGTTTAGATGGTAACGAGGCAGGGAGGTAGCCGTGCGCGAGTGGACGGTGATCGGGGTCCCGACCAGTGCCGGAGCTCATTACGCCGGTCAGGAGAAGGCGCCGGCCGCGCTGCGGGAGGCAGGCCTGATCGAGCGGCTGCGCGAGGCCGGCCTGTCGCTGACGGATGCCGGTGACCTGCCCGGAGCCAGTTTCATGACGGACCACGATCATCCGCGGGCCCGCAACCTGGCCGCAGTGACCCGGGTGGCCGGGCAGGTCGCGGACGCGGTCGCGGCGGTGGTGGCTGACGGCCGGCTGCCGCTCGTGGTGGGTGGCGATTGCACCATCACCCTCGGCGTCATCGCCGGCTTCCGGCGGTCACGTCCCGACGTCGGCCTGTTGTACGTCGACGGCGACGCTGACGTGGCCACGCCGGGATCGGACGGCGCGGGAATCTTGGACGCAATGGGCATCGCGCACCTGCTCGGCCGCGGCGCACCGGAGCTCACCGGCCTGGCCGGGCCGGCGCCGCTGCTCGAGCCGCACCGGCTGGCCATGATCGGCGGTGACCCCCGGGAGATTGACCTGGCCGGCCGGAAGTTCCTCGCCGACCTCGGCGTCAGCTACCAGGAAGGACCGGCGCTCGCCGCCGACCCGGCCGGCGTCGCCGCGCGCGCCCTGGACGCGGTGGCGGACCGGGCCGATCCGCTGGTCGTGCACTTTGATGTGGACGCCGTGGACTCCGGGGACCTGCCGCTCGGCAACTTCCCGCACTACGGCTCCGGCGTGCTGCTGGAGCACGTCGTCAGCTGCCTGGGCACGCTGCTCGCGCACGAGGGCGTCGCGGGCCTGGTCCTCACCGAGGTCAACCCCACGCACGACAGCGACGGTACCGTGATCCGGCGTTACGTTGACGGGCTGGTCAGGGCCATGACCAGCAGCTGACGAGCGACCGTGGCGCTTGCGGCTGGTCTTACTCCTCGACGCGCCCGCCCAGATGACGGGCCAGGAAGCGCTCGGCGGCCGCGTAGAAGCGAAGCCTGTTCTCGGGCTTGGCGAAGCCGTGCCCCTCGTCGGGGAAGAGCAGGTACTCGTGATCGATGCCGGCTTCCCGCAGCGCCGCGACGATCTGCTCTGACTCGGCCTGCTTGACCCGCGGGTCGTTCGCTCCCTGGGCGATGAGCAGGGGGATCCGGATGCTGGACACCCGGGACAAGGGGGAGCGCGACCACAAGAATTCCTCGTCCACCGCCGGGTCACCGACCCGCCGGTGGAACTGCGCGATCATCGGCGCCCAGTACGGCGGGATCGTCTCGATGAGGGTTTTCAGGTTGGACGGGCCGACGATGTCGACCGCACAGCGGAACAGGTCCGGGGTGAACGCCGCCCCGGCGAGGGCGGCGTAGCCGCCGTAGGAGCCGCCGTAGATCGCGACCCGGGCCGGGTCGGACCAGCCCTGGCCGGTGGCCCATCCCACCGCGTCCACCAGGTCGTCCTGCATCCGCCCGCCCCACTCCCGGTCCCCGGCATTGACGAACGCCTTGCCGTAGCCGGTGGAGCCGCGGAAATTCACCTGAACGCACAGATAGCCGCGGTTGGCCAGCCACTGGGCCTCGGGGTTGTAGCCCCATGCGTCGCGGGCCCATGGGCCGCCATGCACGTTGAGCACCGTCGGCAGTCCCTGGCGGCCCGCCCCGGGCGGGAACGTCGCGTATCCGTGGATGGTGAGGCCGTCCCGTGAGGTGAACGAGAACGGTTCCATCGGCGCGAGCTCGTAGCGGGACAGCTCGGGCTGGTGCTCGAACAGGAACCGGCCTGACCGGGTCTCCCGGTCGTAGCTGAAGTACGGGACCGCGCCGGTGTCGTTGGTGAACTCGACCAGCCATGTCGCGTCGGCGTCGTCGGCGTCCACGAACGATGGATCGCCCGGGTGAAGGGCCCGGATGGCCGCCAGGTCGGGCGCGACCGACGGGTCGAGCACCTGGTATTCCGACCGGTCCTTCAGGAAGGTGACGATCTGCGGCTCACGGGTGTCCGGGTTCAGCCGGACGTCGGTCACGTCGGCCTCCGGGTTCTCGGCCAGAACCTCCACGTCGCCCGTGGTCAGATCGAGGCGGACCAGCCGGGCGGTGTTGGCGCCCACTGAGCTCTCGGCCAGCAGCGAGCTGCCGTCCTCGCTGACCGCGATCGGCCCGCTGGTCAGCGCGTCTTCCGCGCCGATAGACAGCAGCGGGCGCCATTGCTGGCCGGCGTTGCCCCGGACCATGAGCACGAAACCGCCGTCGGGCTGGGGCGCTATCCCGGCCCGGATGACGAGCTGGGCGTCGGCGATCCAGCCGATGAAGCCCGGGTTCTCGACTTCCTTGACCAGCTCACCGGACACCAGGTCGAGCCGGTAGACATCGTGCAGTTGCGGGTTGTCCCGGTTCAGCCCGATCAGGATCTCCGTGGGGAACTTCTTCTCGGCCGCGATGATGTGCGTCTGCACGTCGCTGAAGGGGGTGAGGTCGCGCCGCTGCATTGTCTCCAGATCGACATCGTGCAGCCGGAAGTTCTCGTCGCCGCCGGTGTCCCGCAGGTAGAGCACATGGCGGCCGTCGTGCGCCCAGGCGAACGTGCGGATGCCCCGGTCGTTGTCATCGGTGATCACGCGCGCCTGCGCCCAGTCCACGCCGTCAGCTCCCGCCGGGGCGAGCCAGACGTTCAGCACGCCCTCGTGCGGGGCGATCCAGGCCAGCTGGGTCCCGTCGGGGGAGATGAGGGGGCTGATGCGCTCCGGGTTCCCGAAGAGGACCCGGCGCGGGATGAGTTCGGCCATGAGCCATGCCTACCATGGGCCGGACCCCGGGCAGTACGCTCGGCGGCGTGTTGCGATCTCGCCGGGACCGGCTAACGTGACCGGGCTGACGACCGGGCCGGCATGACCGGGCCGGCATGACCGGGGGAGCGCCGCGCCGCGCCCTCGTCATCCGGCACGGCCATGTGCTGACGATGGACCGCGAGCTGGGCGACATGCCCGGTGCGGACGTGCACATCGACGGCGGCCGTATCGTCGCCGTGCGCCCCGGCCTGCGGGTGCCAGGGGCGCGGGTGCTCGATGCGAGCGGGATGATCGTGGCCCCGGGCCTGGTGGACACGCACTGGCATATGTGGAACACGCTGCTGCGCAGCATGTCGGGAGCAGGGCCGCAACCGGGCTACTTCCGCGTTTCCGTCGATCTCGGGTGCGCGTTCGGCCCTGACGACATGTACCAGGGCACCCGGCTGGCGTGTGCCGAAGCCATCCACTCCGGCATCACCACGGTTCACGACTGGTGCCACAACGTCCGCGGGCAGGCCTACGCCGAAGCCGGCCTGCGGGCGCTCGCCGAGTCGGGACTGCGCGGGCGATTCTCCTACGGTTACCTGGCCGGGCACCCCAATGACCGGCCGATGGACGCCGCCGGCCTGGCCCGGCTGCACCGCGACTGGGATTCCTGCGGCGGGCGGCTGTCTCTGGGCATGGCCTGGCGTGGCCCAGGCGGCAGCAACCCGGCGATGAGGGTGCCACCCGCCGTCTACCGGCAGGAGATCGAGGCGGCCCGGTCCCTGGGCCTCCCGGTCACCGTGCACGCCTGTGGCCCGCGGTCGTCGGCCGGTCAGATCGCCGCGCTGGCCCAGGCCGGCCTGCTGGGGCCTGACCTGCAGGTCGTGCACGCCAACTGCGCGACCCCGGCTGAGATCGCGCAGCTCGCGGAAGCAGGCGCCGTGGTCAGCGTCTCACCGTTCACTGAGCTCCTGATTGGTTACGGCCTGCCGCGCACCGCGGAATTCCTGGCCGCCGGGATTCCGGTCGGCCTGTCGGTCGATACGACGGTGCTCAGCGGGAACGCTGACATGTTCGCGATCATGAAGGTGGCGCAGGGGATCGCGAACGCGGCGGCCCAGCACGAATTCGCGCTGACCGCCCGCCAGGTGCTGGAGCTGGCCACCATCGAGGGGGCCCGGTCGCTGGGCATGGCGGCCGAGACCGGCTCGCTGACACCGGGGAAGCGTGCCGATCTGATCCTGGTGGAAACCCGGAGCCCGAACCTCGGCGTATTCACCGACCCGGCGCACATGCTGGTCACCGCGGCGCAGCCCGCCAACGTGGACACGGTCATCGCGGACGGGCAGATCCTGAAGCGCGGCGGCATCCTGACCAGGCTGGACCCGGTGCAGGTCAGTATCGCGGCCCGGGCGGCGCTCGACGCCGTCCGGGCCCGGGCCGGCCTCACTCAGTAGGCCGGAGTCGGTGTCGGCGTGGCCGGCTGCGTGGCGGTCGGCGCCGGGGTGACCGGGTTGGCTGGTGCCGTCGTCGGTGCCGGTGTGACCCGGGCTGGCGTCGGCGCGGCGGGTGCCGGCACCGGGCTGGCCGGCGGCGCTGGGGTAGCCGGGAACGTCGCCGCCGGCGTGACCGGGCGACTGCTGGCCACCGTCGCCGCCCGGCGCGGCGCGCCCGTCGGCGTAATCCGGAGCTGCGCGGTAGGCACCACGGCTCCGGGATGCGGCTTGGCCCCCGATGAGAAACCCGCGGGCCCGCGGCCAGGGGTGCTCAGGAGGACGACCGCGGCCGTTATGCCCGCCAGGACCAGGACGCTGATCCCGGAGAGGGTGGCGAGGGCGCCGCGGCGACGGTGCGTCCGCCGGGCCGGCTGAGCCCCGCCACGGGCGCCCGGGCCGGAGCGCCCCGGGCCGGCGGCGGGGCCCGGGGCGGCGGGAAAATCCACTTCCGTGGCCGGCCGCTCCGCGGCCGCGGGCCAGGCACCCACCTGGGCCGGGGATTGCCCCGCTGCTGGGATGACCCAGGCACCAGAGTCGTACGGCGCGATGCCGAGCGCGGCGCGCAGAGCTTCGGCGAATTCCCGGCAGCTGGCGTACCGGTCTTCCGGCGCCTTGGCCAGCGCCCGGGCGAAGACCTGGTCCGCCGCCGGCGGCAGGCCTGGCCGCCGTGATGTCAGCAGCGGCGGCGGCTCCGACAGCTGCGCGTACATCACCGCCATGGCTTCGCCACGGCGGAACGGCGGCGCGCCAGCCAGCAGTTCGAAGGCCGTGCACGCGAGCGCGTACTCGTCGGTCCGCCCGTCCACCGGCCGGTCCTCGATCTGCTCTGGGGAGATGTAGTCCGCCGTCCCCAGGAACTGCCCCGCCCCGGTCAGCCCCGACGTGGCGAACGCCGCCTTACTCAGCCCGAAATCGGCCAGGTACACGTGATCAGGGCGGCCGAACTGGACATCGACCAGGATGTTGGCCGGCTTCACGTCGCGGTGCACCAGCCCGGCAGCGTGCGCGGCGTCCAGCGCCGACCCGACCGGCGAGATGATCGCCGCGGCCCGCGCCGGCGACAGCCGGCCCTCGCGGCGCATCAGGGCCCGCACGTCGCCGCCGGCCACGTAGCGCATCGCGATGAACAGCACGCCCTGGTGCTCACCGGTCCGGTGCTGGCCGGTCCCGTGCTGGCTAGTCCTGTGCTGCCTCACACTGACCTCGCCCGCCGCGAACACCGGGACGATGTGCGGATCGTCGACCGCCGCCGCGGCCCGCGACTCGCGGACGAACCGCTGCCGGAACGCGTCATCATCCGCCAGGGCGGGCGCGAGGATCTTCAGCGCCACCAGGCGGCCCAGCCGCTCATCACGGGCCCGGTACACGACCGCCATCCCGCCCGCGCCGACCTGCTCCTCCAGCCGGTACCCCGCGATCTGTGAGCCGGCCGCGAAACCCGCCGCAGCTAAGGATCCGCCAGCAGCATTCCCGGGCATCATCATCACTCGTCTCGCCCCGTTCCCACGGCTGCTCCCCTGTGGTTACGGCTGTTGAACGGCGGTCGGCGGCATTCGGTTCACCAGGGTTCGGTGCTTCATGCCGCACACTGGAAGCGATGCTAAAAGTGGCTCGTCACAACGCTGCAGACGGCAGGAGACACCATGCAGTTGCTCATGCCGGTGCCGGACTCTGACTTCGACACGACCGAGGTGGCCGTTCCGTGGCGGCTGCTGACCGACCTGGGTCACACGATCGTCTTCGCCACGGAAAACGGCGGCGCGGCACCCCGGTGCGACCCCCGGCTGCTCACCGGCGTCATCTTCGGCCAGCTCGGTGCCGCCCCGGAGCCGCGCGCCTTCTACGCCCAGCTCACCGCCGCGGCCGGGTTCCGGTCGCCGGTCAGCTGGCGGGCACTGGACCCGGCCGCCTACGACGGGCTGCTGCTTCCCGGCGGGCACGCTCCTGGCATGCGCCAGTACCTGGGGTCGGCCGAGCTACGCGAGCAGGTCGGCCAGTTCTGGGCCCTCGGGCGCCCGGTCGGGGCGATCTGCCACGGGGTCCTCGTGCTGGCCAGGACCCTCGATCCGGCCACCGGGCGCAGCGTCCTGCTCGACATGCAGACGACATGCCTGCCCAGGTACATGGAGCGGGGCGGCTACTACGCGACGGCCTGGCGGCGGGGCCGCTACTACCGGACCTACCCGGCCTACGTGCAGGACGAGGTGACGGCCGCGCTGCGCACGCGCTGGCAGTTCCGGCGCGGCCCGCTGGCGGCCGCCCGCGGCACCGCGGCCGATGACCGGCCTGCTTTCACCGTCCAGGACGGCCGGTACCTGTCAGCGCGCTGGCCGGGCGACGCCTACCTGTTTGCCCGTCGCTTCCACGCCATGCTGGCCCCGGCGCCCGGGTCATGACACGGGGGCGGACAGCACCAGCCGGATCCCGTGACCGCGGTAGCCGGCCCGCTCGAACGCGGCCGCCATCGCCGCGTTGGTGACGTCAGTGGTGGCACCGATCCGCCGCGCACCCGCGGCCGCATGGAACCTGGTGATCTCGGCCAGGATGTCATCGACGTACCTGCGGCCCCGCAGCTCGGGCACGACACCGAGATAACCGACCGTTGACACGCGCGCGTTCCGGCACGGGATGGCGAGGCCGGCCAGCGCGCCGTCCCGGGTGTACGCGAGCCGCCACCAGGCACGGTCGCCGGGCATGTCCAGGTAGAGCTGCATGTCGTCGCGGGCCTGGCGCTCGGCCCCCCGCGCGGCGATCGCCCGGCGGGTCGTCGCGTCCAGGCTGCCCGCCGCGACCCGGCGCAGCGCGTCCAGGAACACGTCGTCATCGGGCTCGGCCCGCAGCGTGAGCCGGCCCGGCCGGCCGGGAACGCCCGCCGCGGGAGTCCATGCGTAGCGCAGGCGCTCCAGCTCATCGGTCAGCCCGGCGAGGGATGCGGCCCGGCGGCGCCACCCCAGTGACCGTACGACGGCAGGATCGGTGCGCCAATCGTTCGGTAGGCTGAGGTCGAATTCGGGGAGCCGCTGAGTGCCGGCCGCGCGGAACGCGTCATGCGCGGCGGCCAGCAGGCGGGCGGCGAACCCGGCCCGGCCGGCCACGGATCCGCGGACGTCAATGCCGTCCAGCGCCATCGGGTGCTCCGCGTCGCTCCACCCCCACCAGATGGCCCGGGCGAGGATCTGGCCGTCCTCCTCGGCCACCCAGGTCCATTCGGGACGGTATTCGCGGTAGGCGAGCCCGGCGCGGTAGGTGCCAGCCGCCACCGAGCCGGCCAGCCCGGGGGAGCAGCAGCCCAGGACGCGGTCAAGATCGGCGTCAGTGGTGGGGCGCAGCAGCATGGTGCCTCCGGAAAGCGTGAGAGGCGCGACCGGGGTGCGGCCGACAGTAGGCGCGGGCGGTGGGGGAGTCAACGCATTTCCCTCGCCCGCCGGTCAGCCTCCTGACGTGCCCGTGGTGGCCGGCGCCGTCGCGCTCGCCGTCGCTGTCGGCGAGCTGCTCGCGCTCGCCGTCGGTGTCGGTGAGCTACTGGTGGTCGGCGTGGGTGTCGGCGAGCTGGTCGCGGTCGGCTTGGCGGTCACCGAGGGCACGGTGACCGGGGTCGCCACGACCGGCGCCACCACGGTCGCTGTGGCTGTGGCCGTGGGCGCCTTGGATGGCACCACAGTCGGGCGGGTGGCGGCCGGTGTCGGCGACGAGGTGTGCTTCGAGAAACTCGTGGCCCCGTGACTGGGCAGGGTGGCCAGGGCCGCGGCGGCTATGCCCGCCACGGCCAGGGCACCTATCCCGGTGAGGGCGAGCGGGCTGAGGCGGTGGCGGCGCCGGGCGGGGCCCGTCCCGTCGCCATCACCCGCGCCCGTGCCGTCACCGTCGCCGTCACCGTCGCCCGGGCCGGGGTGCTCAAGGCTGGTGGCGGTGGCCAGCGAGGCGGGGAAATCCACCGCGGTCGTCGGCGTCCCGCCGCCTGGTGCTGCGGCGGCCGCCGCGATCGCGGCCCCGGCCAGCGGTCCGCTGATCTGGGTCGGCGAGTGGGCCACCGCTGGTATGGCCCCGGAGCCGGAGTCGTAGGCCACGAGGCCGAACGCCATGCGGAGCGCGTCGGCGAATTCCCGGCAGCTGGCGTACCGGTCGGCGGGCGCCTTGGCCATGGCCCGGGCGAGGACCTGGTTGGCCTCCGGCGGCAGGTCCGGCCGGAAGGATGTCACCAGCGGCGGTGGTTCCGACAGCTGCGCGTACATCACCGCCATGGCCTCCTCGCGGCGGAACGGCGGCGCGCCGGTCAGCATCTCGAAGGCCGCGCAGGCCAGCGCGTACTCATCGGCCCGCCCGTCCACCGGCTTGCCCTCGATCTGCTCCGGGGAGATGTAATCCACGGTCCCCAGGAACTGCCCCGCCCCGGTCAGCCCGACCGACGTTGACAGCGTTCCCTTGCTCAGCCCGAAATCCGCCAGGTACACGTGATCCGGCCGGCCCGGCTGCGAATCCACCAGCATGTTCCCGGGCTTGACATCGCGGTGCACCAGCCCGGCGCGGTGCGCGGCGTCCAGCGCCGACGCCACCTGAGAGATGATCGATGCCGCCCGCGCAGGCGCCAGCGGCCCCTCATGGCGCATCACGTTCCGCACGTCCCCGCCTGGCACGTACCGCATGGCGATGAACAGCAGGCCGCTCGCCTCGGCGGCCTCGCCGGCGTCGAACACCGGGACGATGTGCGGATCGTCGACCGCCGCCGCCGCCCGCGACTCCCGGATGAAGCGCTGCCGGAACGCTTCGTCAGCGGCCAGCGCCGGGGCCAGGATCTTCAGCGCCACCAGGCGGCCCAGCCGCTCATCCTGCGCCCGGAACACAACGGCCATCCCGCCCCGGCCTACCTGCTCCTCGAGCCGGTACCCGGCGATCCGCGAACCCGCCCCGAAGCCGAACACGACCTCGGCCAGCCCGCCGGTGTCCCCTGGCTCCTCGTCGCTCACCACGTCCCCCGTTTCCCCTGAGGTTCACGGCTGTTATACGGCGATTACGGATATGTGCGCCTGTTGTGGGACGCGATGCTGAATAGTCCACGCTTGCTGAGAGATCGATAAGAACGGCCCGGCCGGGCGGTGCCGCCGCAGCCTAAAACCAGGACAGCCGTAACCCGCGCCTGCCGGTCCCCGGGCGGTGCCCAAAGGCAGCGTGCATGCTGCCCAGAACCCGCCGTCCAGCAGACCACCGGTACCTTCGGCGTCACCCGACCCACCCTCTGCCGCCACCTCGGCACAGCCCACTAGCTAATGCAGGTACCACGTTAGCGGAGGATCCCTCACGCTGCACCTAGGAGTCCCGGCTGTGGCATTTCGCCCCTCTTACGTCCCGCCGCCCCTGGTGTGCCCCGTCAGCGGGCCGCAGCCAGCCCCGTCTGGGGCCCGGGGGCGATAACGGCCCGGCGGTCACCGCCATCCCATTCCTGTGCGAGTTGAAGACCACAATGCCCGCCTCAGGCCGGACCGCAATATT
>Ga0302325_10024190_pt1 | contig 12642 bp, 17 predicted proteins | sample Palsa_T0_2_FD_201948 | JGI IMG/M metagenome (GOLD analysis project Ga0302325, IMG submission 201948) | Peat permafrost microbial communities from Stordalen Mire near Abisko, Sweden - Palsa_T0_2 | ecosystem: Environmental > Terrestrial > Soil > Palsa > Peat permafrost | place: Sweden: Abisko...
ATTCGGCTCCCCGTAGACTACCCTTTACATATTGCTACCGTCGAAAGTGTCAATCGAGTCGCTATTGCGGAAAAGAAGTGGCAGAGCTTCATCATGACCACCCAGGCTGCGATTGCTTTCACAGTAAGTTACCGCCTCTTGCATTAATTCTATTTCATTGCTGACTGTTTACCAAGAACGGTTCAATCGTAGATGGCCTAGACACTTTCCGGAAGAATGTCATGGGTGCTCTCGAGGGACATGTCGAGTGCGCGATCTGTTACTCCATCGTGTCTGCTGAGAAGAAGCTTCCCGATCAGCAGTGCGCTACCTGTCGCCACCTCTTTCACAACGATTGCCTCCACAAATGGTTCAAGAGCAGCAGCGCCAACTTGTGCCCGCTTTGCAGGAATCCCTTCATTTATGGCACTAAGCTTCCGAGGAGAACACGCGATGGGCAGGCATGAGCTGAGGGTATCCGACTGGATGGTTCCATGGATTGACTTATCTTTTGCCAGGAATGGGAAAAGAGACAGCGCCATATCGCATTTTCAAGTGCTGACGTGCGAAGGCCTGTTTCTATATTAGATCGATGATACTGCACGAGTGGGTATTAGTTCCGAGGAAGATTCAGATTGTTTTCTGAGCTTCACGCTGTGTACCTGTCTTTTAGATAGATGCCAGCCACTCGGACGAGCATACCAACTCTGCAGAAATGATACTCAATAAAAAAATAAAGACCTCCGCGTCCGAGCTCAAGTGCTTGTAAAAGAGTCATCTTGAAATATGCGTGCTTGCTGATTCGAATTTTGTTTGGTTGAGTTTGCTTGATCTTTGATTGCTTTGCATGTTGGTGACTGTCCGAGTCAGCCGGAAAAGGACTGACCACTGAAAGGCTTGAACGCAAGCATCTATAGCAATTCCAGTCACAGAAGCTCGTCAACTTCTTGATACTGATGGATAAAGATCGCTTGAGGAGTCGTCAAGATAGATAATCCCCTTGTGCAAGACATCGGGTGCAGACCCCGCGAAGCTGGACAGTGCCTTTTCTTTTGCCTCGAGTCGCAACAGCCGTGAGAGTGCTTGAACAAAGCACTCGCATTAAATTCCTAATCGAGTGACTTCTTGGTAATTTCGATGCTTGTTCACGTACCTCGATTCCTCATTGAAATATTCCCGAGTCCTCTACTGTACATAGTCTCGATGTGTTTTCACAACGGCTGCTAGGCAGGATGTGCTGATAGAACTTTGGGCGACAACCTAGACTTTATCATCTAACCCTCCAATGACACCTACTTCAGTTTCATTTTAGGGTTCTAGCAGACATTTGCCAGACTCTGCGCACTCAGGAAACACTATCTATTATTCTTTGTATTACACTGACCAAAGAGACTCCCGCAGTCCTGGACAACGAAAAACCCCCTTGGTCTTCCTCCTCCGGCTACCGACTTGCTTCCCATCCATCCATTCCTGGGAGTTGACAAGCTCACACCATTTTACAACTTCTGTCGGACTCACAAAACATCCGCCAGACTTCTACGAGGTAGCTTGAGCCATCTGCTATTGTTCCACCTCGAACGCCCCAAAGAAACCTTGGCTTCTTCCGCAAAGCCTCCTTTCACAGCAGGTATTTCCCTTGAATACTACAATACTCTTCTGCGTCTACTCACTACTGACTTAAATAACATCCGCTAGGCCTCTATAAAGCTTCGCGGATTGTCTGTTGCCTTCCCACTATTAAAGCCCTCCTCCGACAGCTTCAGTTCTTGATCTATACGCTTGTATATCATGGCTAAACTATCTCTTACCCTTGGCGGATTCATGCTGCATCCGCCAGACCTCCAGGAAGCACGGCGGACCCCCAATATCCTGTATTCGGGTTCCAGATAACCCTTGAATGTTCTGGGCTCGTCTGGTATAATACACCTTGCAACCAAAGGCATCTAAAAGTACTCGCCTCTTGTCTAATCTTCGGGCTACTACCGCCAAGAAAATATCCATCTCACTTACAAACCTAGAATTATATTGAAATAATATAATTGTTCTTCTAATACTCTAGATAGAGCCTCTAATATCGCCTTTGTAGTCTGTTATACCACGCGTCTATCCACCGCACCCTAACCCCCCTAATTTCTATCCAACCTCTCCTTACATCTCTACTGGACTTTCAGATTCAGCTCCCAATTGATCTCGGTCTGCTTAGTCATTGTCCCTAATATTCTTTCTACATTTTGCGCCTCTCGAGAGCACACAACCTTTTACAAAACACTGAGGCTCTCCTCCCCTTCACAATGCACTTCTGCGAGGTACAGCTGCTTGCACTGCTCATATCTCACAATCTCGAAAGCACCTCCAGAATGATTGAGCGTCTGTATTCTGTCTACATGGAAGAAGGTCGTCACATTACTACCCACGGTTAAGAGGCCTTCCCCGTCGAGCTCACCGTGGCCTTCTTTTCCACGCAACACACTTAGTCGGGAAACGCGGAGCATATATCTATAGCTTACAGTCTTGAATATTAGAAGCAGTTTTGAGACCATCAAAACATCCACAGACGTCCAAGCGATCTTTTCACCACGATCCACTGTGGTCATTTGTTCTTTGACGAGTGGACGACCTCATTGAACAGGACCAGCTTGATTTTGCGCGAGCACCTCAGGGCAACTTACCCTTTTCACTTTTTTCTTTGCCCTGACACGAACTTTTTCCCCACACAACAATTCTGCACAAAATCCACCTTTTTCCTACATTTCCATTTGCACAACATCCAGTACAAAGCTACGAGCCACAACCATGACTAGCAATGCAAGCAGTCCACTCCAGAAGGAACTTGAAAGAAAGAAGTCGGTCATTAACATCGCTAAGTTCATTAGTGATGATGAGATAGGAAAGGCAAAGCTTGGATATAGTAAGCATATGGCATTACTATGTTCCTTGCCTAGGATTCTGACATTGTTCCAGGCATGTTTGGAACCTCCCAAAACAGTGATGAGAACGCAAGAGAGAAGGCTTTTGAGGCGAACACACTTTTTGGAGATGTTGATCTGAATCGTCTCCCCTCTTTTGACTGGTATGAGGAGGATGCACAGTCTGTTTCTGTCAAGGACATCGATTTCAAGAACCTCAACATTGGAGATAGTACTGTGGATAGTTCTATAGTCATGGCTCCTGCTCCCGTCAATAAAGCCATGGCTCATGATGATCGTATGTGGTGCAATATTTATACCCACACTCTCTTTCCCATCCCTTATTATTGCCACACTTGAGGCACCTTTCTTCACAATGAAACAGCGCTGACCGACTCTATATAGGCAAGCACGCCACCTGTGGTACTGTGAGTTCTCCTGAATTCCTTAAGCGATCTTCGGCTATTACTGTAGCGTCCTTTTCGAACGAATTGCTAACTTCTTTACAGCACAAAGGTGGTCCTGGAATTTATTCTCGGCAAGAGGTCAAGGAGAACCAGCGTCGCGAGCAGCAGAAGTCTCATCGATCTGATCCATTTGCCACTGCACAAGAGCAAAGAGACCTCAAGAAAGCTATCAAGGCAAGCACAGTCTCTACCCCAGCACCCATATTAAAACTGACATCATCCAGATGTCTCAACAGCAGATGGAATTCACTTACGACAAGTTGGATGGCATCTTCTGCTGTGGTGTCAATGGTAATGGTCATCTCAAGCATGGTATGTACATCATCGAGCCTTACTTCTCTTTTCCTGAGATCAGGTATAAGCAACAATGCTAACTACGATATTCTCCAGATATTCGAGCCTCTGCCGCCTACCTCCCAGAAGAGAAACACGCTCAAATTCACGAATTCATTGCCGCTGTCAACTCCAGGAACGTGCGCTATGCTATCAACGAGCTTTCGGCATTTGAAATTACGGCTATCAAGACTGTCATCAAGGTTAACGACCGCGAGGATTTCGAAGACGTAGCTACCATTCTCTTTGCGCTCACCCCAGACTCCGCCACCAATCCCGAGAAGAGGTACACCGCATTCGCGAAGCTGGACACTCCTCAACGTTTCGAAAACATGGGAGAACGTGCGTACCTCGCTTTCTATTGTAAAAAGCATAAGAAGACCTACCGCGTTGGCCTCCATGCGATCAAATGGAACAAAAAGGAGACTTGGGCAAGCTGGCAGAACAAGGCGGTCGATGATGTTATGGGTCACCCTCAGAAACCGGTCAACAACTTCGGCCAACCTCCGAGCGCTCCCTAGGTAAATTTGAGGTGCACTTTCCTGATATGACAATCTGGGCGTTTAGCGTGGATTCAACATGGGAAGGGTCTAGTATGTAGCTAGCAATGAATAAAAAATGCATAACAAACATAAAACCACATGAGCATGTATTGTGTGGCTCCGTACGTCGAAAATGCATTTCACTCACCTTTAACTCACCGCCCCTGTGTCCCATGCACGCCTTTGAATATCCCCAGGTCCCGAGATACATTATTTCAGTAGCTCTCTCAATCTCCAAGCAGTTCTGGGACAACCACTGGAGGCTGGACGCAACCAAAGTTATTAATGTTCAAGCTCAAGTTGACAATTCTTGCATATCCTTTTATTCATGTCCATTTTCCCTTCGGACATTCCAGACCAGAATATATTCCTCGGTTTTGCCTCTCTCCCTTTGAAATCTCGAAATTTTGGAAACTCAAAACTTGAACTATTAAGACCATGGTTTGAATCTCTGAAGCCAATTGAGACATCGCACTGAGTCATACTCATACTTTCGCCATGCGTTGAATATTCTTCACTTTCTTCTAAGTACTCATCCTTCCTTCAAATATCTAACGGTAAGTGGAGCTTTGATTTTGCTTTTCATCAAAGCTCACTCGTGGATCTATCTAGGAGCTTCGTCTCGGTCTCAACATAGGCAGTTCAATGACCGTCAAGTCATACTTTGCTTGGGACTGTGTGTGTTTTCGTAAATACGTCCAACAATTAATTGCTGAGACCTAGATATTCGTTTGCTTCCCAGACAATTTGCTGCTTTGCATATATAGTGTTGGGGGCGTCCCAAATGGCCCGACACAGATGGCCAAGAGTTGATTATCCACTACCTTCCCTTCTTGGAAATCCAGGGTACAAATTTTGGCACTTTTGACATCCTACTACTCCTTCCAAATTGTTCCAAATGTTTTGGACTTTGAAATTGGTCGCTGGCAAAGAAGCTGGAGATCCACTGAACTTCTCATGTCGGTGACCTTCAACGCCTGGAACAAGTAAGGTCATGAGAAGGCTCGACCCTTCGCTACATATCTGAATTCTATTTGATTGATGTTACTGGGTAATAGACATTTGTAATAAAAAAAAGGAGGAAAGGATAACAATTGCGCGATATGCATTGAATAGAAGGAATGAAGTGGAGTTTCGAGAGTACAAATAGCGCCCTGGCGTCCAGGAATTTCAAAAAAGCCGTATGACGATTCGAGAACATGGGGGAGCGTGCTTACCTTGCTGCGAAAAGCACGACGATTTCTTGCATTGTAAACGCAAATATTTCACCGAAGGTGGACGTGGATTGGTACTGTAAGATTACATAGCCAGCTGCGGATGACATCAAAGTATGAACAGAAGCAATTGACAACCGCGGGATTTGTGACAGCAAAACAGAAGATTGAGACAACAATGATATTCAGGTCAAATCCATTACCCTGTCCATTCCTATCAGATCCTCTGATCGTGCGTTCCGTCTAGAAACTGTCACAGGTTGGCGATAAAACTGAGATATCCACAACAGCATACGGTGTCCTCGATGTCTAAAATCGGTTAGGACAATTGTGATTTTTGCTCGTGGTATGTAATTGGAATTGGCTTTTTATGCCTCATCATCCCAATATAAATGCAGGAGTTCGATGTCCTACATAGGGACCCTATCGGTTGTTCGGGTTGTTCTGTGGCACAAAGACGTTGAGTGTGACAGCGTTTCGAGTAACCAGAATTAATTTGAAACGATTGTCAGATCTTCAATCCTTCGAGGTCGCATGTTACTCATGTATGTCGTGGCTTCGAATCTCTGTTCTGGAAGGTTGCACACCTGCAAGGCACCGTGTGGCTGCAGGGTCGAGGTTTCAGGCTACACAAGACTTTTCAACTGTAAGAGGGCTGGCGGCCAAAAGCTTCAGTGCAAAAATTTTCGTTTGTGACTGAGCTATCCAAATGCGGCATTTTCAATACTATAGCAGCATTTCGATATAGGCTTCAGAACGCTTATTCTGAAAATATATTTTATGTCAGTTCCCTTTTCTTTCAGAGAACTACCACACCTGCATTCTAAGCCCCCTTTTTAAGTGAGTCTCGTCGTTGCAAAACGAATTAATACATGAGTGGCAGAAAAGATGCATGCAAGAAACCGATCCCTGAGCTAAAGACAAACAAGCTCGAGATGACAATTCCATGTGCAGCACATGCCCAAACAAGAGGCTAGCATGCGCTTGAATGTTTCGCATTGAGTGAATTCATCAGTGAAGAGTGAATATGGACTCCGGAATTTGCTACCTCCACTTGCACCCCTCACCCCGATCTCGGTATTTAAAGAGCCCCTCCGTCCGTCTCTCTTCATCCACCAACCTTTTCGATCAACCATTTCCCTCAACATCAACCAGTATTTGCTCGCTCAGAGACAGATACCATCTTCCACACTCCCAAAGACAATCACACACACCTAAACAAACCTCACTCGCTCAAGACCTTTAAAATGAAATTCCAGGTAAGTCCACACTTCTGATCTACCTCCGTCTTCACTTTCCACTGACCACTCCATCTCAGCTTCTCCTCAAATTCGCTCTCACCGCTCTTGTCACCGTCATTTCCGGTCTCCCAACTGGTACCACCTCCTCTCTCACCGATGCACTCAACACCATCCTCGACCCGCTCACCAAGCGCTCCACCCTCGTCTGCTTCAGCGGCCTCCCAGCCTCGGTCTGCGAGTCCCAATACGGTGCCTCCTGCTCCGGTCCCGGTGAGGTCTTCACGCCAAACTACCCGGATAATGGACGCAGCTGCACCAGCCGCCAGTGTATTTGCACCGGTGACTAAAGGAGTCAAGTTTCCATGGTCGAGTGAATGGGGGATAGCATTTCATAGTCGACAATGGGACGTTGCTTTGAATTCGGTGTACCTTTGTAGTTTGCTCATCAAGAGTGCGACGATGGGGCTTTAAAGCATTACTGGGAGACACTTGCGTGTTAGATCATGGAATAAATACGTAAACTTCACTACTTCTTTCATGCACTGTTAATGCGATTCACGCCTCGTCTATTCTTTATTACTAAAGAAGTCCTGTCTTAGCGACTGCAGGTTCTATGTTAGAATGATTCTAAATCTTGTGAAGGGCAAATGGAACTTACTTCAGCAGCAGTAAGCCTCTTCCCGCTTTCATAGCAAACTAATCCCTTAACCAAAACCCTCGAGTTCTCGTCTACGCCTGGTAATAATTCCTCCCACGAATGTCCTGGAAACTCCTGATACCACTCAAAAGGCGGAGTCGAGAAACTCGCTGCTTCGGGCCATGTCTCTTTCGTCGGCGTCCCAATAGTCTTGAAGATGCTCAAAATCAAACCCAGTTGGTTTCCATCCTCTGATGTGTCTCGAGATTCGAAGAGTGGTTTCGGTGGGTTTCGTAGACACTCAACGAGCATTGTGCCCGCGGCCCACATATCGAGACTTGCGTTGTATGATCGGTTGCCAAAGAGCGTCTCTGGTGCTCGATAGCAGGTGGTGCCTACTTCGAGGACTTTGTTGTCTGGTGGTTCATCAACGGCGGAGAATGTTGGATGCCATGTTGTGCCAAAGTCCGAGAGATATGCTGGCCCTGTCTTTGATTTGAGAAGGAGATTTGAGGGTTTGATATCGCGGTGGATGATTCCATTTTTGTGGAGATAGGATAGAGCTGAGAAGAGATCGTGGAACCATGACCGCGTAGTGCTGACTGGTACTGCGCCTGAGCCGATGATCTTGGCAAGAGTAAGTGGCATGAAGGGAAAGACTATGACAAGTCGTCCCTCTTGGTCTCTGAACGTCTCTTTTATACTTATGATAGCTGGATGTGACGCTTCTGTCAATATCTTGACTTCTCGCGCTGGGTTGTGCGGTTCCACATCTCGAGTTTCGGTGATGACTTTCAATGCTACGGTCTTTGATCTATAGACTTCGGCTACAAGACCTGATGCTACATGGTGACAGTCTTTATAGTGACCTATGGGGATTCCGGGAGTATCTGGAAGTGCATCGGGATGTTCTAGGTCTGCTGGGACTGCAATGATCCCGCTGCATGCATCGTCGTATGCTTCCTGGCAGATAGTAAGTTTACTGGGAAGTATTCAAATAATTTCATGGTCTGATGTTTTAGAAGACTAGAGAGATTGATCCCTCAGCTTTGGAGTAGAAGAGGCAACAGGACTGTCATACAAAAAACCATAGCCGCCAACGGGCTATCCCTTCTGAAGATAGTAGCAGCTGTATCACATGACAAAATGAAATTTGAAACTGGATATACTCACTCGAGACTGAGATTTATTATAAGCGTCTGCTTCCGTATCGAAAGCTGTTTTGTGCGCAGTGCCAGTCGAACTTAGCCCCTTTGCCTCGATACTCTTCTTTCTGTGAGAATTGATCAACTCTGGGACCGAGTCTCAGTGGAGGATGGAGTACCTACAGCTTCTCTATGTTTGCGTACCGATCCGTAGCACCCAGAGAAGCCCTCCAGTTGGATTCGGGAGCCATAGCTACCTAATAAACCCCATTCCGAGAAATCCGGGGTTGCCTCCGCCCTGGCACGCTTGGCTATTTGGCTCGATATTGAGGGGTGTTTACAAAGAGAAGATTGGACCAGCAGAGCTACTTTAGTCTTGACATATGATTCTATCACGGAATGAATTCAAATCTCACTTCAAGTCGAGCTTAAGGAATCCAGCAAAGAATTCTCCTGGTGCGGTTCGCAAGCGAAGTGCATACTTTTTGTGCCATTTTTATGCATGCTTCAATTTTTGCAGGGATCCGCCTCCAAGGTCCGATGATCCGCTAAAAGACCCGCTCTCATGCCGAGATGAGTTGGAAGCTCGACGTCGATGTCATTCGTGCCGCACCTCACCGCGCCGACGATTTCGCGTGTACGAGTACATGTATAGTATCTATTATTATGCACAGCCATCTCCGCCATCTCTGAGCGCCAGTAATTACAGCCAATATGGAGGCGTTGTCGAGGCAGGAATATCCTGCTATATTGGTAAGCCGTTGTCGCATTCTCAGTACTGTCTCGAGTCCTCGTACTATTGCTGACGGCTTCGAAGGAGCGCTTGCCTCCGCAGGGAGCTGTCCAAAAACTTAATGAACGAGTGAAGAAGATTGGGAAGGTCAATTCGGAAATCGCGGATTGGCTCCAGGTACAACACGCATGGAAGACAGCTCGGCCGGCACAGATTAACACATTAGCAGGAACGCCGGAAGGTCGAGGATCTGTATGCAGCGGGTCTCAGGAAGCTTGCGCGCAAGCCGTTGCAAGAAAGCGGGCAAGATCTAGGGTATGGTCCTTGAATTGGCTCTTTGTGACTGGGAGCTAACACCTCGTAGTATATTTGACATGCCATGGAGGAAGATTGTAGCAGCCATCGAGGATATTGCACAATCGCATACCTTGCTGTCAGAGCGTATAGAGAAAGATGTCGAACAACCTCTTCGATCGTTTGCCACGACCAATCGTGAGATGTCAGCAATGACAACCATACAAGGGAATCTGTCTGCCATGGCAAGAGAGCTTGAAGATGCACAAGATAAATCCGATAAGTTGAACAGAAAGGGAGGCAAGGCGAGCGCACTGAAAGTGGATGCGGCGTCTTCGAAACTGCAAACAGCTAACTCGCAATGGGATTCTCAAGCGCCATTTATATTCGAGCAACTCCAAGCCCTAGACGAAAGACGATTGAATCATCTTCGGGATGTGCTAACGCAATATGAGACTCATGAAGCGGACCTTACTGAACGGAATCGAAAGACTGTTGAACAAACTCTTAGCGCATTATTGGAAGTCGACACAGCACAGGAGATAAAGAATTGGTCACAGGCCAGCATCGCAGGAAAGTCACTGAATGAACGGAAGGTGAGGCAACCATCAAATGCAGGCAGTGGAAGTGGTGGAACAGCCAGTTTGCCACCCCCGCCAACGCCTCGATCGACTACCGACAATCAGAGTGAGCATTCCGGGGGTGGAAATGAGAAAGGAGGTAAGAAAATGCTTCTTGATGGCGCTCTTCTTGACTCTTGCTACAGGATATTGAGTGCTTATGCTAACTGAAAACAGAGTCATCCAGAATCAAGAGCCGCTTTGGAACAATGCTTGGTAAGCGCCGCCAGAGCATACACGGTGCTTTCGGACGAAATCCTTCCCCTAATAAAGGCTTCCAACCGTTTGGCCGAAGTTCTGCAAGTAGAGATGGACCCTCTCCGCAAGCTTCTGTAGGCAATCTACGTGATTCAGCTTCACGTGATAACAGACTTTCGTCTCTTGCTGAATCTCCACCGCCACGGAGTCCCACCTCACAAACGAACGGCAATACTGGTGGAATAACTGCAGACTCGTCCTTCATCGCAGATGCGGTACCGGCAAGATCATCTTCGGGTGTAGCAAATGGCACTACGGGGGGAGCTCTGTTCCCAGATTTGTCCGATGTACAACCTCCTCCTGGGCCGCCGCCATCACATCTGAAACCTGTTTTTGAAGCGCAAAAGGACTCGGAAGGCTACTCTGTGCCAGCAGCAATGAATGATCCTATTTCTCAAGCAGAGCATGATGCAGCACAAGAAAACGATCAACAGCAGTTCAAGCTGGACATTCGGAAAGATCCTATTCCGGAGCAAGACGCAGACGCACAGGCGGCCTTGTCAAATGTTGCTAATACCTTAAGATCGTCCCAAATGGCGACCCTGAATCGGAAAGCTGGAACAGTGAGAGGTCGGCGGGATGTTAGGAACACGATATACGTGCCACCGGCGAATTCTCTTGATGTTAACACTTCGGAGAATATGCTACCTCCATCGCCTGGCATTGCAACTGGAAGGGCAGCCGCTCTGGCAGCATTGTCATCTAACGACCAAACTGTTCCTACTGGCTCTGACACCACTTCTATTCGTTCTGGCCACTCGTTAACAACCCATACAATGGCTAAGCACCCTGATATGCATCAGCCAGGACTGAATGCGTCCATCATCGAGACAGTGAATGTAACATTCGAAAATGGGGAGATCAAGACAACCAAGATGAGTGGTGAAATCGCTTTAGCCCACAACAAGATCGCGAGCGAGGACTCGTCAGTTTCTTCAAGTAAGTAATATACCAATTTGACTGCTTCACACGCTGATTTTAAGTAGATGAAGAGACTGTCCGAATCAATAACTTCCCCAATCTGGAGGTAATTGGTCCGAACAGGACGTTCATTCACCCTGTTATTGGAGATAAGCTGGATGAATTCACGGTGGACGTCTCAACAATGTCATCAAAACCATCAGTGGCATTCACATACAAAGTCCATATCGACGACGAAGATGCTCCCGCAAACGGCCCCTTACTTCTCAAGGTTGCTTGGAAACCTCAAGGCGACAAACTCGGTCTGGTGGCTGAGTATAGTCTGAATCCGGCATACAGCGCAGAACCGATAACTTTCCACGATCTTGTCTTGGTCGCCATTTATCAAGGACCAAGAGCGATTGCGTGTCAAACCAAACCAAGTGGAACCCACCTTAAGGAGAAATCACTCGTCTACTGGCGGCTGGGTGATGTGACACTGACACATGACTGGCACAAAGTGATCTGCAGGTTCACGGGCATAGAAGGTGCATGTCCGGAGCCTGGTCATATTGAAGCGAGATGGGAGATTCACGGCTCTGCCGGAAAACTATTCGGAAGTGGTATCGGCTTATCAAGGCTAGAGGCCAGCAAAGGCAAGGAGAAGGAAGAAGATGATCCTTTTGCGGATGAGTCGATTGTTAGCCCTACCACCGCATCTCCGGCAGGGAATTGGGTCGAGATTGAAACAAGCAAGAAATTTGTCAGTGGCAAGTATGAGGCGAGGCAGGTTTTGGTGTAGGATTGAGCGTTCATTTGTGGCATACCTATAGCTTCTATAATTCCAATTTGTACAGCCCAATATAGGGGTATTGGCGATAATCAGTGATCTATTAGAAACAGGGTTACTTGTACAGTACCAGTCTGGTCACGTGTTCATACTCCTCACTGACCAATCATTCTTCCAAGAAAGTCAATTCTGAAAGCCCAATGAGAACTCACACCTGCTTCCCGCCTCCATATGCCGCCTCCTCCGCAACCACGCTTCTCAAGATCCACAGTCTAAAAAGAAAAGCTTGCTGCCAAGAAAAGCCAACTTTTATATCCCCTCGCTTCGTCTGCCCCTCCATATTCGCCACGATCTCTCTATCTCATATGTCTCCGAATTAAATTCATGGAGAGTGCAGATCGCGGTTCCTATCCCGGATGACAGCAATGTCCGCTTTCTAATTGGAGTATATTTTAGGGAGAGTGAAAAGAGCTGATGTCATTTACAAGGTTTCATGCAGAACTGCATGAACAGCTCGACATGACGCGCTCCCGTTCTCACGGTTCGGACTAATTTTTGCGCGATGGAGGGGTTGGTATTGCTT
>Ga0302325_10024191_pt1 | contig 12642 bp, 10 predicted proteins | sample Palsa_T0_2_FD_201948 | JGI IMG/M metagenome (GOLD analysis project Ga0302325, IMG submission 201948) | Peat permafrost microbial communities from Stordalen Mire near Abisko, Sweden - Palsa_T0_2 | ecosystem: Environmental > Terrestrial > Soil > Palsa > Peat permafrost | place: Sweden: Abisko...
GCCCGAGCGTTTGTCGACGCGCTTGTCCTCGCGCGCCAGGAAGACCAGTTGTTCCACGATTTCCTTGATATAGATCGGGACGCGCACGTCGATGAAATCGTCGCTGGAAGTACTCCCTGAATTTGGGCGTTGCAACCACGCTTCTTGCTCGGTAATCGCCATGCCTTGATCCAGCGTCACCGGATAGTGGGTCCGGATCTCGCTGCCGATGCGATCCTTGAGCGGGGTGATGATTTTGCCGCGCGCGGTGTAGTCCTCCGGATTGGCCGTGAAAACCAGCATCAAGTCCAGCGGCAGGCGGATCGGATAGCCTTTGATCTGCACGTCGCCTTCCTGCATGATATTGAACAAGCCCACCTGGATCTTGCCGGCCAGATCGGGAAGCTCGTTAATGGCGAAAATGCCGCGATTGGCGCGCGGCAACAGGCCGTAGTGCACGGTAAGTTCGTCGGAGATATCCTGTCCCCGGCGCGCTGCCTTGATCGGATCTATGTCGCCGATCATATCCGCGATGGTTACATCGGGAGTGGCCAGTTTCTCCACATAGCGTTGTTCGGATGCGAGATACGCGATGGGTGCGTCATCGCCCTCTTCCTGGACCAGATTGCGGCAGCGGCGGCAAATCGGATGGTAAGGATTGTCGTGGATCTCGCAGCCCTCCAGATAGGGCATCTCGTCGTCGAGCAGGGTGGTGAGCATGCGGATCAGACGCGTCTTCGCCTGCCCGCGCAATCCCAGCAGGATGAAGTTGTGGCGCGACAGAATCGCATTTACTACCTGTGGCACCACGCTATCTTCATAGCCTACGATGCCCGGAAACAAAGGTGTGGGACATCGCAGCTTGCGGATCAGGTTGTGGCGGAGTTCATCCTTGACCGGCCGGCTGCCAATGCGGTCCTCGGAAAATGCGCTGTTGCGAAGAGCGCCGAGAGTGCGGGGTAAATCCCAGGTGGCTTTAGTCAACTGCCGACCCCCTTTGGTAGATTGTACCAGACGTGTAGCGCATGCTTCAGCGTGCAGCGACGAACTTCAGTTCGTCGTTCGGATCACGCCCGTTATGGGGCGGGCGCGGGAGGTCTGTCCGGCTCCACTCCAAACTCAAAGACGTCGGTATTGGTTCGCACGATCAGCCTTCCACCGAACGACTTGCTCTCCGCCCCAAAGAACACCGCTCCATCGGTGGACTCTCCCGGCGCGAGCTTGGTCTGGACCAGCGCGATCGCGGAGGCCGCCGCCGCCGCTTTCAGCTTGGTAGAGCTCACCTCCGCAAGCGCTGCCTGCCGGCGGCCTTCGTAAGAGTTGGCCACGCGCATATGCGGAATTCCGTAGAGCGCCGTCTCATAAGCCGAGACCAGTTTGATCACGTCGCTCCGCCCGCCCTTATCCTTCAACATCTGCACCACATCCCGGGCCGGCCAGGCGTGCAACTCCGAGCCGTCGTCTTTCTTATATGAAAAATCCTCCGGCCGGATGGTATACGGGCCCGCCGAACCGTTGGAAACCGCCACCTGCAGGATGCTTAATTCCCGCACATGTCCCGGCAAGTGGGCGATCATCACGGTCACCCCGCCTTTCGTAATCGTCTGATATTTCAGGCCGTTCGATTCAAATTCAATTACCTGGCCCGGTATGCTCAAGCACACTCCCAGCAGCAAGGCAGCGGCGCGAGACAGACCCGATTCCATGTAACTATATTACGATAAGGCTTCATATGGACACCGAAGAATCGTCCGCCCTACCTAATCGGGAAGTTGGCCCAAGCCGCTACAGTCTGGCCGAACACGGGATTCACAACATTAATATCGCCTATTGGAACCTCGGCACGGCGCAATTGTTGGAACAGGCGGTCCGGCGCCGCGAGGGTCTTTTCGCCGCCGGCGGCTCTTTCGTGGTCCGCACAGGACAATTCACCGGGCGGTCGCCGAAGGACAAATTCATCGTGCGCGACGAGACTACAGAGTCGAACGTGCAATGGGGGCCGGTGAATCAGCCAATGGCGCCGGCCAGTTTCGAACGCCTCTATTCGAAAATGTTGGCCTATTGGCGGGGCCGCGACGTTTTCGTGCAGGATTGCTTCGGGGGCGCGGATCCGCGTTATACCCTGCCCATCCGCGTGGTCGCGCAAGACGCCTGGCACGCTCTGTTCGCGCGCCAGTTGTTTGTGCGGCCAGATCCGCGGCAGATCGCCGGCCACGTCCCCGAATTCACCATCTTCTTCGCTCCGCAACTGCAGGCGGCGCCTAGCCAGGACGGCACCAACTCCGAAACCTGCATCGCGATCGATTTCAGCAGGAAAGTGGTGCTGATCTGCGGTACCAGCTATGCCGGCGAGATGAAGAAATCGGTCTTCACGATTCTGAATTACCTTCTGCCGGCGCGCGGGATTATGCCCATGCATTGTTCGTGCAATGTGGGAAACGGCGGCGGCGTGGCGCTGTTTTTCGGTTTATCGGGAACCGGCAAGACTACTCTTTCCGCCGATCCGCAGCGCCGCCTGATCGGCGACGATGAGCACGGCTGGAGCGACGATGGCGTATTTAACTTCGAAGGCGGCTGTTATGCCAAATGCATTCGACTCTCGCATGAGAATGAGCCGCAGATCTGGAACGCAATTCGTTTCGGCACGGTGCTGGAAAATGTAGTCATCGACGCGGAGACGCGTCTTTTGGATTTCGATTCCGCGGCTTACACCGAGAATACCCGCGCCGCCTACCCGCTCGACTACATCGACCACGCTGTGCTGCCTAGCGTGGCGGGCCACCCTAGCAACATCATCCTGCTTACTGCCGACGCCTTCGGCGTGCTGCCTCCTATCTCACGCCTTACGCCGGAGCAGACTATGTATCACTTCTTAAGCGGCTACACGGCCAAGGTCGCCGGCACCGAACGCGGACTGAGCAGCGAACCTACGGCTACCTTTAGCGCCTGCTTCGGCGCGCCGTTTCTGCCGCGGCCGGCGGCCACCTACGCCCGTATGCTGGGCGACAAGATGAGACGGCATAAAGTGAACTGCTGGCTGCTAAACACGGGTTGGGTGGGTGGCCCGTACGGAATCGGCGAGCGCATGCGATTGCCCTATACCCGCGCCATGCTCACCGCCGCGCTCGATGGACAGCTCGATAAGATCCCCATGGAGCCGCATCCCTTCTTCAAGGTGATGGTCCCCAAGGCCTGCCCGCATGTGCCCCCGGATTTCCTGGACCCACGCGGCATGTGGGGCGATAAAGCCGCATACGACCGCGCCGCGCTGGATTTGAGCGGACGCTTCAGTGCGAATTTCGAGAAGTTTCCGGATGTCAGCCGGGAGATTCTGGAAGCTGGGCCGGTTGTGTTGACGCACGCGTGATTGGCAACCATGGCAAGCTGGCAAGCCCATATCATGAGCTTCATCCTGCGTCACACGTTTAAGCCCCGTTTGGCGCGTGCCACGGACGCTCAACACGCTCGCGCCATTATGGGCGGGGGACACTTCAAGACTCCCTCCAGCGTAAAGATCACTCCCGCCGCGCTGGGAGGAGTGCCGGGCGAATGGGTGGAATCCGTCTCGCACCCCTCCCAGGCGGTTCTGCTGTATCTGCATGGCGGCGGTTATTTCGCATGTTCGGCGCGTACCCATCGGCCCTTTACGACGGCCTTCGCGCAACGGCGGTTGCGGGTCTACGCTCCCGATTACCGGCTCGCTCCGGAGCACCCTTTTCCCGCCGGACTGAACGACGCCGTGGCGGCGTGGCATGCGGTTCGTGCCGAGGTCGGCGAAACCGCGGCGATGGTGATTGGCGGAGATTCGGCCGGCGGTGGGCTGGCCCTCGCAACCATGCTTAAGTTGCGCGACGAAGGCGCCGCGCTGCCCGCGGCTGCAGCCCTGTTCTCCCCGTTGACCGACCTCGTGGGGATCGGTGGATCGCGCCGCACTAACGACCGGCGCTGCGCCATGTTTCATGGAAGCGGTCTGGCGCGCGCTACGGAATTCTACATGGCGGACACCGGCGGCGATCCGCGCGACCCGCTGGCATCCCCCCTGTATGCCGATCTGCACGGCCTGCCGCCGCTGTTGATTCACGTAGGCGCCGACGAAACCCTGCGGGACGATTCGATCGAGTTGGCAGCGCGGGCCGGCGCCGCCGGCGTGCAAGTTGAACTGACCGTATGGCCGGCCGTGCCGCATGTCTGGCAAATGTTTCATCCCTTCGTGCCGGAAGGTCGCCAATCGCTCGCCGCGGCGTCGTCTTTCTTGCGGTTGCGCACGTCCGTGTCCGAATGTTAGTTCCCGGTAAATGCCTAATTGGACTCAAATTTATACCCCGGTCGCCGGTAGCCTGGGGATGTCGGCGCTGGTCGCGGCCCTGCCAGTAGCCGTTCTGCTGGGACTTCTCGCATTCGGCCATGTGAAAGCTCACTGGGCCGCGTTATCGGGGCTGGCTGCTTCGCTGGCTGTGGCCATACTGGTGTTCGGCATGCCTGCGCAACTGGCGGGGACGGCGGCCCTCATGGGCGCAGCCTACGGTCTTTTCCCCATCGGCTGGATCGTTCTGGGAGCCATCTTCGTTTATGACGTTACGGTCAAATCCGGCGACTTCGAAATCGTAAAGGATACCATCGCCGGAGTCGGCAGCGACCGCCGCGTGCAAGCGTTGCTGATCGCTTTCTGTTTCGGCGCATTCATTGAAGGCGCCGCGGGCTTCGGAACCCCGGTGGCGATTTCCGCCGCCATGTTGATCGGCCTGGGCTTCCGGCCTCTCGAAGCCGCCGGCCTGGCGTTAATAGCCAACACCGCGCCGGTGGCCTTCGGCGCGCTGGGCATCCCCGTCATCACGCTATCCACCGTCACCGGGCTGCCGCTCGATCTGCTGAGCGCCATGGCGGGCCGCATCCTGGTGCTTTTCTGCGTGGCGATTCCATTCTGGGTGGTCTGGGCCATGTGCGGCCGCAGGAAAATGATGGAGGTCTGGCCCGCCTGCCTGACTGCCGGCGTCAGTTTCGGGGCCGCGCAATTCTTCATCAGCAATTACATCGGTCCATCGCTGGCCGCCATTGGCGCATCGGTGGTTTCGATGTTAGCGCTCATGACCCTCCTCAGGTTCTGGCAGCCCGCTGCGGTCTGGTCTTTCGAGCATGAGGATGCCGCCGCACGCGCCAAGGAACATGCCGACCGGCCGATTCATGCGCGCGCCCGGAAGCTGAAAGCCTGGATGCCCTGGATCCTTGTTTCTTTGTTCGTATTCGTCTGGGGATTGACGCCGGTGAAGGTCTTTTTGAACGGCATTTCATCCCGCAGTATCACGGTCCCACTCTTGCACAAAGCCGTGACCCGCACTCCGCCGGTGGTCGCCAAGGTGACCGCTGAGCCCGCCGTCTTCGTGTTCAACTGGGCTTCCGCTACCGGAACCTGCCTGCTGTTGTCCGGCGGCCTCAGCGGATTACTGCTGGGCTTCACGCCGATCGAACTGATCGGGATCTTCGTGGGCACCTTGAGACGAATTCGTAAGTCGCTGCTGACTATCGCCGCCATGATGGCTCTGGGATTCTCCACACGGTATGCGGGCCTGGACGCCACCATGGGCTTGGCTTTTGCCAGCACCGGCATGCTGTTCCCATTCTTCTCGCCGCTGCTGGGATGGCTTGGCGTAGCGCTGACGGGCAGCGACACTTCTTCCAACGTCCTGTTCGGCGGTTTGCAGCAGATCACCGCGCGGCAGGTGGGAGTATCTCCGATATTGGCCGCGGCTGCCAACAGCGCCGGAGGCGTGATGGGCAAGATGATCGACGCCCAAAGCATCGTGGTCGCCTCCGTCGCCACCGGGCAGCAGGGCGGCGAAGGTACTATCCTGCGATACGTCTTCTGGCATAGCGTCGCCCTGGCCGCCTTGGTCGGTGTGGTGGTATTCTTGCAGGCCTATGTATTTCCGTGGATGATCCCCGCGGCGCCTGATGCGTTACGCTAAAACATATGTCCAAACGTGAAATCAGCACACTCGCCGGAGGATGTTTTTGGTGCCTGGAAGCCGTCTACGACGATATGGAAGGCGTGCTCTCCGTGGAATCCGGATACATGGGCGGCCGCCAGCCGAACCCGACGTACGGGGATGTTTGCTCCGGCAGGACGGGCCACGCCGAGGTCGTGCAAGTGACCTTCGATCCCGATATTGTCGGCTTCCGGGACATCCTTGAAGTCTTTTTCGCTATTCACGACCCGACCACTCTGAACCGCCAGGGGAACGATTCCGGAACACAGTATCGCTCGGTGATCTTCTATCACTCGGACGAGCAGCGATCCACGGCCGAACAGGTAATTCGCGAGCTGACGGCGGCAAAGGCTTTCCACGATCCCATCGTGACCGAAATTTCGCCGGCATCCCAGTTCTACGTGGCCGACGACTATCACCAGGAATACTTCGCCAACAATCCGCGCCAGCCGTACTGTTCGTACGTAGTAGCGCCGAAAGTGCAAAAGTTCCGGCACAAGTTTGCGAAGAAAGTAAAACAGCCCGTGTAGTCGAGCCAGATTTTGGAACTCTTTTCCGCCCTGAAACGTAATAGGGGCATGGAGATTTTCCTCGCCGACCTGCGGCACGCCTTTCGCGTGTTCCGCAAGAGTCCCGGTTTCACCGCCATCGCCGTCGCCGCACTGGCCTTGGGCATCGGCGCCAACACTGCCATCTTTTCAGTAATCAACGTGGTTCTGCTAAAACCGCTGCCTTTTCCGGAGCCCGACCGGATTATGCAAGTCTCTCGCGGCTTCCCCGGCGGCTCTGGCAACTCCTGTTCTATCCCGAAATTCAATACCTGGAAGGAGAACGACGTTTTCGAGGCGATGGCGGCTTACGACTTCGCCGGACCGGGCATGAACGTGGGTGGCGACGACCATCCCGAGCAGGTGAAGGGCATCCATGCGTCGTCGGAATTCTTCCGCGTCTTCGGCGTATCTCCCGTGCTCGGACGGACCTTCACAGCGGACGAGGATATACCCAACGGGCCGAAGGTAGCCGTGATCAGCTATCAACTCTTCAGCCGGCGGATGGGTGGCGACCTCCGCATGGTAGGCACTCCCCTTCTGATAGCCGGCGCGCCCACGACGGTGGTGGGAGTGTTGCCCGCAACTTTCATTTCCGATCCGCCGGCAGATATCTTCATACCGTTGCAGGCCGACCCGAATAGCGTCAATCAGGGACACTATCTGCTGGTGGCCGGACGCCTCAAGCCGGGCGTCAGTCTGCAGTCCGCCAAGGCGCAAATGAGGATCGTGGGCGAGCGCTTCCGGCGGGCCAACCCTAAATGGATGGATAAGACCGAGACTGTCGCCGTAGTGCCGCTGCAGGAAGCGCAGATAGGCAATGTGAAATTGCCCTTGATGATCCTGCTGGGCGCAGTCGGCTTCGTGCTGCTGATTGCCTGCGCGAATGTGGCCAACCTGCAACTGGCGCGCGCGTCGACGCGGCAGAGAGAAATGGCCATCCGCACAGCCATCGGCGCGAATCGGCTGCGGATCGTAATGCAACTTCTCACCGAGAGTGTGGTGCTGGCCCTGGCCGGTGGAGTCCTGGGCTTTCTGATCGGCGCCGTGGGCGTGCGCGCGCTGCTGGCCATTGCGCCGGGCGACCTGCCGCACATCAGCGACAGCGTGCATGCCTCGACGGCAGTGTCGGCGCTCGACTGGCATGTGCTCGCTTTCACCCTGGCCATTTCTTTTGCGACCGGTATCCTTTTCGGACTGTTTCCCGCCGTGCACGTATCGCGCCTGGACGTGAATTCCTCGCTTAAAGATACTAGTGGAAGGTCCGGCACGGGCCGCCACCAGAATCGCGCGCGCGGCGTCCTGGTGGTCGGCGAGATCGCGCTGGCCGTGATTTTGTTGGTCGGCGCGGCCCTGATGATCCGCACCTTCGCCAGCTTGCGCGCCGTCAATCCTGGTTTCGATTCGCACTATGTTCTGACCTTGCAGACGTCGCTATCCGGCGGCCAATACGGAACCACCGCTAAAGTGGACAACCTCATCCGGCAGATGACGCCGCGGCTGGAGAGCCTGCCAGGAGTACAATCCGCCGCCACGGCGACGATGCTGCCCATTGAAGGGGGGATCGACTTGCCGATCAACATCCCCGGTAAGCCGCCCGCCAAGGGCAATATTTACAACGGCGACGAGCAATGGCGTTCGGTATCGGCGCACTACTTCACAGCGTTTAAGATTCCGCTGATGCGGGGCCGTGTTTTCAGCGATCACGACGCGGGAAATTCCGCGCGCGTAGCGATCATCAATGAAGCAATGGCCAAGAAATACTGGAAGACCGAAGATCCCATCGGCCAAAGCATGATCATCGGTAAAGGACTGGGGCCCGACTTTGAGGAGCCCGCGCGGGAGATCGTGGGCATCGTCGGCAACGTGCGAGAGAACGGGCTGAAGGATTCCGACCAGGGTGTTATGTATATACCGGCCAGCCAGGTGACCGACGGGATCACGCAGCTCGCCAACAAGATACTGCCGCTGAGTTGGGTGGTGCGCACGTCCCAGGAACCCACCGCGCTGACCACTGCGGTTCAGCACGAATTCCTGGCCGTGGATGCACAATTGCCCGTTTCCAAATTCCGCACCATGGAACGAGTGATCTCGGAATCCACCGCGCGCCAGAATTTCAATATGCTGCTGCTCACCATTTTCGCAGCCACGGCCTTGCTGCTGGCGGCGCTTGGCATATATGGATTGATGTCGTACTCGGTGGAGCAGCGGACACAAGAGATCGGCATTCGCGTGGCGCTCGGCGCAAGCGGCAGCGACATGCTGCGCATGGTCGTCAGGCATGGACTGGTGTTGGCCGGCATCGGACTAGCGGTTGGCCTGGCGTCGGCATTCGCGCTTACGCGGTTCATCGCGACCATGCTCTTCGGCGTGCAGGCCACCGACCCAATGGCGTTCGGCGCCGTGGTGGCGACTCTGGCGGCAGTAGCGTGGATCGCGATTTATATTCCGGCGCGGCGAGCTACGCGGATCGATCCGCTGGTCGCATTACGCTATGAGTGATTGCGGATGACGCGCAGGTTCGCCAGTACCTTGCGGTGGAAGCGAGCGAGGATTGCCGGATTGAGGCGCATCAGCCACCAGGCCAGACGCGCATAGAAGGGGAACACGATAATCGATTCATTGCGCTCCACTCCGCGCAGGATGGCGCGCGCGGCATCGGGGGCGGAGACCAGCTTCACGGGCAGTTTCTCCAGGAATTCATCCTTATCGATCCGGACGCCGATGGCGTTTTCGTAGATGGCCGTGTCCACGAAGCCGGGGCAGAGTACGCTGACGTGCACGTTGAAGGCCTCGCCCTCCGCGCGCAAGGCGGTGGAAAGAGCGATCACCGCGCTCTTGGTTACGGAGTAGGGCGCTAAGCCGGGCTCGCCGACGAGTCCGGCGGCGGATGCGGTATTGACGATGTGGCCCGAGCCCTGGCGCAACATTACAGAGTAGGCGGCGGTAGTACCGTAGATCACGCCCCATAAGTTGATGTCAATGGCCTTGCGCCAATGCTCGAGCGTAAGGTCGCGCACTTCGCCGCCGACGCCGATACCGGCGTTGTTGAACATGTAGTCGAGGCGGCCGTGCGTGCGCGCCGTATCTTCCACGAGGCGCCCGACATCCTCGGCGCGGGTGACATCCAGCAGGGCGGCGGTGGCGCGGCCGCCATTCGCCACGATAGCGGCGGCCACCGTTTGGGCACTCTGGTAGTCGATATCGGCGACGACTGCTACAGCGCCCCTGCGAGCCAACTCTTCGCAGAGCGCGCGGCCGATGCCGGAAGCGCCGCCAGTGACGATGGCGACTTGATTGAGGAAAGGATTTGTCACTTACTCCCCCGGACCCCGAGCTGCCTCGCGCGCCTTGCGCACCTCTTCCAGTCTTTCGCCGATGCGCTTCTCGAGGCCGCGATCGGTCGGCTGATAATACCGCTTGCCGGCCAGCGACGGCGGCAGACATTCCATACCCGTGATGGCGTCCTCAAACTTGTGGGCGTGCTGATAGCCGGCGCTATAGCCCCATTGTTTCATGGCCGCGGTGGGGGCGTTGCGCAAGTGCAGCGGGACGGGTTCGGCCATGGTCTCCTGCACGTCCGCCTGCACGGCATTCAGCGCGCGATACGCGGCGTCGGACTTGGGCGCCACCGACAAATAGATGGCCACCTGCGCCAACGCCAGGTCGCCTTCGCCGATGCCGAGAAAATGGACAGCTTCCTTGGCCGCTACGGCTTGCTCCAGCGCGCGCGGATCGGCCAGTCCGATATCTTCGATGGCCATGCGCATCAGGCGGCGGGCGATATAGAGCCGGTCCTCGCCCGATTCCAGCATGCGCGCCAGCCAGTAGAGCGCGGCATCGGCATCGCTCGAACGCACGGACTTGTGCAGTGCGGAAATCAAGTTATAGTGCTCTTCGCCGGCCTTGTCATACAGCAGCACCTTGCGTTGGATGGCGTCCTGCACGGCAGCTTCGGCAAGCTCGTGCGGAGGCGAGGCGGCCACCGCGGCTTCGAGGGTATTGTAGGCGGAGCGCGCATCGCCGCCCGCGTAAATGGCGATCTGCTCAAGCAGGTTGGGCGCCGCGACGATTTCCAACTCGCCCAATCCGCGTTCGCGGTCGGCCAAGGCGCGCTGCAACAGTTCTACAATCTCTTCGGCGGTAAGCGCGCGCAACGCATAGACGCGCGACCGCGACAGCAGCGCGGCGATGACTTCGAAGGACGGATTCTCAGTGGTAGCGCCGATCAGCACAATGTCGCCGTGCTCGACATACGGCAGAAAGGCGTCCTGCTGCGCCTTATTGAAACGGTGGATTTCATCGATGAAGACGATCGTGCGGCGTCCCGAGCGGCGCAAGCGTTCGGCATCGGCCATCACCGCCTTGATCTCCTTAATGCCGCTCAAGACCGCGCTGAAGGGGATGAACTCGCAGCGCGTGAGGCGCGCGATGAGCCGGGCAAGGCTGGTCTTGCCCACTCCGGGCGGTCCCCAGAGGATGACCGAGCTTAACTCATCGTGCTCGATCTGCCGGCGCAAAGGTTTGCCGGGGCCCAGCACGTGGTCCTGCCCGGCGAATTCGTCCAGTGTCACGGGACGCATGCGATCGGCAAGCGGCCGCCTCTTGTCGACCTTCTCCGGATCGCCGAGCGGAGATGTATCGAACAAGCTCAAGGTTGCAGCGACCTCTGGCGCCTGGCCTCGTAGAGCAGGATGCCGGCTGCCATGGCGGCGTTAAGAGACTCGACACTGGAAGTGGGGATGCAGATGTCGATCGCGGTGGAACGAAGCTGGGGACTGACGCCGCGCGCCTCATTACCGACCACGATCGCGCACCGGCGGGAGAAATCCACTTCGCCAAGAGGCTTCGACGGCAGGCCCGCATTGCAGGGCACGCCCGCGTAGACATCCAGTTTGTTCTGCTGCAGCGCGGCGCGCGCCAGCGCCGCATCCAGGCCGTAGGCGAAGGGCACGCGGAACAGCGAACCCGCGGCGGCGCGCAACGCCTTAGGATTAAAGGGGCTGACGGTGCCCTTGAGAAACATGATCCCGGAAGCGCCGAAGGCTTCGGCGGCGCGGGCGATGGTGCCGGCATTTCCAGGATCCTGCAAGCCATCCAACACCACTACCAGGCTGCGCCCGCGAAACAGTTGCGGCAGGTTCCAGATGGGCGGTTCGACCAGAGCGATGACGCCCTGGCTGGCTTCGGTGCCGGAGATGGACGGAAAAAGCGAGTCGGCGACCACTGCCACGCGCATACCGGAGAGGCGCTTGACATGGCTTTCGACCGCGGACTGCACGGACGCCGAGCACAACACCACCTTGACGGCACAGCCGCTGCGCAGGGCCTCTTCCAGCAGGTTGAAGGTCTCGGCCACCAGGTAACCCTCCTGCGTTAATCCGCCGCGGGCAATGGCGCGGCGCACATCCTTGAGCAGCGGATTGGCCGCGCTCGAAATCATTTCGGGCTTAGTCATCTTACAATGTGTCTGGGATCAGAATAGCGCAGATGAAACGCACCGTACTGAATGTGGTGGTAGCGGCGCTCTCGGCGGCGGTGCTGGCGACGGCTTGGATTTCGATTCAAATCGAGCGGCAGGCCACGCTGGACGAGGCGGAGCCGGCGGACGTGATCCTGGTGCTGGGCGCGGCGGAGTATCGCGGGCGGCCGTCGCCGGTACTGAAGGCGCGCCTGGATCATGCGCTGGTGCTGTACCGCAAAGGGCTAGCGGCATGGATCATGACGACGGGCGGCGCGGGCGGCGATCCGGTGTTCACGGAGGGGGGGGTGGGGCGCGACTATCTCACTAGCCAGGGAGTGCCTCCGGAGGCGATCGTGGTGGAGAACGAGGGCGGCAGTACCGTGGCATCCACAGCGTTGGCGAGCGAGATCATGCGGCGCATGCGGATGGAATCCGTCGTCGTGGTCAGCGACGGCTACCATATCTACCGGGTGAAGAAGATGCTGGAGGGTAAGGGGTTGAAAGTATATGGATCGCCGCGGCCCGAACGGGGGCGGGGGAGGGATAATCTGGCATATCGATGGAACTATGTCAGACAGGCTGTAGGGTATTTGCTTTGGTCGTGCGGGGTACCGGTTTAACGGCGAGAACCGGGACGGCGAACTGAAGTTCGCCGCTGCACGCTAAA
>Ga0302325_10024193_pt1 | contig 12641 bp, 13 predicted proteins | sample Palsa_T0_2_FD_201948 | JGI IMG/M metagenome (GOLD analysis project Ga0302325, IMG submission 201948) | Peat permafrost microbial communities from Stordalen Mire near Abisko, Sweden - Palsa_T0_2 | ecosystem: Environmental > Terrestrial > Soil > Palsa > Peat permafrost | place: Sweden: Abisko...
TAACCGTCCAGCAGCGAGGCTTGTATATCGGCGGAAATCCAATAGATCCGTTGATATAGACGTTGATATCGATAGACATATTCAAGAGCAATTTGCGTCTTGCCGATGCCTCCGAGTCCGAATAATGCAATCCGGCCGTGGTACACTTCAGTGCTTGGAATTTGGAACTTCTTGTGGAGCTCCGCGAGGAAGGAATGTCGGCCTGCAAACTGTTGGTTCCTTTGGTATCGAACCATGAAACAGGGATGTGGAATACCTATAATATTTGTCAACTTCAAGCCATCATTGGATTAAATACTCTCAGAACTGGACGGATTAAACAATGACTCCACACATTTATCAACTTCACGTTTCACCTCATCTCTACTCAAATATCCCCATGTCAGAGCCCCCATCTTCTCTCGCTTCTTCCATTCCTCCAAACCGATTTTATCCATTCCTGCCGGAACGTTAAAGCGAAAGTATGGAAACCGAAGCCGATGATCGTGGGAGTTTGCAATTTTCGACATTTTGTTATGCGTATCTTCCGAATTGGTAGACAACGTAACGAGCTCCTGGGTAAATCGTTTAAGAGTCATAAGCCCGCCGGGTATTCTGGTGAATTGGGCGATATCAACTGCCAATGGCAAATTGGATGCCAACATCTTTGTTCCCAATCCGACGCTGGAAACCATCTTGCTAGTCACAGCTTTAACGCGCCGTCCGATTGAACTTTTCGTACGTTGTTCAGGCTCTTCTTCGGCACCGTCTTCGCTCTCACTGGACATTGTTCCGTCGTCATCATCTGGCGCCTCTGGACTTTCGATGAAATCAGCCGTTTCTTGTACACCGGTCCCGATGCTGACAATGAGGAACCTTCGACTTGTTTTCCAGAGTTCTCGTGCTTCCTCCAGTGCAACTTCCGATGGGTTGTTCCGCTTCAGTCCTCCGTCGATATAAAAACAGCCTGGCGGAGGAAGAGGGATGCGGATCGGCGGGAAATAGGTCGGTGCTGCGCTTGTCGCTCTAGCTGCTTCCCAAATACGACATTTGTCCTTTTGTGTCCCATACGACCGGAACAATTTCGGAGGATCACTGGCATTTTGACCCATTGTTGCGACAACAAAGACGGGACAGCAATCAGGTGTTCGATCATTCGGGTCAGCCATGGGTGCGTCTTCATCGCCAATTGCCTTACGAATGACCTTCTTGAGAGCATTTTCAAGTTCTTCGCTGTCAAACCGGCAATGATTTTCGCCCACTGGAACGGCACCGAGTTTTACCCTGTCAAGATTGAACACTCGCTTTGACAGATTCATGTAATTTTCGATGCATTTCTCAATGGGCTAGAGAATCAGCTGCTTCTATTCACAAGGGACATACCATACGAAGTCTTCCAAGCATTAGCGCAATAAGCCCCCCGGTGCTTGTTCCGCAAATAAGGTCAAAATATTCGCAAGGAAGAACAGGTTTTCCATCATTCTTGTCAGCGATTTCATCCATGAGCTTCTGGAGGATCAAAAGCGAGGAAAGTCCCCGTACACCGCCGCCATCAAGGGCAAGGACCCTGGGTATATGTTTCAACTCTTTCATTACGATAAGTCCCGTTCTGAATCGTGCTTCACCTGTCCGAGGTCAGTCAATCATCTTAACTGCACTTATTACCTGCACGATGGATGAGCCTTTATGATTGACAAAGGAAGCAGTGATGCTTGACACCGAGCGACAGAGATCTGGGAGGAGGACAGACTCTTAAGGGAGGGGTGGGGCGCAGGGAAGGTTGCGTGGCCTCTTCCGCTTTCCAGAAGTTTAATGCGATTATGTAATTAAATTGGGTTTTGACGGTCCAGGCCAGGCCTCTCTAAAAGTGGGATGCACGGACCTCTTCCCACTTTTAAGCATTTTAAGGATTCAAATGTCCCAATTTTAGCGAATTAAATGTTTCAATAGAGACCGACAAAAGGCTTGTGGCAAGCGAATTCCTCTTCTTCCTCTCCTCTGGCTAGCGACGTCCTCTCCTCTGGCTAGCGACGTCCTCTCTGGCTAGCGGCGTCCTCTCTTGCTAGCGATGTCCTCTCTTCTTCCTCTCCTCTGGCTAGCAACGTCCTCAGGGTTAGGGTTAGATATTCCCACTTTTAAGCCTTTTAAGAATGGAAATTCCCCAGTTTTAAGCTAAATTCCCTAATAGTGGATTTTCCCACTTTTAGAGAGGCCTGGTCCAGGCCTCCTTAAAAACGGAAAATGAGTCCGTGCACCGGTTTTTAACGGTTTTAAGGCTGGATATTTCCCGAGTTTCGATTTCGCCCTCCCCAGCGAGAAAATGCAGAAAAGGGGAGCACGAGGGCATGGGGGCACGCCATGGGCAAAGCAAAGAAAAACCCCAGCAAACCATTCATGCATTCGCATACATTGACGTACAGGCTCAAAGTCATGGAGCATTGTCACGACAGCTTGCAAGTGATGTCCGTTTGTTGTCAATTCTGCGTTTACTTCATTCGGCTATGAAATTGATTCAAACAATCCTCCTCGCCAACGCGTGGTCAAGAAGATGCAGATGGGATGGACAGGGCCATTGTTCAAAACTGACACATACACAGACCATCATGAGAGAATGCATCGCTCTGTGTGGGCACGATATCAGGCCAGTTCTGCTCTCAATAAATCACATTTTTTCGACGGCAATACTTCTTTCACAGATACGCTGCTTGCTCACATTGAAACCAGCCTCATCGCTCTAGTGCTCAAGTACATGATACGTGCACCTATTGTCAATGTGATCATTGGCGCTGGGCTTCATGAAGGGAGGAATCTATTACGGAGATTGAGAACGAGCACAGACAACTTCGCACAGCTTATTAACTTGAATGGGCCTTCAAATCTGTGATGGATACGTATGCCCGTGTTGAGATAAAGTCATTTGAGATGGCATGGAAGATTGTTGCTGGGCGGTTTGAGACTCTGCAATGTTGAAAGTCCTTGGTCTAAGCGATCCAAGGTCCAAAAGTGCCAGGGAAACTAAGCGAGCTTGGCGAGCTTGGCATTGTTACACAGTACTGTAGTTTGTATATTTAAGGGTAGCTTAGATCTCTTCTAATGTAAGTTTTTCGGGTTCAACGGGTATTTTCATCATGCAACACATCTGTAACGGGATTTGTAGCGGACTTGGGAAAAGCCACGGGCTGTGCAGGCGGAATAAAAGCTTAGTTATTGAAAACCATTGCTTCTATTCATGATGGTGATGAAATCTAGCGTGCTAAGAACTATGTGACTGGCTTTTCTACCGTACGCTAGGGCAACCACCCTAGGTCCGTGACATGGCTATACGGACGCCACTTTTACGTCGAAACGGATGCGCAAACTTTAGTATGGCTGCTCAATCAAACACCAAACGACTTGCCGAACGCTATGATCACAAGGTGGCTAACATACATCCGCCTTTTCGACTTTGATGTGCGATACATCCCCGGGGTCAAGAATGGAGCAGCGGATGCATTGTCAAGGAGAGCTTGCGCTGCGGAGGATAGCGATGAGGAAGACGATGTGGATGGATTCTTTGATGCGAAGCTCTATTCTACATGGGTTGCGCAACCAGAGGAGAGCCCAATTGCACGAGTATGGTTGTTGGAAGGGGAATATGAAGGAGAGGACGAGAGGATCGGGGAGTATTTGGAGACTCTGCGGCGCCCAGCTGAGCTTTCCGAACAGGAGTTCCGAACTTTCCAAAAGAAGGCGCTGTTGTTTTGGTTCGAGATGGACATCTGTACAAACGAGGACGGAAGCGCGGATTCCCGCATCGGCGAGTCATCGGCACTAAACGTCAGCGACTGGAAATTCTCACCGAGCTTCACGACCAGACCGGTCATCGAGGGCGACAGGTAACTTACGCTCATGTTATCCGGCGCTATCAGTGGAAGGGAATGTGGGATGATGTGGTCGATTATGTCAAGTCATGCGACGAATGTCAGAGAGGGCAAAGATTCAGTATGAGGAACCTTTACACCCCACTTGGAGTGCGACTGTATGGGAGAAGGTTGGAGTGGACGTAGTTTATATGCCGGTATCATGGGATGGTTACAAGTTTATTGTTTTTGCGCGCGATGATTTGAGCGGATGGGTTGAAGGAAGGGCTCTGGAGTACAACGACTCAATGTCAGTTGCGGATTTTTTGTATGAGGAGGTTATTTGCAGACATGGTTGTCCGAGGAAGATTGTTATGGACGGCGGACCGGAGAACAAGATGCTTGCAGAGGCATTGTTACGGCGACACAGGATCAAAAGAATTGTTGTTTCGGCGTATCACCCGCAAAGCAACGGTTTAGTCGAACGGGGGCACGCGCCTATTGTCAACTCGTTGGCCAAATACTGTCACGGCAAACTCAATCCTCAGAAATGGCCTCAATATTTGCCGCTAGCCTTATGGGCGGATCGAGTGTCAGTTCGCCGTACAACTGGATATTCGGCCTTCACGCTGCTGTACGGAAGAGAATGTATTCTTCCCATCGATTTTTCGATTCAGTCATGGAACATGGTGGTGTGGAATGAGATCAAGACCAGAGAGGATCTACTGTTGGCAAGGATGAAACAACTCGACGAACGCAGGCTAATCGAAGCCCGAGCCTCCTCCGAACAGGAACGCGCAAGGGAATCCAACAAGATATACTTCGATAGTCACAAGCGGCTGCGCACGAAGAATCAGCAATTGCGAGTGGGAGATCTGGTACTCATGCACAACACTATTGTGAGTGGCACCCGTGCCCTTGCGACGAAGCTAGACGATCGATGGTTTGGTCCCTATCGCATTCGAGAAGTACCAACAGACTCAACTTACTACCGTCTGGAAGAACTTGATGGAGTTCACCTCGAAGAAACTGTAGCTGGTAATCGGTTGAAGCTTTTCTTTGCTGATGGAGCACCTGGTCACTCGAGGTTTGCTGTCATGCCTCTGGCTGAAGAAGAAGGAGGGCCGTGAAAACATAAAAGAAGGAGGGAGTGTCATTCTTTTAAATCGAATCGAGACGATCGATTATGGAAGGAGAGCCATGTGGTAATATCTGAAAGCAAACAATAATTGTCTTTATTTGCTTTTCATTATGTAATTTTTTCTGGGTTTAATTTGTCGAGTTTGTAGTTTTGTAATCATACCTCTTAACCACAAAGTCAAGTTCCCTACTACATGAAGTTCCGAGTTCTGAGGAGCGATCGTCAGTCACAAATTGCGATCAAAATTGTCCCGTATCTCTATGAATATCAACGCTATTGAAACGAAATGTAATTTTTTAGAATCAACACTAAAAATGTGATCCCGGGGGTAGGTAACCTCCTACCCCCAATTCTTACTAACTGCAATAATATGATTTCAGGCTTCACTCAGACTATAAGGTTTCTAGATTTGGCTACAGCTCTCCTAACTACTATGCCCACGCGGAATGGACGTCCATTCCCAATCAAAGAAGTTCAACCACATACGAGGAAAAGTTTAAATTCACTCCCCGCGTCCCACATCCAAACACGCGTTAGCGACGCCCGGCCCTAATTGTATTATTTGTAGAGGACAAGAATAGTGTGAAGAGGACAGTGTTCTAAAAGAATGTTTAATTTTATTGGCATTTGTCAAATACCTCAAATAAATATAGCCAGCCGACAGATCGCGGTCTGAGAAGCGCTTGACCCGGTCAAAAATGGTGAGGTCAAATTTGGGCGGCATAGAGGATACTAGTAGTCTGGCGCCCGAGAAAGGATCAGCAACTTGTCATACATCACAGCAAAGAAAAGAATGCCGCTCGCGGAAGCGCACAGAATTTGTGAGATTAAAAATATTTTAATACAAAACAATGAATAAAGACCTACAGTCGACGGTCTATGGATAAACTATTCAGATTTCGGAAAATTCTGATTATAGTAGTCAGCTTTCCTTGCCAATTCGTCATCTCCAGTTCCAACTCTCCCTATCAAGATATCATGGTCCAACTTATAAGTCTCATAGAGCTCGTGTCCGTGATGATACCCCCCACACATGTACCAATATGGACCAGTCAGCCTATTCCCTACAGTTCCCGGTGAGGCCATCACAACTCCACAGACATCAATCCCGCCATCGGTGGTAGCATTCGATTGATGATATAAAGGCAAAAACAGGATCTTGATGGTGCGGGATAGGTGGGTGTTGCCCGCTCTCCACCTTTTGTATTGAGACTCTACGTACGACGTCGCGTCACTCATTTTGATGGTTTTGTTCTTTCCGGGACCTGTCCACAAACAGTTGAGACCGATCGACACCTTACGGGAGTCGCACTTGTGTAATGTCGAACCCCGAGGAATTCGCAATACGCCATCGTTGCGAAGACTCCAATTCTCCGCTGGAATGCTATATAGATCCATAGCAGCCAAGTTGATATATGAGGACGAGGTAGTCGGTACGAAGTCGGAGAAGAAGCCTAGAGACGGGTTGTCCGTGGCGAATGTAATCTCGCGTTCGCCGGCGGCAAAAGCGACGCGACCCTCCACTTGAATGATCTTGTTGAACAAAGCAATTGGAATTGCAACTTCACCGCCATCGCTTCTTGGTATATTTCAGACCGCTTCGACGCGTACTTGCTGGGCTTCTGGCACCCCTTTTCTGACACCTGCGAAGACCAAAGGATGAGATCACCCAGACTGCAAAGTGCATGTGCTAGGTCGTCCCCCGAGGCCATATTCCAGAGATATGTAACCACCTGTTTCGCATTTTCAAAAATAGCACCGATCTTTGCAACTTCCTCCTCCCGCTCTTTCACATCCGTTTGGTCAATACAGAGCACATCGACCCAGAAGTATCGTACAGCAGGTATCCCCTTCATGATGGCCTTGAGATAAGAAAGGTCATAATCGCATTTTTTGGGATCGAACGTGGGCAGCGGCCAGAAAGTCCCGCTTTCACTACGCTGCCCCTTTTGCCATCGTCCCCAGGTATATGAAATTGCGACATACCCTTCCCACAAGCTGCTTTCATTTGCGCGGACTGTGCGAGATTCATGAGAGTCCCAAAGCCACCTGGGGTTACCACGACCGGGTTGCCCAATCCATTCGTAGTTCCCAGAATGTGGCAATCTTGGGGGAAGTGGAATCAGATGTTCCACATGGTCGATTTGGATTTCCCACGTTGGAGTTGGCTGATTTCTTTGCGACAAGAGTCCCAGATCCTTGGTGAATGCTTTTAAGTACTCTCGAGTCTTTAGCGGAGTTCCGGCCGTAGGTCGGAGGAGAGGATCAAGCAAGTCAATGTGCCTTGCTTCGTATTGCCCGACTCGGCGCTCGGCGCTATACTGGCGGGTGGGCACAATTGCAGCAAGTTTCGACGTGCAGTTGCGTAAAAGCCTGTCGCGTATAACGGGAGACAATGATGCATATGGGATACGAGACATTCGAAATCAGGTCCGTTAACTCGACAGGACCAAGATGTATTCCCCAACTAGCCACTGTGTCCCTTATATCCATGATCCTTTGTGCTGAAGGCTATCCAATTACGCACCCTGACTTATGTAATATTTCTGACAATCCCTTTGAATCCTTTCTCTGAAACGGCGAACGAAACGGAACAAAGGTCCCATAGTCATAGCGGCGTGCGACAACCAACGGCTCGCTAATTTTGCCTAGTAAGTGTTATTTTATAGTCATTTTATAGTCGGAAACAGAATACAATGGGGCATTGATCATCATCCCTGCTGCAGGATAGCCAATCAACGTGTCGACACGGGTTTTGAAACCGGGGGGGCCGGTTTGAATTGGTACTCTGAAACAGCTCAATTAAACGCTCCCCACGAAAAATTGCGACACTCAGGCCTGACTTCAGTGGTGAGTGCAACACTCCGGCCTGACTTCGGTGGTCAGTGTCAGTATAATCGGCTGGGAGGCGGTGTCATCACTGAATACAAAGGACAGGGTTGCAATTATGAATCATGATGCTTAATGATGTTCCTCAACATCCTAAGTTATAAAAAATACAATATTTATACTGTTGCATCTGTAAGTGGAGTTTAAGATGATTTTCAGGTCGAATCTTAGTATCTTTAATGTGCCTACTATGCAATACGGTATTCTGAGTGTATCTTGGGTATTAATGAATTAATTGTATAGCACATCCTAGTTTCCTATTCTACACACTGTTGTTGATGTTCATAGAGTTATTCGATGTCGATGATATTGAAGAATTAAGTGGCGGTGCTCGGAGACAATGCAGTGGCGTCGTTTAAAGGGTTGCACAGATTGTCCATTGTGTTTGTCAATGGCCTTGGTATCTCATTGTTCTTGTTTTTAAATAGGAGCTAGATGTCAGGAACGAGACTACAGGCTGCGAATAAGAATAAGAGGATTTGAAGTGACCTTGCGAGATGAAGAGCTCTACAGCGCAGCGACGGGGTTTTAGCAGTCCCGTGCGCCCTAACCTAACTATTTACATGATACATTGCTGTGCTACGTCGCACAGTGGGGTTGGTTTGTGACACTAGAGGCGCCGGTAGCCTTTAAGTGAATCGGTATTTCAACAGATATAGCGCTGACGGTGTACGGGATCTACGGATGACCGAGATCACCCCTCTCCTATTTAATCTTAGTTTGAGTCAGAAAGCCGGTAAGCGTCGTAGCTATTAGCCATACGACTCTAATGTAGGCGATCGCCGTCCAAGTCCTTGCCTTATAAAGCAAATTGAATAGAAGGGAGGATGTGCCAACTCATCCTGGATTTGAGGATCGGTCGCGGCACACTACACTGCTCCCCACTCAACCTAATTTCGGCGGATGAACTGCGTCAACCTAATTTGTATTTCATTTAAGGGATAATTACAAATATACCATCAAAACTTGACGAAATTGCAGATTTCCTCCTCAATTTTTCAAAATTGCAGATTTCCTCAACTCCGAAGCACCATGCTCCAGCGACCTTGCTCCAGCGACCATGCTTCAAGGACGCCATCCTCCAGTGACCATCCTCTAGCGACTATGCTCCAGGGACGCTAAGCTCCAGGGACTATGCTCCAGCGACTATGCTCCAAGTACGCCATCTTCCATCGACCATCCTCTAGCGACCATGCTCCAGGGACGCCAAGCTCCAGCGACCAGGCTCCAGCAACCATGCTCCAGCGACTCCAGATCCTCGTGGCCTCAAGTCCTTACCCCTCTAGAGCGCGCTTATGTCCTCCAGGTCCTCTTCAACTTACAGATAGATGTCGATAATCATAATAAGACTTCGTTTCCAATAGCCTGCGGGCACACTGTGGGGAATTCGTTGTCTGTCTGACGACCTCACTTTAGGGCAAGTTCTTTAAGCTTTGGCACAGACAGAGGGAGCGCCTTATACTATGTGTCCAGTATTTGTGCTAGAATCTCCTTACATGGCACATTGGGATCTAATCGTCTGTCGGATTAAGATCTCCCAAGGATTGACAGAGAGCATTATACAATAGCTCATGCCTTTAGCCCCAGCTGTGTCATCTGTCGGGCAGAAACAGCTGTTATTTCTGCCTGACAGATGACACAGCTTTTAAGACGGCGAGAGCATGCCCGAAAGTTGGTTAATTATCTTGACATTCAATATTTGTAGGTGCAAGTATCTTCTACTCAACTTAAATCAAGCCTCAACGGGCTCCGCATCCACACTGCTGAGCTCTCTCAACCAGAGCATAATCATCCCCAATTGCAGCGCTCTTGGCCTCCCAGCGGTGCAGTATAACGGCTATGTTTCCACCTAACTGGAGCACACCGTCCGTTGTATACGTACATCAATTCAACTGGGGATGGAAGACAAATCCCTTCAATTTGCAGTCAACGCGCAATTCGAGAGTTTTTCGTCCCTGAAACACGCTTGCACCCGAGCTGCCCTCCTCGATATCTATGAATTTATCCCAGACAAAGTCGACACCAACCGTTATGCCCTCAAATGCAAGCATAAGGAATGCACCTAGTATCTCTATGCAACTACATTCCCTTGCACTGACGTTTAGCGAATTCGAAAGTCGATTCAAACTCACACTTATCACAGTATAAATCACTCTGGGCACTGTAACATCGATGAAGAGTTTATTTCCATCGAAATTCTTCCCAAACTGTGTTCAGATCAGTCGTTGAAATCCAAAGCCATTCAAGACCATCTCAAATAGCAATACGGCGTTGAAATCGGCGGAGTTATATTTTCCCGGACGTCTTTATGGTCATCTCACTTCAAACATTGAAGAATCTCTCAATTCGTGGCTTCTAGAGGCAAGCGAGAAACCGATTCTTGCTGTGTTTGAGCAGATCCGTCATCAACTGATGGGTTGATTTAATGCGCGCCGTACCTTGGAGGACAAGACTGAAGGATTGTTAGTTGCTAAATCCATTCAATACCTTCAAACCGTCACCAACAATCGAACACGTAGGTACTGTTCTGTACCTTCTATTCCGGGTGTCCTCTACGAAGTTAAATCGATGGAAACTAGCCGCAACTACATTGTCAACCTTGCAGAACAATCCTGTACTTGTTTGATCTTGCGGTTGTCTGGTTATCCTTCTAGTCATGCTATCTCAAATCATACTTAGTCAAAAAGATGATCCTCAGCATTATGTCAAGTCTATCTTCACTATTGCAGCATACAAGAAGACCTATGAGCAACCAATTGTCCCTTTTGAACTTGCAAACGTAAACGGAGAGGCGATCCATTCCCCACTGACTGTTGTTTCAGATGACGAGGGTTTCCAAGCCGAAGATGACTCTGTTCTACCCCCTTCTACCCGTCGTCCTCATGGGAGGCACAGAAAGCACAGGATTCGTTGCGAGCATGATAAAATTGATCACCCAAAGCGTCAGTTCACATGTTCAAGGTGTGGGGAAACTGGGCAGTCACGTAGGACGTGTCGTGAGCCAATTAATCAGCAAGTGAAGCCAAAGGCATAATGTTTACAAGTAATAGTAATATCGTTGGCATAATAGACTTGATAGAAGGCGTTTAAATTAGGTTTGGAGGCATTTTTCATAGAAATCGAGAAAAGTTTGGATAGTTTGAGGAAATCTGCAATTTTGAAAAATCGGTGAGGAAATCTGCAATTTCGTCAATTTTTGATGGTATATTTGCAATTTTCCCTTCATTTAAATAATTTGGGTGAATTTCTTTTTAAATCACGGTTCGGAATGGCTGGCGCACTGCCCGCATGCAAATTTTTCTTCCCTCTCGCCAAGCCTCGTTTTTCAGGACTGCTCAGATCAACATCTTGCCGTCTTTTCGTCCTAATGTCCCTCGCTAGTCTCAAAGATTGGGCTCCCTTCAAAATCGATGCTCTCGGTTTGGTAACAATCCTTGGCCAGGCTGAACTCGACCTTACGCTTGGTAGCCTTGTCCGAAACCGTCTTACAGAGTTCCTTCCTGTCTTGGCCGCATTCGTCGTCGCCGGGGATAACATCACCAAAGCGATCCCCGGATTTACGGTCTACAATATAACAGATGGCATAGTTGCAACTGATGTCGCGGGATGGTTCGCCCGATGGTTACTCCTCCAAGACTTCAAGTGGAACTCTTCTTCGGTTCGCGTAATATGCAATTTCAAGCACCAGAGCTTGGTATATATGTCTCGTTAATTTTGGGAATTATAGTTGTTGGATCGATGACGGTGATGTCTGTTTTGACATGGGATTGGTTTGGGTTCGTCAACGTTATCGCTATGGTAATCTCGGTAATCGTACGCTGGGTAGTAGTCCAACAAAATCGGGAAGCAATCGATCGAGCAGTTCGCTCTGGTATGGCACTATCAGGCGAGACCGTGCAAACATTCTGGATACTTCCCAATGGCAAGGCGGTCACCATCGTTGTCCCTCGTGGTATCTTAATCAACTGCTTTTTAACGACACCAAGACCTCCATACAAACGATCGTATGTCGCAGCTCGACTCGCGGGCTGGTTTGGATTTGGTTGTCATGTCATCAGTTTGGGAATGACAGCTCTGATCAATCAAATTTTTACCATCGTTGTGCTCATCGGAGCTACGCTACTTACAACCTTTCGCGTGTCGGAAGTGCCTTTCCGAATCGGGCTGTCTCTCGAACTCAGTCGAACTGATGCCCATGACGAAAACGACGCTCGAACGGAAGCATACCTGAGACTTCGGCTATCAACAAGTGAAGAAGCGAAAATGGCAGATTGGAATCTGTTCCCCCATCAAAGTAACAATATTTGGTGGAATAAATATCGAACTCTCCAACGGGCTCAGAAAGCCGAAAGGTCTGGTTCAGAAGCGGTTAGATCCATGATTTAGGAGATATCAATTGTGGCTTTGGGGCACCTTCAATGGCCGAAGGCCGCCGCCGCTAGGCCATGCCAAGGCTTGAACGGCACAACAATTGGGAGTACTGTGGGCTTTACCAGAGGAACAGAAGTAAATACACAAGATAGGTTCACAAACATATTAAGTATTAATAACCCAACTGCACGTTCTTCCAACATTACAGCTAGGAGTTTTATCCTCTTGGGCTTGCCATACTTTGCCATGGGGTTAGTCATGAGGTTCCGCATTTTGCGCTTAATAAGGTTTAGGAGTGGATTTTGTGGCTGTCCAGAGGTTCATGGGACCAGGTTCCGCACAATGCTAGGTTTAACCTCCATACCAATTGGCTTTTTGTCAGCAGCTCGTTTCTCACCCGGCGAACAATGGATCTGATGGAT
>Ga0302325_10024194_pt1 | contig 12640 bp, 9 predicted proteins | sample Palsa_T0_2_FD_201948 | JGI IMG/M metagenome (GOLD analysis project Ga0302325, IMG submission 201948) | Peat permafrost microbial communities from Stordalen Mire near Abisko, Sweden - Palsa_T0_2 | ecosystem: Environmental > Terrestrial > Soil > Palsa > Peat permafrost | place: Sweden: Abisko...
TCCCGTGGGAATCGCGATGGCTCCGATGGCCCGACTTCCGCCTGCCCGCCGACGGGGCCGAGGTGCTGCCTATCCTGACCGAAGCCTGGCAGCGCGCCGCCAGCGACCGGGTTGAAATCGCCTGTACTGGCGGCCGCGGGCGCACCGGCACCGCCCTGGCCTGCCTGGCCATCCTTGATGGGGTGCCTCCCGCCTCCGCCGTGGCGTTCGTGCGCGCGCACTACGATAAGCATGCCGTCGAGACGTTTCGGCAGCGCCGTTATGTCGCCCGATGGCACGGGTTAGCAGACGAGCGCGAACGAGGGCACCAACGGCAGGAATATACGTCATGGTTATCGACGGCCCCTCCGGCCCTCCAGATTCTGGTGAGGAGCCTCCGGATCGACAGCCCGAACACCGGCACGCCGCCGAGATAGGCGATCATAACGTATCGCCGCGAGATCCACCCGAAGCGCGCTCCCGACATCAGTATTACGGCGAACTCGTTTCAGCTCGCCCATATGAAATGGCGACCTTCGCATCATTGATAGCGGCACGAGCCGCGGTGGAGCGTTCCGAGTGGCAGGCCCCGCTGAGCCGAGGTGAGGTCGATCGCTGCGGACGTGGCGTGATCGATGAACGCGGGAAGAGGTTCTCGCCTGCGGAGCGCCGCATCGCCGAATACCTCGCTAGACACGGGTCAGCGGTAGTTTCAGTGTCTGAAGGCTATGGTGTCTACGGGCGTACCCCCGACGCGCGCGTCAACGACATACCGGTCGAGTTCAAAAGCCTCGATCCAGGAGCGAGCGACCGTACCGTCAAAGCGGCTCTAAACAGTGCCAAGGGGCAAGCACGGCACGCCGTAATCGACGCCCGGGGCTCCGGATTGACCGAGGACGTAGCCAATCGCGGTATCCGGCGATTCAGCGGAACGCCACACGGCGACAGGATAGATGCCGTGCTAGTCATCGGAGATAACTACAACATCGATTGGAGGCGAACCGGCTAGCCATGTCACGGCAGACATTCATCTTCGTCAGCACGCCGGCCCTAGACGCCGATTTGATGCACCTTATTGAGCGGGCACTCGGTGGGCAGTTCACCCGTGCGGAGGGTAGCGATCCCTACATCCGAGTTGGCACTGTCGCGGTTTACTTCGGCGGCCACGAGTTTGACGATGATGACATCGCCTGGCCGCAGGGTTCGGACATCCCGCTACAAAGCGAGTACCCAGCCATGATAGAGATTCGCGATACCGGCGGTAATCTCCAGCTCCAGCAGAAGATTGCCGCCAAGGTCTTCGCCGCTTTGCGGTCAACGGGCCGCTATCGGGCCGTATACATCGACGATATGCAGAAAGTCCTGGACAGTTATAGCCCGGAAGAATAACTCACCCGACCAGGCGGGACTGGGCACGCAGCACGGCTCATCCATGCTCAACTGCTCAGCGCGGTGACCACAAAGGCCCGGCTGCAGCCAATCCCGCGTCTTCCCGGCTCACTTTAATGGGTATGGGTGTGACATTCTACCCATTCTAGGGGTGTTGTCCGGGCGGGGTGCGTAGGCCATCGAGTGCTGTTTGCAGGATCGGTGCGATGTAGCCGGAGTCGGGATGGATCGTGGTGATCGCCATGACCAGGCGGAGGATCTGCTCAAGGGTGAGATCGTCACGGATCTCGTGCGTCTGCTGAGCGGCGAGCAGCAGCGGTCGCCCGGCGGCGAGCACCCGAGCCTTGTTTGCGGCATGGGACGGGCCTTTGGCGTCGGTTTGGTCGAGGAGCTCGACGAGGTGGTGCTTGTTGTCGAGGGACTCGCAGAATCGCCGCAGCCACGCCTCGAATCGCTGACCGGGCGTCTCCCCGTCGATGGTCTCGGCGGCCTCACAGACGACGTCGATCTCATCGAGATACAGCGCTTCAAGCAGCTCGCGGCGACTTGGGAAGTTGCGGTAGAGCGTCGCCATCCCGACACCGGCGCGCCTGGAAATCTCTGCCATTGAGACCTCAGCGTCCTGCTCGGCGAACGCAGCGCGGGCGACCGTAAGGATCTTGTCACGGTTGCGCTCGGCCTTCGCGCGCCTGGCCGGGAAGGAGGGTGCGCCGGGGGCCACGGGAGTCATTGCCGGACAGTCTATCCGGAATCCGTGCTAACGTTGCCGGACACCCTATCCGCGAAGTGCGAGGAGACCATCGTGCACGTCAAACCCGTCGCTCTGGTCACCGGAGCCAACAAAGGCATCGGCCTGCAAATCGCCAAGGACCTCGCTGCGCACGATCTCACCGTCCTCGTCGGATCGCGCGACCTCGATCGTGGCGAGGCGGCGGCGAAGGCAATCGAGGGCGACGCTCGCGCTGTCCAGCTCGACGTCACCGACCAGTCCTCGATCGCTGCTGCGGCAGAACGCATCCGGGATGAACTCGGCCGTCTCGACGTGCTCGTCAACAATGCCGGCATCTCCCACGCACCCGCACCGGGCCGATCGATGGAGGAGATCGTGCAGGCGGGCCGTCTGAGCGCCGCATCGCTCGACGAGATCCGCTCCGTGTTCGAGACCAACGTGTTCGGCGTCATCGCCGTCACCCAGGCGATGCTCCCACTGCTACGAGAGGCGCCAGCCGGGCGCGTCGTCAACGTCGCGAGCAGCGGCGGTTCCCTGACGCTGAACTCCGATCCGACCAACCCGCACCGCGCGATGTTCGGGACCTATTCCGCATCCAAGGCGGCAGCCAACGCGGTCACGGTTGCCTTTGCCGCCGACCTCGAAGCGGACGGCGTCAAGGTCAATGCGGCATGCCCCGGCTTCACCGGGACCGACCTGAATTTCTTTCGAGGTACCCGCACCGTCGAGCAGGGCGCGCGCGAGCCGGTGCGCCTCGCACTCATCGGGCCGGACGGACCAACGGGCACGTTCTCCAATGAGGACGGTCCCCTCCCATGGTGACCCCCGTCGTGCACCGACAGGCCGCGCGGCGGGCCGGTTCACCAAGATTCCCGGTACGTGGCCTCGATCACCAGACGGCGGGCTGAGCTGGCCAGACTGTCGTGGGATTTATTAAAGACCGCTCTAGGCGAGGCGTAGCCGTCCGTGACCGTCATGGAGGATGCGCTAGGCATACGCCGCTACCGGTAGCCGCGCGTATTCGATGATGGCGGGTTCGTAACCCGGGTGTTGCGCTTGGAAACCAGGCAAACGGTAGGCATCGAATCATTGCGGGAGCCGGGTGGGGCTCTTGATTGAGGTCGGCCGGGGATCAGTGGCCAGGATCGCCATGGAGATGACGTCGTGCCGCTGTCCTTCCCAGAGCAGGGCGTCTCGTTGCAGGCCTTCGCGGATGAACCCGCATTTCTCGTAGACGCGCTGGGCGCGCGGGTTGAAGTCGTAGACCTCCAGGTGGACGCGGTGCAGGCCGGCGACGTCGAAGGCGTAGTCCACGACCAGCCCGGTCGCTTCGGTACCGTAGCCACGCCCGAACACGTGAGGGCCAGCGAGACAGATCCGGAAGCTTGCGGAGGCGTTGTGCCCGTTGAGTTCGTTGAGAACCGCGTCACCGAGAAACATGCCGTCCTCGTGACGCACGATCGCCCAGTCGGCGCGGTCATGGTGATCTTGCCGGGCGGCGAGCCACTGGCGGATCCACTCGTCGGTGAACCGCTGGCGAGTGCCGGTCAGGCGCATGGCCTCGGGTTCTGCCAGCATCGATCGGTAGGCATCGAAGTGCTGGCTTCCCAGGGGTTCAAGGCTGACGCGGGGACCGGTCAGGACCGGCCGGTCACGGAAGACATCGGAACTGATCACCGGCCAAGTTAAACAGGGCGGCATGTGAGAGGCCACTTTGTTTGCGCGGTACGTCCAAGAGCACGATCCACGACCGGAGCGCTGGGCGCTAGTCCGCAGGCCCTCGCAGGTTCCTGGCCACAGCAGCGCCTGCGCGGCGATTACCCTGTCGTCGTTGAACGTTACTGCGGGACCTTCGTGCAAGCGGTACCCGAGAGCGATCGCCTCGCTGACCCGACGGCAGAAGGCCGCGTCATCGGGCCGGTCGCCATGATGGTCGGCTTGAGATGTCAGAGTGAGTAGCTGGCCTCGATCACCAAACGGCGCGCTGACCTGGCCTGATCGTTGTGGGATTTATCAAAGACCACACTTTTGGGTAGGGTGCCACATCCATGCAAATAATGGCAGCACTCAGCCAGAGAATTATGCTCTGATTTTTCACAATATGTCTTTTTTGGGCCAGCGTGCGGAACGGTGAGCCGGGCTGGCCGGGGGCGCCAGGGCCGCGGGTAACGGCCTTGGACGCGGTTATCCGGCGGTGATTTGCTTGCGGCTGCTGCTGGCGCCGCGGACTAGACCGGCACGCCGCTGGGGTGTGGGAATGGACACCGGAGCGGTGCGGGTCGGGGCGGGAGCGGCATCGGTCAGCCGCAGGGCCAGTTCGGGACACATGTGTACCGCTTGCTCGGCATCCTTCTCAAGCCAACTGGGTACCGGGATGTTGAGGATGACCGGATAGCCATTGCCGTCGACGTGAATAAGTTCCGGGATGAGGTGCGCGCAGAGCCCGTGCCCGCGGCAACGTGTCCAGTCCACCACGAGCCGCTGCTGCGCTTCTTGCTCGGGCCCGGTCGGCAACGGCAGCACCCCGCGGACCGGACGGCCGCAGGACGAGTGAAAGACGTGCGCCGCCAGGTCCTCGGTAAAGACGTCGAGCGCGGAGAGCACGAACCTGGTCACGCCGTCGGGGTGGGAACAGGCGCCCCGGCCGGCCACAGCGGCCGCCGAGCGCCTGGCCACATCGAGCGCCTCGATGCCGCCGGAGCCGTTGATGAGCGCGGCCAGGGCCCGTGCGATGGAGGGCAGGCCGAGCTTGCAGGGACCGCACTGTCCCGCCGACTCGCCGGCCAGGTAGCTCGCGATCCGCGAGACCTCGCCCAACGGGCAGGTTCCGTCGCCGAGAGGCAGCACGATACCTGAACCGAGAGTGCCGCCCACAGCGGCGAGGCCCTCGCGGGAGACCGGTACGGCGTACGCAGTGGCGGCGGGCAGCCACATGCCGTGATAGCCGCCGACCAGGACGCCGTCGCCGGCCGGGGCCTGGCAGATGTCCAGGACCGCGGCCAGCGGAACACCCGTGGGTGCTTCGATTACGGCTGGATGTGCCGCGGATCCGCCGACGCTCAGCAGGACGGTGCCGGGCTCCTCAGGCGTTCCCACCGCGGCAAAGCGTTCCGGCCCGAGCAAGGCGAGCACGGCCAGCTGAGCGAACGTGGATGCGTTCGACAGCAGTGTCGGCAGGTCATCCACACCGAAATCGCTGGCCAGGATCTTGCGGCCGGGGGGGACGGGCCGTTTGCCGTTGATGCCGCGGACAAGCGCGCCCGACTCGCCGGAGATGAACCGGTCCGGTAGCTGGACCACGCGAGCCATCTTGCGCAGGCCGGGTTCGGCCGCGATGGCCGATTCAAGAGACCTGTTCGCCAGCTCGTTACCCGCGACGCCGACCACGATCTCGTCGGCGCCGATAGCTTCCGCCACCAGCGCGGCTCCGCTGAGGATGAGGTACGGCGAGCGGATCATGAGCATCTTGTCTTTGATGCTGCCCGGTTCGCCTTCGGTGGCGTTGACGACCACGATTGTCGGGCAGTCATTCGCCTCAGCCGTCTGCATCACCGCGCTGAGCTTGCGTGCGAAGGGGAACGCCGCCCCACCCTGACCCCGAAGGTCAACCTGCTCGGCCATCGAAATCAGCTCGTCGGCGGAGAGCCGGGGCAGCGGGCCAAAAATGTCGCGGTGCGCTTCGAGGTCAAGCCGCGGCATCCGGTCGAGGCCGGCCGTCAGCCTGGCCGCACCAATCCTCATGATCGCGGGCGCCTCGGGACCCTTGGTCGAGCTCATCGCCACTCGTCACTCCCAGTAGGCCGAGATACCTCGCGATACCCAGGGTCAGCAGAATCCGTTCGGCGTGACCGGCGGCCGGCCGCCCGGCCACCGCGCGGCGCAGGAGCCGGGTCGGCAGGTGGCGTCGGCGAGCCCGCCAAGGGCATGGCACCCGTCCCGGCTGGCTGCGTCGGGCCGGTGTCAGAACGTGACGCCGGACCCGGGCCCGTACGAGCCGCAGGACCGGGGACGACACGCGGGATCGGGCCGGTATCGGGACGCGCTACCGGCCCCTTCCCTGCCCCCGGCAGGGGAGCTGGGGCGCTAGGGGGCACCGGACCCGTCCCCACCCGCGGCACCGGGCCAGCACCCACCCGCGGCATCGGGCCGGTATCGGGACGGGACATCGAACCCGTCCCGGCGCTTGGCGTGGGACCCGTCCCAGCCCGCGATCCCTGGCCTCTTCCGGCACGCGGTGCCGGGCCTGTGTCCGCCCGCGACCGCTGGCCGCCGCCAGCACGCGGTACGGATCCGGTGTCAGAGCGAGGTGACGGACCGGCCTCCGGACGGGGCATCGGACCCGTCCCAACCCGCGGCATCGGACCGGAGTCGGCGCGCGGAAGCTGGCGGTTACCAGTACCCGGAACCGGGCCCGTATTTTGCCGGGGCCTGGGACCCGAATCAGTCCGGGGCATGGGACCGGTGCCAGTCCGGGGCATCGGACCCGAACCCGCCCGGGGCATCGAACCCGTGCCAGCGCGCGGCATCGGACCCGAACCCGCCCGGGGCATCGGACCCGCGCCAGCGCGCGGCATCGGACCCGAATCAGCACGGGGCATGGGGCTCGAACCAGCCCGTGGCATGGGACCGGTGCCAGCCCGGGGCATCGGACCCGAACCCGCGCGCGGCATCGGACCCGAATCAGTCCGGGGCATGGAACCCGAATCAGTCCGGGGCATGGGACCGGTGCCAACCCGAGGCATCGGACCCGTACCCGCGCGCGGCATGGAACCCGAATCAGCTCGTGGTATGGGGCCGGTATCAGCTCGGGGCATCGGACCGGTACCGCCGCGCGGGAGCTGGCCCGTACCGATACGCGGAATCGGACCGGTATCAGGCCGAGGCACCGGTCCGGTGCCTGCCCGCGGGATCGGGCCGGTGTTCCGGTCGCCTTGGTCCTGACGGGTCTGACCAGGGTTTGCCGGTCCTGGAGCGGAGGGCTCGATCGCCCGATGACGCGGGCGGCTGCGTCCGCCTGGTTCCTCGCGGTCTGGGGACCCGGCGCCCGACGGCCGGTTACCGGGCACGCCGTACGGGTACGACGACAGATCATCCTGTGGCACATGTCCCCTGGGCGCTCCCACGAACCGGGGTGGCCCGTCGTACTCGGGCTCGTACAGCGGTTGCCGGGCCACGCTCCCCGGACCGGTTGTCCCGGACGGGCCGGCCTGCGCCGGCATCGGCGAATCCATCGCCACGTACGGACGGCCGTGGCGGGTCGCCGCACCACCGTCGCCGTACGGAGGGGCACCGAGTGGCGCGAACCCAAGCTCGCGGTAGGGATCGGGCGACCCGTAAGGATCGGGCGACCCGTAAGGATCGGGCGACCCGTAAGGATCAGGCGACCCGTAAGGATCAGGCGACCCGTAAGGATCAGGCGACCCGTAAGGATCAGGCGACCCGTAAGGATCAGGCGACCCGTAAGGATCGGCCGAGGGAGCGGCGGGATAAGAAGCGGCGGGATAGGAGAGGTATGCCCCGGTTGAGGCGTCCGCGGCGGCGTAGGCCGGGGCGGCCCCTAGGGCCGGAATCGGGCCGGAGGGGGATGACCACCCGGACTCAGCGGGAAGCGCGGGCCATGAGTCTGAATTTCGCAGCCCGGTGGTCGTGCTCCCCACGGCCATCCCGGCGGGCAGGACCTGAACAGGCCCGGCGAGCTGAGCCTGGGCCAGGCTGAGCGCCGCGGCTTGCAGCGACGCTGAGCTCGTGGATCCGGCGCGATCGGCACCGGATGCCGCGGCCACCTTCTCTTTTGACCGCAGCGAGATGGCCAGGAACCTGATCGCAAGGCCGAGGGCCGTCAGCGCGATGGCGAACCCGTAGCTCCAGTCGACATACGGCTTGGCTGCCCGCCCGCCGAGCAGCCCGTGCAGGACCCCAAACACGAACGCCGCGTAAGAGGAATAGTGAATGGCCCGCCAGCGCCAGGCCTTACCGTGCGCAGTGAACCGTTTACGCAGAATGCTCGTTACTACGATCAGGATGATGAGGTCAGACGCGATGGTGCCGAGGCCGATGTAGAAAGTCCGGAATGGCGACAGGAAGGGAATGAACGCGTCGATGACGTGTACCCGCTGGGCCAGGATCTCCGTCACGATGTGGATGACGAGAAAGGTCAGCGCGCCGAAGGAAATCGCCCGGTGCACGGCTTGAGCCATCACCCGGTGTCCTGGCGTCATGAAGATCCGGTCCGTGGCTACCAGGCCGACCAGCACCGAACCGGTCAGGCCGATCAGCGCGAATACGCCGGCGTAAAACAGCATGAAATTCTGAGTGGCAGCATCAATAGTACGGCCGGCCGTGGTCATGACCAGCACGAATATGACAACAATGACCGCGGCGACCATGGTTGCCATGATCACCCGTGTGTGGTCCTCAGCCCCTCCCCGCGCTCCCGAATGCACACCCTGACGGCCGCGTGAACGGCCACTGGTCGTTGGCACGCTTAACCTCCTCAGGATCGTGATTGACGCGAGAAGACCAATTGCGACGCCCAGCACGCTGACTGTTATCTCTAGCCGGTAGCCCGTGGACTAGCGACTATAGCAGCGCCGATAACGCTGAGGCATCGAAACGGTATCTGAACGATTTCAGCCTGGTGAGACGGGTATCGGCCGACTGAGCCGGTGAAGATTTGCCTGACCGCCGGCCTGCCACGCCACGGGTCGGCGGTCGCCGGGTCGTGCCCGGCGTTCTCCGTCTCTATGGAGCCGAAGCGGTGACAAGCTGGAGTCGCCCATGCCCTCCGCGTGGCCGACCGGTCGGTACAGAAGCAACCGCGGATGAGCAGGAGTACTGCGATGTCCCTGCACTTGCCTCCTTCGCGTTACCCCGCTCCATCACCTGTTATACAGGCCTCAACCGAGGCAGATCTGCAAAATCGGCAAGGTCGCTGCTTAAGGAACTCTTCCGTCCGTATCGTCCCGGTCGCCGATAAACGACCACTCCCGCCTGCCATAATGCCCACCCGAAACTGGACAGTAAGGTATAAGCAGGCAGTGACCACGCTGCGGAGCGGTGCGGCTGAAGACCACGCTGAGTAAGCATGGGGAGGCGACGCAGGGCCGCTCCGTTCCTGGGTGTCCGGCGTCCCCAGCGGACGCAGCTAGGCGCCGACGGCGGACGGCAGGTACTCGACCGTCACCGGGAGGTGATCGGACGCCGCTCTGGTCTGCTCGGTGTCCAGCACGTCGTGCGCGCACATCGCCTCAGCGAGTGGCCCGGTCACGCGAACGCCGTCGATGCGCCGTCGCACGCCGTGAGCGCCGTAGGCGTCATCCGGGTGATGACCGGTGGTGGGGTGCCAGTCGGCACCGATCAGCGCGGCGGCATCGTGCAGCCCGCCGGCCCACAGCACGTCTCCTGGCCGCCGGTCCGCCCAGTGCCTGCGCCGCCCGCGCTCGTCGTAATCCCACTGGCACTGGTAGATAAGGTCGGCGAACCAGTCGATCCCCGCGTACGGGTCGGCGGGCTCGTAGAGGTCCCAGCTCTCCCCGGACCAGGTCCGGTCCGCGCATTCGGTGTTCCAGTCGGCGCCGACCAGGGCAGGCGGTTCGCCGTCCGGCCGGGTGATCGCGGCCACCAGGCGCTCGTTCTGGTCGGCCCGGAGCGCGCGGCCGAAGGGGGTCGCGTGGAAGGCGCCGTGCCGGATCGCGATGCCGCCGACGTCCAGGGTGACCACGGCCAGGCCGTGCCAGAAGAAACTGCCACCACGGCAGCGCAGCGAGCCGGGGAGCGGCTCGATGCCGTCCCGCCACATCAGTCCCACGTGGTAGCCGTGGCCGCCGACCGCGAGGGCGGGTTCGCGGCCCGCCCCGGGCCCGGCTACCTCGCAGCGCAGGCCGGCATCGTCCGCGAGCTGGCGCAGCCGCCGCGCGGCCGTCGGCTCGTCGGCGGCGAGGATTTCCTGGATAGCGAGGACGTCGGTGTCGAGGGACCGGATCACCTCGACGATCGTCCGGTAGTGCTCCCGGGCGGCCGGGGAGTCGTCCGCGAACAGGTTAAGCACGTTGTACGTGGTAAAAAACACCGAACTCGGCGATGTCCGCTGCACGTGCCGCCCTTCGCAGATACCGAACGGCCGCCGGCTACCGCCGCGACCCGAACTCGGCCGCCACCAGTTCCGCGATCTGCGCGGTGTTCAGCGCCGCGCCCTTGCGCAGGTTGTCACCGCAGACGAACAGCTCGATCGTGCGGGGGTCATCGAGCGACTGGCGGACCCGGCCGACCCAGGACGGATCGGTGCCGACCACATCGACCGGGGTGGGGAACTCGCCCGTAGCCGGGTCGTCGGCCACCACGACGCCCGGCGCCGCGCGCAGCACCCGCCACGCGTCCTCGCGCCCCACCGGCTGCGAGAACGTGGCGTGCACGGCGACCGAGTGGGTGGTGACGACGGGCACCCGCACGCAGGTGGCGGAAACGCGCAGCGAGGGCAGGCCCAGAATTTTACGTGACTCGTTGCGTATCTTCAGTTCTTCTGAGGACCAGCCGTCCTCCTTCAGCGAGCCTGCCCAGGGCACCACGTTCAGGACCAGCGGAGCGGGGAAGGGTCCGAGATCGCCGATCGCGGCCCGCACGTCACCCGCGCGCTGCCCGAGCGTGCGGGTACCCGCCACCTTGTCGAGCTGGCCGTACAGCGCGTCGATGCCCGCCTGGCCCGCACCCGAGGCGGCCTGGTACGAGGCGACGACCATTTCCTCTAGGCCGAACGCACGGTGCAGCGCGCCCACGGCCACGATCATCGACAGCGTGGTGCAGTTCGCGTTCGCGATGATCCCCTTGGGCCGGTTCGCGAGCTGCTCCGGGTTGATCTCCGGCACCACCAGCGGGACCTCGGGATCCATCCGGAACGCACCCGAGTTGTCGACGGCGACCACGCCGCGGCTGGCCGCGACGGGCGCCCACACCGCCGAGATCTCATCGGGCACGTCGAACATGGCCACGTCGATGCCGTCGAACGCGTCCTGCGAGAGGGCCACCACCTCGGTCTCGCGGCCCCTGACCGTCAGCCGGCGTCCGGCGGACCGCAGCGAGGCGATCAGCCTGATCTCGCCCCAGACGTTCGCCCGGGTGGACAGCAGGTCAAGCATCACCGTGCCGACCGCGCCGGTGGCGCCGACGACGGCCAGCGCGGGGCCGTCACCTGTTGCCCAGGTACTCCCGGTCTCGCTCACCGGCCGGTCCCCCCGTAGACAACCGCCTCGACCTGATCGGAGTCGAGCTCGAAGGCCTTGTGAGTCGCGGTCACGGCCTGGTCCACGTCGTCCTGGCGGACCACGACAGAGATCCTGATCTCCGACGTCGAGATCATCTCGATGTTCACCCCGGCGTGCGCCAGCGCGCCGAAGAACCGGGCGGTAACGCCCGGGTGCGAGCGCATCCCGGCCCCGATCAGTGACACCTTGCCGATCCGGTCGTCGTAGAGCAGCGACTCGAAACCCACGGACTCCTGCCGCCGCTGCAGCGTGCTCATCGCGCTCTGGCCGTCGTCCCGGGGCAGGGTGAAGGAGATGTCGGTCCGCCCGGTCGCCACCGCGGAGACGTTCTGCACGATCATGTCGATGTTGATACCGGCCTCGGCGACGGCCTGGAAGATCTTCGCCGCTTCGCCTACCCGGTCGGGCACGCCCACCACGGTGATCTTCGCCTCACCCCGGTCGTGCGCGACCCCGGAGATGATGGCCTGCTCCATGCCGGCTTCCTCCGACCTGTCGTTCGCGTGACCCATGACCCACGTTCCGTTCCGGTTGGTGAAGGACGACCGCACGTGGATGGGCACCCCGTAGCGCCGCGCGTATTCGACGCAACGCGGCATCAGCACCTTCGCCCCGCTGGCGGCCATCTCGAGCATTTCCTCGTAACTGATCCGCGGGATCTGCCTCGCGGTCCGCACGATGCGCGGGTCGGCGGTGAAGACGCCGTCCACGTCGGTGTAGATCTCGCACGCGTCGGCGGCCAGCGCCGCGGCCAGGGCCACCGCGGTGGTGTCCGACGCGCCTCGGCCCATCGTGGTGACGTCCTTGGTGGTCTGCGACACGCCCTGGAAGCCGGCCACGATGGGGATGGCCCCGTCGGCCAGCGCGTCGGCGATCCGTCCGGGCCTGATGTCGATGATGCGGGCCCGGCCGTGCGCGGCGTCGGTGATCACGCCCGCCTGCGACCCGGTAAACGATCGCGCCTCCAGGCCGAGAGTGGCGATCGCCATCGCCAGCAGCGCCATCGAGATCCGCTCGCCCGCGGTCAGCAGCATGTCGAGCTCACGCCCGGGCGGCAGCGGGCTCACCTGGCGGGCCAGGTCCGCCAGCTCGTCGGTAGAATCACCCATCGCCGACACGACCACCACGACCTGGTCGCCGGCCTTGCGGGTGGCCACGATCCGCTGCGCTACCCGCTTGATCCCATCCGCGTCAGCAACCGACGAGCCACCGTATTTCTGCACCACGAGCGCCACGGATGCGCCGCACCTCCCCGGACGTGGATGAACGCTTGAGTCTATCCGCG
>Ga0302325_10024195_pt1 | contig 12640 bp, 9 predicted proteins | sample Palsa_T0_2_FD_201948 | JGI IMG/M metagenome (GOLD analysis project Ga0302325, IMG submission 201948) | Peat permafrost microbial communities from Stordalen Mire near Abisko, Sweden - Palsa_T0_2 | ecosystem: Environmental > Terrestrial > Soil > Palsa > Peat permafrost | place: Sweden: Abisko...
AAAACGCGAGGAGGCGGCGAAAGCGTTGGCGGAGACGTTTTCGGCGAACCTGCGCGTGTTCACGCTCATCATCAACACGCTCGCCAAGGACAAGGAGATTTCCGACCGCTGGAGGAAATTCGGCGACATCGCCGATTCGCGTCACCTCTCGAATCGCGTCGAGCGGGAGGTGGTCGACGCGCTCGCGCAAGCCGTGACGGAGAGCTACCCGCGGCTTTCGCATCGCTATTACGCGTTGAAGGCGCGCTGGTTCGGCAAGGCCAAGCTCGCGCATTGGGACCGCAACGCGCCGCTGCCGAAAGGCCCCGCCCGGACCTTCAGCTGGACGCAAGCGCGCGACACGGTGCTTTCGGCCTACGCCGGCTTTTCGCCGCGCATGGCCGACATCGCGCGGCGCTTCTTCGACGAGGGCTGGATCGACGCGCCGGTTAGGCCCGGCAAGGCGCCCGGCGCCTTCGCGCATCCTACCACGCCGTCGGCGCATCCGTACGTGCTCGTCAATTATCTCGGCAAGCCGCGCGACGTGATGACGCTCGCCCACGAACTCGGCCACGGCGTGCATCAGGTGCTGGCCGCCCCCAACGGCGCCCTCATGGCGCCGACCCCGCTGACGCTCGCCGAAACCGCGAGCGTGTTCGGGGAAATGCTGACCTTCCGCGCGCTGCTGGCCTCCGCCAGCGACCCCGCCGAACGCAAGACGATGCTGGCGGCCAAGGTCGAAGACATGCTCAACACGGTCGTGCGGCAGATCGCCTTCTACAAGTTCGAGCGCCTGCTCCACACCGAGCGGCGCAACGGCGAATTGACCGCCGAGCAGATCTCGGCGCTATGGATGAGTGTGCAGAGCGAGAGCCTCGGGCCGGCGATTGATCTCGGTCCTGGCTACGAGACTTTCTGGACCTATATCGGCCATTTCATCCACTCGCCGTTCTATGTCTACGCCTATGCGTTCGGCGATTGCCTGGTGAACTCGCTCTACGGCGTCTACGAGCGGGCGCACGAGGGTTTCGTGGAGCGCTATTTCGCATTGCTTTCGGCGGGCGGCTCAAAACCCTACGGCGAGCTGCTGGCGCCGTTCGGGCTCGACGCGCGCGATCCGAAATTCTGGTCGATCGGGCTGTCGCTGATCGAGCGGATGATCGGCGAACTCGAGGCGATGGAATAAGGTCGCGCAGACGCGTCCTGTGGACGCGGTCGTCGACCGCGTTGGGTTGTATGATCGTCTGTTTCGGACGCAGGCGATCATCGAAAGACCGCAGTCGGCGACCGCGGCCACATCGGCGGGCTCGCGTTTCAGATGTTGGAGCCGGCCGGGACCACGGTCCAGGGAATGAAGTGACACTCGTCGTTCGGGTCGAGATGGCGCGAGCGCACGGTCACTAAAGCGCCGATGGCCGGGATGGCGCCGTCGGTTACCGCCGAGATGGTTCTGTGTTTCGCGCCGCGTTCGTCGACGAAGTCGACGAGGATGTGGGGAAACGACAGGTAGCGCGGCGTCGGCGCGCCTCCGGTATTCATCATCGCGATTTTGGTTTCTCGCTCCGTCTCCTGCGGCGGCGACGGGCCCAAGACCACAGCTTTGTAATCGTGCGCCTGACGCGGGACTCGCAGATTGCACGCCTGCGCGGAAGTGACGCCGACGAGCAGCGACAAAAAGCAAACGAATACGCGTCTCATCGATGGGCTTTCTTTCACGCAACCGCGTACCGATTAGCCTCATCGACAGCCCGCGCCAAGCGTTTGCGGTCGCCGCGACGCGCATAGACCTGCGCTAACTCAACACGATGCGCCCAGCACTCGAACACTTGGCTATCGGTGGGCGCATGCGTAATGACGATGCCCAACCTGCGCGCTACGGTCAACAGGACCTCGACGCTCATCGCAACGCCTCACATTACTGAGAGATGCGATATTTCCTCGGTGACGCGAAGTCAATTCACCAGAAATGGTGAAGCTTTGACATGAGGTTGCTTCCTAGGAGTCGCTCATGGGGACAAGCCAATTTTTGACGGAGAGCGACAACGAGGCCTCCGTTCAACCCACTGATTTCATTGAATCATGAAGAACAAAATTTCCAAGCTTTTGCAAGCCCTGCAAAAGATATTGTTGGCGATTTTGAGCGTTATCAATGCTTTGCGATAGCGCCTTGGGGCGATCGGCTAAATAAAAGCTACCCCGCAGTGTCGCCCCGTGCATTCTCGTTTTTCAAACAGCCCCACGAGCATACCGCACATCTTCGGAAAAAGCAAAAGCCGCGCATGCCTGTCATGGCGTCAGCTAGCGGGCGTTATGGCGTCAGCTAGCGCGCGCGGTCCCGACAAGATGAGCGTAATGGGACTCTGCAAATAATGCGACAACCTGAATTTCAGTATCCTGTTGAATATCAAAATCAGCGTCTAATTCTATAGTGAAAAAGAAGCCACTTTTCACGGCTTTACTCGATGACATCGCTTTTGCTACATCGTAACGCTCACCTCTTGGGCCCGAAATGGCGATGAATTTGTTGCGGCAAAACACAGCAAAACGGTCAGGGATACAGTCGCGATTCCGATCGAAAGCCCATCCTTTGCATCTCAAAACGTTACCAATGAAAAAACATTCATCAAAATATCCCATGATGCCTAATGGCGCTATCATATCTGAAATAACGGGATATTTCTGATCGCCTACATATAATATACGATCAGTCATTGCAATTTCTTCCTCGGTTTTCCATGCGATCTCGCGATATTCTCCGCCCGCAAATTGCGCAACTACAGACAATTTGCCCGCAGACTCGAATTGAAGCGCTATATTTTCAAAAAAGACCTCGATATTGCATTCGTCAAATGGAATGCCGCACGCGCGGGCTAATATCTTATTGTAGCTGTCCCGCAGAAAATACAATTCCGGCGTCGCGGCGGCGGCGTCGTGTCTGATGGCGAGCGCGAGTCGATCCGAAGGTCCGGGAGCGCGCCCATTGGCGAAGTTTACATAGGCCCCTTGCCAGGGATGCAAAGCGCCGAAGTGTGCGGGCCCGGCTATCGCCACGGGCCCGTTTGTCTCCGGCAAATTTTCACACAAAATCGCATGCTCGGTGTAGATCTTTGATATTATCTCCTCTGGGGGATCGACATTTCGGGACCTGCAAACAGTGCAGAAGTTGTCTAGTTTGCCCGTGAGCGTTTCTCTGCGCAGATTCACGCTTTCGTCGGTATTCCAAATATTATCGCCGTCAAAATTCGCATAGGAGTTCAGAGTTCGGTGGCTATTGCAGCACGGGCGAATCGAGCCATCGGCGCGAATCATCAGACTTTGCCAAGGGATGATGCAGGCTTTGTCCATTTCAGCCAACGCCGACGCGGGCGTTGTCCACCGTGGACAAGAGTGCGGACAATTCGTTGAAAAGCGGACCCTCCATAGAGACGCCGGCGCCCTCAGCATACGCTCTCGCACGTTGCAGTTCGGCGTAAACACTGGGAATGTCACATTCAGCGAGCCCGAGGCCCGCGTATTCGCCTTTCACAGAATCTAACGCAATCATATTTACTCCAAGATTTGTCATTTGCTCCACATACATAAATATATCGTTCGAAGTGTGTTGATTAACGAGCATTTCTACTTTAATTTTTGGGAAATTTTGATTGTACTGCTTCTTTATTCTTACAACTGTCTTAAGAGCGTCCAACACTATGTCATAATCGTTCCCCGGTTTTGCCCTTTTTCTAATTTTCGCATAAGTTTCCTCGCTGGCGCCATCAATGGAAATCTGCAAGACATCGATTAAATGTCCAGTAACAATTTCTCTCGAAATTTCTTCTGATAGTCGCGTGCCGTTTGTTGATACAAATATATTTGTCAACGGATTAATTGTTTTTGCTTGTCTCAAGATTTCCATAAGTTCCTTGTTCAAAAACGGCTCACCGAGCCCAAATGCAACTAACACACTTGTCGTTGGCAAAAGCGGCGCCACGATTTTTTTAAAGACCTCCAGCGACATGTGTTTGGCGTCGGTCTTCTCCAAGCGGAAATTGTCTTGCCCGTGAGCGCACATAACGCATTTCTGATTGCAAACCGTCGATATTTCTAGGCGCAGCATTATTGGCCGGTGCTTAACTCTCGCATTGTTGGATTGCATTTCATTTCGCAGTATTTGAAAATTATCGTACATAATGAAATCTCGAACTCCAAAGGCGCGATAAGCAAGCACGCCCTTCTCTGCGACGGAACGAAAACTATATTTTTCTCCGACGCCGTCGATTTTTCGTAATCTGATCTGCCCGCTGCCTGTCATCTTGAGCAAGATAGTATACATTCGCCCCTGCGAGTTGCGCAAAGGCGAGAATTCAAATGACCGCCATCCTCCCTCATAGACCCGGGAAATTTCGACAGAGCTGGAAACCAAGGGTGGCGGGCGTTCCCCGGCCTGCGGCCCAAGCCGATTCCCTTCATATAGCTCGAAACACAATCTTCCGTCCCCGGCCTTCGAGTTGGATGAAAACAGAAGTTCTATTCGATACAGGAAGTTTTCCAATGAGGTGAAGACTTGGCGGATCTCATCTCCGGATAGGAATTCGGGAGTTTCGGAGTCACAAGTCTCTTGATGCGCCGCCACAACGTCAAAATTGAACACGCCGCACCTCCGCCGTATCTAGCTAGCGCGTCGGAGCGTCGGCGTCCACGCCGACGACATGGCGCAGCAACGTCGGCGTGGACGCCGACGCTCCGATTTCCGCCCGTTGGTGCGTGTCCGACCCCCGCCTAACCCCACGTCCTCACATCGACGAACCGCCCAGCGATCGCCGCCGCGGCCGCCATTGTCGGCGAGACGAGGTGGGTGCGGCCCTTGTAGCCCTGTCGGCCCTCGAAGTTGCGGTTCGAGGTCGACGCGCAGCGTTCGCCGGGGGACAGCTTGTCGGGGTTCATCGCCAGACACATCGAGCAACCCGGCTCGCGCCATTCGAAGCCGGCGGCGAGGAACACCTTGTCCAGCCCCTCGGCTTCGGCCTGCGCTTTGACAAGGCCGGACCCCGGCACGACCATCGCGCTGACGCGCTGATTGACCTTCCGGTTCTCGACGATCTTGGCGGCGGCGCGCAAATCCTCGATGCGGCCGTTCGTGCAAGACCCTATGAACACCCTGTCGATCGCCAACTCGGAGATCTTCTCCCCGCCCGCGAGGCCCATATATTCGAGCGAGCGCTTGATCGAGGCCCGCTTGGCGTCGGTCGCGCCGTCTTCGACCCTGGGGATTAGCCCCTCGATGCTGATCACATCCTGCGGGCTAGTGCCCCAGGAAACGATCGGCGGCAGGCTCGCCGCGTCGAGCCGGACGATCTCGTCGAATACCGCGCCTTCGTCGGAGCGCAGCGTATCCCAATACCGCCGCGCCGCGTCCCATAGCTCGCCCTTCGGCGATTTCGGGCGGTCCTTCAGGTAAGCGAACGTCTTTTCGTCGGCCGCGATCATGCCGGCGCGGGCGCCGCCTTCGATCGACATGTTGCAGACCGTCATGCGGCCTTCCATCGTCAGCGCCTCGATCGCCGAGCCCGCGTATTCGATGACATGGCCGGTGCCGCCGGCGGCGCCGATCTTGCCGATGATCGCCAGCACGATGTCCTTGGCGGTCACGCCGACGGGCAGGTCGCCGTCGACCGACACCTTCATATTCTTTGCCTTGGACTGGATGAGCGTTTGCGTCGCCAGTACGTGCTCGACTTCGGAAGTGCCGATGCCGTGCGCCAGCGCCCCGAAGGCGCCATGCGTGGAGGTGTGGCTGTCGCCGCAAACGATCGTCGTGCCGGGCAAAGTAAAACCCTGCTCCGGGCCGATGATGTGAACAATGCCCTGCCGAGGGTCGAATTCGTCGTAATATTCCACGCCGAATTCGCGCGCGTTCTTGGCGAGCGTTTCGACCTGCAGCCGGCTCTCAGGGTCGGCGATGCCGCCTCGCCGATCGGTGGTCTGGATATTGTGGTCGACGACGGCGAGCGTCTTCTCCGGCGCCCGCACCTTGCGGCCGGACATCCGCAATCCCTCAAAGGCTTGCGGGCTCGTCACTTCGTGCACGAGATGGCGATCGATATAAATGAGGCTCGCGCCGCCCTGGGTCTCGATGACGTGGTCGTCCCATATCTTGTCGTAAAGCGTGCGCGGCTTGGCCATTTCCTGCTCCGGCGCCGAAATCGGCGCTTGCGTTTCGATTGACGGCGTTATTTAAGCCGAACGCCTCCAGAGGAAAAGAGGGCCTGGGGCGGTTGGGGACGCGCATGAAGTTCTATTTCAACGGATCGCCGAATCCGACCAAAGTTGCGTTGTTCCTCGAGGAGGCGGAACTCGAATACGAGCCGATCCCCGTCGATACGCGCACCGGCGACCAGTTCAAACCCGACTTCCTTGCCGTCAACCCTAATGGCAAGGTTCCCGCGATCGTCGATGGCGACATTACGGTTTTCGACAGCAACGCGATCCTGCTCTATTTGTCCGAAAAGACCGGGAAGTTCCTGCCTTCCGCCGACCCCAAAGCCCGCGCCGAGTTGTTCTCCTGGCTGATGTTCGTGGCCACCGGGGTCGGTCCGTTCTCCGGGCAGGCGGTGCATTTCAAACATTTCGCCCCCGAGAAGGTCGAGTACGCGCACAAGCGCTACCAATTCGAAACCGAACGCCATTACACCATTCTCGACGCGCGCCTGACCGACCGGCATTTTATCCTGGGAGATCGTTATACGATCGTCGACATGGCCGCCTGGGGCTGGGCGCGGATGGTTCCGTTCATCCTGGGCGACGACGCCTGGCGCAAGTTTCCAAATGTAAAGCGTCTGCACGACGAGATCGGCGCGCGCCCAGCGGCCGTGCGCGCCGCGGCGCTGAAGGATAAATACACGTTCAAGCCGGTGATGGACGACGAAGCGCGCGCGGTGATGTTCAAACACCTGGCGAGGGCATGAAGCCCGTTCGCGTTTCCACAGCCGAACAATCAAGCGCGGCGTAAGCCCTCTTCTGGCGGAGGTATGCGAACGTCATGGCGACCTTAGTTGAAGACTTGCGGCAAGCGATCGAGCGCGACCAATGGGTCGCGCGGCCGCTGCTGCACGATCTCGCCGACCGCATGCCCAAGTCGGTCGAGGCGCGAGTGCTGCTCGCGCATTCCTATTTGCGCAGTCTCGAGGCGGCGCCGGCGCTGGAGCACTACCGGCGGGCGCATGAGCTCGACCCGAAGAACGTCGGCATCCGCCATCAGATGGGGCTCTGCGCCACTGCGATGGCGGATTACGAAACGGCGCTGAAGATTTTCCAGGACGCCCAGGCCGAGACGCCGAACGAACATTCGCAGTCGATGCAGGGGCTATTGCTGCACCGTCTCGGCCGCGCCGGCGAAGCCATCAAGGTCTATTCCGAGCTTCTCGGCAAAATGAAGCGCGATCATCTCGAAACGCCGCACGCCTTGCGCGGCCTGGCGATGGCGCTTCGCGACGCCGGGCTGCCGCTGGCCGCCGACCGCATCTTGGGCGAACTCGTCAGCATCTATCGGCTCGATCCGCTGCGCATCGCCGGCCTGCTCGCCGAGCGCGACAATTCCATCGACCATCCCGGCTGGACCAAATTCGCCAGCAAGTCGGAGTTGGCGCTGGCGCTGCGCCGTAGCGAGGACAAGCCCTGGTCGGCGCGCTTCCCGGCGACGTTCCTGATGCCCGACGATCGCACGGCGCTTCTCGCCTACGCCGCCGCGCATCCCGGCGCGCTGTTCATCGCCAAGCCGCGCCGCGGCACAGGCGGGCAGAACATGACGATATCGCGCGATCCGCTCAGCTTGGCCGATCAGCCGGACGTCGTCGTGCAGCGCTATGTCGAGCGGCCCTATCTGGTCGATGGCCGCAAGGGCCACGTGCGGTTGCACGGCCTCGTCACCTCGCTCGACCCTTTCCGCGCCTATCTGCAGAACGAAGGCATCGTCCGTTTCGCGCCCGAACCCTACGACGTCAGCGACGCCAGCCTTGCCGACGTTCACGCGCACATCACCAACACCGCGCTGCACAAGGATCATCCCAAACTCGTCGTCAGCCAGAAGGCCGAGGAGGAGAACGTCGGCGCAGTATGGTCGCTGAGCGCCTACCTTGATCGGCTGAAGGCCGACGGCGTCGACGTCGCAGCGCTTCGCGAGGAGCTGAAAGCCTTGGCGCGCGGTTTTCTGCGTATGGTGCACGCCGAGGGTGTGTTTCAGGCGCAGGCGAAATTTCCGCGCCGCGCCTTCCCCGCAAAATTGTTCGGGCTCGACGTGCTGGTCGACGCGGACGCAAAACCGTGGCTCATCGAGGCGCAGCGCAAACCCGCCATGGCCGGCACACCGCTGGTGCAGAAGATCGCCGGCAAGGCGCTGACCACGATTTTCGAGATGGGCGCGGGCTTCCTGTTCGACGACTCGATGCCCGCCGATCGCATCGCAAGCCTCGCCAAAGATCGCGCAGCGATCGTCAAGCGGGAAATCGAACATGAAGCCGCGTTCCGCGGGCCGTTCGAGACGCTGTAGGCGGCCGGCGCCCGCGGTTCGCTATGCGGTAAAGGGTCGATCGTGTGTTCAACGCCACAGCGTGCTACCCTTGAGCCGTGATGGGTTGATCAACATGCGCCGCTCTCGGGGGCGTGCGCGGCGTCGCGATAGTTTCGGCGCCTCGTTTCCCCAGGGAGCGCTGTGGAGGAGCTACGTGACCGTGGGGAAGGGGTGATGGTTGAGGCCGCCGTCCAGGAAATTGCCGCGCCTGCGCAGACCGCGCCGCCGCCGGCGCCGGCGGTTGATTCCGGCTTGATGGGCCTGTCGCTCATCGCCGGTTACTATCGCATCGCCGCCGACCCCGCGCAGTTGAAGCATCAGCTCGCGCTGCTCGGCCGCTTCGCAAACGCCGAGGATCTGGTTCGCGGCGCCAACATTCTCGGCCTCAGATCCCGTATCCTGCGACGCGTATCCGCCAAGCGGCTCGGCGCCGTGCCCTATCCCGCGCTGCTGCGGTTGAAGGAGGGCGGCTTCGCCGCCGTCGGCGTTGGTTCGGCGAAGGGCCGCGTGCGCATCGTCGATCCGGTCAGCCGCGTCGCCAAGGACTTCTCGCTCGAGGAGGCGGCCGCATTCGGTTCGGGCGAGGTCGTGCTCATCACTCGCCGGCTCGCCGGCGCCGGCGTCGATCCGACGACGTTCGGTTTCCGCTGGTTCCTGCCCTCGATCATGCGGTATCGCAAACCGCTCACGCAGGTCGTCATCGCCTCGCTGTTCGTGCAGCTGTTTGCTCTCGTCACGCCGATCTTCTTTCAGCTCATCGTCGACAAGGTGCTCGTGCACAAGGGCTTCTCGACGCTCGTGGTGCTGATCATCGGCATGGTGTCGCTCGGGTTATTCGAATCGGTGTTGCAGCTCCTGCGCACCTACACGCTGAGCCACACGACCAACCGCATCGACGTCGAACTCGGCCGGCGGCTGTTCCATCATCTGTTTCGTTTGCCGCTCGCCTATTTCGAAACCCGTGCCGCCGGTCAGACGGTGGCGCGCGTGCGCGAGCTGGAGACGATCCGCGGCTTCCTGACCGGACAGGGGCTGACTTCGCTGCTCGACCTGTTTTTCACGCTCGTATTCTTCGTTGTGATGTTCGTTTATTCCTGGAAATTGACGCTCGTCGTGCTTTGCTCAATTCCCATCTATGTCATCATCGCGGCGCTGATCCGTCCGGGCTTGCGCGAACTCATCAACGAGAAATTCAACCGCGGCGCGCGTTCGCAGCAGTTCCTCGTCGAATCGATCGTCGGCGCGCAGACGTTGAAAGCGGCGAGCGTCGAGCCGGTCATGCAGGCGCAATGGGAGGAAAGGCTGGCGGCCTATGTGCGCACCTCGTTCGATGCGGGCGTGCTCGGCGCCGTCGGCCAGAATGCGATCCAATATGTCTCCAAGGTGACGACCGCGCTCATCCTGTTCGTCGGCGCCGAATCGGTCATCGAGGGCGCTATGACCGTCGGCGAGTTGATCGCCTTCAACATGATCGCCAGCCAGGTCGTGCAGCCGATCCTCCGGCTTTCGCAGCTCTGGCAGGATTTCCAGCAGGTGCAGGTCTCCGTCGCCCGGCTCGGCGACATCCTCAATGCGCCGACCGAGCCCGTTCCGCAGAACCTGCTGACCTTGCCGCCGCCGCGCGGCGCGATCGACGTGCGTAATGTGACGCTGCGATACCGTCCCGACGCGCCGGACGCGCTGAGGAACGTGAGCCTCTCGATCGCCGCCGGCGAGGTGATTGGCTTCGTCGGCCATTCTGGCTCCGGCAAGTCGAGCCTCACCAAGGTGATTCAGCGGCTCTACAGTCCGAACCTGGGCCAGGTGATGCTCGACGGGGTCGACATCGCGCAGCTCGATCCGGGATGGCTTCGGCGTCAGATCGGCGTCGTGTTGCAGGAGAACATCCTGTTCAACCGGACGATCCACGAGAACATCGCGCTCGCCGATCCCGCGATGCCGCGCATCGTCGTCATGCAGGCGGCGCGGCTCGCCGGCGCCGATACGTTCATCGCGCAACTGCCGCAAGGCTACGACACGATCATCGAGGAGCGCGGGGCCAATCTTTCCGGCGGGCAACGCCAGCGCATCGCCATCGCGCGCGCGCTCGTCACCAACCCCCGCATTCTGATATTTGACGAGGCGACCTCGGCGCTCGATTACGAGAGCGAGCGCATCATCCAGGAAAACATGAAGGCGATCACCCGCGGCCGCACGGTGCTCATCATCGCCCATCGCCTGGCCGCCGTTCGCCCCTGCCAGCGCATCGTCGGCATGCAGCAGGGCGAAATCGCCGAGGTCGGCACGCACGAGGAGTTGCTGCGCCGCCCCGACAGCGTCTACGCCAAGCTGTGGGCGCTGCAAGGCGACCAGGGGAGGGCCTGATGAACGAGCGCGCCGCTCCGCCGCCGACGCCGGACAAGCCGGCCGTCCCCGCCAAAGCCGCAGCGCTCGCGTCCTCCGGGGTCAGGGGGCGCGACCGCGAATTTTTGCCTGCGGCGCTCGAGATCCTGGAGACGCCGCCCGCGCCGTTGCCGGTGGCGCTGATGCTGGTGATTTGCGCGTTCTTCGCGGCGGCGCTTGCCTGGTCGTTCGTCGGCAGACTCGACGTGCACGCGGTCGCCCCAGGCAAGATCGAGACGGCGAGCCGGGCCAAGGTGATCCAACCTTTCGACAGCGGCAAGGTCGCCGCCATCAACGTCGCCAACGGCCAGCATGTCAAAGCCGGCGAGGTGCTGCTCGAACTCGATCCCGCCGAAGCCGCGGCGGACGCGAATTCCGCGCGCGACACGCATAATGACAACATGGCGGAAATCGCGCGTCGCGAATATGCGGTGGGCGTCGCCAGGGCGCTGACGGATCAAGCGAGCCGGAGCGACGCCACGCGCGGCTTCGAGCGCGCGGCGATCGACAAGGCGCTCGCCGAGGCCCCGAGCAAGATCGGGTTCGACCCGAACGCCAGCAAGGAGACGCGCCTTCGTCAGCGCGCCGTGCTCGCCGCCGACCTCGATGCGCTCGACGATCAGCTCGCCGATCTCGACAAGCAGCTCGCGCAGAAGGAGGCGACCCGCGAACGTCTCAACATGAGCATTTCGTTCGAGAACGATCTGATGGTCACCCTGCATGATCGCGTGAAGACGCGCGAAGAGGCGATCGGCCTCAAGGTCGGCACCAAGATCAACCTCTACGACGCGAAGGAAGAGCTGCAGAAGTCGCAATCACAGCGCGCCTCCGACCAGGGTCAGCTGATCGAGACCGAGGCGGCGCTCGACGAACTCGGCAGCGAGAAGCTCAAGGCGCTTTCGCAGTTCATCGCCGATAACGAGAACAAGGCCGCGGACGCCGCGCGGAAGGCGGACGACGCCTGGCAGTCGCTGATGAAGGCGACCGCCAAGCTCGAGCGCACCAAGCTCATCGCGCCGATCGACGGCGTCGCGCAGCAGCTGACCGTGACGACGATCGGTCAGGTGGTGACGACCGGTCAGCAATTGCTCATCATCGCGCCGAACGAAGGACCCCTGCAGGTCGACGCGCTGGTCGCCAACCTCGACATCGGCTTCGTCAAGCTCGGCCAGGAGGCGGTGATCAAGGTCGACGCGTTTCCGTTCACCCGCTTCGGCGCCTTGAAGGGCAAAGTCGTGCGGATCGCCCAGCAGGCGGTCGACGAGACCGAAGCCAAGCGCGCGCTCGCCGACGTCACGGCGCCGTCCAACAACTCGCCGCCGCAGACCAGCGCGCCCGGCCAACCAGAGAGCTTCGTGTTTCCCGTGACTATCGAGCTGGACCAGACGACCATGAAAATCGGCGAGGCCGATATGGCGCTGAACCCGGGCATGACGGTGACGGCGGAGATCAAGACCGACAGCCGCCGTGTGATCGACTATCTGCTGTCGCCGCTCGCCAAGCTAGGCTCGGAGGCGATGCGCGAGCGATAGCGGGGGGCGCCGAACATCGTATTGGTGAATTCTCCGTCGCCCATCTATAGCAAACGACGATCCACAATCGACACAGCCAGGGCGCCCGCTGTGCTCGTGCGCCCGCAACGGAGCTTGCCTTGAAACACGAGATCACCCGAGTGCGGCACGAGCTTCGGCGGCGTTCGCTCATCGTGCGCCGCACGGAATTCGTCACGCC
>Ga0302325_10024200_pt1 | contig 12639 bp, 9 predicted proteins | sample Palsa_T0_2_FD_201948 | JGI IMG/M metagenome (GOLD analysis project Ga0302325, IMG submission 201948) | Peat permafrost microbial communities from Stordalen Mire near Abisko, Sweden - Palsa_T0_2 | ecosystem: Environmental > Terrestrial > Soil > Palsa > Peat permafrost | place: Sweden: Abisko...
CAGCTCGGTCCGGAGCACCCTGCCGTGCGCCTCCGCGATCGCGCAGTCCTCCCTGTGGAACAGGGGGATCGCCTCGAAGATGAGCGCCTCGGCGCCTGCGGGTGTGAGCACGGCCCCAAGCTTAGGACAGAAATCACGCCTCGCGAAAATCACCATTTGGTGCTTTTTCAGGATAAACATGGTCCCCGTGCGCGACACCCTCGGCAGGCCCGTCCGGGACCTTCGGGTCTCGGTCACCGACCGCTGCAATTTCCGGTGCCCGTACTGCATGCCGCGGGAGGCGTTCGGACCCGGGCACCCGTTCCTGGACGACGCGCGCCTCATGACGACCGGCGAGCTCCTGACGATCGCGAGGGCCTTCGCGGGCCTCGGCGTCGAGAAGGTCCGCCTGACGGGCGGCGAGCCCCTCCTGCGCAGCGACTTGCCCGAGGTCATCGCCGCCCTGAAGGGCGGGGTCCGCGTGCCCGACATCTCGCTCACCACGAATGGCTGGTTCCTCGCCAGGCAGGCCGCCGCGCTCCGCTCCGCCGGACTGGACCGGCTCAACGTGTCGGTCGACTCGCTCGACCCCGCGGCCGCGGGCCGCATGAACGGCCTCGGCTTCAGCGTCTCCCGCGTCCTGGAGGGGATCGACGCCGCGGCGGCCGAGGGATTCCGCATCAAGGTCAACTGCGTCATGCAGAAGGGCGTCAACGACGGCGAAATCCTCGACCTCTGCGCCTACTTCCGCGAGAGGGGCCACACACTGCGCTTCATCGAGTTCATGGACGTGGGCAACACGAACGGCTGGTCGCAGCAGCAGGTCGTGCCGTCGCGGGACATCGTCGCCCAGGTCTCGGCGCGCTGGCCGCTTGAGCCCGTGGGCCCCGCCTACCGCGGCGAGGTCGCCGCCCGCTACCGCTACGCCGACGGGCGCGGCGAGATAGGGATCATCAGCTCGGTCACGGAACCCTTCTGCGGCGAGTGCAACCGGGCGCGCCTGTCGGCCGACGGCAAGTTCTTCACCTGCCTCTTCGCCGCGTCCGGCACCGATCTCCTCGGCCTGGTCCGGGCGGGCGCCTCCGAGGCGGACGTGGCTCGCACCGTGGCCGGCATCTGGGCCTCCCGCCGCGACCGCTACAGCGACGAGCGGGCCGGGTTGCCCGTCTCCAGTCCCCGCCGCGGGAAGCCCGAGATGAGCTACATCGGCGGCTGAGGCGCCCCGTTCAGCGCCCGACCTTCTTCAGGATCGCCCGCAGGGCCGCAAAGTCCTCGTCGCGCGTCTGGCTCTCGATCACGAAGTCGAACTTCGACGCCTCGCGCAGCTCGGCCTGCGCCGTCGCCATCCGGCGCGCGATCTCCTGCTCGTCGTCCTTGCCGCGCTCGCGCATGCGCGCCATCAGGCGCTCGTGGTCGACGACGATGAACACCGTCGCCATCGACCGGCTCAGGAACGGGTTCTTCGCCGCGATCTTGCGCAGGCTCTCGACGCCCTGGACGTCCACGCTCATGACAAGGTCCCTGCCGAGGAGCAGCGGTCCGAGCACGCTCGCGGCGAGCGTGCCATAGCGGCGGTCGCCATGCACCCAGGCCCACTCGAGGAACTCCCCCTTCCTGACCCGCGCGTCAAACTCCTCGGGGCTGAAGAAGTGGTAGTGGACGCCGTGCGTCTCGCCCTGCCGGGGGGAGCGTGTGGTGCTGGTCACGACGCGGGTGAACCCCATGTGCGCGGCGACGAGGCGGTCGCACAGCGTGCTCTTGCCGGAGCCCGCGGGGCCGGCGAGGACGAGGAGGACGGGATTCCTGGCGACGGAAACCGGGTCCTTGGCCTTCATCGCAGCGCAAAGGCCGCCCCGCAGAGCACGGCGCCATAGGCCACGAAGAGGCCGCCGAGGACACGCGAGCGCGCCTCGCGCGCAAAGAGCCAGTTGAAGAAGTCGCGCAGCCTCCACGGCTGGGCCCCCAGCCAGATGGCGAACGCCAGGGCGACGTAGATGAACGAGACCATGAACAGCCGGGCGGGCTTGTCGTACTGCATGTAGGCCGCGTCGAGGAAAGGGGCCGAGCCGATCAGGATGAGCGCGCACACGCCGCGCACCCCGAGGAAGTCCGGGACGCTCTTGAATGAGAGGATCGCAACCGCGGCGAAACCGGCGAAGAGCGCGTAGCGGTATTGCCCGAAGTCCGCGTTCGAGAGGTGGAGGATGTTGTAGAGGAACCAGGCCGCGGCGACTCCGAAGACCAGGTAGCCCACGGAATTGGAGCGCGGGAAGGCTTTGATCGACGCCTTCACCGCGGAGACGTCCATGGCCAGGGCCAGGCCGAGCAGGACGAGGGCGAACCCGGGTATGAGGGAGGCGGCGAAGAGCGACATCGAGGGGTTCAGAGTGACGCGGCCGGCACGTGCGTTTGCAAGCCGGACTCCGCGGTGACGACGGTGCCGTAGAGCGTGCTGACGCTCGCGCGCGTGACCTCAACCTGGGCCAGCGTGCCGACAAGGCGGGGCGACGCCTCGAAGACCGTCGCGCGGTTGCCGCGGGTCCTGCCCATGAAGCGCTCCCCCGTCTTGTCGGGACCCTCGACAAGGACCTCCTGGACCGTGCCGACGAGCGCCTGGCTCCGCCTGAGCGATCCCTCCCTGAGCACCTCGAGGAGGACCCGGTTGCGCTCCTCCCTCACGTCGTCGGGGACTTGGCCCGGCATCGTCGCCGCGGGCGTGCCCGTCCGCACGGAATACTTGAAGATGTAGGCCATGTCGTAGTCGACCTCCTGGCACAGGGTGCGCGTGTCCTCGAAGTCCGCATCCGACTCGCCCGGGAACCCGACGATGATGTCGGTCGAGAAGGCCATCGCGGGCTGCGCGGCGCGCAGCGACGCGACGATCTCAAGGTAGCGGGCGCGAGAATAGGGTCTTTTCATCGCGCGAAGGATCCGGTCGCTTCCCGACTGGACCGGGAGGTGGACGTGCTCGCCGAGCTTGGGCATCCGCCGAAACGCGTCAGCCAGGTCCTCCCTGAAGCCGCGCGGGTGCGGCGACGTGAAGCGCATGCGTTCGAGCCCGGGTATCGCGTTCACGCGCTCCAGCAGCTGGACGAAGGGCGTGACGCCGTTCGTGTGGACATAGTCGCGCCGGCCGTAGCTCGTGACGATCTGGCCGAGGAGCGTGATCTCGCGCACCCCGCGCGCCACGAGGGCCTCGCACTCGGACACGATGTCCTCCATCGGGCGGGAGCGCTCGTCGCCCCGGGTCGTCGGGACGATGCAGAAGGCGCAGTCCATGTTGCAGCCCTGCTGGATGGACACGAAGGCGCCGACCCGGCGCTCGGGCTCTTCGAAGTGGTCCTTGATCGTGTTCTGCGAGCCTGCCTCCTCCGCCGTGTCGATGATCGCCTCGGCCAGCGGGACGCCGGCGTCCCGCGCGGCGCGCAGGTTGTCGAGGTAGTCCGGGACCCTGTGGAACTTCTGCGTGCCGACGATGAGGTCCACGTCCGGAAGGCGGTCGAGGAGCTCCGCCCCCCGGTTCTGCGCCATGCAGCCCAGGATCCCCAGGACGAAGTCGGGGTTGTGCTTCTTGCGGGAGAGCGAGTAGCCCGCCTTTCCGATGGCCTTCTGCTCGGCGGCGTCCCTCACGCTGCAGGTATTGAGCAGCAGGATGTCGCAGTCGTTCTCGTCCGCGACAATGCGGTATCCCCGGGCGCGAAGCATCGCCGCGACGGCCTCGCTGTCGCGCTCGTTCATCTGGCACCCGTAAGTCTTGATGTGGACCCGGTTCAAAGGCGGAGGGACTAACTAACCCCGCCCCAAAACCCGGGTCAAACGAGGAATTGGGGTACCGGGGGGGCGACCGCACCCCCTCTCCAATTCTGTTCGCCAAGGGCGTAACGTTCGCTTTGCTCGCAACATGGGATTCTTTGACCGGCTTGCAGGCAAACCTGACCCCGCAGCCTCCGCCGCAGGAAGCGGGACCCCCCCAGCCGCCGGGGCCGACCCCTCGGCCTCCGGTGTCGCGCCACGGCTGACCGGTGCGCGGGAGAAGCTCGAACAGAAGGACCTGCCCGGCGCCATGGCCATTTATGAGGAGGTGCTCGCCACCGCGGGTGACCGGGCCGACGTCCTCGTCACCATCTCGGGCGACCTCGGCAGCACGGGCAACGTGCCCCAGATCATAGACCTTGTCGCCCCGCGCTACGACGCCCTCAGGCATGGCCCGGCGACCGGCATAAACCTGCTACAGGCCTACCTCGCCGTGGGAAATGCGGATGCGGCGCAGCACGTCCTCGACATCCTGTTCTCGCTCAGGCGCCCCGAACTCGAGGACCGGCTCCATGGCTTCTCGAACGCCGTCGCCGAGCTGCTCCAGAACGGCGTCGTGAAGGGCATCCCCCAGTTCGCGTCGCAGCCCGCGAGCCAGAATGGCGCCGACGCGCAGCCCACCTTCGGCGTCGCCCTTGTGTCGATCAGCCGGCCCATCTGGTCCTACGGCCTTGAGTCAGTGGCGCAGGCCCTCCCCGTCAAGGAGGGCAAGCTGCGCAAGGTCGCCTTCGCGCAGCTGTCGCTTCCCGGCGCCTACGCCGACCCGGACGCCGCCATGCGCCAGCCCGAGGACGAGATCGGCCGCCTCTCGCGCACCCTGCCCCTCTGGTTCGCCGAGACGTTTTATTTCTCGCCGCTCTACACGTCGATCGCGGCGCTCGGATGCCTCCACGACGATGCGGTGCGCAGGCCGGCCATCTTCTCGACGGACTGGACCGTCGACAACCTGAAGAAGCTCGTCGAGACGACGACGGGCGGCCTCGACTACATCTTCACGGGATCGCTCAAGCGCGACGGCGCAGGGTACGTCCTCATCCTGCGCGTCTGGGAGGTGAAGAAGATGCGCGAGCGCAAGCAGATCACCGTGCAGTGGACGCCCGCGACGGCCGACGCCGAGCTGGCGAAGCTCCACGAGTATCTCCGCGCCTTCATGGAATGGGCGCCCTACCCCGACGGTTCCGCCGTCCCCTATGCCGCCCCGTCGTCCCCGACGGTGTGGCTCGACGCGCTGGGCGGCCTCCTCGGCCTCTTCCTCGTCGAGAAGGGCCTCGAGCCCAAGGACCAGCTCCCACCGCTGGCCCCCATCTTCGACGCCTTCGCGCCGCACGCGTTCAGCCCCCCGGCCTCGTCGCTGGCGTGGATATCGCTGAGGCTGAAGGCCGCGGCGGCGGGGCTTGAGCCGACGCTTTCCGAGGTGCTCCTGAGCCGCCACCCCGCCGTCGTCCAGGCCCGCACGCTGATCGGCGCCTAGGTCGGTGCCCCTCCGAGGACCGCCCGGCATGCATCAGCCCACGTCCGACCTGCGCATCCGCGCCACGACGCCGCTGCCGGCGCCCGAGGCGCTGGAGCGGGAGATTCCCCTCGACGATGCGGGCGCCGCCCGCGTTGCCGCCGCGCGCAGGGAGATCGCCTCCATCATGGCGGGCCGCGACGACCGCCTGCTGGTCGTCGTCGGCCCCTGCTCGATCCACGACCCGGACGCGGCGACGGACTATGCGCGCGGCCTGGGGTCCGAGGCCGCCCGCCACGCGGGCGAGCTCCTGGTCGCGATGCGCGTCTATTTTGAGAAGCCGAGGACCGTCGTCGGCTGGAAGGGCCTCATCAACGACCCGGACCTCGACGGGACATTCCACATCGGCAAGGGCCTGCGCGTCGCGCGGCGGCTGATGGCCGACATCACCGCGGCGGGGCTGCCCGTCGCGACCGAGTTCCTGGACACCACCCTCGGCCAGTACTACGCCGACCTCGTCAGCTGGGGGGCGATCGGTGCGCGCACGGTGGAGAGCCAGGTCCACCGCGAGCTCGCCTCGGGCCTCTCGATGCCCGTCGGTTTCAAGAACCGGACGGACGGCGACATCCAGGTGGCGGTCGACGCAATCCGGTCGGCGCGCCACCCGCACTGGTTCCCGTCGCTGGACCGCGACGGCACGCCCGCGTGCATGCAGACGACGGGAAACGAGGACACGCATCTCGTCCTTCGCGGCGGCTCACGCGGCCCGAATTTCTCGGCAGAGGACGTGGGCGCAGCCGCGACGCTCCTCTCCAGGAACGACCTGCCTCCCTTCGTGATGGTCGACTGCAGCCATGCCAACAGCGGCAAGGACCCCGGGCGACAGTCGGTGATCGCCACCGAGCTGGCCGGTCGGATCGCCGAGGGCGACCGCGCGGTCGCCGCAGTCATGATAGAGAGCAACCTTGTCGGCGGGTCGCAGGACTACAAGTCCAGGCCCCTTGTCCGTGGCCAGAGCATCACGGACGCTTGCCTGTCCTGGGAAAAGACACGGCCCGTGCTTGAACAGCTCGCCGAGGCAGTCGCCGCCCGGCGCGCCATGGCCTGACGCGGCGTCAGGCCGCGGGGGGGGATTCCTGCGGCTGATCCTGGGGCTGATCCTCGACGTCGGCTTTCTTCTTCGGGCGCGGGCGGCGGCCCTTGCCGTCGCCGGAGTCGTCACCGTTCGCGTACTTCGAAGCCTTCGCATTGAGCCAGAGCTCGCCCTTGCCATTCCTGTTGAGCCAGAAAATTTCCCCTGCGTGCTCCGCGAAGACAGGCTTCTCCCTGGACTTCCCCGGGACCTGGAGGCCTGACGCTGTCAGCGCGCCCAGGAGCTCGTCGACGGACTTGTTCAGGTCCGAGGCGAGGCGCTCGACGGGCGCCGCGACGGCGCCGGTCTTCGTTTCTTTCAGCAGGAGCCTGACGGCGGCAAAGACGTTGCCGGGAACATGAGCGCTGCCGTCGGACGCCTGCGCGGGAGACGGCTCGGGCGCGCCCTCGGCGCGCTTCTCGCGCGCATTGATCCAGATGCCCCCGCGGCTGTCCTTGTTGAGCCACCAGGTCTCGTCGCCGATGTCCACAAACACCGGCGGCTCGCCAGCGGCCGCCACTGCGCTCAGGCCAAGCTTCGTGAAGGCCTCGACAAGGACATCCTCGCTGCACTTCATGGCGCGGGAAAGGAAACTGGTGCTGCCCGAGCCGCCTGGCTCGCGGCGGTTCTTGCGCATGAGGGGGCGGATCCTGTCGAGGAGCGCCGATCCCTCGGGAAGCGGCGCGCCGGGCGCGGCGTCCCTCTCCGGGGCCTTCTCCTGCTGGCGCGGCTTGCGCTCCTCGTGCCGGGGCTCGGCCTCGGGCGCCTTCTGCCCGTCCTCGGGGTCCGCCTTCGTGGCCTGCACGGTGCGGAACAGCGGCCGGCTCTTCTCCTTGGTGTTCACCCAAAGCTCGCCGCGGCGGTTGATGTTCACCCAGAAGAGGTCGCCGTCGTAGTCCACGTAGGTCACCTTCGCGTCCTCGTCCTCGGGCACGTCCAGGCCGCATTCCTTCAGTGCGCCCAGCACCTCGCCCTCTGAAATCTGCCACTTCTTCGCCAGGTAGTCGACGCCGACCGAGAAGCCCGGACCGCGCTGGTTCCGGCGCATGTGGGGGCGCATGGCCTCGAAGAACGTCGGCAGCTCCTCCTCGGAGCCCAGCTTGTCCCAGTCGTCCTCCGGGACGTCGGGAGCGTCGGGATCCGAGTCACTGTCGGTGTCGCGTAGGCGCCGGAGCCCGTCCTCCTCGCGGCCGGCCTCGTGGACCGGCTTTTCGACCTCGGCGGGGGCCGCCGTCGATGTCGCGCTCTTGAACTTGGCCTCGAACTCGGTCCTCAGCTTGTCGGCCTCGGCCCTGGCCGCCGCTGCAGCCGCGTCCTCCAGGGTCCAGTCGCGCTGGGTCGGGCGCCGGGCCAAGCCCGAGAACGCCAGCGGGTTGTCCGGCTGGCCCCGAAATTCAACGATCTCCCACTCGTCCGTGCCGAGCTGGTTGAGAAATGATTCAAGCAACGCGGGGGTCGCAAACCCCCCTTTTCCGCTTGAGATGACCTTGTATTCCCAGACTGCCATAGTGTTTCGTGAAGGTAAGACATCCCAAATGCCGGACATGTTGCCGAGCCTATTCTTGGCAATTCGCACGATCGCCGACTCCCATAGTTGATATCCCGCCCCTGAGCTGGCCCAATTCCCCCCGCAATGCGTCGCCTGGACCAACTCCTTGCAAGCCTGGGCTATGGCTCGAGGCGTGAGGTGACCGGATGGATACGTGGCGGACGCGTCGCGGTCGGCGGCACCCTGGAATACGACCCGGGCCGGCACGTGGACTCCAGCGAGGTGACGATCGACGGGGAGCCGCCCGACCACCCCGGCGAGCTTCTGCTGCTCCTTAACAAGCCGGCGGGGCTCGTGTGCTCCCATGGCGAGGCCGAGGGCCCGAGCATCTACACCCTGATCCCCGAGCGCTGGACCCGTCGGAATCCCCCCGTGACAAGCGTCGGCCGCCTCGACAAGCAGACGACGGGCCTGATCCTCCTCACCGACCGCAGCGCGCTGGTGCACCGCCTCACCTCTCCCCGGCACAAGGTGGAGAAGGTCTACCGGGCCACGGTGGACCAGGACCTTCCAGCCACGATCGAGGCCGTTTTCGGCGGAGGCACTCTCCTGCTGACGGGCGAGGAGAAGCCGTGTGCCCCGGCCCAGGTGCGGCGCCTCGGTCGCCGAGAGGTCGAGATCACCCTGACCGAGGGACGCTACCACCAGGTCAGGCGAATGTTCGCCAGCCAAGGCTGCGAGGTGATCGCCCTGGAGCGCATACGAATTGGCACACTGGAATTGAGCTCCCTGCCCGCAGGTAAGTGGATAGAGTTACCCATCAATAGCTTGGATTAGCACGAATGCGGTGGTGATCGGATGGGGAAGGCCGACTAATGAGTCGGTCATTTCTTGGGGCAGGCTTGCAATCATATGTAATTAGGTGCCTAATCATATTTCCCTCATATGAATAAGACCGTCGCAGGCGCCGAATACGTCCCCACCGAAACCGCAAAGAGCTCGTTCAGGGCCTCCCCCCGCCAGATCGCCGTGGGCGTCCTCGCATTTGCAGCGGTCGTCGCAGGCAGCGCCTGGGGCATCAACCGCTGGCATTTCGCCCAGCTCCACGAGGAGACGGACGACGCCCAGGTTGAGGGCGACATCAGCCCCGTCCTTCCCCGTGTCTCGGGCTACGTTTCCAAGGTCCTCGTCGTCGACAACCAGGAGGTCAAGGCCGGCCAGCCCCTCCTCCAGGTCGACTCCCGTGAGCTGGACCTGAAGGTCGCCGAGTCCCAGGCAACCCTGGAGAACTCGATGGCCGACAAGGTCACCGCGGACGCGGTGCTCTCCACGGCGCGCGCGCTCGCCTCGACCGCCTCCGCCAACGTGAACACCGCCCTCGTGCGCCAGCTCAAGGCCGCGGCCGACTTCGCGCGCGACTCGAACCTCGTGAAGACCGGGGCCATCACCGACACCCAATTCCGCGACACCCGCGCCGCCTCGGAGACGGCGGCCGACCAGCTTGCCTCGGTCCGCAGCGAGGCCGAGACCGCCGTGGCCCAGATCAACGTCGCCGCCGCGCGGGTCGCGGCCGCCCGCACCATGTCCGACGAGAAGGCCGCCGACCTCGACTATGCGCGTCTGCAGCGCACCTATGCCGACGTCACGGCCCCGATATCGGGCATAGTGTCCCGCAAGAACGTCGAGCCGGGCCAGTTCGTCCAGTCGGGGCAGACGCTTCTCTCGATCACCTCCGAGTCCGACGTGTGGGTCGTGGCCAACTTCAAGGAGACCCAGCTCACGCACATGAAGGCCGGCCAGGACGTCGACTTCGAGGCCGACGCGTATCCCGGCGTGGTGTTCCACGGCAAGGTCGAGTCCCTCTCGGGCGCGACCGGGGCCCGCTTCGCCCTCCTGCCCCCGGACAACTCGACCGGAAACTACGTGAAGGTGACGCAGCGCGTCCCCGTGAAGATCGTCCTCGCGCAGGCTCCCGACACCGATCACCAGCTCAGGCCGGGCATGAGCGTGGACGCGACCGTCAGGGTGCAGTAATCCCGTTCGGCCATGGCTGAGCAAGGACTGCGCAAGCTGATCATCACGATCACGGTGGTCGCCGCGGCGATCATCGAGCTCATCGACACGTCCATCGTGAACGTGGCGCTCAATGACATGAGCGGCAACCTCGGCGCCACGCTGGAGGACGTAGCCTGGGTCGTGACCTCCTACGCGATCGCGAACGTCATCATCATACCGATGACGAGCTTCCTCGCCGCGCGCCTCGGGCGTCGCAACTACTACATCGGCTCCATCCTCCTCTTCACGGCCGCTTCCGTGGCGTGCGGCAACGCCCACAACATCTGGGAGCTCGTGGCCTTCCGTTTCATCCAGGGCATCGGCGGCGGTGCCCTCCTGTCGACCTCGCAGGCGATCCTGTTCGAGACGTACACGGTGGCGCAACGCGGATTCGCCGCCTCGATCTTCGCGGTCGGCCTCTTCGTCGGCCCCACGATCGGCCCGACGATCGGCGGCTGGATCATCGACCACTATTCCTGGCCCTGGATCTTCTACATCAACCTTCCCATCGGGCTCGGCGCCGCCTTCCTGTCGTGGCTCTATGTGAAGGAGCCCGAGCAAACGCGGAAGGTGGGGGCCATCGACTGGATCGGCATCGGGCTCCTTGTCGCGGGCCTGGGCGCCCTCCAGACGGTGCTTGAGCGCGGCGAGACCGAGGACTGGTTCTCGAAGCGCTATATCGTCTGTCTCACCATCCTCGCCGCAGTCTCCCTCGTCGCCTTTGTCGTGAGGGAACTCACGACGGACCACCCCGTCGTCGACCTGCGGGTGCTCAGGAGCCGCAAGCTTGCCGTGGCGGCGAGCCTGACCTTCGTCCTCGGCTTCGCTCTGTTCGCGACCGTGTTCATCGTGCCCGTTTTCACGCAACGCCTCCTGGGCTACACGGCGATGAAGACGGGGATGCTTTTCCTCCCTGGCGCGCTCGTCGCCCTGTTCTTCCTTCCCATGATGGGCCGGATGCTCATGAGGGGGTTTCCCCCGGAGGGCATGGTGATCATCGGCTTCGGGATCGTGGCCCTATTCGCGTTCCAGCTGTCCTTCCTCAACCTGAATGCCGCCTCCCACGACTTCTTCTGGCCGATCATCCTGCGGGCCATCGGGCTGAGCCTCGTGACCATCCCGCTGACCCAGCTCGCGGTATCCGGGCTGCAGCCCCGTGACATACCGCAGGGCGTGGCCCTCAACAACATGATGCGCCAGATGGGCGGCTCGTTCGGCATCGCGTTCATCAACACGTTCCTCGATCACCGCACGGCGTCCCACCGGCTCGACCTTGTCTCAAAGCTGGCCGTGGGAGACCCGGCGACCGACGGGCGGCTTGCCGCCCTGAGCCGGGCGATGATGGCGCGGGGCGCGAGCTCGTTTGAGGCGACCCAGCGCGCGCTCGGCATACTCGAGGCCACGATCCAGAGGCACGCCAGCCTGCTCAGTTATCTCGACGCCTACCGGCTTGTGGGGATTCTATCCCTCCTGTGCGCTCCGCTCATCCTTTTCGCCGGGCGCTCCGTTAAGGTCACGAAGGCCGTGGCCGCCGCTGCAGCCGAATCCCATTGAGGCCCTTCCCTTCCTGAAATGAAGCATTCCCCCCTCCTCGCCCTGGCCTTTGCCGCACTTGCGCCACTGGCGCTGGGCGACTCCCCGACCCCGGGGCTGCTCACCCTTGACCAGGCGATCGGCGACGTGATCGCCCACTACCCGTCGCTGGATGGGGCGCGGGCCGCTGTCGACGCGGCGCGGGCGCGGACGATCCAGTCGAACTCGAGCCGGCTGCCCCAGGTCTCGGGCGCCGCGGACTACATGTACAATTCCCTCAGGCCCTATGTCGCGATCTCGATCCCCGGGGCCCCGCCCGGGGCCATCTACGAGAACGTGCAGGACTCGTATGGCCTCAGCGTCACGGCGCGCCAGCTCCTGACCGACTTCGGGCGGACCGACAAGGTGGTCGAGATGGCCCGGTCGGGCCAGGTGACCGCGCAGGACGCGCTCGAGGAGGCCCAGCACCAGCTGGGCTACCAGACGATCGAGTCATTTTACGGCGTAATCCTCCTCAGGAGCTCCGCCGACGTCGCCCGCGAGGAGATAGCCTCCCTCGAGGAGGCGCTCAGGATCTCGCAGAAGAAATTTGACGCGGGGAGCGCAACAAAGTTTGACGTGCTCACCACGCAGGTGCGCCTTTCGAACGCGCGCAACCAGCTCACGGACACGACCGCTTCCCTGGAGAAGCAGGAGAACGGGCTGCGCGAGCTCCTTGGCTGGGACATCGGGACCCCGCTCGAGCTGACGGGAGACTTTGACGCAAACGTTCCCGCCATCGGTGAGTCCGAGGCCATCGCCGACGGCCTGCACAACCGACCCGAGATGAAGGTCGCGATCGACGAGGAGCACACGTCCCGCCTCCAGCTCGACGCGGCCGACCGGGGCAACCGCCCCACGCTGGACGCGCAGGTGACCGGCGGGATGGAGAACGGCGTGGTGCCGAGCCTCTATGACAACAGGGGCTACGTGGTCGCGGGCTTCGCCCTCGACGTCCCGATCTTCACCGGGCGCCGGCTCACCGGGGAAAAGCTCGAGGCCGGGGCGGGCGTGCGTTCCGCGCAGGCCAAGGAGCGCGAGCTCAACCAGACCATCACCAACGACGTGGCCAACGCCTACTCCGACCTCAACGCCGCGAAGGCGAGGCTCGGGAACGCAGACACCCTCGTCGACCAGGCCAACGAGGCG
>Ga0302325_10024201_pt1 | contig 12639 bp, 7 predicted proteins | sample Palsa_T0_2_FD_201948 | JGI IMG/M metagenome (GOLD analysis project Ga0302325, IMG submission 201948) | Peat permafrost microbial communities from Stordalen Mire near Abisko, Sweden - Palsa_T0_2 | ecosystem: Environmental > Terrestrial > Soil > Palsa > Peat permafrost | place: Sweden: Abisko...
GCTCAGAGTGGGTGTCAAAGCTCGAAGAACAGACATTGCATCGATCGCACCTTGCCCAGCCTCTTGTTCCTGGTCTTTGCAATCTTGAGGCAGCTCCCCAGCAAAAGCATGTTGCAAAGCATCCTCCATGATACTTTTGAGAGTTGGTACCTTTTCGAGGAGATCCGCACCAAAGATCTGAGACAACTGCTCCAAAGCCTCCTTGGCACCTCTTCGGACGATTCGAGCCTCTTTCGCTTCTCTAGCGAACTTGGCCGCGTCAGGATGGTCTCTTCGGTCTTCTTCCTTTCGAAGTGATAGGATGGCATTGGTGAAGCCGGCATTTGGGGTGAATTCGGGGGTCTCCGATGTGTCGATACAGCTGAATTTCGCCAAGTTCGAGACGACCTTCTGCGCGGGTCCGCTTCGTCCACCTTCAGCAAATAGTTCCACCAACCTAGCAACAGATGCAGCAGATCGTTGCTGTAACTCCACATTCTCCTCTTTCTTGACGCTGTCCATCATGCCTTTTATGATGTGGGTCGGCTTCTTAGGCGAAACTTTCATGGCAACGAGAGCGCTGGCAGCAGCGGCTTTAATTCGGATGTCTCGTTGGTCCTTGATATTCTTGGCATTGCTGATGACTTCGACCACACTCTCACGTGCTTCGTTCAAAGCTTGCGTTGCTATCAATCGTTGGCCAGGAGCCATAGCCTTTTTCAGTCTTTCGAAGTCCTCATTGACGCATTTATCTGCTATCACGATGGAGAAGGCATCTGGGCCAGCTTCGGGCTCCCCTTGCACAACAACTGCGAGAACTGGTAGTCGGCCCTGTGAGACCTTGCCGATATCTCGGAAGGTGTTGAGGAGCTGGGCACACTGAGCGCGAACGAGTTGTGTGAAACTAACGAGATCTCGGTAATGCAAGGGTCGGTCGGTCTCGATGATCTTTTGGAGTGGGTCAACGAAACGCGCTGGTTGAGCTTTCGAGATGCAGTTCTTGGCATATTCATCAACGATCAGCGCAGATGTGAGTTGGGTTGATGAGAATGCCGATGACAGGCCAGGAATAATACTGCCATCGTAGGCTTCTAGTGCAGTTGTTGGGACAAGAGACATAATCAGGCCCATTGCTTTTGCTGCCGATATCCTAGATCTGATGAGTATATCCATGCCGACTAAATCAACATCTCCCTGCATCATGTGACCATCTACATCGTGAGAGGAAGTGGTTGGAATTGGTTCAACGTTCTTCGTGGATTTTCGTCGCTGTTTTTTCGCTGGTGGCTCCGTTGGCGGAACTGGGGAGATTTGTCGAGAAGTTGTCGCCAGCACGAAACCAGCAGGCAGAGAGTATGTGCTGCCGGATGGCTTCTGGAACAGTGTTGCGTTCATTGGCAAAGGATGCCGCGAGACACCGATGGGGTGAAGTGTGAGTTGCATGAGAGGATCGACGTGTGCAGAGAACTGCTCGGCGAGGTCCTCCGGGTCCTTTGCCAAATATCTTACCAACGCCGACCAAACTTGCAATGAAAGGTTCAGGGTGTCTTGATTTCGCTCCACCAGTATATTTTGATAGATGAGTCTCAGGATCTTGCCATTCAGCCAGTCTCGAGTGCCCTCCCCTTCGATATTAACGAAGGTCATGAGAGCCCTCAAAACAGCCGATCGTACAGACGTAATAGTATGGCGAAGGAAAGGGTATAATCGTGGAACGAGGAGAGCAAAAGACTGTTCAGAATCTCTGGCGGCGTTCTTCTTCATGGCTTCAAGGACTTCGGGGAAGCTGCAAAGCTTCGCGAGAAGATCCATGATCTGACCAGTACTTGCACTGAGATCATCACCCAGATTTGACAGGCATTCCCAAACAATATTGATCAGGCCATCCAATGCCCCTGGGCGGAGATTGACGAACTCTTTGGCGATTGGAATGAGAGTTGCAGCGCTGACTGAGCGAACATCGTCATCCCAATCCCCGAGACCTTTCATGACAGCACGAATGACTCCATCGATCAGGTCGCTGTCTTTCAATAAAAGGTCGTTTCTCACTGCGACCAGGTAACGTAGTCCAATCATACCACCATGACAGATAGCCCATCCAGGCTTCTGGAGTTGAAGATCTTCTTGCATCACCATCCGATATAAAATTCGGTGGACTGCATATACTGTACTGGCAGGCAGGTGTATAAGTAAAGCACCCAGAGTTTGCCCAACGGTCTCTCGAATCGGTGCAACGACAGTATCAGAGACGTAATCACCGAATCGATCCAGCATGAATACGCAACATAATCGGCAGGCAAGATCATCAAGATATCGTCGATTGAGGACGTCGTTCTCAGCTCGTGACTTTCCTCGTACACGACCAGCTCCAGCACCATGAACTCGGATGATTTCTCTCAAGCCCATCGCTGCGCCATGTCTGGTCTCCCATTGTGGATCAAAAAGATCAACCATCAGGAAATCGCCCAGTCGTTCATAAGGCCATCCGGCACCATCAACTTCCTCGTCTGTTTCCAGTTCGGATTTGATGGGTAGCGCAGGACCTTTGAATTCTGATACAACTTTCGTGTCTTCATCAACCTCTTGAGTTCGCTCCAACGAGAAGTAGTCGGAAATTCCATTTGCATTCGAATTCTCATCGACGACGTCTGACATTGTTGTGTCGGCACCGACAGAGTCCATGGTGCTAGACCGTCGAATAGATAAATCCACCAGTCTATTCTTGGTCCCGGCATGCTGAGCCTCTCGCTTTCGTTTTCGCTTCAATTGGTTCAATTGTCTCGCGCTCAAACCAACTTCTTCAGAAGGAGTCGGAGGTACCTGAGCACCATTGCTTTGTCCATTTGAAGTTTTGATCTGAGGGGTGGTGGTCCCGTTATGCTTGGCAATGGGCAGATCGAGATCCATATCCTCCTCCAGGTACTCTCCTAATAAGCCAAGGCGACCAGCAAGAGTTCTCTTTTGATGAGCGAGGCGTTGTGCCGGATCAAGCAGTGAGAGTGCATAGTCGAACTCCTTCCCGCCACCTCTCAGCAACTCTTTTCCCCATCGGAGAACCGATACGATGTCGAGAGAATCCAGACTCAGCTGTCCCTCACCGAGAGGGATGTCATCGACGGGATCCTCTTTCTTGATGCTTAGGTCGCTCTCTTCCTTCTTTGCTTCATCCTTGCTGAAGCCATCACCAGCGTTGGGATCATATCGCTCAGCATTGTCGACAATACCACCTAACGCCTTCGCTGCCGCTATTCGCGTATCCCATGTCTTGTGTCGGAGGTAGGGTACAACTCGGGTGAGCAAGTTGAACAGCTCCTCAGGATGAGCTTTCTGAACGTCGGCTAGCTGCGTCGCGGCAGTGTTTCGAATCAGTTGGGTGCTCCCCGTCTCCAATAGCCTATAGCAACATTAGCGTCTAGTCACCAAGGGGGTATGAAGCGGTCTCATGTGAGAACTAAATGGGTTTCAGAGAAGCTACGCACGTGACTAGGCGATCGAGTCTGCGACACGTGATGTTAGCGGATATTTGTTCTCACGGGGCGCGTCCGTGTCCCTGCTCACCTTGAAGCCATCTTCAATGCGCGTCAACATTATCTGAAAGAAGAGGACTGGTGAGGGATGGGAAACGCCATAAATAATTCAGATCGCCGAGGCGAGAGTTTATTTACGTGCCGGCAGTGAATCACTCCAATATGGAGAAGTCGCGATAGCGATGGGTCGTGATTTGATATTGTGGTCGCTTTCCTTATGCTTCAGCCTTGGACACGAGGTTGCGTGCGAAGCGTCTCCAATAAAGCGAAGCTGTGTTAATGGGCAGCTGTGGATGTTATTGGCTAGGAGCAGGAGAATTTTGAGTGGTGGTGGTGGTGGTGCTTGGTGCTGGTGGTGGGAGTGGGAGTGGGAAGTGGTCTTACTCGAATGCGCTGGTCGGGTTTTGGGCTCGCAGGGGTGGCGAGTGTCTAGGTCTGGGCTGGCTGTTGCACGCGTGCAGCGGTCGGTCACTTCTTGGGGCGATCCTGTTGCCTTTATTTATCTGCGAATTCGAAGACGGCCCCTCGCTTAGTGCCGCTAGCGCCAACATCCCGGTCGGTTTTTGCCTCGACTAAATGGAGATCATTCTGCACCAAAGCCACCCAGACAGACAGACAGACAGAACAGTACAATACAGTATCGTCATCGACATCGAGGCACAAAGGGGCAATTTTATGTTTATTAACCGACATACAGGAGAGGTGAACAACACCTTGAGGGTGATGCCGATCATCTACGCGTTGGCCGCTTTCGCTGAGCGACGTTTGAGGCCACAAACATCACTGCAGCTCGGATGGTGATCCTTGTCCTTTGGAAAACGGCCCTGATATCTGTCTGTTGAAAAATGCTATGAAATGCCCTCTGTTGTGCAAGGCTAGATGCCGTCGGAAGACTAAGAGATGGATAGCCACATGAGAGGTGGTATGAAGCCTCATGTAAAGATCTCCTGATTGGCCATTTGAAGGGAACCCGTCACGTCCAGGTGATGAAACTGCGGCAAAAACAGATGACTCCACAGCTGATATTTGATGTGGACTTCACCTTTACATGCCTCTCTGACTGGTAGACTACAAGTAGATGGAGCCTGGATAGAAGTTCTGTTACAGCAATGTTCTCATTGCAGGTATCCACACCTCTTGTCATCCCCGTTCAGAGGCTTGCTAAAATTCAAGACAAGGCTGCCGTGGCTTACACTCTGTGCCGATTCGTGATTTGATAGGGGACGTGATTAGCCTCACCATTAGGCTCTACTAATTAGGAAGCTTGAAATAAACGTGTGATAGGACATTTGATAAGATCTAACATTTGCGATCGACGAAGGCTATAAATAAAAATGATGATGTTCCTACAAAGAGGACAGATGAAAAAGTTGTTCAATGCGGATGCAGCTGCCTCTCTGCTGTGCCTTGGCAATAATCGCCCGAAGAGTACTAGCGTAGGCGGTGACGGTTGTCCTTGACACTCAACGCCTGGCTGGCATAATGCTTGCCAACTTGAAGCCCCGAACTGAGCTTCGCAATCCTAAACAGTGCTTCAGATCAAATTGCGCCTTCGGACCACTCTCGAATTCTGCGTTTCTCTTGCTCCTACCAGACCTCGATTCTCTCCCCAATGCGGTGACCAGATACCCCTGCGCTCTAGCCTTCTCCTCTCCGCCGTCGCCCAGGCCCCATGGCCTCCTACAATCCTGCGATGCCTGCGACGGCATCTCGACCTGTCTTTGGGGCTCCAGTCCCCATGGCAGACCCCTCTGCCCCAGCTGGCACCTTTGCGCCAGGGACAAAGATCCAAGTAGGGAGCCATAAGGTGGTTATCCAGAAGTACTTCTCCGAGGGAGGCTTTGCCCATGTCTATCTGGTCAAAATGCCCAAGCCCATTGATGGGACCGACATCGCTGTGCTAAAACGAGTCGCTGTACCGGATAAGGAGAATCTAGCAAATATGCGGACGGAGGTAGAGACCATGAAGAAGTTGAAGGGGCACCGGCCGATTGTCACGTACTACGACTCGCACGCCTCACAACTGAAGGGTGGTGGATACGAGGTCTTCTTGCTGATGGAATTCTGCAACGGAGGGGGTCTGATTGACTTCATGAATACGCGGTTGCAGAATCGATTGACGGAACCAGAGATTTTGAAGATCTTCTCGGACGTGGCAGAAGGTGTGGCTTGCATGCACTATCTGAAGCCTCCGTTACTACATCGAGATTTGAAAGTCGAAAATGTCCTTATAACCTCCACGGGGAGTTCGAAGAGATTCAAGCTCTGCGATTTTGGATCTACAGCCCCTCCACGACCTGCGGCGACTACAGCAGCCGAGTGCAGATTAATCGAAGACGATGTACAGAAGCATACGACGTTGCAATACAGAAGTCCAGAAATGATCGACGTATATCGAAAACAACCTATTGACGAGAAGTCGGACATTTGGGCTTTGGGGGTGTTGTTGTATAAGTTGTGCTATTACACTACACCGTTTGAGGCGCAGGGACAGTTGGCGATTTTGAATGCGAGCTTTAAATTTCCCAGCTATCCAGTCTTCTCAGACAAGCTGAAGAAGCTCATAGGTACGTAGCGCGGAACATGAAATCAATAATTACTGATTTTTGTAGCCTCTATGTTGCGAGAGAATCCAAAATCTCGGCCCAATATCTACCAGGTACTTCGGGAGGCATGTTTGATGCAAGGAATCGAGGTTCCCATCAAAGATGTATGTCCAGATATTATTAAGATTCAGAGAAGTCAAGCTCATAACTCTAGATATATGCCGGGCGGACGGCATCAGAAAGCAGACGGAATCAACAATTACCAACCCCAGACCATACATCGACGCCCCCGATGGTTGGAGCGGTTTTCTCACCACCTCCCCCACAACAGCAAGTCATTCCAGATGTAGTTCCAATGCGGAGAGGGCGACCTACTGCAAGTTCACAAGGCCACGGCTCAAAACCAAGTCCCTCGCCCTTGCGAGGGACGGCTAGTGATCCTTTTAAAGCTCTAGATACGAAGTCGCCCCCAGGACCAGTAGATGAAATCTCCAACCGCTTTCCCAGCTTGGATCAATTTTCTCTGCTTCATGATGGTGGGAAGTTCGACTTTGAGAAAAGCTCACCAACAAAGCCTTCACATCCTCGTGATCTTAGTCAGCGAGTGACAGAGAAGCTAGCGGATGATGCGTTTGCATTACCTGCGCTTAAGACCCCGATGGGTACATCTTCGGTTAAGCCTCCCACGAGTGTGGTTTCCAGAGCTCAGAAGATCATATCGAGCAATCCCGAGCTGCAAGCCGTGGCTTCATTGCCTAGTGTTGTTCACCAGCCAACACCGACTCGCCCAATTAATTCCTCCTATGTCTCCCAAGGGACTATGACTACTCCTACGCCGCCTCCAACAGGTCAACCTGTCAAGTATAACCCTTCATCAGTTCAGCGATTTCCAGCAGCCCATGATCATCACCGATCGTCGAGTCTCCCGAGAAATCAAGAGGCTGCCAACACAAGAACCCAGTTCCTACACCCAGAAGAAAATGTCTCCCTCCTATCTTCTGCTCCTCGAAATTCTTCCTTCACCCCACAGCCACATCATTCCAGGCATGCATCGTCATCTCGTCCTTCGTTAGAAGGTGGCCGACCCAGCAATGAAGTTTTAGACCCAATCGCAAGAACAAAGTCCAGTAATTCTCGGCCTCGACCAGCCAGTACATACCTAGAGTCCAATATGGATTTCTTACGTGAGAAGGAATCCAGCGGAAGACCTTCTCTTTCAGAAAAGCGAGCGTCATATTCGAAAGATGCTGCGGTCAAGGGTGAAAGTTCAGACGAGGAAACTAATATTGCATCAAATGTCGACTTCCTGAAGACAATGGAAGACAGTGACCAAGGGAAACATCACCGACGAAGGAGCAGCAGCCAAAAATCAAAGCGTTCAAGTTTGCCATCCATGACTTTGTCCGGCACCAAGAATTTATTGGCTGGCAAATTCGGCGATGCCTTCAAGCGCTTTGAACTCAACGCAAATACACCACCACCCCCTAGAACCCCCAGTCCGCTACAAGAAATGGAGCGACGGGACCTAACTCCTATAGCCGGGTCCGAAGCCACAGATGGCCGAAGTGACGACGGCAATCTCCTCGAAGACATAGATAACCTTCCCCCAGAGCAAAGGCGCGAGATCGAGCGAAGACGCCTCTCAATGGAGGAAAAGCGCGTCGCCAACGCCGCAGCAGAATACCGGAAACACCTCGCAGAACGGGGCTCAAGCACAGCACCGAAAAGCATTGGGGGCGTGTCACGTGCCACATCCATCCAAAACAAAGTCAAGAACCTTCTCGACGAGAGCCAAGGCTCGTCTCCTGTTAAAAAGACAGCAGAAGGGTATGGACATTTTACAGATTCCGGCCTCCCTCCACAAGCCAACAACTTCGATTCCACATCTGCAAATCCTTACACCACTAAACCCCTCATAGCGAGAAAACCCATTGTTCAAGCAGGAAGCGTAGGAGTAATCAACCCTCGAACAGCACCACCAACGCAAAACGACATCACTTTCAACAAGCCTCGCTCCTCCCAACCACCACCATCACAATCAAACTCCATGCCGCTCCCCCTTCCCATCCCAGCAACCGTCTCAAAGACAGGAGGCGCAAGACCAAATGCACCGCCGAAGCCCATGCATCTAAACAGCATTAGCACTGGTCCTCGCTCGGACTTACACTCCAGCTCGCCGCCCAAATCGAGCGGGGTGGGGAGACCGGTAGCGAGGACAGATATGTCGGCTAAGGAGAAGGAAGACTATATTGCGGATTTCAGTAAGCGATTTCCGAGTCTGAGTGGGATTGAGCTGGTGGAGAGGAAGATTGAGGTTAGCAAGGATGAGAGGGGGTTGAGGAGTAAGGAGGTGTAGGTATGAGTGTAGGTGTATATATTTACGAGGTGTTTGTGAATGAATTTTTAGATTTGACTAGATTTTTTTTGGTGTGTGTGTGTGTGTGTGTGTGTGTGTGTGTGTGTTGTTTGTGGGTTATAAGATAATGAGATGTGACTTGTGTGAGATATTGATTTGGCCTTACAAATGATATATGACGGTTATTAGGGAATAAGGAGGTGAAGAACGAGTGTCCTGATGCTGATGAGTCTCGAGCGCTTGTTTCCTTTCTGCCTCATACTCTACTCTTAGCGGGTTAGGTACCATCTCACTCACTCTTGGAGAAGTCCAGCGTCATTGAATATCTGATACTCAGAGAACTCGCTTTAAGTGCATATCACGTCCAGGAAAGGGGGGTTTTGTAACACATAGCAATTGGGATTTTACAGTTTGCTGTAGATTGTATCTCTATTTGGGCAATTTTGTGTACACGAATTACACTTTCGCCGACCTTGCCACTATACTCTCAAGCAACAACTAAGTCCACTAAACTTCATTTCGACTTGGGCCTGAGCAGATGCTGCTTTCGAACTGAGCCGTGAGTGAGCAACCCGAATTTAAGTCCCCAAATTCAACTCAAACCATCATCGCTTCCTCGAGCAATATGTCGGGGGAAGAGCCCGGAGGGGATCTGCTATCGCTAATTTTAAGCTTTGCAGGAGTATAGCCGTAATCTTGCAGTCATTTAATGAATTCCCATTACAATTTCATCACAGTCACTGAAGTAGATCCGCTGCCTCTCACATCTTTCTTTCAAACCGATGGGCCAAGTCTCCATAGCCTCTGGAAGCGGATGGTAGAATTGGAAGGCTCCTAAGCGGGAACATGTCACGACTGGTGGGGATCCAGCTTGTTCGCGACAATCTCTAAGTACAAGTCCGAAACTGGCTTCGCCGTCAGGTCTAGTCATCGTGCAAACTTTCAGGAGCAACACGCCGATCCACTTCTCTTCTTCTAATGCCCCTAGAGCGTCTTCTTCAACATCTGACTCATGGCTGCGGCAGGGGGAATCGATATTTTCTGTAGTCGAGGCAGTGGAATCTGATATTTCGGAGCCATACTCTTCGAAGAACTCCCTTTCTAGTGCGTCAGGCCATATGTAATCCTCAAGCAAGGCTCCATCCTTGCATTTCAGGCACCTGCCGCCGTTCCAAAGAGCTTCTGCAACAGGTCCTTTCACACGTACGATTCCGAGGTCGACTGAGCCGAATTCTGCCGATGGCTCAGAGAGCCGAATATCGACATCCAAGATGATCACACAGACCGAACAATTCTCTGACGAGACATTAAAGAAGTCCACTGGGCTGTTTACTGCCACCCACGACCACGAAGGGCCTTGATACTTTGCGGGTCGGGGAACTGATATCCCTCTGCCGCCGTCGAAAATCTCGTCCACGTGCCAAAGAAGATCAAACGGAAGCCTGGATCTCCATAGTCCTGCGAGGTACTGGTCTTGCAACATATCCCCAATCCGATGTGCAAGTGCTGAGATGGCCAGGATTCGATCCGTGGAGACACTGAGGTCCCTATGTGTATACGCTTTGACGAGCTTCCTCCAGGTGGCTAAGATGTGACCGCTTTGATCCTCCTTTCTGCCTTCCTCGGTTTCGAAGACAGCCCCCTCGAGATCTTGCCATTCGTTACATTCGCTCAATGCTCCGAATTCGTTCCTCTGCCAGCCGTCGGTGAAGCCCTTCAGGCCCTTGGAGCTATTGCATATCCAGCGGGTTTGGAATGTCCCGTAATCTAGAATCCTCGACGATAAGCATCTTTCTTGCAAAGTCCAACCCCGTGTCGACAGGGTCGAAATAATAGCAGAGCCATCTGGCACTCCAAGGAGAAATACAGAGCCGATTGCTCCATTGGGGCATTGAACACGGAGCTTGAATGACTCAGTGACCAAATCTGCTTGGTCAATTTCATGCAAGAAGCCCTCAATTACAGTTTCTGCCCTGGATGTTGATATTGTAACCAGTGCTTGGCTGTATATGTCAGGCATTTGTGATATCTCCTTTGCAACGTCTTGTAGGTCATCTTGAATAATGCACAGAGAGTCGATCCATAGATACTGTAACCCCAGCTCTTCAGCCACTTTGACAGCATCCCTAATTGTCAAGGGCAACTGCGCTGTATCAATCTTGATCGAATACTCCCCGTAGTTCCGTGATGTCAGTTTATGAGGCTGGTCCCCGCCCCAGCAATAGCTCAAAGCTGCGTATGGCTCGATTTTGGTCGAGCGGACAAGGTTAATGCTCTGTGCAGTGGTATCTAACCTAAGTACATGAGTTGGCATGAAGGTCTGCACTAGCAGCTTGCACCGAGTGTGAGGCCCGAAGCTGTTCTGGCAGTGCGATAGCCATGACCTTGCACGATGAAAATTCTCCTCGGAGGCTGGATTGGTGTTTATAGGTCGACAGGAGATGAAGCCACTCGCAGGATCATCTAGAGATAGTGAGTCCGAAGTGTAATCGGGTCGAGCCTGATATGAAAACTCACCTTCAGCGGCGTACATGACTAGGTAGTCTATGTCTGAGTTGGAGGACCGGTTGGAGCAGAGCTCTTTATGTTCCTCCTCTCTACGATCCAGAAGGCCGATGGAATGAACGCCCTCAATTTCATGAGAATTGCTCAGTCGAAAGAACTTGATAAATAAGACTAGTTCGCCAGTTGCTAGAGGAGCCTGCTTTGACTCAGCACTTTGTCTATCAAAGCCCTGATGTAGGGCTTTAAGAACAAATTTGGCGAAATCGCAGTCTATTGCCAGAGAGCTTCGGAGGTCTTGCAATGTGCAATTGAAGAGGAATTGGGCTAGTCTTCCTGTCTGGGCAGTCTGAATGGGCCTGATAACCAGATTATCGCAGAAGTGGCAAGTATGAGGGGCCATAACTCCAGCATACCAGAGAAGTTTGCTAACGACCTAGGTGGGAATGCGATATATAGATAGGAGAAGTAGTTTGGTTTTGTGAGTCAATTAGGAGGGAGATCGGTAGGACTAACAAGAATCCGTTCTAGTATCTTCGGCCTCCATTGTCAGCTTTACCACCTTGGATAACATACAATAATAAGGAATTTGAGAGGTACCTTCGTGAAAGATGTCGAGGTGTTTGACAGCCTTGCCAAACTCTTGAGAGGCTAGTCGCTAGAGTCGTCGTCGTGAGCCTATGGGCTAGTTCAGGAGCAAATCAAAGACCTCAACGGTACGCGGCCCGAGCAGTAGGAATAAGGCACCTAGATATGGCTATAATGAAAACGGTAGGTATTCAGAGTGCACAATAAGCCAGTCAGTCAGCTATAAGCTGACGATATATTTCAGCTGAATGGCTTATTATAATTGGTCTAGCTGACTGACTTAACTGATGAACTGATAAGTTGCTGATAAGCTAGTCATAAAAATAAAGGATATACCTTTATATATCTAAAATAACACTATTCTATGCTCGTTATATTGAAACCGCCCCCCGTGCCTGCCAGTTTTTTAAGTATTCCTGATGCCAGAGTATTAGTCCTGACAATCTAGAGCTCTCTGGTATTGTCTCCTTTACATAGGACGAGAATATACGCTCACATTCAGAGCTCATCGCAGGAATCGCTAGGAAGTCGAAGGCTATTCGAGTAAGATTAGGCTAAGAGGATTCATATGCTCTCTAGTATTCCATGACTCCGATATCCGCCTTAAGAGGCTCCTTAAGATATAAATCCAGCTCATCCTTCCGTCCTAACGGTTTAAGAATCTGTTATACTGTCCTTGCCCGACTCTTTTTATTGAGAACTGATTCGATATATCCGATCTTTACTGGCTTAGGTTCAGGTGATTATTGTGTTACCCGCCCTATTTCGGGTCTGTATTGATCGGTCTAGAGCTTTTTGAACTTTGTCCGGGCAATAGATATAAATCGAGGCGTGTCCTTCTAGTTGTCATTAAAGTACTCGAATCTGAAGCGGGGATGAAGAGACAAAGCGGCAACCTATGCGATAGAAGCATCTGTTTTGACGTAGTAGTCCTTAGTTTTATTCCATGCCTCTGTGATAGAGTTTTATATGCCTGGATGATCATTAAAATCGCTATTTTTAGCTTGCTTTTTAAGAGCTTCGAAGTGATCCAAAATATACTCTAATATAGGCAGGACTTCCTATAGCGATCTATAAGACGCTTTACAGGCACCTTCACATAGATCTGCATTCCCCTCCAGCTCTTTGGTAAGGTAAAACA
>Ga0302325_10024202_pt1 | contig 12638 bp, 9 predicted proteins | sample Palsa_T0_2_FD_201948 | JGI IMG/M metagenome (GOLD analysis project Ga0302325, IMG submission 201948) | Peat permafrost microbial communities from Stordalen Mire near Abisko, Sweden - Palsa_T0_2 | ecosystem: Environmental > Terrestrial > Soil > Palsa > Peat permafrost | place: Sweden: Abisko...
GCTTGGCCGGAGAGGCGCTGCGCCTGTCGACGGTCTCCGCCCTGACAAAATGTGTGATCGCGCGAATATCAAAGGCAGATATCACACGGGTGATCCACGAAGAGCCAGCGTTTGCCGAGTTATTTATCTCGCACCTTCTGGCGCGCAACAGTCGTGTCGAGGAGGACCTGGTTGATCAACTGTTCAATTCGAGCGAGAAACGTCTGGCGCGAACGCTTCTGCTGCTGGCGAATTTTGGCAAGGAAAGTCGGCCGGAACCGATCATAGCAAAAGTCAGCCAGGAGACGCTTGCGGAGATGATCGGAACGACGCGGTCCCGCGTGAGCTTCTTCATGAACAAATTTCGCAAACTGGGCTTAATCGATTACAATGGCAGCATCAAAATCCACAGTTCATTATTGAATGTCGTTCTGCGCGACCAGCCGCAGATTAAGAGTTGAGGCGTTTGACGATCTTGGGAGCGGCGACTGCTACTACGCTTGCAGTCTCAAAAAATGTGAGACCCACAGATTTAAAACCGCAGTCTCAAGAAGACACGACCTCGACGTTGCGCCAACGTCAGAACACGACACCAGTGCGTCCCTCAGAGTAGATCGCCAAAGCTCAGAGTTGTCGCTTCACAACGTCGTGCGGCGACGAAATGAAGCTTGCCCCCAACACCCTCTCGCTCATCAACGCTGCTTGCGCCCAAGTGCAGGCAAGATCGATTAAGGCCTGCTTCTCGTTTTCATCTTTGACTTTGGAGGACCCGTGCATGGCCTCCTTGGCATACTGCCGATACAGGTCGGCATCACTCGAGACAGCCTCCTGACTAAAGACACCTTGTTGGCGCCTTCCTCGTTGCAGAGCCTGCATCCATTGGAGCCCGCAATCTGTATAGAAGCGCTCACTCGCCCAGCCTTTTCGAGTTATCCCCCGTCACGCTTGAAACTGACCCAGTATCGGGCGGTCCGTGATCTATTGATCGTAGCCCACGGGGGTCTGGTTGCGGCCCTTAGCGGACACCGAGGTCGCGCCACCGCGTGTCCGTTTTGCGGGATCCAGCGGCCACGGCCGCGCACCACCGGCGCGGTAGAAAGCGGACCCGATTGAACCGGGATTGCCGCGACGAGCGCGGCAATGACGAGCATAGGTCATTGCGAGGAGTGTCAGCGACGAAACAATCCAGGGGCGGCCTACATTGAGTACTAGGTTGCTTCGCTATCGCTCGCAATGACGACGCATCATGCCAGAGAGTATCTTCAATTACTTATTCTTCGCAGCCGCCGCAAAAACCATCTCGACCGCTTTGTTCAGCTCCGGTTTGTCCTTTGAAAGGTCGGGGCCGATGCTGGAAATCCTGGTAATCAGCGCCGCCTGCTCCTCCGGCGGAAGGTTCAACAGCTCACCGCCCTGGTCGGCCCAGGCCTTCTCCTGCTCGGTGATAAAATCCTTGGCGAATTGAACGATACCGTCCGATACCGCCGTCGCATCGTCGCGCACGATTTTCTGCAAGTCCGGCGGCAAGCTCTCCAGCCACTTCTTGCTCATCACGGTCACGACATTGACGTAGGGCTGCTCGGTCTGGACCATGTATTTGGTCACGTCCGAATATTTCAGCGGCACGAAAACCGGGATGGTGCCAAGCGCACCGTCGATCGCGCCCTGCTGAAGCGCCGGCATCACGTCGCCGAGTGACATGGCGACCGGAGAAGCTCCCATGCGCTTGATCATCTCAAGCTGGAACTGCGACGCCAGCACGCGGATCTTCATGCCGTTGATTTCGGCGAGGTGATGCACCGGCTTGCGCACGACGAGCGATGACGGCCCGGTCGGCATGATGGCGATCCCGGCAAGCCCCTTGTTGGCGCCGAGCCCGAGCATCAAATCCCTGACCTGCGGATCGTTGATCGTCTTGGCGTCCTGATCGAACGACGTGAACAATCCCGGCGCGCTCAACGACTCGTAGCGCTCGTCGATGCCGACCAGAAATTCCGGCGGACCGATCCAGGCCTGGATTGCGCCGAACTGCGTGCCTTCGATCTGGCGCGGAATCGAGCCAAGCTGGCTGGCGTTGTAGATTTCACCCTTGATCCGGCCGCCACTGTCCTTGTCGACGGCCGCAACAAACCGCCGCAGCCATTCTTCCTGCGGATCGTTCTTGGTGGCCGTGCTGAGCTTCATCACATAGGTTTTACTGTCCTGCGCGTTGGCCGACTGACATGGCGCCAAAACTCCAAAGGAGAGTGACGCTGTCGCCGCAACCGCGGGCAGCGCGGCGACGATTCTTGCTGCTCGAAACAACCGAAATGTCATACATCCTCACTGTCTCCGGCTTGAGCGACGGCAAGCACGGAGCGTGCCACAAGGGCCCATGGGCACCGCTCTGCAACGGGCGCCGCTCTGCAACTGCCGCTTGAATTTTGTGCAAATAAGCTCTTATTGCCGTCTCAACTGCCGGATGCCGGATGACAACGGATCGACCCGCTTTCTCGCAGCGCATCGCCGCCTTGCTGCGCGCCTCCAAACCGCGCTGGCGCTTTTGCGTACGCATGACGGTGTCCGCTTTGGCGGCACTTGCCGTCGCCCAGGCGCTGAACGTTCCCTTGCAAGGTCTTTGGGTGATCATCACTGCTATCGTGGTGACGCAAATGAGCGCCGGCGGATCGCTGCGCGCGACGCTCGAATACATCATCGGCACGGTGGGCGGCGCCATCTATGGCGCGATCCTCGGCGTGCTCGTTCCGCACAACACGCCACTGACGGAGGCCCTCATCCTGGCGCTTGCGATCGCGCCGCTCGCGCTGGTCGCGGCATCGAATCCGAATTTCCGGGTCGCGCCGTTTTCGGCGGTGCTGGTGATCCTGATCGCCGGACGGTTCGGCGAAGGACCGATTGAGTCGGCCATTACGCGATCGGGAGAAGTCGCGCTGGGCGGTATGATCGCGGTGGCCGTCTCGCTCGTGGTTTTTCCGCAACGGGCGAATCATATGCGCTTGAGTGCGGCGGCTCGTTTATTGGAACGGTTCGCGCGCGACTTGCCGCAGCTCTTGACCGGCTTCACCGCCGAACTTGATGCAGCCGAGAACAGCCGGATCCAGAACGACGTCGGCGCCGCGGTCACGCGCTTCCAGCAGATCACGGCGGAGGCGCAGCACGAGTTGCTCATCACGCTGGCGTCGCAACCGGATCCCGGCCCGCTGTCACGCACCATGCTGCGGTTGCGGCACGACTTCGTCATTATCGGCCGCGCCGGAACTGGGCCGCTGCCCGAGCCTTTGCGCGGACGCCTGAGCGAGCCGCTAACGCGCGTCGGCACGGCAGCGAGCAACTTTCTCAACGACAGCGCGGCGGCGCTCGACCGGCGCAACGCGCCGCCGCCGCTCGATGCTTACGAAGCCGCAATCTTCACCTACACCGCGGAGGTCGAAGCGGTGCGCAGCGAGGGCCTGACGCTGCCGCTGACAAGCCACGAAGTCGAGCCGCTCTTCGCGCTCGGCTTCACGTTCGAGCAGCTCCGGCAGAATTTTATCGATCTGCAGCGCTGTGTGAGGGACTACGCGCGACGGCCGGCGCGCCGCGCAAAGGCGTCGAATACGTCATCCGCGTCATGACCAGACATAGCTGTTCGAGGAACAGCGTCGCGCACCCTTCTAAGGCTTTGGCGGGTTCTTCATCTGCACCAGCTCTGATATCTGATCCTTGGTCAGCGGCGCCGAGAGAAACTTGGTCGCGATCGCTTCTGCTATTATCGAATCCATGCCGACGATCTGATCGGGGTTGGTCGACTCCTTCGTCACCAAGATCGGTATTTTCTGCGCGATCGACAGCGAAACCCCGGCAATCTCGGCATACGTCGCGAGCGCTTCCGGCGACGAATACATGTAATCGACCGTCTCCTTGTAAGCTGCCATGTAGCGCTCGAACTGATCCTTCTTCGCTGCAAGCGTGCTGGCACTCGTGAAGTTGACGCGCACAGTGCGGCCCTGCAGAACTTTGATGTCGGCAGCCTTGGCAATAATGCGGATCTTGCCCTCTTCAAGATCCTTCAGTCCGTATGGCATCGCCGACCAGGCGGCATCGACCTGGCCGCTCATACCAGCGGTGATGCTCAACGTGACGCCGCCGAGTGCCGTCGGCACGGCGCTGACCTTTTCCTGCGAGAGCAGCGCCAGCAACGCCGCGTGGCTCGACGAGCCGGTAGCCGAATAGCCGATGGTCTTGCCGTTCATGTCGGCAAGCGTCTTGATCGGCGAATTCGCCGGCACGAACCAGTAGATTTCGGGCTGACCGGCCATTTCGGACGAGAAAATGCGAAGCGGCGCGCCCTTGCCGTAACCGCCGATCACAGTCGAGATGCCACTCGCGACCGAGAGGTCAACTGAGCCGCCGATAATGGCACCCATGACCTCGGCACCGGCACCAGTGAAGAGCAGGTCCAGGTTGAGGCCATGCTTCTTGAAGATGCCGGCCTTCTGGCCGATCTCGCTGATCGAAGTGTCCCAGGCGCCGCGCTGCGGGACGGCGATCTTGAGCGTGTCCTCGGCGGCGGCTGGGGTGACGAACGTGAGCGTGGCAACGCAGAGCAGGACCGAAACGGCTTTCATGACGTTCTCCCGGCTGAGGCGGATCGCGCGACAGCCCCATTATGCTGGCTTCGTCTGTCGACAGGCAATGATGACGCTGGGCTATTCCCGTAGCAGCGCGAGATTCACCGGTCCCTCAAACAACATCCCGACGGTCTCGAGCGCCTGTGCAGCACGCGCGGCGGTCCAGCCGCCATGCGTGACGTTGAGCAGAAATTTGTCCTGGACGTCGGCCCGTGTCAGCGGCTCCTGCGCGCCGCCGCGCATGTAAGGCTGACGTTCCTCCACCACGGTGCCGTCGCGAAGCGTGACGCGGATGTGGCCGGTGAAATTCTTCGGATAAGGATTGTTCGGATCGATCCGGTAGCGCACCTTGGCGGCCAGCGCGAGCACCGCGGGATCGCGCACGGCCGCATCGGAAAAATCCGAAAGGCCGACATTGCCGCGGACGAATGCCGTGGCGATGCAGTAGGGCTGGGAGAATTTTCCGGCGTAGCCGTTGCCGGGCTTCTGTTTCGCCGCATGCGGCTCCCACAACCGGTGCACGGTGCCCTCACCGACGTCACACATCATCTCGACCACGTCGTCGGGGTTGATGCGTTTGGCGAGCCGCCGCGCGCAGTCGATGTACGGATGCGTCATGGTCCCGCAGGGATACGGCTTGAACGCCAGCGTTTCCGTCACCCAGCGCTCGCCGAAATCGCCGCCGATGGCGTCGTAGTCGCCCTCGGTGGTGTTGGCAAAGCCGTGAAAGAAACCGTGCACGCCTTCAAACACCGTGCGCGGTCCGAGGAAACCCGCTCGCCCAAGAAGGGCTGCGCGGATGCCCGACTGCGCCGCCCAGCCGGCATGAAGCCGCTTGGTCCACGCGCCTTCGGCGAGATATTCGATGATGCCGCTCGCCATCGAGGCGACAGTGCCGAACGCATCGACCAGTTGCCGTTCGCTGAGCTTGAACGCAGCGCCGACACCGGCCGCCGCACCCATCGCGCCGAACACCGCGGTCGGGTGAAAGCCGGCCTTGTGGGTGAGCGTCGGCGCCACGGTGGAGAGCCGGCACATCGTCTCGACGCCGACCGCAATGCCGCGCAAAGCCGCGAGGCCGTCGAGGTTATGCCGCTCGCAGGCGGCGAGCACCGCCGGCACGATCACCGCGCCGGCGTGGATCGGCCCGCCCTCGAACGTGTCGTCGAAATCCTCGCCGTGGATCGCCGTGCCGTTGACCAGCGCCGCCGCCGCCGCCGACAACAGACGAGCGTGACCGATCGCAACACAAGGACCGTCGTCGTCGCAGGCGGCAAGCACGGCCTTCACATAATCTTCGTTGCGCGCCGTGACCGCGAGCCCGACCACGTCGATCAGCAGATCCTCGCACTTGGCGCGGACGGCGTCGGGCAGGTTCGCGACATCGAGCGCATGGATTTTTCGCGCCAGGATTTCGGCGATGGCGACTTTGGGGAGGTCGTTGGAGCTCATGCTTATTCTCTACAGTTCACCGTCACCCTGAGGTGCGAGCGACAGCGAGCCTCGAAGGGCGACGGCCCGAGCCCCTGGGCCGTGCGTCCTTCGTGGGCCGCTACGCGGCCACCTCAGGATGACAGACAACGTGAAGCGGCACCCGTTTGCGGCGCTCAGTATTTATTCGCGATCGGCAGTTCGTCCGCCGGGAACAGCGTGATCACGCGACAGCCTTTGTCGGTGACCACGACTTCTTCCTCGATGCGCGCCGCCGAATAGCCGTCCGTCGCCGGACAGTAAGTCTCCAGCGCAAACACCATGCCTTCCTTGATCTCGGTCGGATGCTCAAGCGACACCACGCGCGAGATGATCGGCCGCTCGTGGATGGCGCAACCGATGCCGTGGCCGAACTGCAGGCCGAACGCCGTCATCTCGTCGGGGAAGCCAAAATCCTGCGCCTTCGGCCACACGCTGCACACGCGATCGGTGCTGACGCCGGGTTTGATCAGGTCGATGGCGAGATCGAGCCACTCGCGCGCCTTCTTGTAGGCGTCGTGCTGCACCGGCGTCGCCTTGCCAACGTTGAAGGTGCGGTAGTAGCAGGTGCGGTAGCCCATGAAGGATTGCAGGATGTCGAAGAACGCCTGATCGCCGGGCCGGAACATGCGGTCGGTAAAATTATGCGGATGCGGATTGCAGCGCTCGCCGGAAATGGCGTTGATTGCTTCGACGTCGTCGGAGCCGTGCGTGTAGAGGAACTTGTTCACCTCGGCGACGATGTCGTTCTCGCGAACGCCGGGCTTGAGCTGCTCGTGGATCAGGTGATAGGCGCCGTCGACCATCGCGGCGGCGCGATTGAGCAGCGCGATCTCGTCGGACGATTTGATCTCGCGCGCTTCCAGCATGGCCTGCTGGCCGTCGGCGACTTTCAGCCCGGCCTTTTCCAGCTCGAACATCATCGGCGGCTCGATGATGTCGACACCGACCGGCATCTTGTCGACGCTGGCTTCCTTGAGCAGCGACGCGATTTCCTTGGCGTGGCGCGCCATCAGGCCGAATGACGGACTGACCGTGCCGCGCAGCCCGATCAGGCCGGCCTTGCAGTTCTCGGGCTTCAGCCACGGCGTGTACAGCTGGTGGTGTACCGCCGCCGAGCCGAAGTCCCACAGGATCGGATCGTCGCTGCTGCGCGTGATCAGCGCCCAGCGGCACAGCTTGTCGCGCTCCCACTCGCCGATCTTGGTCGAGGTGCAGTAGCGGATGTTGTTGACGTCGAACACCAGGAGCGCGCCAAGCTCGGACTTCTCCAGCGCCTGCTTGACCCGGCCGAGCCGGTAACGGTGCAGCCGCCGGTAATCGACCCGCTCCTCGAAATCGACCGCGGTGATGCCGAGCGCCGGTAGCGCCCGGCCCCAGTTGTAACGCGGTTTGATGTCCTCGGCGCGGATCGCTGTCGGTTCGCGGGTCAATTCGTCCATGGCGGGCTCCTTGGTGCTCTTAGTTTATTATAGCCGATGTCACGCCGGAATCGGGACCTCGCCGACGTCCTTCGGCACCTTGTAGCCCTTTTGGGTCGCGGGCCGCTTGGCGATCGAGACATACCACCGCTTCACGTTCGGATATTTGTTCAGATCGACGGTCTGCCATTCGTAACGCGACACCCACGGCCAGATCGCGATATCGGCGATCGAATAATCGTCGGCGACGTATTCGTGCTCGGCCAGGCGTCTGTCGAGCACGCCGTAGAGCCGGTGCGCTTCCTTGAGGTACCGCTCCTCGGCATAGGGCGCCTTGCCCGGATTGTATTTGGTGAAGTGATGCACCTGGCCGAACATCGGGCCCGGGCCGCCCATCTGCCACATCAGCCATTCGATGGTGTGGTAGCGCGCATCGCCTGACTTCGGCAGCAGCTTGCCGCATTTGTCGGCGAGATAGATCATGATCGCGCCCGACTCCATCAGGCTGAGCCCGTTGTCGCGATCGACGATCGCCGGAATGCGGTTGTTCGGGCTGATCTTGAGGAACTCCGGCTTGAACTGCTCGTCCTTGCCGATGTCCACGGGGTGGACGGTGTAAGGCAGGCCCATTTCCTCAAGCGCGATGGAAGCCTTGCGGCCGTTCGGCGTAGTCCAGGTGTAAAGATCGATCACGATGTGGTTCCTCGCTGGTTTCTGTAACGAAATAAAAGATAACTACGGGGCGTTTTTGGCGGCGTCAGCTTCGGACCGAAGCCGGGCGAGATGAGCGGCGACGCCGTCGCGGATCTTCGGCCCGTGAGTGCGCATTTCGGCCATTTCGGCTTCCGTGACAAGGTCCCGCAGGCCGGATTTGAAGTACGGCCAGGCCTGCGCCTGTTTCCACCAGTTTTGGGCATGAGGCCGGCCGGCGGTCCAGAGATCGAGCAGCCCGAGCCAGTCGAGCCGCGCCGCAAACGGCATCAGATTGATATCCGCGAGCGACGGATCGCGGCCGAGGACCCACGGGCCACCATCCTCGGCCAGCGTGGCTTCAAGATATTTGAAAGCCCGCTCGTAAGCGGCGACCGCGTGCACCACAAAAGGCGATTCTACGCCAAGCTCATAGGTGGACTTGAAGCGATCGGTCCGCCGCGGATCGCCGACATTGCGAAAACGCTTTTGCCGGATTTCTTCGGGCATGGTGCGCATGCGCTCACGAAACATCGCCGAGAAGCTGAGCTCGGTGACGCCGTCGAACAGACCCTCGTCGACGAATTTGCTCCACAGCCGCATTTTGCTTTGCAGCCACGGATCGGACGGAGTGAGCTTCGGCTCCTGCGGAAACGCCGCGTCGATATATTCGCAGATCAGCGTCGACTCGATGACCGGCTTGCCGTCGTGAACCAGCGTTGGCACCACGCCCTTCGGATTGAGCTTGAGATATTTCGGATCGTATTGCTCCGCCGTGAACAAGTTCACAGGGATCGCTTTCCATTCAAGACCCTTTGCCCGCAGCGTGATGCGAACTTTCTGGCAGCAAACTGAATTGCCGAAATCGTAGAGGAGGAGTTCGCTCACGCCGCAGTCTTCCTGCCCCACAGCCGCGCCGAGGCAATATCGGCGCCCTGACGGATGGCCTTGAGCTTGAGCCACACCACCGGCTCGATCACCCATTCGCGCCGCGTGAAGGTGCCGAAACCACAATCGCTCGATGCGATGACGCGCTCACGGTCGCCGACGGTCACGACTGCTTCCTCGATCCGCCGCGCCACCACTTCGGGGTGCTCGACGAAGTTCGAGGTGGTTTCGACCACACCCGGAATGAGGATCATGTCTTTCGGGAACGGCACGCGCTTGAGAGCGGAATATTCGTGGGCGTGGCGCGGATTGGAGAATTCGATCGACAATGCGCCGACCTTGGCCTGATAGAGCGCCGGCAGGATTTTCTCGAGCGCAACGTCGTGGATGTGCGGGCCTTCCCAGTTGCCGTAACAGATGTGCAGCCGCACGCGATCGCGCGGGATGCCCTCGATGCCCTTGTTGATGGCGGCGACGTGGCGTTCACAGCGCTTGACGAAATCGGCATCGGAAAGATCGCGGTACATCATGGTGCGATCCATCGCGAGATCGGGCGCGTCGATTTGCAGCACCAAGCCAGCTTTATGGACCGCCTGATATTCCTTGCTCATCTCGCGCGCGATGGCGTCGAGATAATCGTCGTGCGTGGCGTAATGCGCATTGAGCATCGTGGTCGAAATGATGCCGGGTGACGCCGCGGTCATGAACCGCTCGGAGAACGCGTGCAACTCGTCGGCGATCCTGCTGAAGCCCGTGGTCTCGTCGGTGATCGGCTTGAGGTCGCGGTATTTGATGTCGGCCTGCGCTTCCGGCGCGCCCTGCTGGCTCTTCGGCGGATTGGGAAAGCGCCGCATCAGATACGTCAGCAACTCCGGAAACTCCTCGAACTCAAGGCCGCGGCGGCGCTTCGACACGCCGGCAAAGCCGGACATGCGCTGCGGCACGTAAGTCTGAAAGCCGATGCGGCGCTGCTCGCCGTCATTGCCGACATCGATGCCAGCTTCCATTTGCTTCGTCACGACGTGGCGAACCGCCTTGTCCATCTCGTCGGCGAGCGTTTTCGGATCGAGGTTCTTGCCGTCTTCCTGCGCGACCAGAAGGTCGCTCAATTTTTCGTTGCGCGGCAGGCTGCCGACATGGGTGGTGAGGATACGGTCCCGGCTTGCAATCATGGAGTACTCCAAGGATGTCATTGCGAGGAGCAAAGCGACGAAGCAATCCAGAGCCGCTCGCGCATTGAGCGCTGGATTGCTTCGCTTCGCTCGCAATGACGAATTCATAGCGCAAATCGGGCCGCGCGCCAGCACCATTGCCGCCGAATTTTCGCGTCGGCATAATGCCTTAAGTGGGCACGAGATGGGCAACATCCCGGCCCTTGTCTCAGGGGGAAACGCCGCGATGAATGCGTCCAGCGACGCCGTGCCGCGCGACTACAATTTTGCTGCGGACATCCTCAAGCGCAATCTCGACGCCGGGCGCGGCGACAAGGCCGCCTATATCGACCACCGCGGCAGCTACACCTATTCGGGCTTGGCGGGGCGCGTCGAGCGGTTGGGCAATGTGCTGCGCGCGCTCGACATCCGCCGCGAAGAGCGCATCCTGATTTGTCTGCTCGACACCGTCGACTGGCCGACCGCGTTCCTCGGCGCGATCAAGGCCGGCGTCGTCGCGGTGCCAGTCAACACGCTGCTGACCGAAGACGATTATTGTTTCATGCTCGAGGACTCGCGGGCTCGGCTGCTGGTGGTGTCCGAGGAACTACTGCCGAAATTCGATAAGGCCATCGAGACCAGCAAAACCCTCGCTCACGTCATCGTCTCCGGCGAAGACGCAAAAGGTCACCAGCGGTTTGACGACCTGATGCAAGCGGCCAAGACCGATGCGTTCACTGCGCCGACCAAACGCGACGACATCTGCTTCTGGCTCTACACGTCGGGCTCGACTGGGCGGCCGAAAGGCGCGGTGCACACCCATGCCGACTTAAAGCTCACCGACGATCTTTATGCCGGCCCGATCCTCGGCGTCACCGAGAAGGACGTCTGCTACTCGGTAGCAAAACTGTTCTTCGCCTACGGCCTCGGCAATGCGCTGACTTTTCCGATGTCGGCCGGCGCGACCACGGTGCTGCTGCCAGCGCGCCCGACGCCCGAAGCCGTTGCGGAGATCCTGAAAAAGCACGAGGTCACAGTGTTCTACGCCGTGCCGACATTCTATGCCGGCTTCCTCGCCAGCTCCGCCGCGCCGGAACGCGCGGACGTGAAAATGCGCCGCTGCGTCTCCGCCGGCGAAGCACTGCCGCCCGATGTCGGCCGGCGCTGGAGCGGGCGGTACGGCCTCGACATCCTCGACGGCATCGGCTCAACCGAGATGCTGCACATCTTCCTCACCAACCGGCCCGGCGACGTGAAATACGGCACCAGCGGCAAGCGCCTCGCCGGTTACGATCTGCGCCTGGTCGACGACGACGGCGCGATCGTGACCAAGCCCGGCGAGATGGGCGAATTGCAGGTGCGCGGCCCGACCAGCGCGATGATGTACTGGAACAGCCGCGAGCAATCGCGCAGCACCTTTCTCGGCGAGTGGACGCGCTCCGGCGACAAATATGTCGAGGACGAGGACGGCTATTTCACCTACTGCGGCCGCCGCGACGACATGCTGAAAGTCTCCGGCATGTATGTCTCGCCGTTCGAGGTCGAAGGCGTGCTGCAAAGCCATCCCGACGTGCTGGAAGCAGCTGTGGTGGGCTGGCCCGACACCGACCGGCTGATCAAGCCGAAGGCGTTTGTGGTGCTGAAATCGCCGGCCGGAGCGGATGAAGCGCTGGCGCGGACATTACAGGAGCACTGCAAGCAGAAACTCGCCGCCTACAAATATCCGCGCTGGCTGGAATTCCGCACCGAGCTGCCGAAAACCGCCACCGGCAAGATCCAACGCTTCAAGCTGCGGGCGGAGGCGGAGAAATCGTAAGCATCAGTGGCGGTACGCATACGTTGCGGCTGGCTCTTCTCCTCCCCCTTGTGGGGAGGAGCGTAGGTGGCCTTCGGCCACCGTCCTTCACTTTAGAAACGCCGATGCGAAGCATCGGCTTTGGGTAGGGGTCGCGAGGCGAAGCGCGGACGTTGACGATCATGTCACCTCCCGACCCCCACCCCTGCCCCTCCCCACAAGGGGGAGGGGAAAAAGATCAATCCAGCGGCTCCACCTTCACGATCGAAGCGCCGTGATTGCTGCCGATCCACAGCGTTGCGGGATTCTTTGAATCATCGACGAACACGCGGCGAATATTGGTCGGCCGCGGCAGCTGATATTCGGTGTATTGCCTGGTCTTGATGTCGAGCCGCGAGACGCGGTCGGTGTTCATCGAGCCGGTCCACGCCTCGCCGTTTTTGTCCTCCACGGCGTCGTACGGCGACGACCACGGCGTCGGCACTTTCCACTCCTCGATCTTGGCGCTCTCCGGATCGAGCATGCCAATGGCGTTGCCGAAATATTCGGCGAACCAGAGCCGGCCCTGATCGTCGACGCGGCCGCGGCGTGGATGCGAATTCGGCGTCGGCGTGAGGAACACCGTCGGCTCTTT
>Ga0302325_10024203_pt1 | contig 12638 bp, 7 predicted proteins | sample Palsa_T0_2_FD_201948 | JGI IMG/M metagenome (GOLD analysis project Ga0302325, IMG submission 201948) | Peat permafrost microbial communities from Stordalen Mire near Abisko, Sweden - Palsa_T0_2 | ecosystem: Environmental > Terrestrial > Soil > Palsa > Peat permafrost | place: Sweden: Abisko...
GCGCGGCTCACCCACACCAACGATCTTCGTCGGCGCGGCCGATCCCGGCGATAATCATCTCTTCCGCAGCGACGATGCCGGCAAAACCTGGTCTGCCGTCACCACCGGCCCGGGTGCTGACATGCTCCCCATGCAGGCTCAGATCGACGACGACGGAATCCTCTACGTCACCTACGGCAGCGGCACAGGCCCCAACGGCGTCAAGAGCGGCGCGGTATTCAAGTTCGATACAAAAACCGGCCAATCCACCGACATCTCCCCGCAAAAACTTCCGCCCGGTGATTTTATGGGCGGCTACTGCGGCCTCTCCCTCGACCGCCAGCATCCCGGCACCCTCGGCGTCGCGACCATGAACCGCTGGAAGCCCATCGACACCATTTGGCGCACCATCGACGGCGGCAAAACCTGGATGGACATCGCCGAAAAAAGCCGGCGCGACGTGAAGGCAACCCCGTTCCTCCTCTGGGGGGATAAACAGGCAAAACTCGGCTGGTGGATGGCCGCCTTCGCCATCGATCCGTTTGATTCCAACCATGCCGTCTACGCCACCGGCGCAACCGTCTATACCACCCATGATTTCACCAACGTCACCGCCGATCAGCCCACCCACTGGACGCCGTGGGTCGAAGGGATCGAGCAAACCGCCATCGTCTCGCTCACCAGCCCCACCGAAGGCGCGCACCTGCTGAGCGGTTTCGGCGACATCGGCGGCTTCGTCCACGCCGACCTCACCGTCTCCCCTCCGCAGGGCATGTACGATAATCCGCGATTCGACACCACCACCACGATCGACTACGCCGGCGAAAACCCCCGCGTGATCGTGCGCAGCGGCAGCCCCTCCGATAGCCAGGCCGCCCTTGCGTATTCCGAGGACGGCGGCTGGTCCTGGAAACCCCTGACGCTCGGCCCCAGCGCCGGCCGGCGCTCGCACCGCCATCCGGCCATTATCGTCTCCGCCGATGGCGCAACGTTTATGGTGATGACACCAATTCCAATGATCACGCGCGATAACGGTAAAACCTGGACCCGCGCCCAGGGCCTGCCCCAGAACATCCGCCCCGTCGCCGACCGCGTCGATCCCTCCGCCTTCTACGCAATTGATTTCACGGGTAGCAAATTTTTCGCCAGCACCGACGGCGGCGCCGATTTCACCGCACTCAATTCAACCGGCCTACCCACCGATCTCTCCTCCGAGCAGCCCACCTGGGCCGAAGCCCCCTGGCCCCTCGTCGCAACCCTGAATAAGCCCCACGATCTCTGGTATGCCGGCCAGCACGCCCTGTATCACTCCACCGACGGCGGCCAAAACTTCGCGGTCATCGACAGCCCCGTCCACGTCGAGATGCTCAGCTTCGGCAAACCGCCCGCCGGCAGCGATTACCCCGCCCTCTTCGCGGTCGGAACCGCCGGCACATTGCGCGCCATCTTCCGCTCCGACGACCAGGCCCGATCCTGGGTCCGAGTCAACGATGACCAGCACCAGTACGGCACCCGTTTCCGCTGCATCTCCGGAGACCCGCGCATCTTCGGCCGCGTCTACGTCGGCACCGACGGCCGCGGAATCCTCTACGGCGATCCCGGGCAGTAACCTATTGTCCCTGACTGTACTGGGTCAGGTATGAAATCGACGCATTGTAAAAGTCCGTCGCGATGATCAGGTATCCCAGATCGTTCGGATGCAGGTAAGCTCCGCTCGACTCCGGTGTGAAATCAGAATCCGTCAGCTCGAATCGCGAATCCACAAACGTCACGTAGCCGCTGTATGGAGAACTCTGCAGCGCGCTCTGCAATGACAACGCATAGTCATCGTATCCGTTGTAACCGTCTCCCATCGTTTCGCTCGGATAGCTCGGCGGTGGTTCGACAAATATCCGCACCAGCGCCGTATCCGTGCTCTTGATGTACGCGATCAGCGCCTCCTCATTTTGCAGGTTCGCCTGCTGCGCCGACTGCGTGCTCATGTCGTCGTTCGACCCGATCATCAGGTAAACAAAGTTCGGCCGATCTCCATCCGTCCCGAACGCGGTCACGGCAAATCCCGTGCCCGTTGACGGGTTATAGAGATCCGTGATCTTCGCGCCGCTGTGCCCTTCCGATTGTTCGTACGGATTCGGAGAACCCGGAGTGCCCAGGACAGCGTTCTGATACGTACTCCCCTGTTGGAGCGTCCCAACGGTAGTGAACCTCGATTCCCCCGGTGCCGGCGCGGCAGTCCCATTTGGAAATGGCACTGGATTCAAATCATGCATGAGATATCCGCGATATCCCGCTCCGCCATAGGCGTACGCTCCGCCATTGCTCGGATCGACGCTGTCCTGTCCCACGGTGATCGAATCGCCCAGGAACATGATCGAACCGTAGTTGGGATTGCCCGTCGCCGACGTCGGCGTCGACCACACCTCCGCCGAGTTGGCGCTTTGCCCGCCGCCTCCGACAGCCGTGATCACATAATAGTATGTCGTCCCGTTGGTCAGACCGGTATCCGTGTAACTGGTATTCGTCGTGTTCGTGATCGGCGATCCCCACGGCCCATTGATCGAGGTAGACCGATACACATTATAACTGCTCGCGCCCGACGACGACGACCACGTCAATACGTTCTGCCCGTTCCCGGCCGTCGAAGTTGTATTCGTCGGAGCCGCCGGCACCGAATTGCTCGGCGTAGCATTCGCCTGGTTGGAATATCCGCTGGTCCCGGCGTTGTTACTGGCCGTCACGACGTAGTAATAAGTCTGACCGTTGCTCGCGGTCGTATCCACGTAATTCGTGGTGGTGCTTGTCCCGATTTGCGTGGGAGTGCCGGTGCTGCTGTTGGAACGCAGGACTTCGTAGTCGGCTACCGCGCCGCCCGTCGTTGGGGCCGTCCAACTCAGCGATACCTGGTTGTTGCCTCCCGTTGCCCCCAGGCCCGACGGAGCGCCGGGAGCAGTCAAGCCACTCGACGGCGTCGCGTTCGCCTGGTTGGAATATCCGCTGGTCCCGGCGTTATTGCTCGCCGTCACGACGTAGTAATAAGTCTGACCGTTGGTCGCGGTCGTATCCACATAATTCGTGGTAGTGCTGGTCCCGATCTGCGTCGGCGTGCCGCTGCTGCTGTTGGAACGGAGGATTTCGTAGTCGGCTACCGCGCCGCCCGTCGTTGGGGCCGTCCAGTTCAGAGACACCTGGTTGTTGCCTCCCGTCGCCCCCAGGCCCGATGGAGCGCCGGGAGCGGTCAAACCGCTCGTCGTCCCACCCACCACAAAGTTCAGCGAGGTCCCCGCATCACCTGAACCGTTGTTCAGCGCTTCCGCCCCGCTCACGTTGGCACTCGTGCCGGCATATCCCTGGCTGGTGACGTTGTTATTGTTCAACGTCGCCCCGCCATCATCCGTCTTGTCCTGCGTCTGATTCTCACCGAGCAAGAACCCATACTCGGTCCCCGCTGCCGAAGCCGAAACCGAGATGGGAGTTGCAAGCTGGAAATCCTCAAATGTATTGGCCGGTCCGCCGCTGTTGTAAGTCGAAGTTCCTACCGCCCGCGCCGTCACCGTGGTGCTTCCGGTGAACACGCCGGTTGATGTATTCAGCGTCCCGAACGTCAACGTGAAGTTCACGTATCCGCCGCTGGGCGTGCTGGGCCCACCCGCTTCGTTCAATTCAAAATCCGTGATCGTCGCCGCGCTGCTCAGCGTGAACGCTTCGCCAATGGAAGTGTTCAACCCCACCCGCGATTCGTTTGTGAATGAGCCGTTCTGCGGAGCGCCCGTATACTCCGCCAGCATCACCGATCCCGACGTTGCGAAGTTGTATGTTCCGAAAAACGCGTTGTTGCTCTGCGCAACAATCGATGCCGTCGAATTACCGCCCGAACTGGGCGTCGCGTTCGCCTGGTTGGAATATCCGCTTGTCCCGGCGTTGTTGCTGGCCGTCACGACGTAGTAATAAGTCTGCCCGTTGGTCGCAGTCGTATCCACGTAATTCGTGCTCGTGCTGGTCCCGACCTGCGTCGGTGTGCCGGTGCTGCTGTTGGAACGCAGAATCTCATAGTCGCTCACCGCGCCCCCCGTCGTCGGGGCCGTCCAACTCAGCGACACCTGGCCGTTGCCTGCCGTTGCACCCAGGCCCGACGGATTGCCGGGAGCGCTTAAACTGCCCGTGGTCCCGCCCACCACAAAGTTCAACGATGTCCCCGCATCACCCGATCCATTGTTCAGCGCTTCCGCACCGCTCACGTTGACGCTCGTTCCCGCATATCCCTGGCTCGTGACATTGTTATTGTTCAGCGGTGCCCCGCCGTCATCCGACTGGTCCTGGACCTGGTTCTCACCAACCAGGAATCCATATTCAGTCCCCGATGCCGAAGCCGACACCGAAATCGGCGTGCTCAACTGGAAATCCTCAAACGTATTGGCCGGGCCGCCGCTGTTGTAAGTCGTGCTTCCCACGGCCCGCGCCGTCACGGTGGTGCTCCCCGTGAACACGCCGGTTGATGTATTCAGCGTCCCGAACGTCAACGTGAAGTTCACATAACCGCCGCTGGGCGTGCTCGGCCCACCCGCTTCGTTCAACTCAAAATCCGTGATCGTCGCGGCGCTGCTCAGCGTGAACGCTTCGCCAATCGACGTGTTCAACCCGACCCGCGACTCCCCGCTGAACGATCCGTTCTGCGCAGCGCCGGTATACTCCGCCAGCATCACCGATCCCGTCGTCGCGAACTGGTACGTCCCATAGAACGCATTATTGCTCTGCGCAACAATCGACGCCGTCGAATTCCCGCCCGCTGTCGGCGTCGCGGACACCGGCGAGCACGGCGGGCCGTCCTGTCCCTGCGAATTGACTCCCAAAACCTCGTAGTAATATGTCGTGCCGTTGGTCAGGCCCGTATCCGTATAGCTGGTGCTGGTGGTGGTGCCAAGCTCGGAATAAGTCCCGCCGCTGCTGGGTGAGCGCAGCACTTCGTAACTGACGGCCCCCGTAGACGCGCTCCAAGTCAGCGACACCGTCCCATTGCCCGGTGACGGCGTTAGATTCTGCGGCGCCGGCGGCACCGTGATCGGTGTCCCTCCCACCACAAAATTCAGCGATGTCCCCGCATCCCCGTTCCCGTTGTTAATCGCTTCCGCATTGCTCAAATTGACGCTGGTGCCGGCATATCCCTGGCTGGTGACGTTGTAGTTGTTCAGCGTCGCCCCGCCGTCATCCGCCTGGTCCTGGCTCTGGTTCTCCCCAATGATGAACCCATACTCCGTTCCCGACGCCGAGGCCGACACCGCAATGGGAGTCGTCAACTGGAAATCTTCAAACGTGTTCGCCGGCCCGCCGCTGTTGTAGGTAGTCGTCGCCACCGCGCGCGCGGTCACCACGCTGCTCTGGGTAAAGACGCCGGTGGTGGTATTGACCGTCCCGAAGGTCACGGTGAAATTCACATATCCACCGGTGGGCGTGCTCGGGCCGCCGCTTTCGTTGAGTTCAAAGTCCGTGATGTTGGTAGCGCTGCTGAGACTGAACGCCTCCCCGATGGACGTGTTCAATCCGACGCGCGATTCGTTCGTGAACGATCCGTTCTGCGGCGCACTGGTATATTCCGCGACCTCGTTCGCGCCGGTGGTTGCAAATGTGTACGTTCCATAAAACGCGTTGTTGCTCTGCGCGATGATGTTCGCGCCCGAAAGCAGCATCCGCGCCTCAAGCGGCTCAACAGACCGCACCGACCCAACCGCCCGATTCAACTTTCTCAGTTTTTTGCTGGAAGCGTCGCGAAGAGAGAAAACTCCACCCTGCCGAGAGATTCCAAACATGATTTTATCCTCCATTGAACAGAATGTTCAACTCGCCGTCCCAAATACACCTAACGAAATGTACTATTAGTCTAATTATCGGACATTGTTTGTCAAGACAAGAAATCCGACCCAATTCAGGATTTTTTGTTTAGCGGCCGCACTTGTGCGGCGTTTTTCCCAAAAACCAATGGATGCCCCAACCCCTCCTCTGTGGTACATACTCCCCCCAACAAATGCCCCAATCTCCTCCCAAAAATCAACTCCGCCAGGCCCGCATCGCCCTCGCCCTCCTCCTGGGCATCAACCTCTTCAACTACGTCGATCGCTCCATCCTCTACTCCGTGCAGGAAGCCGTCCGCCTCGATTTCAGCGCGACCAGCTCACAGATGGGCACCCTCGTCTTCGCCTTCCTCGTCACCTACATGCTCCTCTCCCCACTCTTCGGCTGGCTCGGCGATCGCTACTCGCGCTGGATGCTCATCGGAATCGGCGTCACCTTCTGGAGCCTCGCCAGCGGCGCTTCCGGCCTTGCCCATTCCTATGCCATGCTCCTCGGAACCCGCTGCCTCATCGGCGTCGGTGAAGCCGCCTACGGCCCCGTCGCCCCCACCATCATTTCCGATCTCTATCCCATCAACGTGCGCGGAAAAGTCCTCGCCTGGTTCTATGCCGCGATTCCCATCGGCAGCGCCATCGGATACATGGCTGGCGGCCCCTTCGCCCACCAGGGGAAATGGCACATCGCGTTTCTCCTCACGCTCCCCCCCGGGCTTCTGCTCGGAATCCTCTGCTTTGTAATGAAAGACCCCAACCGCGGCGGCGCCGACTTTACTCCCTCTCCTGGTACTCCGGGAGAGGGTCGGGGTGAGGGCCATGACCGAAAAGGTGGCCTCTCCGATTACAAAATCCTCCTGAAAATTCCCAGCTATCTCCTCAACACCGCCGCCATGACCGCGATGACATTCGCCATCGGCGGCGTCGCCGACTGGATGCCAACCTACCTCACCGTCGATCGCCACATGAGTCCCGAGCACGTCGGCCTGGCCTTCGGCGGCATCGTCGCCGGCGCCGGACTCGTCGCCACACTCGCCGGTGGAATCGCCGGCGACCGCCTGCGCAACAAATTCCCCGGCAGCTATTTCCTCGTCTCCGGCGCTGGAATGCTCGCGGGATTCCCCCTCTTCCTCCTTCTGCTCATCACACCCTTCCCCCTCGGCTGGCTGGTCCTCTTCGCCGCCGTCTTCTGTCTCTTCTTCAACACCGGCCCAAGCAACACCGCCCTGGCCAATACCACCCCGCCGCAGATCAGGTCATCCGCCTTCGCCATCAACATCCTGATTATCCACGTCCTCGGCGATGCGATTTCCCCCAAAATCATCGGCAAAATCCGCGATCACAGCAGCCTGTCCATGGGTTTCGTCGCCGTCTCCGGAATGATGCTCCTCGGCGGTCTCCTCTGGCTATGGGGAATGAAATACCTGGACGAAGACACCCGCGCCGCCGGAACGCGCATGTGAGAGCGGGGCCGTGTCGGCCCGGAATCCTAAACCGAAAGAACACAATCTCGCGTGGATTATCGAAGTGGTCGATTACCACTGAGGAACATCACCATGAAGACTTATAAAAACGCGGTATCAGGATTGCCGATCCCTCCGGGCGTCACCCTGCGCGAAGAATTGGCCGAGCGCGGAATCACGCAGACGGCCTTCGCCAGGCAGATCGGCCGGCCCATTCAGGTCGTCAACGAGATCATCAAGGGTAAGAAAACCATTACCGCCGAAACCGCCATCGCTTTCGAGAAGGTATTGGGAATACGCGCGGAACTATGGCTCAAACTGGAGGCGAGCTATCAGATATCCAAGGCGCGGGCCGTGCTCCGCAAGACCCTCCGCCAGCGCGCGAAAATCGCCTTGTGAATGGGATGCGTTGGTCACCCAAATCGGAGAAATGGAACACCTGTCTCGAAACGGTGGGTTTGGATTTGACCGGAACGATTGAATCTCGTTACTAGCCGCGAATTAGGCATCGAAATATTGTCATGGTACAATTCCACCACAGTTGAAATACCGGGAGGTCATCAAACTTCTCGAAACCAATGGCTGGCGTTTTGACCGCATGGGACGCGGTGACCATATGATCTACCGGCACCCCACCCAAACGGGCGCAGTTGTCGTGGCCGGTGGCGGTAAGCTGAACCGGGATGTACCTAAGGGAAACCGAGAATGCCCTCCGGCGACAAGCCGGGCTGAAATGAGGATGCCAATGAAATTCGTCTACATTATCGAAAAGGCCGACGACGGAAGTTATTCCGCCTATGTGCCGGATTTGCCCGGCTGCACCACCTGCGCCGACACCGTCGATGAAATCCGCCGAAGCATTAAAGACGCCGTCGATTCCTACCTCGACTCGCTCCGTGAACACCAGGAGCCGATTCCAACTCCCAGTTCCGTTGTGGAAACCGTCGAGGCGGCGTGACGCCTTCCTAGGCTCTGTCTAAACCAAACCCAAAATCTTCTCGATCGGCAAGTTCGGATCCTTTAGTTGCTCTTCCTTCCCCACCACCGAAACCCGCCGCTCGATCAACCCCGCAAATAGTTCTTTCGGATCCTGCCGCGCCCCCGTAATAATCTGCGCCAGCCGCCCATCCGCCGCCACGCCGAACTCGATGAACTGCGGCGAATCCCCGCTGGAAAGACCGCGGATAATCCGCCGGTCCACCGCGCGCGATTCGCCCCACACTTCCATCTGAAACCCGAAAAATTCGCTTTCGAAATAACTGGCCGTGTGAAATTTCGCATCTCCGCCGGCCATGTTGATGCCGGCAATCTGCCCGGTGAGCGCGGCGCTCTCCGAATGCTGCAGGATGCGATGCTTGCCGAACAGCGGATCGAACACCGCCGCGCAATCCCCCGCCGCAAAAATATCCCGTACGCTCGTTTGGCACCCCTCATCCACCAGGATCGCCTTCTCCGCTGCGATCGGCGTCCCGCGCAGCAGATCCTTGTACACCACGATCCCCACCGCGGCGACCACGAAATCGCACGGCAGCGTCTCACCCGAACCAAGCTGCACCCGCTGAATTCTCCCATCCCCTTCCAGCCGGCTGGGCCGCTGACTGCAATGCACCGCCACACCGTGCGATTCCAGAAATCGCGAAATCCATCGCCCCGTCGTCTCGCCAGTGTAATGCCGCAGCGGATGCTCCTCGGCGATCACCAGGTCCACATGAATCCCCGCGTGCGTGATCGACCCCGCCAGCTCCACCGCCAGCGGCCCGCCGCCGATAATCACCGCGCGTCCGCGCCCTTTATCATGCGCCTGCCCCCCGTGCGCCGCCTTCGCGATGATGTGCTGCAGCAATTCCGCGTTCTCCAGCGTGCGCAGATAAAACAAACTCGGAAGCTGCGACCCGGCGACATCCAGCGGCGCGGCCGCCCCACCCGTCGCGATCAGCAGCTTGCTGAAGGAAACCCCCTCCCCATTGTCCAGCGTCACCGCGTTCCGCGTCGTATCAATATGCGAAACCCTTCGCCCCGTGCGAAGCTGTACGCGATTCTCAACGAACCACTCCGAAGGCGCGGTGAACAGCGATTCACGGCTCTGCTGCCCGCGCAGAAATTGTTTGCTCAGCGGCGGCCGATGATACGGCCGGTTGATCTCCTGCCCCACCATCAACAGGTCCCCCTCGGAGTCGATCTGGCGGATCGCCCTGGCCGCTTCCGTGGCCGCGACACCGCCCCCGATCAGCAAATATTTGACGTGCAGGTCAGCCATACGAGGTACTCCATTTAGTATGCAATATAATACGACTCACACGGTCTTGTGGACCAATTGCGCGAATATTCATCGCGCGGACATCCTTTTTGGCGAATCCTTTCGTCCAAAAGCAATCGACGTGCCCGCTAATCATTTTACCCCACCCCCGTCCGCCCCACAGCGGCCAATCTCCCACCCCCAAACGCCCACGGACTTCGGCGAGCTCAGTCGAGCCGCGCCGCCGTGGGTATTTCCTCCCACTAGCCCTTTCCCCCTTTTGCCGATAAAAAGACTCTCTGTAAGCAATATTTCACCCAAGGAGAACAAGTAATGACCCGCATGATCAGCAAACCAACCCCAAAAACCGAGGGGAAATCCTCCCCCAAGCCCCTGGAATTCAAAGTCGCCGACCTTTCCCTCGCCGACTGGGGGCGCAAGGAAATCATGCTCGCCGAGCAGGAAATGCCCGGCCTGATGGCCGTGCGCGAGGAATACGCCGCCAAACAGCCGCTCAAGGGCCTTCGGATCATGGGTTCCCTCCACATGACGATCCAGACCGCCGTGCTGATCGAAACGCTCGCCGCCCTCGGCGCCTCCGTGCGCTGGTGCTCCTGCAACATCTTCAGCACCCAGGACCACGCCGCCGCCGCCATCGCCGTCGGCCCCAAGGGAACCACTCAAAACCCCAAAGGCATCCCCGTCTTCGCCTTCAAAGGCGAAAATCTCGAGGAATACTGGTGGTGCACCGAGCGCGCTCTCGATTTCGGCGACGGACGCGGCCCAAATCAGATCGTCGATGACGGCGGCGATGCCACCCTCCTCATCCACAAAGGCTTTGAATACGAAAACGCCGGCAAAGTCCCCTCCCCCGATTCCACCGACAACGAAGAGTTCCGCGAAATCCTCAAGCTGCTCGGCAAGTGCTTCAAACAGAACTCCAAGCGCTGGCACAAAGTCGCCGAGGAAGTGCAGGGCGTCTCCGAGGAAACGACGACCGGCGTTCACCGCCTCTACGAAATGCAGACCGCCGGCACCCTCCTCTTCCCTGCCATCAACGTCAACGACTCCGTCACCAAGAGCAAGTTCGACAACCTCTACGGCTGCCGCCACTCCCTCGTGGACGGCCTCATGCGCGCCACCGATGTCATGCTCAGCGGCAAAGTCGCCGTCGTCTGCGGCTACGGCGACGTCGGCAAAGGATGCGCCCAATCCCTCCGCGGCCAGGGCGCCCGCGTCGTCATCACCGAGATCGATCCCATCTGCGCCCTCCAGGCCGCGATGGAAGGTTTCCAGGTCATGACCGTCGAAGATGCCCTCCCCTTCGCCGATGTCTTCATCACCGCCACCGGCAATCACAACATCATCACCGCCCAGCACATGGCCAAAATGAAGGACAAGGCAATCGTCGGCAACATCGGTCACTTCGACAACGAGATCGACATGGCCGGCCTCAAGAAAATCAAAGGCATCCAGAAAACCAACATCAAGCCCCAGTACGACATGTGGACCTTCCCGGATGGCCACAGCGTCCTGATCCTCGCCGAAGGCCGCCTCCTCAACCTCGGCTGCGCCACCGGCCACCCCAGCTTCGTCATGAGCAACAGCTTCACCAACCAGACGATCGCCCAGATCGAACTCGCCACCAACACCGCGAAGTACGAGAAAAAAGTCTACGTCCTCCCCAAGCATCTCGACGAAAAAGTCGCCCGCCTGCACCTCGCCAAAATCGGCGTAAAGCTGACAAAACTAACCCCCGACCAGGCGAAATACATCGGCGTCGCCGTCGAAGGCCCCTACAAAGGCGAGAACTACCGCTATTAAACGACGGAGCCCCGGATGTACATCCGGGGCTTCGCCCAAAACCCACGGAAATCCCAACGGATATGCTATAATCTGCCAACAATGGGCAGCCGCATACCAATTTCCCAAACGCAGCTCATCGACTTCTGCAGCAAATGGAAGGTGAAGGAATTATCCATCTTTGGCTCCGCCCTCCGCGAGGATTTTCGCGAGGACTCCGATATCGACGTCCTCGTAGAAACACTTCCCGACAGCCAACTCGGATGGGATTGGCTGGATATGCAGACCGAGCTGGCCACTCTTCTTGGCCGCAAAATCGATATGGTCTTCAAGGATGGATTGCGCAATCCCTACCGTCGCGAGGAAATATTGCGCACGCGCCAGGTTCTTTATGCCGCATAAGTAGCTGACCGGCCACCAAAACATAAACCACGGACTCGATCAGATTTTCATTTACCTCCACCCTTTCAAGTCGATATGATCTCGACTCTTTTCAGGGAACGGAGATCATGGCCAAGAAAACCGCTCGCCCCAAACGAAAAATCAAAAAAACAAAATCGAAAGCAAAACCCCCCAAGCCCCCCGTCACGCCCGAGCGCCTCATGCAGATGGCATGGGGTTTCGCGCCGATGCTCATGCTGAAAGCCGCCGTCGATAACCGCCTGTTCGACGAGCTGGCCACCGGCCCCAAAACAGCCGCCGAACTCGCCGGCGCAACGCAATGTTCCCCCCGCGGCACGCTGATCCTGGCCGAAGGCCTGCTTGGTTTCGGCCTGCTCAAGCGCCGCAAGGATCGCTTCTCCCTCGCCCCAGACGCCGCCGCTTTCATGGTCTCCGGCAAGCCGGGATATCTCGGCGGCATGCTGAAGCATTTCGCGGCCCAGCTTCTCGACAACTGGCGCCAACTGCCGCAAATCGTCCGCACTGGCCAGCCCGCAACCATGGTCGATCACCAGGACCAGGGCGCGGAATTCTTCAGCCAGTTCGTCGAAGACCTCTTCCACATGAGCTTCCACGCCGCCGACACCCTGGCGATCGAACTGCTGAAAAAACCCCCAACGCACAACGGCGTGTTCAGGATTCTCGACATCGCCGCCGGCTCAGGCGTCTGGAGCATTCCCATCGCCAGCCGCATGCCCAATTCCCACATCACCGCCGTCGATTTCGCCAAGGTCCTCCCCGTCACGCGCCGAATCGTCGGCATGCACCACCCGCCCGAGCTTCTCAGCACCATCGAGGGCGACATCCAAACCGTCGATTTCGGCTCCGGATTCCAGGTCGCCACCCTCGGCCACATCCTCCACAGCGAAGGCGAAGCCA
>Ga0302325_10024205_pt1 | contig 12637 bp, 13 predicted proteins | sample Palsa_T0_2_FD_201948 | JGI IMG/M metagenome (GOLD analysis project Ga0302325, IMG submission 201948) | Peat permafrost microbial communities from Stordalen Mire near Abisko, Sweden - Palsa_T0_2 | ecosystem: Environmental > Terrestrial > Soil > Palsa > Peat permafrost | place: Sweden: Abisko...
AAGGAGCAAACACCATGCCTCGCGTAAAACGTGGCACAAAGCGGTCTGACCGCCGTAAAAAGATTCTCAAGCGCGCAAGCGGCTACTTTCTCACCAAATCCAAGCTCTATCAGGCAGCCCAGGAAGCAGTTGAGCGCGGACTGAAGTTCGCCTACACCGGTCGCCGCCAGAAGAAGCGCCAGTTCCGCTCGCTGTGGATTGTCCGCATCTCGGCCGCAGCCAAGCTCAACAACTTCAGCTACTCGCAGTTGATCAACGGACTGAAAAAGGCAGGCATCGAGCTGGATCGAAAGATCCTCGCCGACATCGCTGTTCAGGATGCGCCTGGCTTTACGCGCCTCGTGGAACAAGCCAAGGCTGCTCTGGAAGCTGAAAAGTCCGCGAAGTAACAATTATTCAAAAGGCACAACGGTCCGAAATCCAACTTAAGCGGATTTTGGGCCGTTGTGTTTGATTTTTCTGCTGGAATAGATCGACTAAATCAGCCTATATTCTGGTTATTGACGATATAACGTCGAAACCTGAATTATAGGTTAGATATTTATGGCTATTGTTCGGGTTCCGTTATCACTGTGTCGAGCAACCGGTCTTTCAAAAATCCATTGCCCTTGAATCTCGCCCGTGGATTTCTTCCTTGGCTTGAATCCGGTTTTGTCCGGTAAAGTGAATCCCCGCCTGAATGAATATATGCAAGAAAGTAAGGTTTAATCTATATATTGACGAAATTATGTCGATAATGAGAATATACGAACTAGATTTAAGACTATTTGGACGGCCCATGATTCATCGTTTGGAGATCGAGAACTTCTATTCCATTCGCGAGACACAGGTGATCGACTTGCGGATTGGAGCAAAGGTCCCAGACGAAGAAGGACGGTTCGACCGCCTGCGCGATGAGAGTAACGTGCGTGTGCCTAAGGCGTTGGCCTTCTTTGGGGCTAATGCGTCGGGAAAGTCGAACGTGCTGAGGGCGCTGGCATTCCTGCGCTGGTTCCTCGTTGATAGCGTCACCTTGCCTCTGGATGCGTCGTTACCTGATTTGCGCTTTGCAGATGGCAACGCCTTGCCAACTAGAATCAAGGTTCAATTTGATTGGTCGGCTGATCCTTGGAGTGCATCCCCTAAGAAATCAGCGCCCTTCGCTCAATACATATACGAGGTGACTCTCGGAGGAGCACCCGGGCAATCGACCATTGTGCTATCCGAGGAACTTCGTTTACAGCCCGCTACCGGCAAATCCCGGCGAATTTTTGTGCGGACTTCGAGTGGTGAGGTGGAGGGCGGCGCGGGCTTTTCGTTGAGAGGCTTTGGCCTTATCCTGACGAATCTAAGGCCGAATGTGGGTGTGGCGTCAGCCGTGGCACAGTTGGCTGACAGACAACCGGCGGCGGGGCTGCTTGCATGGGCGAAAGGATTGACTTCGAACATCCTGGCCTGGAATGCCTTATTCGATGAGCGAAACGCCACCAAATACTACGCTGAAAATCCAGAGAAGTCTGGAACCTTAATCCGGGTTATCCAGCAGCTGGATACTGGAATCATGGGCATGACACTGCGCGACACAGCGAACGGTCTCCAACCGGAATTCATTCATCAAGGGCTAGGGAGACAACTCGCACTTGCGTCTGAGAGCGAGGGAACGCGGCAGTATTATCGCATTCACCCAATCATTTGGGAGACATTGGAACACGGGGGCATTGCGGTGGTCGATGAGATGGATTCGAAGATTCATCCGATGATCCTACCTGCGATTTTGCGATGGTTTTACGATCCTTTCGTCAATCTTGGTCAAGCGCAACTCTGGATGAGTGGGCACAGTGCCTCGCTACTCGAGGACTTGAAGAAAGAGGAGATTTTCTTCACCGAAAAGGACCCGCAGGGACGCACCAGCATTTACGGGCTCAAGGACATTGAGTCTGTGCGCCGTTCCGACAACTTCTACCAGAAGTACCTCGGAGGCGTGTACGGCTCCGTACCGCGCATTGGGTGAGGAGATTGCGGGTTCAGCGAACCCGTATTTATTTCGGCTGCGAAGGCCAAAGCGAACAAAGCTATGGCAAACGGCTGAATGAGATCGCGGACTCTGCTGGCTTGCATCTTCACTTCGACAACGATGTTTTGCAACCCGGAGGCGGTGATCCACTAGAACTGGTTAAGCTTGCGATCTCGCGTATCGACCAGAAGAGTTGGCCAGCGACCCACACCGTAGCGACGCAGTTTTGTTCCTCGTCGATCTCGATCCGTCTCTCCTGAAAGCTGAGCGGGTCAATGTAATGATTCCGCGGCATCTGTTGGGTCGCATCGACGCTGTCGCGGGCAGCGGCAATCGTTCCCGCTTTCTGGTCGAAGCTGCCGAGCAGCGTCTTGCTGGTTGACGGACCTGTCGTAGAAACGGAACGAATGCAGTCCATCTTTCTCCATGACCTGAAGGAACAACTGTTCCATCCTCGGGTGATTTATCCTGACCATTACGCATGACGAACGACGGACCCCAAAACCTAGACCAATCCTTCGCCCAACTTGAGGCGGAAGCTCGCCAGGCTGCTGCCGGTCTCGGCTCACCCGAGGCCGTGGAAAACTTCCGCCTTGAATGGCTGGGCCGCAAGCAGGGACGCCTCAAGCAGCTTTCCGATCAATGGCTTAAGTCGGCTCCAGTCGAGCAGAAACGGCTGATCGGACAACGTTTCAACGATCTCAAGGCGCTTGTCGAGTCCTTGCTCGAAGCGGCTGCTGGAGCCGGCCCTAGCGACGCACAGCTCGCCGCAGAGGCGCTCGATGTCACTCTTCCGGGCACCCGCCGTCTGCTCGGCGCCGAACATCCCATTACCCGGACCATGAATGAGATCGTCGGCGTTTTCGCGGCGCTCGGCTACTCGGTCGGCGTCGGTCCGCAGGTCGAGACAGACTACTACAACTTCGAAAGCATGAATTTTCCGCCTGGCCATCCGGCGCGCGACACGCAAGATACGCTGGTGATCGCCAACCAGGAGCGGCGCAGCCAGCGCGACCGGCTGCTTCTGCGCACGCATACGTCGCCGGTGCAGATGCGGACGATGGAACAGGTCGCGCCGCCGCTCCGGATCGTGATCCCCGGCAAAGTGCACCGCAATGAGGCCGACGATGCCACCCATTCCTCTACTTTTCACCAGGTCGAGGGCCTTTGCGTGGATACCAACATCACCTTCAGCGACCTCAAGGGCACGCTCGATCACGCCATGAAGGCGCTCTTTGGGGCGAGCGTGAAGACGCGCCTATTTCCGTCGTTTTTCCCGTTTACAGAGCCTTCCGCGGACGTGCAGATCAGCTGCATTTTCTGCGCCGGCAAAGGCTGCCGCAAATGCAAGCAGTCGGGCTGGATCGAATTGCTCGGCTGCGGCATGGTCGACCCCGCAGTCTTCGCTTTCGCGGCAGAAAAACAGCCGGCCTACGATCCCAAAAAGATCTCCGGCTTCGCCTTTGGCATGGGTGTCGAACGCATCGCGATGATGAAGTACGGAGTCAGCGATATCGGCCAGTTTTATTCAGGAGATATGCGGTTTCTGGAGCAATTTGGGTAAAAGCAGCGAGTTGGCACGCTTTGCGTATTGGCGAGTTAGCAAGTTGGCGGCCTGAGTGAAAGGAATGACAGTTGTGACCAGAACCAGACACTATCGCGATTTACTGGTCTGGCAGAAGGCTATGGAATTGGCGCGCGATGTCTATCTGCGAACCGAAGAGTTCCCAAAGTCTGAAACCTTTGGCCTGCGCATGCAAATGCGGCGATCTGCTGTTTCTGTAGCCAGCAATATCGCAGAAGGGCACGGACGATTAACCGACCCGTAATTGAGAAATGCTCTCGGAATGGCGCGAGGTTCGCTTTATGAATTGCAAACCCAAACAGAACTGGCTAGCAGCTTGGGCTTCGTTGATGCCGATTCCACCGAGCACCTGCTCTCGGTGTCAACGCAAGTGGCCAAACTAATAAACGGGCTGCTCGGGGTATTGAATACGGAATGAACTCGCACAACGCCTGCCAACTTGCTAACTCGCCACTGCGCGGAACGCGCGCTAACCCGCCAAAAGGCACCTTATGAAGATTCTTACAACCTGGCTCCGCAGTTATCTTCCAGAATTGCCCGTCGACGACCGTCAACTCGCCGAGGACCTGACCTTGCGCGGCATCGCCGTCGAAGGCATCCACGATCTCGGCGCTGGAAACGGCTCTCTTTTTGAGATGGACATCACCACCAATCGCGTCGACGCCATGAACCACTTCGGCATCGCGCGTGAGGCGGCGGCCATCTACGGACTGAGCCTTGCGCCGTTGCAGACCTCGTTGCCTGAAGCGCAGCATGCGTCGTCGCCGTTTCCCGTCCAGATCGAAGCGAAAGATGCTTGTGGCCGCTTCACCGCCCGGGTTCTGCGCAATGTGACGATCCGGAGCGACGCGGCCGACGGGTCTTTGTCTACCGAAGGGGCTCGCTATTTCTCGCTGCTCGAACAAAAACGGATCTCGAACGCCGTCGACGCGACGAATTTCGCATGGCTGGCGATGGGCCAACCCACGCACGCCTTTGACCTGGACATGATTGAAGGCGGCATCGTCGTCCGCCGCGCGCGTCAGGGCGAAAAACTCAAGACTCTGGACGGCGTTGAGCGGGTTCTCGATCCCGAGGATCTGATCGTTGCCGATCACGCCAAGCCTCTGGCTTTGGCCGGCGTCATGGGCGGCTGGGAGTCGATGATTACGCCTGCCACCACCAATGTGCTCGTCGAAGCCGCATGGTTCGATCCGGTCGCTGTGCGGCGGACGGCGCGACGCCACGGACTACATACCGATGCCTCGCACCGCTTCGAGCGCGGGGCCGACTTCAACGCTGGTCCGCTTGCCTCAGCCTTGGTGTGCGGCATTATCTTGGAAAGCGGCGGACATGTTGAAGGCGAGTTGGTGGACGTGACTGTCCCTGCGGTCGAAGCACGCACGGCGGGGCGCAAGCCGGTTGCGCTGGCTTTGAGCGAAGTGCACCGCCTGCTGGGAGCTACGGTTGACCCGGAAGGCATTTCCGCGGCGACGGTAGAGACACTGCTCCCAGCTCTCGGCTGCGGACTGGCGGCGGAATCCAGCGCGAGCTGGCAGGTCACGCTGCCCAGTTGGCGCCTCGATCTCGACCGCGAGATCGATCTCATTGAAGAGATCGCCCGCGTCTACGGCTACAACCGCTTCGCCAATACGCTCCCAGCCTTTGCGGGATCGGTCCGAGAGCTTCCGAATGCCGCTACCGAAGCCGCGCTACGTCGCGGTTTGCTCGCAGCGGGTTTTCACGAAGCCATCTCCAGTACCTTTGCTTCCGCCGAGGATGCAAGCCTGACGGCGCCGCAACCTGGCTTGATCGTCCCGCTTGGCAATCCGCTTAGCGAAGAGGCCGGCGTGATGCGCCCATCGCTCATCCCCGGCATGATCTCCATGCTCGCTGGCAATCTGCATCGCGATGTCAGCGACGTCCGGCTCTTCGAACTCGGGGCGGTTTTCTCCGGCACAACGGACAGGGTAGACGAGCGCCTCGCTCTCAGTATCGGAGCGGCAGGCGGCGTGGCCCAATCCGGCCCTCACCACCCGGCCCGCGGAGTTGATTTTTACGATCTTAAAGGCGTGATCGAGCAGCTTTTGAGCTGCTTCCAGGCCAAATCTGTCTACTTCGACAGCTTTTCCGCCGATGCCGGGCTCACTCCGCCTTGGCTTCATCCTTACCGTGCTGCCCGCGTCGTGGTGGAGGGCGTCACCATGGGTTGGTCCGGCCAACTGCACCCGAATCTGGCGGCTCAGCGCAAGTTGAAAGAAATCGTCTTCGTCGGTGAGCTCTACCTCGACCGCCTGTTCCATCTACCCAAGCGGAAACCGGCTGTCCGTGAACTCTCCCGCTACCAAGCCGTTCGCCGAGACTTTTCGCTCCGGGTGCCGGAAAAGACGAAGTGGGCGGAGATTGACTCAGCCCTGGGGGCCTCGGGAATCGCGGAACTGGTCGACTGGCGGGTCCGCGAGGTGCTGCGTCCGGCGAAATCCAGCGATGCCAGGGCTGAAACCGCTGAATATTCATTGCTGCTTGGCGCAACCTTCCAGGCCGCCGACCGGACGCTACGCGAAGAAGAGCTGCAAGGCTTCTCCCAGCGCATTGTCGAGGCAGTTTCTCAACTTGGCGCACGCTTGCGGACGTAGAAGCCAATGGGCCTGTTTTCCACGTCCAACAGGCATATACTCGCGGCAAGGCTGGTTGTTTTTGTAAGATCTACGCTGCCCCGCACGGAGGAATGTATGGCACTACCGCTCACGGAGTCAGCAGCCGATCACGAGGCTGCAACCCAGGAATCCATGTTCGATGATCCAACCGGCTATCCGGAGCTTGAGGCGTATGAAGCGGCCGATGAGCCTTCGGACGATCCTGCCTTTGAGACCGTCCGCGATTTCTCAGAAGATGCTCCGGAATCCGCTTCTTCTGAATCTGTACCCAATTCCGGCCATGAGCCCGTATCTACCGGTGCTGAAGTGGTTCACACCGATGAATCCCATTCGGAGCCGACGGCAGAATCGGCAGAGTCGGTCGAAACGGCCAGTTCACCAGATTCCACCTCCAGCCCAGCAGTTGCAGCCGAGCCCGAATCCATGACCGTGCTGACCGTCGACGATTTCTCTGCTCTTGAAGAGCGCGTCCTGCGCGCGGTCAGCCTGGTCCGCCGCGAGCGTCAGGCCCGCGTCGTGGCCGAGGATCGAGTCAAAGCGCTGGAAGTTGAAGTGCAAGCCCAGATTCCCGCCATCGAGCGCCTCCAGCAGGAAGTCGATTCCCTCCGTGCCGAGCGCGAGCAGGTTCGCCTGCGGGTCGAACGCCTGCTTAGCCAACTCGACGCGATGGAGCTTTAGAGAGGCCGCATGGTTCAGCAGAACAGTCCGCCCAACCCCGAGACAGGTAGCCGCCCCACTCCCGCCGCGAAAGTAGAACAGAACTACGTCACCGTGGACATCTACGACCAGGCCTACCATCTCTCCGGCCCGGACAGCTCCCACGTCGAACGCTTGGCCGCCAGGGTTGATTCGCGGATGCGGGCGGTAGCTTTGACTGGCCGCACCGCGGATTCGCTTCGGGTCGCCGTGCTGGCCGCGCTCAACCTGGCCGATGAGCTGGCCCGCGCCGAAGATCGCCTGCGCGGGCTTGAGGGCACGCTGGATGTAGCGGAGTCCGCCAACCTGCACATCCGCGCCGCCAATCTCAGCGGCCTGCTGGACAAAGTTCTGGAAGAAGACCGAAAGACCGGCTCCTGATTATTTGCCGCCCTGCATGACCGGCGAACCGCAGAACGACTCGAACCAGCGGCTGATGTAAACCTGCGCATGGCCTTCGCCGCAGAAGTGCAACGCGTGAGGCTTGTCGGCCTGCGCGTGATCCCACTTGTAGATTCCCAGCCTGGAGTCGCTGCAGTGGATCACAAACCAGCGCACCGGCGAGGAACTCTCCAGGCCGCAAATTTCACACTTGTAAATCGTACCGATCAAGACTTTTCCTCCAGCGAGGTCGGGGATGGGCAAAGATGCGCGAACAGCCCAATTGTATCGGGATTGCAGGTGAGTTTACGAAATAAGAAAACTTCAAAGCGAGTGTTGGTTTGCTGATCCTGCAAGACCCCATCGGCGTCGATGGCAAATGTTACCGGAATCGCATTCACGGCATGGAACGAAACCGGCTGGTGCGTCCGTTGCCCCGATGAGCAGACGGCGTGATGCGAGAGCTATTCCGTTTGCTCGATCTATTTCCAGGTGCTAACACCGGGGCGCCACTTCGTCGGGTATAGTAGGGCGGTCGGCGGCTGTCGATCCGAGCTCAAGAAAAGGAGAATGTGCGCCATGCCCATGCCCAGGGATGAAAGAATTGTTGTCCTCGCGAACGAGTTACTCCAGCAGTTCGACCAAATCTTCGGCCTCAATCCAGGCTTGCGCCCCGCACACGCCAAGGGGACCATGCTCTCGGGGGTCTTTACTCCCACGCCTCAGGCAAGGTCTCTCTCGCGGGCGCCGCATTTCATCCGCGAAAACACGCCGGTTTCGGTGCGCTTCTCCAACTCCACTGGAATTCTGGTCATCCCAGATAACAATCCCAATGCCGACCCGCGCGGACTCGCTATCCGCTTCCATCTTGCCGACCGCGTCCACACCGATATCGTCAGCCATTCAACCGACGGATTCCCGACCCACACCGGCGCCCAATTCCTGGAATTCCTGCGCGCCGTCGCGTCCACTGCGCCTGACGCCCCGCACCCCACGCCTATCGAAGCGTTCTTAGGCAGCCATCCCGCCGCATTGGCCTTTGTGCAGACTCCCAAGCCCGCTCCCTCCAGCTTCGCCCGCGAGACGTACTACGGAGTCACCGCGATGCGCTTCCTCAATCGCGAGGACGTCAGCCGCTACGGCCGCTACAGGATTCTTCCCGACGCCGGCAACGATCATCTGACTGCGGAGGCCGCCGCGGCGAAGGACGCAAACTACCTCTTCGACGAGCTTACCCAGCGGATCGCGGATGGACCGGTCAGATTCAAAATCGCGGCGCAACTGGCCAACGCGGGCAACGAAGTCAACGACGCCACGATCCACTGGCCCGCGGACCGCGAAATCTTCGAGATTGGCACGCTCGTTCTCACCGAGCCTGTCGCCGACAACGCCGCCGAGCAGAAGCACATCATCTTCGACCCCATTCCGCGCGTTGACGGAATCGAGCCCTCCGACGACCCGCTGCTTGAATTGCGCGCCGCCATCTATCTGCTGAGCGGACGCCGCCGCCGCGCCGCATAAGCATATACCATCCAGGTCTTTAGCCGGTTTCAGCGTGGCTGGGACCTGGGATCGCACCGCTTGCGTCAACGCGACGATGTATCGTATCCCTATGCAAAATTTCCTCTTTCGGAAGCCCAAATCTCTTCGTGTGAGCGCCGCGCTTCTGCTCGCCTGCCTGCCGCTCTCTTCGATTTCCGTCTCCGTCTTCGCTCAGACGGATAAAGACAAGCCCGTAGCTGAAAAGTCCGACAAGCCAGACAAGGCCGCCGAGAAGAACGCCCTGCCGCCGCTGCCGCCCGATGCGCATGCACAGCAGAGTATCCAATTCGACGGAAAGGCGCTGAAATACACAGTGACCGTGGGCACTCTGCCGGTGCGCGACAAGGATGGCAAGGCCAGCGGCGAAGTGGTCTTCACCGCGTACACCGTCGAGGGCGGCGATCGCCCCGTTACCTTTGCACTGAACGGCGGTCCCGGCGCGTCGTCTGTATATCTGAATTTTGGGGCGATCGGGCCCAAGACGCTCAAGGTCGGCAATGAAGGCGACAGCCCCTCCGATCCGGCTACGCTGAATGACAATCCTGGCACTTGGCTCGACTTTACCGACCTGGTCTTTATCGATCCTGTTGGCACCGGCTTCAGCCGCTCCCTGGTATCGGCGGACGAAACCAAAAAGCAGTTCTATTCGACCACGCCGGATATCGAGTATCTTTCCCGGGTTATCTACGACTGGCTGGTCAAGAACGACCGGCTATCTTCGCGGAAGTACCTGGTTGGCGAGAGTTATGGCGGCTTTCGCGGTCCGCGCATCACACACTTCCTGCAATCCCAGTTGGGTGTCGCGATGAATGGCGTGGTGCTGGTTTCACCCTATCTGAATCCCTCGCTTGAGCAGAACGGAGACCTGTCGCCAATTCCCTGGATGGTGACCCTGCCTTCGATTACCGCGGCGCATCTTGAGCGCGAAAACAAGCTCACACCCGCGGCCATGGCCGATGTGATCGCCTATACGCTGGGTGAATACGCCACCGACCTGCTCAAGGGCCGCAGCGACCCGGAAGCCAATCCACGGCTAATCAAGAAAGTTACCGAACTTACCGGCCTCGACCCCGAATTCGTCAAATATTCCGGAGGCCGGCTTGAAACGGAAGCGTACCTGCGTGAGGCCCACCGGGAACAGGGCAAACTTAGTTCCGTCTATGACTCGAATGTAACTTCCTTCGATCCATTCCCGTTTGCGCCGGAGCAGCGGGCGAACGATCCTATCCTGGCCAGCATTATTGCTCCGACCACCACGGCGATGGTCGACTTTGTAACTCGCACCGTGGGCTGGAAGGTGGACGCGCGCTACAACGCGCTTTCTTACGAGGTCGGCAGCCAGTGGGACAGGGGCGACGATCTGCGCCGGGGCTCGGTGCCGCAGTTGCGCGAAGCGGTTGCCGCCGATCCCAAGCTGCGGGTGCTTATCGTGCATGGCTGGAACGATCTTTCCTGCCCCTTCATGGGCTCGGTGCTGACAGTCAATCAGATGCCGGTGATGGGCGATCCAACGCGCGTCTCGGTGCATGAGTATCCCGGCGGACACATGTTCTATACCCGCCCCTCCAGCCGCGAGCAACTCCATTCCGACGTGAAGACGATGTTTAGCCAGCACTGAGACGCCGAGTAGTGTCCTAGTTCGCTTTTGCTTTGAAAGGGCACGGCTTCAGCCGTGCCGTAAATGCCACACTTGGATGCGGCTTTAGCCGCTGAGGGGAATGCTTGCACCGAAATTAGGACACTACCAGACGCCGTTTTCTGTTGACTAGGCTGTAACCTTGCGGTAGCGTTCCCCTGTATTTCAAATCATCGGCCGCCGCGATCGTAAGAGCCGTATTGGACGCATATGGCTCGGCCCTTGGGTATGCCGGAAAGCAGGCAAGCAGTGGCTTTTTGCAGCAAATGTGGAACTCAGGTCAACGAGGGCGTAGCCTTTTGTCCTCAATGCGGTGCGGCAATTGGAGCGGCCGCGCCACCGCCGCCGCAATATCCGCCTCAGTACCCTCCTCAATACGCGGTTCAACCCGCCGCCAGCGGACTATCGGAGAACGTGGCTGGCCTGCTGTGCTATCTGCTGGGCTGGCTGACAGGGATTATCTTCCTGCTCATCGACAAACGGCCTTTTGTGCGTTTTCACGCCGCGCAGTCGATCGTGGTCTTCGGCACTCTGCATGTTCTGCAGATTATCCTCACCTTTCTTTGGGTGGGTACGGGAGCCTATTACGGAAGTGGGTTTGGACTCCACTTCATGCTCTCCTCGCTGGTTAGCCTGATCGCGTTTGTGGCGTGGATCGTGCTGATGGTGATGGCCTACCAGGGCAAGCGATTCGAGGTTCCCATCGCGGCTGGAATCGCAAACAGCCTGGCTGGAAAGGTCTAGCCCGCATAGGATACCCAAGCAAGAAACAAGGGCCAGCTCAAGTTATCCTGAGTTGGCCCTTCTCTTTTCCCGTGTCTTACTTGGAATTTTTCCTTCAATCATTGCCGGATAAGAAGTCTGTGTTACATTGGGGTCACTTTCGGAGATTCTATGTACCGCTTATTATTAGCCTGTTTCGCGGCAGGAGCTGCTCTTGCCGTGCCTTCGGCCCTGGCTCAATCGACTGCCAGCGCATTGCAGACTGAGGCGCCCGCCAGCTCCAATGCCCGCAAGACTTTTTTGAAGGCTGCAAAAGAGTTGGAAGAGCATAAGTATGCTCCGGCTCTGGAAGACTTTCGCAAGGCCGACAGCCAGGATGGCGGACGCTGCGTGTCCTGCGAACTGCAAGCTTTCAAAGTGGCAAGACAGTTGCAGGATTATACCGCCGCGCGCGCCGAGACAGCCTTGCTGCTGGATCATGTGACGAGCGCCGAGGATAAGGCCGAGGTGCATTACCTGGCGGGCGATGTTTGCCTTTCCGACGGCGGCTACCGGATCTTCGAAAAGCCGTTTCAGGATGCCGACAGCGAGTTTCAGGCGGCCTTGCAGTTGCAGCCGGGCAAGCCGGATTGCGTCTACGAGGATGGCATCGCGCTGGCTCACCTGCACAAGTACGATCAGGCCCGGGAGCGCTTTGAGCAGTACATGAAGGCTGCTGCTCCAACCGGGCTGCAATACAAGCGCGCCAAGCTTTTTGCCGCGCAGCCGGAGCTGGCCCGCAAGCGGGTCGCGCCCAATTTTCACGTCGTAGGGTTGGACGGCAAGACAATTTCGATGGAAAACCTTGCCGGCAAGGTGGTGCTGATCGATTTCTGGGCCACCTGGTGCGGACCGTGCAAGAATGCGCTGCCCCATCTGCGCGAGATCGCGCAAAAGTTTGAAGGGCAGCCTCTGGTAGTCATCAGCATCAGCCTGGATGCCGACGAAGGCACTTGGAAAGATTTTGTGGCCAAGAATGGGATGACCTGGGCTCAGTTTCGCGATGGCGGCTTCGACGGTCCGATGGCTACGCAGTTCAATGTGAAGGCCATTCCGACCACCTTCAGCATTGACGCCGACGGCTTTGTGCAGGACCGCCAGGTGGGCGACGGAAACATCGAAGAGACGCTGAAGAAGCTGATCGCGCAGGCAACCGATTCTGGGAGCGGCAAGACTGTGGCAGCTCAGTAGTCTGGCCGAGATTTTCATGCGCGCTTGCCAATTCGAGGCGTATGCCCTAGCATCCATTTCAGAGACCGGCCTGCAAAGCAGGTGAGTCGGTTAACGCTGGTTGAACCAACATTCATTGAACAGGGACTCGACTCGACAAATCGCTTCTGTGTGCCGTGCCCGCCAGTCCGGGATGCCTAATGAAGCGCGGAGAGTCCCGCCGTCTTAGGACGGGT
>Ga0302325_10024207_pt1 | contig 12636 bp, 11 predicted proteins | sample Palsa_T0_2_FD_201948 | JGI IMG/M metagenome (GOLD analysis project Ga0302325, IMG submission 201948) | Peat permafrost microbial communities from Stordalen Mire near Abisko, Sweden - Palsa_T0_2 | ecosystem: Environmental > Terrestrial > Soil > Palsa > Peat permafrost | place: Sweden: Abisko...
AAATTGCCCCACTACCCCGCGCGCGCGGCGCCTTGAAGTTTCAGCCCCGCCCGACTAGGTTCCGCCCCTTCGCCGAAAGGCGGCGCGCGCTCGTAGCTCAGCTGGATAGAGCATCAGACTACGAATCTGAGGGTCGGGCGTTCGAATCGCTCCGAGCGCGCCAATAAATCAAAGATTTAGCCGGATTGTCCGACGCCCTCCGAGCTGAGGGGCACAAGCTGGGTAGCGAGTCGAGCCTGGTGAGATGAGTGGGCGCGATCAAAGCGAGGCGACCCAATTCGTCCGATGGCTGGAGTCTCTGCCTCCCGAGCGGCGCGATGAGATCAGCCGTGAGCAACATGAGGCCTCTGAGGAGGAGCACCGCGAGTTCAGGGAAAAGTTCGCCGCAGGCGACTGCTACCTGTGCAGCGATCCCCTCACTTCGTTCAATGCCAAGTCGCCCTGTCTGCACTGGCTCCTGAAGCCGCCAGGATTCCGGAAAAGGGACTTCGAGAAAATCACTCAGAAGTACGGGATGATGGAACTCCAGAGCTTCTTGAGGTGGGTCGCGAACGAGGAGGCCTTTGCACGCAACATCACCGATAGCGGCGATCTTGAAGGCGATGGTCACCTCGTCGAAGTAACTATAAAGTTCAAGGGCCTTGAATGGTCAATTTCTTGTGGCAAGAACGACTATTCCGGCCATGCAAATGCCAACAAAGGTGCCTTCCCTCACTATCACTTTCAGATGCGCGTAGATCATAGGCCGTTTATAAATTACAATGACTTTCATCTTCTGTTGAAGAGACGAGAACTCATTAACATCGACGCGATCCGCTCGTCAGCGGTCGTGAAACATCGCTTCAACCACGGCGAGGCGATTCAAGACCTTCTGACTGACGAGAATCTTGAGAAAATCGTGAACACGCCAGTAGAGCCCGGCGACCCAGAAACGGCCCCCTTCAGATTTGACACCTTCTTGATGGCTGACGAGGGGACACAGATGAGCGGCGAGGACATATACAGCCTGATTGAAGAGGCTAAGGCAAAAGGGGTGACGATCGCGAGCCTCGCCCAAAAGGTTCCGAATGCCTCGGTACGCGTCGTCGTTTCTGAAGGTCCGGGGGTGGTCGATCCGGCGCCTCGGTCGCCGCGCAAGAGCAGGGGTGAGCCGCTCTAGACTCCACAGATTGGAGGAATTCATCGACACGATGCCAGATCCCAGCCGGCCGGCCTTCCTAGCCGGGCCAGGAGACGCGGAGGTCGACCTAACGCCCTCTGACCGTCGCTCTCCGCTCAGTCGAAGATCGGCACGAGGAAGGCGCGCTCGTACCCCGAGAAGCATTTGGTCTCGTTGAACCTCGCCGTGGCCGCCTTGCAGCCTTCGTCCTCGGCGACGGCCGCGCGATATCGGTCGTAGGCCTCGACGTTCGGGAAGCTGAACAGGGCGAATGCGATATCCGCCGGCGCGGCGGCGCCCAGGCCTGGGAAGCTGAAGGTCGGGTCCGGAAGGCTGTCGTCGTCAGTTCCGGGGACGAAGTAGCCGTGATGTGTCCCGCCGTACTTTCGGATCAGGCCGATCCATGCGTGGGCATATTGCCGAAACTCGGCCAGCTTCCCCGGTTCGACCCGATAGCGAATGACGCAGGTGAACAAGACGCGTTCTCCCCTTTTCGCGGCGACGCGAGAGCGGCGGCCTCATCGATATCCTGTGCCGACACCCCAAAGAGATCGAGACCCTGAGATCGATCCGGGCCGGCGCCGGAATTGAAGAACAATAGGGTCTAGCGAAGCGCGCCGCGACCTTCCGACGCAGCGCGCGAGTAGGATCAGAACTCAAGGTCGAGGCCTTTCGGGATCCGGCCTTCGCGGGCGCCGGACCGGCGCTTGGCGGCGGCCGATCAGCTATCTGATGTAACGAAATCGAAACATGGTTTCGCCCTAGACTTGCAGCGAACAGGGCTTCCTTAACCGTCCTGGCGCACAAAAGGCATGCGGCGCGTCATTTGTGGGCGCACGTGTCCAGGCAGGGGGATTGGGATGGGACGCCTGTTGGCGGCCGGGCTTCGCCGGGAGGGATGAGCTGTGGCGCTTGATCCCGCATCCAAGGCCAGGTTCAACCTGTCGAAGACGTCGGTGCTGCTGCTCGACCCGACGACGGTCGGGCTGGAGATCCTGGCCCAGATCCTGAAGGGCTTCGGCGCGCGCCAGATCCACCGCTGCTCCACGGTCGACGAAGCCAAGGCCAAGGCGATGGAGCACCAGATCGACCTGATGGTCATCGACACCATCGCCGAGTCGGGCGAGGGCTATGACTTCGTCCGCTGGCTGCGCAAGGCCGTGCCCGAGCCGAACCGGCATGCGCCGGTGCTGCTCACCGCGGCTCACACCCGGGCGTCCGACGTGGCCAGCGCGCGCGACTGCGGCAGCCATTTCATCGTCACCAAGCCGCTCGCCCCGATCGTGGTGCTGGAGCGCATCATCTGGATCGCGCGGGAGGGCCGGGCCTTCCTGCTCTCCGACGGCTACATCGGCCCCGACCGCCGTTTCGTCAGGCCGGACGCTCCGAAGAACCATCCGCGCCGCCGCGTCGACGATGCGCCGCTGAAGACCGAAGCGCCCGCGCCGGAGGACGGCGACGCCCGCCCGGTGTCCTTCCTCGATCGTCCTCTGAAGGCGGCCTCATGAGCGTCTCCATCACCTACCCGAAGCTGAAGCTCGCCGCGCAGCTGCGCGAGGCCGGCGGCCAGAGCGTCGCCGACTCGCTCGAGGCGGCGGACGCCAATCTGGAGGCGCTGCGCCCGACAGCCCTCGACGAACTGCGGACCGCGGTCGCCGCCGCCGCGGCCGCCTTCCAGCGCCTGCCGGACGGGTTCGACGCCGAGGCGCTGCAGGGTCTCTACGCGATCGCCGCGCGCGCCGTCGGCATCGGCGCGGTGTCCGGCGCGCCGGGGGCGGACGCCGCCCTGGTCAGCCTCTGCGACCTGCTCGACCGCCTCGCCAACAAGACCCGCTGGGACCGCGAGGCGATCGGGGTGCACGTGCGGACGCTGCAGTTGCTGGCCTGGCAGGGCGACGTCCTGGACGAGGCGGCGACGCAGCACGTCCTCGACGGCCTGCGCAAGGTCAGCGCCCGCTACGCCGACCCGCCGGCCGTGGCCGCCGCGGCGGGCTAGTCTCGCCGCCGACCCGCGCTGGTCGGCCGGTGACCGGCCGCCGATTTCGGCCTAGGCTCGCGGCGTCATGTCACTGGTAGACGCTGAGGATCATCGAGCGCCTGCCGGGCTGGCGGGCGCGGATCTTCCACTCGGCCAGCATGACCTTCGCCCACTATGAGTTCGACGCGGGCTCCACGATCCACGAGCACCATCATGAGCAGGAAGAGGTCTGGAACGTGATCGAGGGCGAGCTCGAACTGACCATCGACGGCGTGGTCCGGCGCGCCGGGCCAGGCGTCGTGGCGATCGTGCCGCCGAACACGCCCCATTCGGTGCGCGCGCTCAGCGGCGGCCGGGCGATCATCGTCGATCACCCGCTGCGCCGGGACTTCGGCTGACGGCGCTAGCTCTAGATCGGCCGGAACGCGCCTACCAGCAGCTCGCCGCCGCCGCGGCGGAGCGAGAGCGTCCAGCGATCGAAGACGAGGTCATAGCCCTCTGTGCGCAATCCGGTCGCGAGCGACACCGCGACCAGGCCGCCGGCCTGTCCGGCGAAGCCGAGGCCGAGGTCGCCGTTGCGCATCCGCAGCAGTGTGCCGGGGCGGAACGGGCGGCGGACCGGCGCCGTCAGTTGCGGCGAGTGGCCGGCGAGGCCCGGCGCGAACACCACCTCGTGCTCGAGCGTCGCCAGCGGCCCGGTGAGGCCCTTCAGCGGGGTGGCGGCGAAATTGAGCGTCTCCGGTCGGGTGGTCCCGAAGGTGAGCATCAGCCGCTCGTCCGCCTCGCCGCCTTCGTCGGTGGAGAAGCAGATCAGCGGACGCGCGCCCTCGGCGGCGACGAACCAGCGCCCGGGCTTCAGCGCCGCGCGCTCGACGACGCGGGGAAACCCTTCGAAGAAGACCGGCATCGAATCGAACCCTCCGGCGCCCAGTATGGCGCGCGAAGCAGCCCTGCGTCAGCCGCCGTCGAGGCGCGCCACGCGGCGCCTCAGAACATCGCCCGGCCGGAGAGGTAGATATCGTAGCGCTGCTCGTTGTTCTTGACGTCCGCCTCGCCCTCGATCGCGACGTAGGAGAGCGAGGTGCCGGCCTTCAGCGAGAAGCCGGCGACGATCCAGCCGCCGTTGACGTCGCCCGGCGCCAGGCTGAACGGATTGCCGCCCGCGAAGGTCGCCACCGTATTGCCGATGGTGCCGAACACCACCTGACGGTAGCCGCCGAAAATCTCCGGCCGGAACCAGGCGTCGTGGCCGTATTGGGTGCCAACGTTGACCAGCGCCGCCACGGTGCCCCGCTGGCTCATCTGCTGGGCGACCGTGAGGTCGAAGCCGGGCCCGGCGCCGCTTTCGGTGTAGCCGTTCTGGTTGAGGTAGAGGTAGTCGAAGCTCAGCTCCGGCCGAATGTAGTAGTTGCCGATGTGCTGCTCGTACTCGGCGCCGACGTGGCCGTCGGCGAAGTAGCCGTTCCAGTCGGCGTAGGCGATGTCGGTCACGCCGGTGGTGACGAATTCGCGCCGCTCATTGTACCAGGCGTAGCCGCCCGCGCCGCGCACCGAGAAGCGCAGGTCGCCCCACGCACGCCGATAATAGGCCCCAACTTCGGCGATGTTGGAGACGAGGGCGCCGTCGACGGGATCGAACGTCCCCTGGTTGCCGGTGTTCATATAGGCGATCGTGACGCCGATCGCGCCGCCGCCGGGGCCCATCCGCTCATAGCCGCCGACAAGGCCGAAGAGCTTGTCCGTCGTGCCGAGCGTGTCGCCGTCCTGGCGCTTGATGGTGGTGTTGACTTCCTGCAGCCAGGCGCTGCCGCCGGCGATGCGTGCGCCGGAGTCCGGCGTCTGCTCGGTCAGGTTGGCGATCTTCTCGGTCGCCGCTTCGAGCGATTCGAAGGTGCCGATGCCCTGGTCCGGCAGCATCTGATTGTAGAGCTGCAGGAAGCCGTACTTGGTGGTGGGCGAGATGATCGCGTCGGCGATCCCCGAGTTGTTCTCCAGCGCCGCCAGCACGGCGTCGAAAGCCGAGGCGCCGCTGGCGCCGAGGCCCAGCTGCTGCGGCGTCTTCAGGGTGAGCGTCACATCGAGGTTGCCCCCGCTGACCGCGGCGCTGGCCGAGTAGAGGTAGGGCGCGGTGGTCAACATCGACGACGCCGGGGCGCCGAGGGTGAGCGATCCGGCGCCGTTGGTCTCGACGAAAACATAGGTCGCGCTCTGGGCCGTCTGCAGGGCGCCCAGCGAGACGCCGATCTGGGCGCCCTTGGCGAAGCTCGCCGTGCCGTCCACGCCGGTCTGGCCGGCCCCGACGGTGGTGTTGAAGATGGCGGTCCCGGCGCTCGCGCCGCCCGCGCCGATCGCGAAGCTCGGGTCCACGGCGGCCTCGAGAATGCCGCCGGCGCCAACCTTGAGCGACGTGATATCGTGCGCCTGGGCCGTCGTTATGTCGACCGTCGCGGTCGTGCCGGCGTCGGTGGCGACGAAGATCGCCAGATCGCGCTGGGTGCTGTTGGCTTCGCTCACCCCGCCCAGGGTCGCGCCGGCCTGGATGTCCAGCACGTTGGGGCCCGCGCCGAAGATGATGTCGCCGATGATCTGCGGCTCCGTACCCGCCGCGGTCAGGCTTTCCTTCTTGATCGTCTGCGAGGTGCTGACGGTGTAGGTGCCCGTGCCGCCGGTCCCGGTGACTTCGCCGGTGATCGTCGTGTCGGCGGTAATGCCGTTGCCGTAGAGCGTCTCGCCGACCACCAGATTGCCGGACGCCACCGAATTGACGGTGAGAGTCGTGCCTGAGATCGAACCGGTGAACACCGGCGCCGGGTTGCCCAGATAGCTTGTCGAAGCCGCCTGGATGATCGTCGTCCCGGATATCGATTTGGCGACATCGATGGCGACCTTCGAGCCGGTGAGCACGAAGCTCACCGCGGTGGGCGCCAACTCGGCCTCGATCAGCCCGGTATTGACGATCTTGCTAAGCGTGCCGGAGTCATCGACGATCGCGCCGGCCGAGGAGCCGGAGACGCTGGCGGTGTCGGAGATGATCGCCGAGATCGTCCCGTTGTTGTTGAGCGAGCTGACCGTGGAGCCCGAGGCGATGGTGATCGCCGTCGCCGTCTGCGCCGTCGAGGCGGTGACGGAGGCTTCGATCGCGCCGTCGTTGTCGATGGCGCCGGCCGTCACGTTGGACATGATGTTGATGGCGGTCGCCGCCGCGTCGAGCGACGTCGCCTGGATGGTGCCGCTGTTGTAGATACCCCCGCTCAGGATGACCGACCCGCCGGAAAAACCACCGATCTGTATCGCCGTCGCCGAGGCCGGCGTCTTCAAGGCGGGCGTCGTGAGCGTATCGTAGACGCCGTCGGCGGTGATCGTGCCGCCGTTCACGAAGCCATAGGAATTCGACTCGACCTTCGTCGTGTTGTCGCCGATCGTGATCGCCGTGTTCTTCGCGCCGATGATGATCGCCGGCGCGGAGCCGTACTGGGTGATCGACGCCGCCGACGTGCTGGTCGCGGTCGAGCCGGTGCCGGTGATGATCTCGGGCGCGACGGTGATGCCCTGCGCGATGCTGCCCCCGATGACCACGGTCGAACCGCCCTGCTCGACCTGGCCCGCGCCCAGGGTGCTCAGGATCGAGGTGATGGTCGGCGCGGTGGTGTCGCGATAGCCGGTCGAGGTGATCGACGAGCCGATGAGCAACTGGCCGCCGATCGGCGCGCTGGTGGCGAGGCCCACGGCGCCGACGCCCTCGGCGGTGATCGCCGCCCCGACCGTCACATTGCCGCTGACCTTGCCCTGGATGTTGATGCCGTAGGTGCTGTTGCCTTCGACGGTGATCGTGCCGTTGTCGACCAGAGAGCCGGTGATCGAGGCGGCCTGGCTCGTGCCTCCGACCTCGATGCCGGTCGAATTGTCGCCCTCGATGGTGATCGAGCCGCCGACGTCATTGGTGACCGAGCCGGTGAGGTTGCCGGTCACCCAGATGCCGACCCGATTCGTGCCGGTGGCCCACGGGCCGCCGGCGATGCCGGTGTTCCCCGCCTCGGGCGCCTGGTAGCTCATCGTCAGCGAGATATCGCCGAGATTGTCCACCGAGCCGGTGGCGTTGCCGGTCACCAGGATGCCGGTGGTGTTGCTGACGTCGACATTGCTGATCGTCGCGCCGCCGTCGATGGTGACGTTGTTGTTGCTGTTCAGCGTGACGCCGGCGCTGCCGGTTTTTGGGGTGATCGTGCAGCCGTCGGCCACGCCGATGTCCGCGCCGGCGCCGGCGGTGGTGACGCCGCCGGCGTTCGGGCAGGCTTCGGCGACGCCGCACACGGCGAGCACCGGGGCCATGGCGACCGCCGTCAGAAGACCTCTGCGCATCAACGATACTCTCTGGCGGCCCGACCCAATGTCACTCGCAACCCTTGCCGCCTAATACGACTGCAATGCGGCCGCTTTCAAGCTACAGGTCGGCGCGGGCCAAACTGTCACGCGCGCGACACAGATGCCGACTGAAATGCAGATCCAGTCCGTCACCGAGTCGCGCCGCATGACCGTCGAGCCACTCGAAGCCTCGCCGCCGCGCCGCGCCGCCGGGCTCGCCTGGATTCCGATGGCGGTGGCGGGCGCGGCGCTGGCGGCGCTGCTGGCGCTCGTCGCCGGCCGCGCGGTCGAGCCGGCCGCCGCCGGCGTCGCCGGGACGATCGTGCTGGCGCTGGGCGCCGGCCTCGGCCTCTGGCTGCGCGACCGCCGGCGCGAGACGACATCGGCCTCGACGCCGCTGGCGCAGGTCGCCGGTCCCGCCGCGGCGCCGGCGGCCGCCGGCGATCCGTTCGCCGCGGTGCTCGAGGCGCTCGAGGACCCGGTGCTGGTGGTCAGCGGCGACGAGCCCGACGATCTGGTCGGCCGCCGGCTCACCTACGCCAACGCCGCCGCCCGCGAGCTCTTTCGCATCAGCCGCGCCGCCGGTCCGCTGGTCACCGCGGTGCGCGACCCGAAAGTGCTTGAGACCGTCGACGAGGCGCTGTTCGGCCGCATCGCCAGCGAGGCCATCTACGCGGCCGGCGGCGTCCAGGATCGGATCTGGCGCGCCAGGGCGCGGCCGCTCGAGGGCGCCGATGGCCGCCGCCTCGCGCTACTGACCCTGCGCGACGAGACCGAGCTTCGCCGGTCCGAGCGCACGCGCGCCGATTTCCTCGCCAACGCCAGCCACGAGCTGCGCACGCCGCTGGCCTCGCTCACCGGCTTCATCGAGACGCTGCGCGGCCACGCCCGTGACGATCCGGAGGCGCGCGACCGTTTCCTTGCCATCATGCACGACCAGGCCGAGCGCATGGCCCGGCTGATCGCCGACCTGATGAGCCTCAGCCGCATCGAGCTCAACGAGCACATCCCGCCCCAGGGCCGCGCCGACCTGCGGATGACGGTGCGCGACGTGATCGACGCGCTGGGGCCGCTGGCCGAGGACAAAGGCGTCGCCATCGAGGCGCGGCTGCCGGACGTACCGGCGCTCGCCCGCCCGGCCGACCGCGACCAGATGGTGCAGGTGATCCAGAACCTGGCGGAGAATGCGGTCAAATACGCCCCGCCGGGCTCGCGGGTCACCATCGAGGTCACGGCCGACATCTCGGCCGAAGGGGCGATGTCGCCGCGCTGGCCGAGCGCCGCGCACCTCAGCCTGCTGACGCCCGACCACGCCGCCGACCAGCGCTACGTCGCCCTGCGCGTCGCCGACGGCGGCCCGGGCATGGCGCGCGAGCACCTGCCGCGGCTCACCGAGCGCTTCTACCGGGTGGAGGGCCAGCGCGCGAGCGACCGGCCCGGCACCGGCCTCGGCCTCGCCATCGTCAAGCACATCGTCAACCGGCACCGCGGCGGCCTGACGGTGGAGAGCGCGCCGGGCGAAGGCGCGATGTTCTGCGTCTACCTGCCGACGTCGACGGACCCCGCCGCGGCTTGACCGGACCGCGGTTCGCGCGCCAAAGCGCCGGCGCATGAACATCCTTATCGTCGGCTCCGGCGGGCGCGAGCACGCCCTGGCGTGGAAGATCGCAAGATCGCCGCTGACGGCGCGGCTCGTGTGCGCCCCCGGCAACCCGGGCATGGCCGCGCTGGGCGAGATCCGCGCTGTCGCCGCCACCGACGTCGCCGGCCAGGCGGCCCTGGCGCGCGAAATCGGCGCCGATCTGGTGGTGATCGGTCCGGAGACGGCGGTCGAGGCCGGCCTCGCCGACGCCCTGGCCGAGGTCGGCATCGCCTGCTTCGGCCCCACCGCCGCCGCCGGCCGGCTGGAGTCGTCCAAGGCCTTCACCAAGGCCTTCGCCGATCGCCACGGCCTGCCGACCGCCTGCTACGGCGTGTTCGACGACGCGGTGGCGGCGAAGGCGGCCTTGGACCGCTTCGGGCCGCCATTCGTGATCAAGGCGGACGGCCTCGCCGCTGGCAAGGGCGTCGTCATCGCCCCGGACCGCGCCGCGGCCGAGGCGGCCATCGACGATGCGCTCGGCGGGCGCTTCGGCGCGGCCGGCGCCCGCGTGGTGATCGAGGAATTCCTCGAGGGCGAGATCGCTTCGCTGTTCGCACTCTGCGACGGCAAGACGAGCCTGCTGTTCGGCGGCGCCCAGGACGCCAAGCGCGCGTTCGACGGCGACGCGGGTCCCAACACCGGCGGCATGGGAACCTACGCCCCCGCGCCGGTGCTGAGCGCCGAGGTGATCGAGGCCACGCGCATCCGCCTGATCGAGCCCACCTTCGCCGGCATCGCCGCCGAGGGCGCGCCCTACCGCGGCGTGATCTTCTGCGAGATCATGGTCACCGCCGAGGGGCCGAAGCTGGTGGAGTTCAACGCCCGCTTCGGCGACCCGGAAACCCAGGTGCTGATGCTGCGCCTGGAGAGCGACATCGTCCCCTATCTCGTGGCCGCCGCCACCGGCCGGCTGGCCGAGCTGCCGCCGCCGGCCTGGCGGGGCGACGCCGCGGTCTGCGTGGTGCTGGCCGCCGACGGCTACCCCGACGCGCCCCGCGCCGGCGCGGTGATCCGGGGCGCCGAGGCGGATTTCGGGCCGCATGTCGTGGTCTTCCACGCCGGGACGCGGCGGCGGCAGGACGGCGCGCTGGTGGCGGCCGGCGGGCGGGTGCTGAACGTCTGCGCCACCGGCGCCACGGTGGCCGAGGCCCGGACGCGCGCCTATGCCGCGATCGCGCGGATCGACTGGCCGGAGAGCTTCCACCGCACCGACATCGGCTGGCGGGCGCTCGGGTCCTGATCGCTTGGCAATCACGCCCGGGCCGCTACAGTTCCAGTCAAACAAAAGTACGGAAAAAATACGAGGGAGACGCCCGATGGCCGAGGCCAGCCCTGACGCGGACGCTGACGAGCGCACCCGCGAAATGCTCAACACCGGCACCAAGGAGGTCGTCGAGAGCCACCGCTTCGAGGAGGCGGCGCTGGCGGCGTGGATGACGGCGAACGTCGCCGGCTACCAGGGCCCGCTGGAGGTGCGCCAGTTCAAGGGCGGCCAGTCGAACCCGACCTACCAGCTGGTCACGCCGGGCAAGACCTACGTCATGCGCCGCAAGCCGCCGGGCAAGCTGCTGCCGTCCGCCCACGCCGTCGACAGAGAGTACAAGGTGATCACGGCGCTCTATCCGACCGGCTTCCCGGTGGCCAAGAGCTATGGTCTGTGCACGGACGATAGCGTCATCGGCACCATGTTCTACGTGATGGACATGGTCGAGGGCCGGATCCTCTGGGATCAGAGCCTGCCGCACTACACGCCGGCGGAGCGCTATCCGATCTACATGGCGCAGGTGAAGACCCTCGCCGACCTGCACAACACCGACTACAAGGCCATCGGCCTCGAGGACTACGGCCGCACCGGCAACTACATGGCCCGCCAGATCGATCGCTGGACCAAGCAGTACAAGGCCTCCGAGACCGAGCACATAGAGACCGTCGAGCGGCTGATCGAATGGCTGCCGAAGACCTGCCCGGCCGACGACCAGACCTCCATCGTCCACGGCGACTACCGGATGGACAACATGGTGATGCACGCGACGGAGCCGCGCGTGGTCGCCGTGCTCGACTGGGAGCTGGGCACGCTGGGCAACCCGCTCGCCGACTTCACCTACCTGCTGATGGGCTGGGTCAACGGCGCCATGGCGGCGATCGAGGACAAGCAGGCGCACGGCGCGCCGACGATCGAGGCGGTGGTGGCGGACTATTGCCAGCGCACCGGCCGCTCCGGCCTGCCGGACCTCAACTGGTACTTCGCCTACAACATCTTCCGCCTGGCCGGCATCGTCCAGGGCATCGTCGGCCGCGCCCGCGACGGCACCGCCAACAGCCCCCAAGCCGCCGCGATGGCCGCCCGCGTCCCGGCCCTCGGGGCGGCGGCGTGGCGGTTCGCGAAGAAGGCGGGGGCTTAGGTTCGTGGTTCAAACCTGGTTCGCCGACGCCTTCTCTCGCAAACGCAGAAGCAGTCCGTCGAGCGCGGCCTCGTCCTCGAACCGGGCTTCGACGGGCCAGGCGGTGACGCGGCCCTGCCAGGCGGGCGGCAGTTTCACCCAGTCCTTTTCGCTGGTGACCAGGCCCGCGCCCAGCGTCTCGGCGCGGCGGGCGAGGAAGCGCAGCAGCGCCTCGTCGTAGCGGGCGTGGTCAGGCAGCGGGGCGAAGTCGACGAGGTCGCAGCCGGCGGCCTTCAGCGCCCGCTCCATCTTCCAGGGCTTGCCGATGCCGGCGAAGCCGAGCTGCGGGCCAGGCGGCGGCGGCGCGGCCGCGGCCAGCCGCGCCACCAACACCGGCGCCGCCCCGAACACCGCGACCAGGTCCGGGTCCGGCGCCGCCAGGTCCGCCGGCAGCAACAGCACCACCGCGTCGGCGCGGGCCAGGCCGGAGGCGAGCGGCTCGCGCATCGGGCCGGCGGGGAACACCGCCCCGTCGCCGAACGGCCACTCGCCGCCGCGCGTCTCGCCGTCGACCACCACCAGCGACAGCGTCTTGGCGAGGCTGGGGTTCTGGTGGCCGTCGTCCAGCACGATCACCTGGGCGCCGCCGCGCCGCGCCTCGTCGGCGCCCGCCGGCCGCTCGCGGGCCACCCAGACCGCCGTGTCCTGGGCCAGCATCAGCGCCTCGTCGCCGACGTCCTCGGCGCCATGGCGGGCCGGATCGACCCGGACCGGACCCTTCAGCCGCCCGCCGTAGCCGCGCGTCAGCACCTGCGCCGCCACGCCCTGGGCGGCCAGGCGCCGGACGATCGCCCGCACCACCGGCGTCTTGCCGCTGCCGCCCAGGGTGAGGTTGCCGACGCAGATGACCGGAATGCCGGGATCGAACGGCCGGCCGCCGGCGATGCGGCGCTGGGTCTCCCAGGCCCAGACCCGGGCGATCGGCCGTAGCAGCGCCCGGGTCAGCGGCATCGGCGCGCCGCGGCGGACGTACCACCAGCGCGGCGTGGCGAGCCTCATGCGGCCGGCAGCAGCGGCCGGATCAGCGCCAGCCCGGCGCCGAGCTGGTCGCCCT
>Ga0302325_10024208_pt1 | contig 12636 bp, 12 predicted proteins | sample Palsa_T0_2_FD_201948 | JGI IMG/M metagenome (GOLD analysis project Ga0302325, IMG submission 201948) | Peat permafrost microbial communities from Stordalen Mire near Abisko, Sweden - Palsa_T0_2 | ecosystem: Environmental > Terrestrial > Soil > Palsa > Peat permafrost | place: Sweden: Abisko...
CCAAGCGACAGTCGACAATCTTTCGCGCGGAATACCGCCCATCTTCGAGCCGGGACTCGAGGCAGAAGTCCAGCGCGGGCTTGCGGCCGGGACGCTGCACTTCGTGCACGATCTTGAAGCGGCAGGCAACGCCGACGTCGTTTGGATTGCCTACGACACGCCCGTCGACGAACAAGACCGCGCCGACGTCGGCTACGTCGATGCGCAGGCCGCCGCGCTCTTTCCGTACCTCACGGATGGAACGCTCGTGCTCGTTTCGTCGCAAATGCCCGTCGGGTCGATCGCACGACTCGAGCGCGCTTTCACTGCCTACAGCGATCGACAAGTGTCTTTCGGGTATACGCCTGAAAATTTGCGACTCGGTCAAGCTCTCGGCATCTTCAAGAGTCCAGACCGCATCATCGTCGGCGTCCGAACCCCACGCGATCGCGAGATCGTTGCGCGCGTCTTCGCAGGCATCTCGGAAAACATCGTTTGGATGTCGCCCGAGTCGGCCGAAATGACCAAGCACGCCATCAACGGCTTCTTAGCCGTGTCGGTAACCTTCATGAATGAGGTCGCCGCGATTTGCGAGCGCGTCGGCGCGGATTCAAAGGATGTGGAAGTTGGCCTGCGCAGTGAGTCGCGCATCGGGCCGAAAGCGTATGTGAGTCCCGGCACCGGATTCGGCGGGGGCACGCTGGCGCGCGACATCCAGTTCCTTTCCGAGGTGGGAAAGGAGCACGGAACCGCGGTCGATGTGCTCGAGGGCGTTTTGGCGAGCAACGACAAGCACAAGACATGGGCCGAGCGGCGTCTCCGCGATGCCCTCGGTGAGCTAAACGGCAAAGAGATCGCGCTCCTTGGTTTGACGTACAAACCAGGAACTAACACATTGCGCCGCTCGAGCGCGGTTGAGCTTGCAGAGTCTTTGGCGGCGCTCGGCGCAATCGTGAAGGCGTTCGATCCGGCAATCGGCGAATTGCCCGCCGAACTCCGCTCGACGATCGACCTCAAGGCCTCCGCTCGAGCCGCGCTCGCCTCGGCAGACGCCGTCGTAGTTGGTACCGAGTGGCCGGAATTCAAGAAGCTGACCATAACGGATTTCACCGAAACGATGCGTACCGCTATCGTCCTCGATCCAAAACGTTCGCTCGGCGAGCCCCTCATGACGAGTGATCGAATTCGCTACATCGCAATTGGCCGCGGCGCCTGAGCTGAAGAAACGGCGGTGGCACGGCCCGAATGATCTTCGAGAGCGCGAGCGAATCGATGAGTTATGCAGGTTGCGCAGGGCTCCTACAGCGACCAAGATCACGAGTTCCGCGAGAGCGATCCGTATGCGCGGGCAAAGTACGAGCTGACGCTTCGCTGGCTTCCAGGCGACCTCGCTGTGGGAGATACGCTCTACAATGTGGGCGCCGGCGGCGGCTACTTCAACCAATTAGCAGCCTCTCGCGGGCTGCGAATTGTTGCATGCGAGCCCGACGCGGCGACATTTCAAGCGGCATCAGCCAGCGCTCCGCCGAATTGCGAACTGCACAATTGTGGTCTAGAGGAGTTCGCCCGCGGGCGGGTTCCAGCTCGTGTCGTCGTCATGCACGATGTCCTCGAGCACATCGCGGACGACGCGTTCGCAGCGGAGACCCTTCGTTCTCTCGTCGACGCTGGCGGCACGGTCGTTCTCAGCGTCCCCGCTTTGCCTTTCCTTTTCGGGCGGCACGACGAGGAACTTGGGCATTGCCGGCGCTACACGCCGAGGGCGTTGCGCCGGGTACTCGAACCGTGGTTCACGTTCGAACGTCTTCAGTGGTTCGGTATGGCAAGCATCCCGATCGCGTGGTACTTCTCGGTTTGGAGACGGCAAGGGTACCCCTTTGGAATTGGTCGCTCGCCGCTAGCCTCCGTATACGGCACGATATGCGCGCTTGAGTCCTACATTCCCGAACCAATCGGCACGTCGCTGATTGCGCGGCTGGCGCCGCGCAGCTGAGCTGGGGGCGTTAGCCTTCGCCTCCGGCCGAGCGGAGCCGCGCGCGCATCCCGACAACAAGGTTGATTTCGGGGTTTGGTACGAGAAGTGGAAAGTAGCGAGACGTTTCCTTCTGGAAGTGTACGTTCAAAAGTGAGATGACTTCCTGATAAGTATTCACGTGTTCGCTGCGAGCGATCGGCCGATAATCGAGTCTGAAGCGATGGCGAAACATGCGCTCCGCAGAGATTTTGCGCGCAAACTCGTAGGCAAGACTCCCCTCCGTCGGAATGACGACGTCGAACACGCCGTCGGACCGCAGCAATCGCGCGATTTCCGCGAGCGCCGCCGGCAGGTTTCGCAGATGTTCGAGCACGTGGATGGCGATGATCCGGTCGAATGACCCGTCGGGAAAAGACTGACGCTCTTCGATCGTTCCCAGATGCACTCTCTCGGCGGGAAGTTGCTCCGCAAGTCGCTTGCAAAATTCCGGGCGGTAATCAAGCACGTGATAGTTCTGGGCGGAGAGGTCCTCGAATGGCAGATGACCACCGATTCCCGCGCCCACCTCGAGGGTCCGCGCTTCAGGCGGCGCGCCGAGCGCTGCAACATAGCCGTGGTTGAATCGCTCGATGACCGCATAGCGCTTCGGCAATTCTTCGTGCCAGGCCGCCATAAACGCTTCGCGTGCTGCCTCTTCAACCTGCGACAGCGGCTCCGGTCGCTTGGGCCAGCGAAAGTCTCCGCGTCTCATTAACGTCCAAATTCCTCGCTAATGTTTGGCTTCCTCGCATCGAGAGCGCTTCGCATGCCATCACCGGCACTACCTACTCACGGATTCCTTTGCCGCACAATCTCACGGGCGAAATCATCGCCTAGGGGCCGGCTCGCGCCGCGCTAGACTCGGCGGATGCTGTAGTCGTCGCAACCGAGTGGCCGGAGTTCAAAGGCTTGAGCGCAGCGGATTTCACCGAGACGATGCGAACGCCTACCGTGCTTGATCCAAAGCGCTCGCTCGGAGAACCGCTCATGACTGAGGACCGAACCCGCTACATCACAGTTGGCCCCGGGCTCCCTTGAGACCGGTGCCGGGTTAGCCGATAGGCGAACTATGTTGCCGCAAGCTGTCGAGGTCGAGACCGTCTACACCGAGCGCGATCACGCCCTGCGTGAGTACGATCGTTATGCCCGCGCCAAATACGACCTGACCTTGCGCTGGTTACGTCCGTTCCTGACCAAAGATACGCTTTTATACAACGTTGGTGCCGGTGGCGGTTATTTCAACCACTTGGCCGCCGAGCGCAGTCGAGCGGTGGTCGGCTGCGAGCCGGATCCGGTTGCGTTCGCTCGCGCAACCGGGAACCCGATGCCCAGCAATTGCGAGTTGCTGCAGCTCGATCTTCAGACTTTCTCACAAAACCGGGCGCCGGCCGATGCTGTTGTGATGCACGACGTGCTCGAGCACATCGCGGATGACAAAGCGGCCGCCGAAGACCTGCGCTCACTCGTTCGTGAAGGCGGCCGAGTTGTCGTTAGCGTGCCGGCCCTTGGGATGCTTTTCGGTCAACACGACATCGACCTCGGGCACTACCGCCGTTACTCCATGCGATCGCTGCGCCAGGTCTTAGAGCCACACTTTAAGATCAAACGGCTGCGGTATTTTGGCATGGCAAGCATCCCGATCGTACTCTGCTATTCAGTCTTGAGAAAAGCAGCCTATCCCAAAGTGGCAGCCTCCGAAAACCTTATCTCTCGGATCTACGGTGCGGTTTGCTCGCTTGAAGCTCGGATTCCGGAACCGCTCGGTACGTCGCTGATCGCGGAGCTTGAACCGCGCTCTTGATCGTCTCCGTCAGTTCCCCGCGGTAAAAACATGAGCTTGGACCGGGGTCATGATCGAAGGAACTTTCCAGCCGAACTGCAGCACCCAGCGGCCTTTTGGAATTTCTTCGTCTGTGACTCGGGAAAACTCTTGCCGTAGCAGCGCTGCGATCGATGAAGCTGTGTACTGAAGAGTAATCGGGTGCGACATTCGCTTTCCGATCGTCGCACCTGCTGCTTGGAAAACGACCGTCTCAAATTGGTAGAACCAGCTTGGGACGCAAGACTCGACCAGCAAAAATTGGCCACCGGGGCGCAGCACCCGAGCAACCTCGGCGATGCACTTCTGCACGTTGGCCCAACTCTGTGCGACGTTGGATCCGGTCAGGTGGTGCAGAAGCATCGAGATCGTTACCGTCTCAAAGGACTGGTCGGCGAACGGAAGGTCGAGCGCGCTTCCCTGCACATACGTCACGTTCGCAGGCAGTTTCGAGAGCTGCTGATCATCGAGGAAAAGATCGAGGGCAGTTACGGCGGGAAAGCGATCGGTATTAAAATCGAAGACGCCGCCGCTCCCAATATCCAGCAGGGAGGTCGCCGCCGTCAGCCGTGCGTCAACCTCCCCACGAAGCCGCTGATACGTATCGAGTTCCTCGATATGGGCTCGGTAGTCCCGGTTATCTTTGAACCACGTGGCGTTCTTGGCGACGCTTTGCCCGCTTTGACCGAGCTCAGTGAAGCCGCTTAGAACGTCGCCGCTCTCATCTTGCGATCTCAAATCTCTACCTCGCCTAAAGACCGTGTAGCTGGCCGATGACGGCACTCATCGCGAGAATCCAATATAAGACAAGAGCCCTCCGATGTCACGATCGTCGCCACCGGGTAGGCGCTGCGTCGCCCCAAAGTGCACCGCGACCTTGTGCGCACCCGGCGTTACGTTCGTAAGCACGTGCAAATTGAAGTTACCCAGCCCCAACTCAACATTCTCTATCGACCGGCCATCGATAGAAAGCGCAAGCCGAGATTTGAAATCCGGGTTGTGGACAAGCGGCACCAAGCCCCGAATATCGAGAGCGGCTCGCCTCTTCCTTGCGTTCAATACAAACCAAACGTCCTTGCTTGCCCATCCGTCCTCGTATGTACCCGAAAAAAACAAACTCGGGTTTACTAGATCCTCCGGAAAGCGTTCGACCTTCGACGGTGCAGAAATGTCCCGTACTTGCGTCGGGCTCAGCGCCGATATGTCGCGAGCATAGCACGTCAGGATCCGGGGATCGAGTACGAGGTTTCCTCCATACAAATTCATGAGACCCGATCTCGGCGGATCGAGCGGTCTGCCGTCCACTCCCATATCAAGTAGGATGAAGCTGCGGCCGAGTATGCGCCTTGGCCGAATCGGAGCCGACAGCACTCGCGCGGCGCCGCTGCCCACGATCGGCAGCCGGACCACATTATCGCCGATGACGCGTGCTGGTGGTAAGAACGGCGCGGCAGCTCGTCGCTCCGTATCCGAAATGGAAAGCTCCAATCGAATCTCAGGTTCCGTATTGAGAACTTCGAAGAGCAGGTAACGCCCCAGCCCCGACATCGTCGAATGCCCAAAGAAATAACCGGGCTCCGGCTGATAAATACTCGTGGCCCTGCCGCGCTCAAAAGAAAGTTGTCTGAGCGATGACTCAACGAAGATCAGGTGATTGCGAACCGTTCTGATCGGCTGGAGGAGCAATGCCTGATGCGCGACCCTTCCTTGTGTGTCCCATCGATTTAGCACCGATTGCTCGCTCGTTGAGCGAAGCAGATAATCCCCTTCTGTACGAGCAGACTGAGCGAGGTCCAGCTCGGTCTCAAAGTCGTCATCCTTTTCTTGGCCGTTTGTCCCTGTAAAAGAGAACACTGCGGGCGGACGACGCGATCGCACAAGACTACTGAGCCTGTCTGCATACGGCTCGAACTCCTTGAGGCGGAGGCTTTCAAGGAACGGGGTCGCACCCCGCGCGTAGCGATCGATATTCAAAAGAAAGTCGCAACAGGCAAACAGGAGTGGGGCTCTGCCGCCGAAGAGACTCTCGATCTTTGCCAAGGGGCGGTTGTAGGTATCGGAAACGAGCGGCACATCTGCCCGATTCTCTATTTCGACTCGTTTCAGGAAATCGATCAAGTGGGAGTCTGAAGCGTCAGGGATTTCAGTGAAGCTAGCAGACGTGCTCGAGGCGCTTGCTTCACTTCGTACGACATAATAGTGCTGCGTCGCCACGTTGATTCCCAAGAATGCCAGCAACACACCCGCGGCTGCGCCGAGTCGGAGTCGTTCAGTTAAGGGTCCGGACCGAAACAGCTGGGGCAGCCTTTCCAAGTTGACGATCCGCGACAAGCCTAACACAAGCGCAGGAAGCAAGAACGGCTGTAGGTACATGGCGATTTTGTAGAGCCCAAAGCCATTTTGGCCGCGAAACAAAAATGCGGCCAGAAAAAACATAAAGCTGGAAACGATCGCAGCCGGTTCCCCAAAAAATGCGCCCTGCAGCGAACACGCAAGAGCAAACGCTAGCAAGAGTAAGCCCGTGATAATTGCGAGGCTCAGCAGCACGTTGTCCAGCCGCACACTTATCGGCACCAGCCCAAACAGATTTGCAGGACCTGAAGGAACGAGATAATACCAGAATGACGCTACGTGGCTGTGAGAGGAAGACGTCCCCGTTGACGTCTGCGACACGACCATGGCAACGTAATTCCTTAGGTAGGAATTCTGAAGGACGAGGGCAACTGCGCCCTGCCCAGCCAGCCAAATGAGAGCAACCCGCATCGTCACTTGCCGCCGGTAGATTCGGATGGCTTGGTAGACGACGACCGTGACAAAAAGAAATGGCGTGATCTCGGGATACGCTGCCATAGTTCCACAAACCAACACCCCCCCGAGCAAAATGCTTGGAAGGACGAAACCGCTCGCCGGCTTGGCATTGCAAATGTAAGCCACCGCGGCCGCAAGCATGGCCAGGCCGAATACTTGGCCGAAAAGCTGGTAGAGCGTGCCCAGACCTATCAGCGCGCTTCCGGCGACTAGGACCGTGCACACCAACGCGCGCACGTAACGGCCTTCGTTTCGATAGACAAGGGCAACCGTGCTTGATACCAGCGCGAGATTGAAAGCGACGATGGTCGGCATGAACGTCTCGAAACCATTGCGCCCTGAAAGCGAAATGACAAGAGCAAGCAGCATCTCCACACCGGTTCGCTCATTTCTCATTGTATAGAGCAGGAAATACAACGCCGGGAGATGACGCGATGCTAGCACGTCGCTCGGGTTCGGCCCCTGGAAAAAGCCGGACTGCGTAAGTCGCTCAGCGCCCAGCACATAGTTCGTCATGTCGTCGTTACTGAAGCTCAGCCAGTTGAAGTTGAACTCAAAAAGTGGATAGGCGACGGCTACAAAACTCACCGCTAGCACGATGGCGAACGGCACCAGCATTCTCCAATGCAGCGACGGGCGTTTCCATACGAGCACGGCGCCGGCGACAACCGCGACCCCGACAACGAGCAAGAGTGCAAAGCGGGAGACCGGTAGACCGGCAAAGCTCAACCAGATCGTGCAGATTTCGAGGAGCGCGAATCCTATCGCGGGGCTAAGAAAGAGCCGTCCCGTGCGCCAGTCGTCTCGAACGAGAGACAAGGCCGCGATGCCGATCAGGCTACAAAGAAGAAAGAGGCCGATTGAGAGCGCTGCCGCGGGCATAGAACCGTCTGATGCGACGCGTACACGAGCGTTCCTAGCTAGTGTGATCTGAGGCCGCTTGGCGGTACCTAGTAGGTCGGCTCGAACACCCCCGCGTCGATGCTCGATCGCGTTCGCTCGTAGTCCCGTAGTGAGTCGATCCAAAAGAGATCTTCAGTCATTCGATAGCCGCTGAGCTTCCGCCCACGCGCGAGTAGCTCCGGCAGCACGTCTCGTCCGAAGTCGCTGAATCCAGTAGGCGGGACCGCCCCCAGTGCGTCCGGCTCGAGGGCGAGGATTCCGGCATTGACCCAGTGACTGAAAACTTCGCCTGCTTGCGGCTTTTCGAGAAAGCGCGTGATGCGATCATCTTCGTCGAGGCCGACGATGCCGCTAGCCAAGACATCTTCGCGTTCGAAGAGCGCGACGGTCGCGGCGGCTTCGCTGCGACCGTGAAGCTCAAGAAGATTGCTGATGCTGCAGGTCGACAGATTGTCGCCGTACAGCACCAAGAACGTGCTCGTTAACGAGGCGCGTATCGGGTTTAGCGCCCCGGCCGTCCCCAAGAGTTCGGGCTCGTAACTGTAGGAAATCCGGACGCCGAGCTCCGCACCGTCGCGAAAGTGTTCGATCACGGCTTCCGGATGGTAGTGCAGGTTGATGACGATGTCACGTATACCGTATCGTGCAAGCAGCCGGACGTTGTGCTCGAGAATCGGTCTTCCGGCAATCTCGAGCATGGGCTTCGGGACATGCTCGGTCAAGGGGCGGAGACGCGATCCTTCTCCGGCGGCCAATATCAGCGCACGCATGTCCCAAAGGTAGGGCTGCCGGAGGAGTGAAACCTTCAAAGATGCAGACCGCGACGTTTACCCGTTCGTTTCTTGACGAAGCGGTAACCATTATCGGAAAGCTCGACACGTCGACGATCGACCGGGTCGCCGCAATTCTGCGGGAGACGCGCGACCGGTCCGGCCGCCTGTTCATCCTCGGTGTGGGCGGGAGCGCCGGCAATGCGTCGCACGCGGTCAACGATTTTCGTAAACTGTGCGCGATCGAAGCGTACGCACCGACCGACAACGTCTCCGAACTCACCGCGCGTACGAACGACGAAGGTTGGGCGACGGTCTTCGAGGCCTGGTTGAAGGTCAGCAAACTCAAACCGCAAGACACGATCTTGGTCTTTTCGGTGGGCGGCGGCAATATCGAAAAGAACGTCAGCCCGAACCTTGTGACCGCGCTCGTCTACGCAAAGGACGTCGGCTCGAAGATTGTCGGCGTCGTGGGACGCGACGGCGGTTACACTGCGAAGGTAGCCGACGCGGCCGTGATCATCCCGACCGTCAATCCGGAGCACGTGACGCCGCATTCCGAAGCGTTTCAGGCCGTCGTGTGGCACCTGCTCGTGACGCATCCCGATCTCAAGGCATGCGAGACGAAATGGGAGTCAACGAAGTAGCCCGCGCAACCAACCGCGCCGTGTTTCTCGACCGCGACGGCGTACTCAACGTGCCACTCGTGAAAGACGGCAAGCCTTATCCGCCCGAAGGGTCGGATGACCTTATCATCTACGAGGATGCCCTAGAGGCTCTCGAGGCACTCAAGGCGGCCGGCTATCTGCTCTTAGTCGTTACCAATCAGCCGGACGTTGCCCGCGGCACCAAGACACGCGGTGAAGTTGAAGCGATCGATCGGGCCCTTGCGGCTGTACTACCCATTGACGGATTCTACGTCTGCTATCACGACTGCGATGATTGCGAGTGCCGCAAACCAAAGCCGGGCTTGTTGCTCCGCGCAGCTGCAGAGCACGCAGTCAGCCTACTCGACAGCTTCATGATCGGCGACCGCTGGCGTGACATGGACGCTGGGCACGCTGCTCGCGTCAAAACGATTCTGGTCGATCGTCGTTACGCCGAACGTGGGCCTGCCCGTTCTCCCGACGCCGTGGTCTCATCGATCGGAGAAGCTGCCTACTGGATATTGCACGACAGCTAGGTTCGCGTCACCCAATTGCGACGTACTACCGCACGCGACCATTCGGTCTTGCGCAAACGTCGGGCTTACGGCTACAGGCGTGCCATTGTAGCATGAACAGGACTGCATGACGTCCCTCTTTGTCGGAAGCAATTTTCCGGCGCGGAAATTTTGGCGACGGTCTGTCGCTGACGGGCTTCCTTTCGTTTGCCGCGCGCTACCGTCCGTGATGTCAAGATCACGATCCGCACCCGCGCCGTCTGTAACCGGCGGAAGGTCGTTCACGGCACATAGTTTCTCAGCGCGCGCTGCCGGCTCCACCTGCCAGCCGCTTCTCCGAAACCAAGCAGGTCACTGAGGGCGTTATTCGTACCACATCCGCATGCTGCAAAGTTCGCTAAAGGCCGCCGTTCCGTCGGTAAGTAGTCTGAACGTCAAGATCTTTGCCGATGGAGCAGACAAAGCCGGCATGCTGGCCATGCTCGAGAAGCCCTACATTAGCGGGTTTACGACCAATCCGACGCTGATGCGCAAGTCGGGGATCGCGGACTACGAAGCCTTCGCTAAGGACATTCTCGCGGCGATTCCCAAGCACCCGATATCGCTTGAGGTCTTCGCTGATGACGAGGCGGGGATGGAACGTCAGGCGCGCCTGATTGCAACCTGGGGTGAGAACGTTTACGTGAAGATTCCCGTCACGAACACGAAGCGCGAGTCGACCGCGGCAGTCGTTCGTCGTCTTTCGAATGAAGGCGTGAAATTGAACGTGACCGCGCTGATGACGGCGGAGCAAGTGCAGGTCGTGTGCGAAGCACTCGCGGACGGCGCGCCCGCCTACATATCTGTGTTCGCAGGCCGCGTGGCCGATACGGGGCGCGACCCCCTTCCGATCATGCTGCAATCGCTCGAGGTGATGAAACCCTACCCGAACACCGAATTGATCTGGGCCTCACCACGCGAGTTGCTCAACATCTTTCAGGCCGACGCGATCGGCTGCCACATCATCACGGTGACGAACGACGTGCTCGCAAAGCTGAGCCTCGTGGGCAAGGATCTGGACGAGTACTCCCTGGATACGGTGAAGATGTTTCACGAGGACGCGCAGAAAGCAAGCTTCCAACTTTGATCCGAAGGGAACTGATGAAGCCCGCCATCCTGCTCGCCTCGGCGTTTTTGCTCGCTTCGTGCACGACCGCATCACCCGACTCGACGGCTCCGTCCGGTTCACCCGCCCCTTCGGCTACTGCCGCCCCGACTCCGGCCCCCGACATCATCGCTCCAGAGCTAGGGATTTCTCTTGGCAAGGGGTGGTATCCGTACGAGACGTTTCACGGCGAAGCGTTCAGATGGGTCGACAACGACGCGCAGATCATTGTCGAGCGTCCGCTAAAGAGTCCCGAGTTGCTTTCAGCAACGGCCGAAGCTGGGCCCGGTCTCGGTACCGTACGCTTTGTACTCACCATCCGCGATGCCGCCGGACACGTGGTGCAAACCGTGCCGGTCGATGGGAAGCAACGCTTGCAGATTGCGCTTCCCGTTCAGCCCGGTCACCAGGCCACGTTCACGTTGCACGTGGCCGGCAAGGGGAAGCACATTCCGAAGGATCCGCGCATTCTGAGCTTTCGCGTCTTCGAAATCGGGCCGGACAACCCGGTGTCGAACGCGCGGGGCGGGCCGAAGCTGCAAGAAATCACGCGCTCTCCTAACGTCCGGATCGGACGAAACTGGTACCCGCTCGAACACTTCAAGGGTGAGACCTTTCGCTGGATCGATAACGACGCGGAGTTCATCGTAAGCTCGGAGGCGGTCGGCCAAAAGCGCTTGCGCCTCGACGTTGCAGCGGGTCCGAGCATCAAGTCCCCGGGCGACTTCGAACTAGCGCTCGAGGACCCGTCGGGAACGCAGCTTCAGGTTGCGGACGTGCACGATCGCGGCACGACATACCTCAACCTGCCGCTCCATGCGGGGACGAACGCGTTTCGCTTGCACGTAGCGAGCACGGGCCAAAAAGCGCCGCACGATCCCCGGGTCCTTGATTTCAGGGTATTCAGCCTCTCCGTCGAGTAGCGCTTTCGGCGCCCACGTTCAACAGCTCCGCGTGACCGTTTTCTGGTGCTTTCGAGCTGTGGTCGTACCATTCGATCGTCTTGCGTAAGCCGTCGGGAAGCGTCGTGCGAGCAGTAAAGCCAAACTCTTTTTCGGCACGCTGTACGTCGAGCTTGCGCCTCGGCTGACCATTCGGGCGCGTTGTATCCCAACGAACGCGCCCGCGATAACCACAGGCCTCGTTGACCTGTTCTACGAGCTGTCTGATCGATATTTCCGCGCCGCTGCCAAGATTGACCGGCTCTTCCCCCTCGTACCGTTCGCCCGCCAAGAGCAAGCCTTCCGCACAATCTTCCACGTACAAGAACTCGCGGGTCGGCGAGCCGTCGCCCCAACAGGTCATCTCGGGCAGGCCCTGTGCTTTTGCCGCGAGCGCCTTGCGGATGAGGGCGGGAATCACGTGCGACGATTCAAGATCGAAGTTGTCACGCGGCCCGTAGAGATTGACGGGTAAAAGATAAATCGCGTTCATTCCATACTGCTGGCGATACGCTTGACACTGCACGAGCAGCGCCTTCTTCGCGATGCCGTACGGGGCGTTTGTTTCCTCCGGATAGCCGTCCCAAAGTGATTCTTCGCGAAACGGGATAGGCGCAAACTTCGGATACGCGCAGATCGTACCTACGACGATCGTTTTCTCGACGCCGTAGCGGCGGGCGTATTCAACCAGTTGGATGCCCATGATCGCATTCTCATAGAAGAACGTGCCGGGATTTTGCGCGTTCGCTGCGATCCCGCCGACCGTGGCAGCCAGGTGAAACAGCACCTCGGGCCGCGACTCGCGGAACAATCGCTCGATCGCCTCGGCCTGCAGAAGATCGTAGTCGCGCTTGCGCGGCACGATGATCTCGCTGCACCCGCGCTTGCGTAGTGCATCGACTACGAAGGAGCCGAGAAAGCCTGCACCGCCGGTGACGCAGACCCGCTTGTTTTTCAAGTCCACCTCGCGCGCACTTAGCGACGGTGGCTACCTGCCCCTTTCCAAGCTGGCGCCCGCGCCCGGGCGTGACAATCCCTAGGCCGATACCAATTCGCGCGTTGCCGCCGCATTGAAGTACGACGCCTGCGGGTGGTG
>Ga0302325_10024209_pt1 | contig 12636 bp, 3 predicted proteins | sample Palsa_T0_2_FD_201948 | JGI IMG/M metagenome (GOLD analysis project Ga0302325, IMG submission 201948) | Peat permafrost microbial communities from Stordalen Mire near Abisko, Sweden - Palsa_T0_2 | ecosystem: Environmental > Terrestrial > Soil > Palsa > Peat permafrost | place: Sweden: Abisko...
TCCCGGAACCGTGAGGACGATCGTGGTGGAATGGGTAATCGTGCCGTTGGTTCCGGTGATCGACACATTGTATGTTCCAGCGGGTGTACTGGTTTGCGAATTAAAGTTCACAACGCTGGTGCCGCTGCCGTTGAGTGAGGAAGGGGCAAAGTTGGCATTCGCGCCCGCGGGGAGACCGCTTGCGCTTAGGGACACGCTACCCGTGAGACCGCCAACAAAGGTGAGAGTGATGGTGCTGGTGGGGTTGGTCCCTGCAGGTAACGAGATAGCCGCGGGAGAAGCCGAGATGGTGAAGTTAGGCTCCGCCGTTACCGTAAGGGCGAGCGTCGCGGTCTCGGTGGTCGAGCCGCTGGTTCCCGTTACCGTTAAAGTCGCTTCACCTACGGTGGCCGTGTTCGACGCAATGAAAGTAAGAGTGCTGCCCGCGGAGCCGGTAACCGAGGACGGACTGAAAGTGGCAGTTACTCCAGCCGGCAAGCCGCTGACGCTGAGAGCAACTGCGCTGTCAAAGCCATTTACCGCCGAAACAGTAATGCTGCTTGACGCGGTCGTGCCCTGTTCGATGCTCACTCCGGTGGCCGAAACGCTGAACCCGGGGGCTGTTGTAGCCGAAATCGGCGGAAACGCGTTCTGTACGTCCTCCACGAACTCCGTCACCCAGAACGTTCCCGCGGAGGGTGAATTCGGTATCGCACCTGTCGGCATGCCGTTGGCCAGCGCATTGTCGTGTGCCGGATCGCAGTTCGGATCGCCTTTGGTTGAAGTGACACCGTTGTATACGCTGCCGGGATAGTTGCCGTCGGATTCTCCCGGAGGCTTAACCCAGACGTAAGCATTCAGGTTGGCGAAATATCCAGGGGTCACGGTCGGTGGAACACCCAATCCCTGGTTCGCCTGGTTGCACCATTGGCCCATGTCGTCGCGCTCGTCGATCTTGGTTTCGTTCACGAAGGTGTCAACCACGGTGCTGGTGCCCGGCCCGGCCGGCCGTAGCGGGCCGCCCCAACCATTGCGCGAGGTATCGATCAGGAACCCGAGCGTGGATGGGAAACCGGCCGATATAAAACCTGCGTCAAATTCGGCAGCGTAGTCTTCCTCGTCGATTTCGGGGTTGTACTGATAGAACGTGCCGGAACAGACTTCGGGGGTGGCGCAGAGCGTGCCGGTGCCGGTGGTTGTGCCGGGTGGTTCTGTGAACGCGGTCATGTACGGCTCTTTCGTCGGACCGTAATTGGCGGTATTGGTGATGAAGCCATCCACGCTGGCGAAGCCGGCCGTTGTTCCCTTTGCCACATTGGCAAAGAAGGGGAAGGCAATGGTGGAGTTAGCAGGCCAGCCTAGCCATCCATGGTGTCCTATGTCCAGGTAGTTATACGCATTCGGGAGGGAGTGGAATTGATTCAGCGCGTACTGGATGCCCACCACATACACGCCGTTCAACGAAGGCGATCCGGTCACGCCGTCGTTTGCGGCGATGCAGTTGGGGAGCGAATAGCTCAGGCCTGTGTTGGTGATCATGTTGGGAAGCGAGTCGTCCTCGATCACCAGCACGAAGCGAATATTCGGATTGGTTTTGTACTGCGCCAGGATGTTGAAGATGGGAGCGATGTAATCGTTCTCGTACTCCTGGATACCCGCGCCGGTCAGCGGCGTGGTGCTGCCGATAGGCGTGTCGCCCCCGGCAATGCTCAGTTCGCCGTTGGAGGCCAATGCGGCACAGTCGCGGTCGGGCAGATCGTAAATGACGAGCTGGACCACGACCGGCTCAGTGCCTTTCTGCTGGGCAAGCGCCGCGTTGATGTGTCCCTGGAGGCCCAGGCGGCCGTTGTTCGATGTGCCGCCCGCAATGGCTCCGATGTGGTCCATCCAAACGAATGTCGGATAGGTTGCGACGACAGACATCTGATTCGCGAGAGTGGAGCCGGCAGGTTCAGTCGCGATAGCGGTGCCGACTTCCGTGGCGTAATCCGGGCTCACGTACACGGTCGCGCCCGCGTACGGATTGGTAACGTGCGTTACCTGAGCCGATGCGCTTGAGGCAAGGAGCGTTAGAAAGAATGCCGCGAGTACTTGAAAGTACCCGCTCAGTCGGCGAGAGCGTTCCCGCCCACAAGGGGGATTGGATGCCTGAAACATAGCTGCTCCTTTACGTCGCATAGCCCCTTAACGACACTCGATGCATGAGTGCCTTTTGCAACATGTGACGGTATGGGAGTCTTTTCCCGCCGGCACGGTAAAAAATAGTCCGAACGATGCTTAGAACGCGCGGACGGCCAAGACTTAAGCGACAGGAAACCGGGGGACGGACGAATAGCACCCCGATGGCGGCGCATATCGTGAGCTTCACTGTGGCCAATTAGGAAGCTCGGAGTGGGACAGAGGAACAGTATCCCCACAAAGACGCCTCTCATGAAACCACTCTGCCCAGCGGCGTTGGCGAGGATGCGAACAAACGCCGCCCATGAGCGAGAGTCTACGTATGTCACTGATACATTTCCCTCAAAAACGCTTTACTAAAACGTTTCTGTAGAGACCGCCATCTAAGTCCCCCCGATATAGTTTTGTCAAGTGAATTTCACTTAAGATGTTTTCCAACTTTTTCCACCGAATCGGATGCCGAGGAAGTGCACATGCCATAGGGCTCAAACACAAGCGGTGGAAACGACCGTCATTGTGCTAAGTTGTTTGTTTGTCACAGTAGAGATTACTCAAGGCAGTTAACTCATGGGTCAAGTGCAATTGATTGGAGTTCTTCCGCCTCTCCGCCGGGGGTCACACGTTGCAGCAATCCAGATAGTCCCGCAGGGACTGCTGAATCTACTCCCGCCCGTTTCAGCCGTCCCTGCGGGACTATTCATCTCTCCCTGCCTAACCCAGGACTCCGTCCTGGGCTACTTTCAGGTCGCCCCTTCGGGGCTGGAGTTGCAAAGCCTAGTTCTCACGCGGACTCTTCGGCCACTGCCCACTCTTACCAGGCAAGGGGAAAAGCCCAGGGGCTTCTAAAAGCCCAGATCTTTGTTGGGCCTCAACGGCCCGACTAAAGTCGTGCCCTGATACAGGGCATTACCGGCGACGAAACGGAAAATTCGCGCGTTCCTCGAATTTTGGATCTATCCACCTTCTCTGGTGAACTTGCATTGCTGCCGGGTACACGTTGGCTCGGAGGGAAGTACCTTTGGGAGCGCTGCGCGACATGCGAATTCATGGAGCGGGTTCCTTTCGTGGGTAAGGATGGGATCGGTTGGTGGAGAGTGGACTTTCGTTTCGCCCGGCACCGTTACTTCCAGCCGTGAGAAAACTAAAGTCACGCTGCCGGGGATGTAAAGGTTAAATCTGAACATTCGTGTACAGGCGTGTCATGCGAACCGTTACGCGCCCGTACACGTATGAAATTTAAGGGGATAGGCAGGGCGGGCGGGATGGCAGGGGAGGATCGTTCCGCTTCGATGTTGCAATTGGGTACTGGAGATAGCTATGATCGCACCGCTCAGGAGAAGTCGTTGTCCAGTCCAAGCCAGGCCGCACCTGATATCACACCCTCCACCGTGCAGGAGGAGCGCCAGGAACTAGACGCCGTAGCTGCGACGTTGGGGAATTCTTCCCGTCTGCTTCGGTTGATCACCTATATCGGGGAAAACTATTTCCAGGGTAAAACCGACAAACTGCACGAGTACGACATCGCAACCGAAGTCTTCGGACGCTCAAAGGACACGTTCAATGCGGGCGAGGACGCGATTGTGCGGGTAGAAGCCCACCGCCTGCGAAAGCGACTGGCGGAGTATTACGCGGGCGAGGGGAAAGATCACCCGATCCATGTGTCGATTCCACCTGGGGCGTACATTCCCATCTTCACCCGGCAGACTTCCGGCCCGGCGAAGCTCAATAGCGAGATAGCCCTCGATCCACCAACGATAGAGCAAGGCTTGAATGGTTTCGGGGTGGGAGCGGCCGCGCAGCCGGGCGCGTGGCCTCCGTCTCATATTGTCGTCATGGCTGCCGCCATCGCGGCATTGGTCTTGACTATTCTCAGCGGATACCTGCTTTTCCGTGCTTACAGCGCAAGGAAGGACGCAGTTGCCGCCGTGGCTTCTGGCGCAGCGGCTTCCAATGTGCAGCAAAACGCTCCCGCGAACGCCGCACCCTACGCGGAAGTCCCCCTGCGCATTCTCGCTGGGTACAGTGGAAAACCGCAGATCGACACCGCCGGAAACGTCTGGCAGCCGGACCAGTATTTTCATTTGGGCGGGAGGTGGAATCGTCCGGACAGCGCGGTAACGCGAACAACCAATCAGATGCTGTTCTCGCATTGGCGAAATGGGAATTTTTCCTACGACGTTCCCCTGCGGCCTGGGGTATACGAACTGCATCTCTACTTCGTCGCCCCGGAACCGGACTCCAACGAGCTTTCCACCTTTAGCGTCTTCGCCAACGGAGACAAAGTCCTCGCGGGCTTCGACGTCCGCTCCGACGCGTTGGGCGCGAATATTGCAGACGAGCGTGTCTTCCGCGACATCACTCCCGCAAGTGACGGGATGCTGCACCTTCTCTTTGTCGAAATACGAGGGTTGGCGATGCTGAGCGCGATGGAGATTCTGCCCGGAACACCCCACCGGCAGCTTCCCATCCGCCTGGTTACGCAGCCCAGCCCCTACACCGACCACAACGGCCAGTTCTGGCGTCCCGACGACCACTACATGAACGGGTACACCGGGACGAAGCGCATGAAAATCGAGGGGACACTCGATCCCGACCTTTTCGCAGCGGAGCGGTATGGGCACTTCACCTACACCATTCCGGTCGATACGCGCGATCGCTACACTCTGATACTTCACTTTGCCGAGTTTTACTTCGGGCGCGGAGAAACGGGAGGCGGAGGCGAAGGAAGCCGAGTGTTTCGCGTGCTGTGCAACGGAAATACGCTGCTCGATAACTTCGACATCTACCAGGAAGCGGGTAGCCTGCACGCCCTGACCAAGAGCTTTTACCACCTGAAACCCAGCGCACAAGGCAAGCTCGACATTACCTTTGAGCCGATTGCGAACAACGCGACGGTCTCCGGCATCGAGGTTCTGGACGAAGCGCAATAGGACGGGCCGCTCCTCCTCCAGCTCTCGTGTAGTGGGTCACACAAATGGACATTTATCCAGCGTCGGAAAACATTTCCAGGAATGGTCCGCGGAACTGCAGATCCCTCGGCTTCGCTGGGGATGACATGGGTCCGCAACGGCCCCACTCAAGCCAAAAGAAGGCTTGAATGGGCCACGCATTTGTTGGTAGTGCAGAGAGCCCCCGAGTCATTTCTCCCTCAACTTGCCGCAGGCAAGTTGAGGTGCTGGGGATGACAAAGGGGAGATTGATTCCCAGCCCTTCCGGGCTGGGCTGACGTTTGGCAGTCGTCCCTCCGGGCCTTGCATCGATGGCGACCGCCGGTGTCATTTCTCTCTCAACTTGCCGCAGGCGCTAGAAGATGATTTTGATGGCCCCCTGGAAGACCCTGGGCCCGCCGATGCCCGAGGTGTTGATCTGACCGAAAGTTCCCGATGTGACATTGTTGGTTGGTGCGGTGTTGAAGTTGGGATGATTCAAGGCGTTGTAAGCTTCGATGCGCGTGTCCAAATTCAGACGCTCGTGCAGTTGCCAGAACCGGCTGACCTGGCAGTCGAAATAGACCTCCCCGGGAGTGACGAACGCGTTCTTACCGGTGTTTCCATAGAGCGATACCGGGCTCGTGGGTGGAGTTGTCGTGGGAGTCAAATCAAAGGCGGCTGGATTAAGCCACTGCCGATTGGCTGCGCCGGCGCCCGACTTGAATGCCGTCGAATGGATATAAACTGACTGCCCAGGGATTTGGCTGGCACGGTCATTATTGAGTCCGGTCAACGAGATGTCGGAGCCCGGCACTACTGAGAATGGATTGCCGCTCTGCATATGATTCAGTCCGGCAAACTCCCAATTATTCAAGATCAGGCGCTCGGCCCGGTTGGAAAAGTTGTAGGTGCTTTTTGCGATCAAGATAATATTCGCGGCATTCCGCAAATCTCCAGTGGATGGGCCGTAGTCCATCCTGGGATTATTCGGGTTCTCCAGATTGACGCCCGAGATATCGCCCATATTATCCAGGATGTCGAGGTTCTTTGACCAGGTGTAGTTGGCCGTCAGGCTGAAGGCAGCGGATAGGCGGTGGTTGACCGACACTACCATGCCCTCATAAGTGGAAAAGCCGGTGTCGCTTATATATTGCGAGGTACCGGCGCCGGCAAAGTAGACCCCCTGTGCCGGGTTCTCCAGTGTCAGGAGATAGCGGTTCGAACTGTTGCCGGTAGTGGAACAGTTCGAACCGGCTTTGGGCACCGCCGAGGCTCCGGGCTCGCCCAGATAGTAATTGACGCTCCCCACGCTAACATTGCAGTTGGCTGGGCCGGCGACTCCGCTCGACACTCCCGGGATATAGAGGACTGGATCAAGCGGAATGCCCAACTCCTCATGGGTACCCCTACTTCCGTTGTACTGGATGGTGAATAGCCAGTTATGACCGAAGTCTTGCTGAACGCTGGCTGTCCACTGCATATAGGCAGCCGCATGATACTTTGTGACCGGCACGATCCACTGTCCACCTTTGGGAAATATTGCAGTGGCTGCGCTGGGCCGGCCTACAAAGGATGCGGACGTGGGGAAGGGATTGGCGAGGATGCTGGAGGTAGTGGTTGCGCCGGGGCCGCCGGTGACCGCGGGAGCGCTCCACGGGCTGGAGAACGGAGTATACGAGTTGAGCGACTGATTGACCGACGTGGCGAAGGGCGGGTTTTGTTGGTTGCGCTGTAACGTAAAGGTGTTGGGCGTGTCGTACAGATATTCGGCGCCTGCGCGCAGAACTGTCTTACCGCTGCCGAACGGGTCGTAGGAGAACCCAAGGTTCGGGTCCCACTGGTTGGGTGAGTTCTGAGTGAAAGCCCGGGGAACGCCCGGGTCGCCATAGAAAGAAACCCCCGCGGGTGCGTTCGGATAGACGCTGCTGAGCTTGCTCGCCGCAAAGTTGGCGAAGCTGAACGTGGCCCCACGATTGAAGACGTCGATCGGCTCGAAGTTCGGGTCCCAACGCAAGCCGGCTACCAGAGTCAGGCGCTTGGTGGCATGAAAGACGTCTTGAAAGTAAAGGGCGGGAATGGTGGAACGAAGTGCGTTCTGCTGTTGCTTGCTCTGCGAGAAGCCGCTCATGGCTCCTTCCAGGAAATCGAGGGCGCCGGAGCCTGCGTTGGTATTGCCAAACTCAGGATTGCTCGCAGCCTGGTTCTTGCTTCCGTACGGTCCATAGGAGCTATAGTTGCTGCCGAAGCTGAAGGTGCCGTTGCTGTTGAACGCATTTGAGATATTCAGTTGATTGCGTACAAACTCTCCGCCGAAGAAGAACAGGTGCTTACCATGCACCCAGGTGACGTCGTCGTCGATGACCAGGGTGTTGTCATTGAAGTGGGCGAGAGAGTTGGTGCTGCCGCCCATACTGAAGCTGCCTTGATTGGCGCCGGAGCCGGTGCCGAGGTTCAGGCCGGCGGAGGCGCCGCAGAGCATGCTGACGCCCAAATCACAGGCAGTAATGGCGTCGGGCTTGTAACCGCGATTGTTGAGGCGGCGCAGCACTGCGATGTGAGCGGAGTTCACCAGGTTGGTGGAGAAGGTATGGTCCTCCCCTACGGTGCCTGTCCACACTCTCTCCTCGGGGTTTCCAGTGTTGGTAGTCACCAGGATATTGTCCGGGTAAAAGTAGGCAGGATTCTGGTAACTGTCCAGCATGTATCGTCCATACAAGTGGTTGGTTGCATCGATGGTGTAATCCACCCTGGTAATAAACTGCTTGTCGAAGTTCTGGCTGGGGATTACGTATTGGACGTGCCCGCAGGCATCGGTTCCATCGGGCAGCGGTTTGATGGCGGGAAGATATTTCAGCAGGGCGAGCGACTGCGCATTCCAAGCCGGGACCTGGCCTGCCGGGTAGATGTTGCCCGGCACAAGATTGCCGGTCGCCGGGTCCACCAACTGGGTGACCTTGGAGCCGCAGAGGGCCCCGTTGCTCGAAGCGCCCGGGGCTTGTCCCGGGCCGGGCGGGGGTGCGGTGAGGTGAAAGTCGCCCGCCACATTGGCCGGAGTGGGCACATAGGCGTTGGAGGTCGACGCGGCCTGCTTATAGCTGTTGTACTGGAAGCCGGCGAAGAAAAAGAGCCTGTCCCTGCCGTTATACAGTTTCGGGAACCACACGGGACCGCCTATGGTGCCTCCGTATTGCCACTGGTGAAGCGTGTCCTTGCAGCTCGATTGTCCGGCAGCCGGGACGCAGGGCGATTGAACACCGAAGCTGGTGGCGTCGATGAAGTTATTGCGCGCGAACACAAAGCCGTCGCCATGGAAGGCATTTGTGCCGGAACGGGTGACAGCGTTCACCATCCCTCCGGAATGCATGCCTTTGTCCCCGCCCAGAACGGAGGATTCCTGGCTGAACTGGGCGACGGCATCGGGGAACGGATAGGGGAGGTTGCCGCCGGCCATATAGTCGCTGTTGTCGGCGCCATCGAGACGCCACAAGGTGGAGTTACCCATGCTGCCGGCGACTGAGACTGCCCCTTGATTCGCATAAGAATATTTACTGCCGGTAAAGTCACCGCCGCTGCCGTTGGTCGACACACCGCCGGTGTTGTTCACCAGCGCAGTGATTTGGCGCCCGTTGAGGGGCATCTCTACCATCTGAGCCGAGTCGATGGTCTGCTTGTAGGCGACGTCCTCGGTTTGAAGCGCAAGACTGTCGGTCCTCACCTCGACCGTCGCGGTCTCGCTCCCCACCGTCATCGAGACGTCGATGGAGATATTGCTCCCGACCTCAAGCACGTTGTCGGTCCTGACGTAGGTCTCGAAACCCTTGGCGGTGATGGTGACGTTATAGGTTCCTATGGCGATGTTGGGGAAGATATAGACGCCGCTGTTATCCGTCTTGGTGCTGCGCCTGACGCCGGTGAACTTTTCCACGATGGTTACGGCGGCATTCGGAATCACGGAGCCGGTCGGGTCGGAGATGATTCCCTGGATGGAGCCCGTTCCAGCGACCTGCGCGCGGAGACCGGGCGCCATGGAAACGAGGAGTAAGAGAACGAAGCTAATCAGCGTGAGCGCTGAGCGCGGCGCGGCCGTTTTTTTGAAATTCATTATTGCCTCCAAAGGTTTCGGATTGAAGCCCATTTCTTCGCCATGCATGGCATGCCTGCCGTATCGAAGGGCTGCTTTACTTTTGCTAAAGAGCACGGCGACCCAGAGGAACGCTTTGAGTAAACGTTTGCTCATTGACCCCGACCCGCTGGGGGAATTTTGCCTGGCATTTGACTTGCCTCCTGAAAGACGATGCACTTCGAATCGTTAGTTCCGTTTTTCGCTCAAGTGGCCTTAGTCTTACTGCCCCTGTAAGTTCTAAGTGAGGTCAGACCACAAGAAAGCATTTCGCGCGGAGTATATAGCACGGTCACTTATCGAAGCAATCAGTAATACTTTACTGAGTAGCTTTTTTTGCAATGTGCAATCTTCGATCGTATCGCTGTGGTGCGACCTCCATGTTGAAGAAGGAGATTACAGGTACGTCCACGCAACTGGACCCCAGGAACAAACTCTCAGTGTTTTTGCTTGACAATGCAATCACGCGCGGAGTATTTCTGCCCAAGCCAAATCAAACAGCGGGTAACGTTTCCCGAAAACGTCGCTGTGTTTTTTCATATTCAGTAAATCGTTTTTAGAACCAAGCAGTGACGCAAGATTGCTGGGTCCATTGACCGGCAGCTACGATCGGCGTCTGCCTACTAGGTAACGATCAGAAACGCACGAGGTAACGATAAGAAACGCACCACGTACGCTCCAGAAACGCGCCATGTACGTTCAGAAACGCACCATGTACGCTCTCCAACGCACCATGTACGGCACTATGTAACTGCCAGAAAACTCAGTATGTACGCTCAGTAACGCACTATGTAACGCAAAAGGTACACAAGGAGAAGGCTAATGTTTTCAGCCATGTCATTCCCCCGTCGGTTTGCCGCGCTCTCAGGCTGCATTTTCACCATGTCGGTCTGCCAACCGTGCTTGAGTCCCGCGCAAAACGTGCTCATGCAACATGTCGACAACAACCGCGATGGAACCAATTCCAGTGAAACCACCCTCACTCCCGCCAACGTCAACGTGACCCAGTTCGGAATGTTATTCAAACTCGCGGTGGACGACCAGGTTTACGCGCAGCCGCTGGTCGATAACAGCGTCAGCATCGGCGGCGGCACGCATAGCGTGGTCTATGTGGCCACCACAAATAACAGCGTGTACGCCTTCGACGCCAATAGCGGAACCCAATATTGGCATGTCAACCTGGGCACCGCGTTTACCGTCAGCGATGGCGGTTTCACTTGCCAGGACATCCTGGATACAGCCGGCATCATGGGCACGCCGGTGATCGATACCAGCAATAACACCCTCTACGTAGTGGCGGAAACATATATCAGCGGGACCGCAACCCACAAACTGCATGCACTCAACCTCTCTACGGGCGCCGAACAGTCGGGTAGCCCTGTAACCGTCTCCGCCCCCAACTTCAGTTCGGTGCTGGAGAATCAGCGCCCGGGCCTCCTGCTCGCGAACGGGAATGTCTATTTCAGCTTCGCCGGGCACTGCGACCAACAGACATGGAAGGGGATCACTTTCGCCTACAACGCCAGCACGCTCGCCCAGGTGGGAGTCTTCGATGCGTCTCCGAACGACAATGGCGCCGGGATATGGATGTCGGGGAACGGACCGGCGGTCGACTCCAGCGGCAATGTTTATTACGTGACCGGCAACGGCAGTTGGGACGGATCCAGCGACTTCAGCGAAACCATCCTCAAGCTTGGTCCCAGCCTGAATCTTGTCGATTGGCACACGCCCTCCGATTATTCCTCTCTGGACTCCGGCGACCTGGATCTCACCTCATCGGGTCCGGTGATCGTCTACGACACCAATCTGATCGTGGCCGGCGGCAAGGACGGCGTTCTGCATCTTGTCAACATGACGGATATGGGCCATCTGGGCGACGCCAACGCGGTGCAGAACTGGCAGGCGGCCGTCTCTCACATCCACTCCATGGACTATTTCAACGACAACCTTTATCTATGGGGGCAGAGCGATTACCTGAAGGTCTACAACTTTAACGGCTCGACCTTCAACACCACGCCGACGTACACCGGCAGCATCCAGGCGATCGGCCATCCGGGCGCGTCGCTATCGGTCTCGTCCAACGGCAATTCAAACGCGATTCTCTGGGCGGCCACCAACTCGGCGGGACAAAGCGGGGGCCTGGGCGCCTGGCATATGACGGAGCCGGGCATTCTCTACGCCTATAGCCTCCCCGGCATGACCCAGATATGGACCAACCAACAAAATGCCACACGCGACAGTTGCAGCAACTACGCCAAGTTCACCGATCCAACGATCTCCAACGGCAAGGTGTACCTGGCGAGCTTTGGGACCGCCCAGACGCAAAGCGGACAGGTTTGCGTTTACGGTGAGATCACGGGCGGCAGTTGCACACCCACCGCAATCACTCCTTATATACAGGTCGGTACGGGAGCGTGGACAGAAGAGTCCAGCGTGACGGTCCCTTCCGGTTCGACGGTGAACCTTGGCCCGCAGCCCACCAGCGGCGGATCCTGGAGCTGGACCGGCCCCAACGGGTATACCTCCACGTCGCGGCAAATCAACGGAATTCCCTTGAGCACCGGGACCAACACCTATGTGGCCACTTACACCAATTCCACCGGATGCAACAGCACTGAGACGTTCACCATCACCGTAAGCGGCGGCAGCAGCACTCTCATCGCGAACGGGATTTACATTATCACCGCCGTCAACAGCGGCCTGGCGATCGACGATCCCAATTCTTCGACGACAGACGGCGAGGATATGCAGATTTACGCCACCAACGATGGCCTCAACCAGCGATGGACGGTCAACAACCTGGGCAACAATGTGATCACGCTGACCAATGGCGCGAGCGGACAACTGCTCGACGTCTCCGGGGACTCGACAGCGAACAGCGCTCTGGTCGATCAGTGGCCCGCCAACGGCCAGACCAATCAGGAGTGGAACGTTATTTCCCTGGGCAGCGGCAACTACGAACTCACCAGCGTACACAGCGGGCTGGCGCTGGACGTGGTTGGGGGAGGAACAACCAACGGAACAGGGATCGATCAGTACACATACGGGGGCAATACCTGGCAGCAATGGAAGTTCACCAGCTATTGATGCTTCGCAAACTTCAGGTCCGCGGATTCGTCCGCGGGCCTGAAGAGTTCTACATTTCAGAGAAGGTTCTGGCAGGGGCTAAAGAGAGAACTGGGCTTTGCAAATCCAGCCCCGCAGGGGCGACTTGAAAGTAGCCCAGGACGGAGTCCTGGGTGTTGTGTTCGGGGAGATATCTAGTCCCGAAGGGACGGCTGAATTCATTTTCACCCGTTTCAGCCGTCCCTCCGGGACTAGCCGATGGTTGCGATCTGTTCCCAGGACTGGCGTCCTGGGCTACTTTCAAGTCGCCCCTGCGGGGCTGGATTTGCAAAGCCCAGTTGTCACGAAGACTCTAAAGCCCGA
>Ga0302325_10024210_pt1 | contig 12636 bp, 9 predicted proteins | sample Palsa_T0_2_FD_201948 | JGI IMG/M metagenome (GOLD analysis project Ga0302325, IMG submission 201948) | Peat permafrost microbial communities from Stordalen Mire near Abisko, Sweden - Palsa_T0_2 | ecosystem: Environmental > Terrestrial > Soil > Palsa > Peat permafrost | place: Sweden: Abisko...
CGTGCGAGACGGCCGGCCACGGATACGGCCGGGAGCAGTGGCCTTCGGTCGGGTCCTGGCCGTGCTCGCCGTGCACCTGGTAGAGCCATTCCGCCTTGGTGTAGAACGGCTCGAGGTCGTCGTAGCCCAGCGGCCAGGCCGGGGACAGCCCGTCGGCGTGCTGGATCTCACCGAAGTCCGCCGGGCGCAGCCGGTACAGTGCCGCGCCGTACATCTTGGTCGCGCCGCCCACGTAGTAGTGCACCTGCGGCTGGAAGGGCCGGCCGCCGGCGTCGTACCAGGTGTCCTTGGAGATGTACCTGTTGTCGACGAAGACCTGCTGGGGCTCCCAGTTCTCCTTCTCGCGCGGCAGGAAATCGCCGCGTTCGAGTAGCAGGATGCGCTTGCCTGCCTTGCCGAGGACGTTTGCCAGGGTGCCGCCGCCCGCACCGGTTCCGATGATCACGACATCAAAGTGTTCGGTCACGCCCCGATGATGCCAGACCCGCCGGCGGCGTCACCCCCCGACCTGGGATTCCGCGGCCGACAGCGGGCGCGGGGCGGCGGGGCGCGGGGCGGCGGGGCGCGGATGCAGCCCGGCCGGCGAGGGGCGGCCGCGGGCGACTGCGATCGACAGGCAGCCCATGACGGCGGCCACGACGGCGGCGATCGCGAAGACCACCGCGATGTGCACGCCCGCGTCGGTCAGCGTTGGCTCGCAGAACGCGGCGACGGCGTAACCGACCTGGTAGCTGGCGATGACCCCGCCGGACACCACCGTTGCCGCGCCGGCGAGCTTTTCCTGGCCGAAGCTGATCGTGAGCGGCAGCAGCGCCGAGCAGGCAAGTCCCGCGAGGCAGAACTCGGCCACGGCCGCGCCTGGAGCGTGCCGCGGCAGCGCGGCGATCAGCGCGAAGGCGGCGGCGAGCAGGAACGGCAGGCCGTGGTAGACCACCCGGCTCGGCAGCCAGCGTGCGATCGCGGCGAAGAGCACCCGGCCCGCCGTCACCACCGCCCAGAACCCGGTCAGTGCCAGCGAGGCGGTCGATGACCCGACGCCGAGCGACGTCAGGTCGAGCTGCGACCAGTTGCCGTTCATGGTCTCGCAGATTCCGTACAGGAAGGCGAACGCGCCGAAGAGCCAGAAGCCGGGCGGAATCCCGGCCGCGGCGGGTTCGTGGCTGACCTGGCCGCCGTCGCTGACCTGGCCGCCGTCGCTACCCGGATTGAGCGGCAACCGCACGCTGACCGCGAGCAGTCCAACGAGCAGGCAGCAGACGAGAATCGGCAGGCCGATCCAGAACCCGATGCCGGTGAACGCGGCGACGAACGCGGGCGCCAGGGCCGTGCCAAGGCCGAGCAGCGCGTTGAGCACGAGCACCGCCCGGTCGGCCGCGGCGGGCCGGAACGCGGCGGCCAGGGTGTTGAGCGACGGCACCGTGAGCCCGAAGCCCGCCCCGAGGCATGCGGTGGCGGCGAGCAGCAGCAGGTAGCCGGCGGGATGGGAGTGCGCAAGGCCCCAGCTTGCGATTAGCAGCACCATGGCGGCGAGGTCGGCGAGCAGTCCCGCCAGGTAGACCGATTTCTCGCTGACGCGCTGCGTGAAGCCCGGCCAGAGCAGGCCCGCGCCGAGCAGCGCGGCGGTGATCGCCGCGGCCACCTGCGGCGCGAACATCAGCCCGTACTCGGTGCTTGAAAGACCGTAGTCGCTGCCCGAGGTAAAGATGCCGCTCGCCGCGGGGAACGTGACAAGGGCGATGCCCTGGACAAGACCCGCGGCGTTGACGGCGGCGCGCCCTGCCCGGTCGCTCACGGTCCGGTCACGGGTCGTCCGTCGGCGCTGACGTCATGTTCCCTGCCGTAGTCCCGGTATCCGCTGGTGCCCGAGCCGCGGTTGCCCGTCCAGGAGACCGAGACTTCGTAACGATGCTGACGCACGCTCATCTGTGTTTCTCGCCGCCTCTCGATAAATTACCCGGATTGCCCAGGGGACACGGTAGCTTCCTGGCTGGGTCACGCTTCGTACTGGGAGGCCTGAAGCGTGTAGAGCTCCTCGTACTTGCCGCGCAGTTCCATCAGCTCCGCGTGCGTCCCCGACTCGGTGACCTGGCCGTGCGCGAGCACGTAGATCCGGTCGGCCTGCCTGACAGACGCGAGCCGGTGGGTGATGATCAGCACCGTGCGGTCCGCCGCCAGCGACCGCAACGACGAGAAGATCGCGTACTCGGCCCGCGCGTCGAGGGCGGCGGTCGGCTCGTCCATGATCAGCAACGGCGCGGTCCGGTAGATACCGCGCGCCGCCGCGATCCGCTGCCACTGCCCGCCTGACAGCTCGGCCCCGTCCTTGAACTCGCGCGCGAGCAGCGTGTCGTAGCCCGCCGACAGCTCGCCGACCACCGTGTCCGCGCCGGACGCGGCGGCCGCCGACGTGAGGAGGGCGGCGTCGAGCGGCCTGCCCATGGTGATGTTGTCGCGGACGCTCAGCGGCCAGTTCCCGTGGTCCTGCGCGATCACGGCGATCCGCTCCCGCAGCAGCTCGCGGTCCACGTCCGCGATCGATACCTCGTCCCAGCGGACGGTCCCCGCCGACGGCCGGTACAGGCCGGCCAGGATCTTGGCGAGGGTCGTCTTGCCAGAACCGTTCTCACCGACGAGGGCGATCACCTCGCCGCGCTCGATCGCGACCGACACGTCGCGCAGCGCCGGCTCGGCGGCTTCCGGATAGGAGAAGGTGACACGGTCCGCGACGACCCGCTCGAACGCCGCCGGGGGCGGGGCCGAACCCGGCGGCGGGACGCGGGACGCCGCGTCGTCACAGAACGCCACGTAGTCCGAGAAATACAGCCCTTCCTCATAGCACTGGTTGACGGCGAACATCAGCTGCTGCAACGAGCCGGCGGCCGAGCGGAGCGCGAGCACCGCGGTACCCGCGACCGACAGCGGAAGCGCGCCCGATGCGAGCAGCGCGCCGAGGGTGGCGTAGACGCCGATCGTCGCGACCCCGCTCATGGCGCTGGCCACCACCTGGGTTTCCGTCCGGCGGCGGGCGGCGGTGAGCTCGGCGTTCCTCGCGTAGGCGGCGAGCCTGGCGACCCGGCCGAGCAGGAAGGCGTGCATGGTGAACGAGCGCAGCTCGGCGGCGGTCCGCCGGGTGGCGATCAGATCGGAAAGGATGTACTTCCTCCGGTAGGAGTCCACAAGCGCGAACCTGGTCACGTACCTGATCCGCGCCGAGCGCACCGCCGCCCACGCGCCGGGAAGCTGCGCAAGGAGCACCACGAGGAGCAGGATCGGCTGGAGCACCCCGACCACCACGGCGGCCGAGCCGAGCGCGGTGAACGCGGTCACGAAGTTGATCACGTTGTTGACGAGCTGGGACGCCGAGCCGAGCCCCCGGGTCCGCGCCCGCTCAAGCCGGTCATGAAAGTCGGGGTCGTCGAACGCGGCGAGCTCCACCCGCGAGGTCAGGTCGTACAGCCTGACCTCGACGATCTGGTCCACCATGGGCTCGAGGCGTGCCTGCGCCCACCCCGCCGCGGCCGCGATCCCCGACCTGGCCGCCGTCGCGACCGCGACGAGGACCAGCGACGGCAGCGCCGCGCGTACCCGGTGCGGCGTCGGCCCGGCGGCGAACAGCGCCTGAAGTACCCCGGTCGTCGCGTAGAGCGCGTAGCCGCCCGCGACGCCCGAGATCAGGTTGAGCCCGATCGTCGCCGCCGTGTCGATCCGGCTTGCCGACCAGCCAAGCCGCACCGCCTGCCCGACAAGGCCGGGGAACCGGCGCGCCACGTCACGGAAGCCAACGGACGCCATCCGCTCGTCGTAGGCTCTCCAGTAGCTAGCGGTCAGCTCCGCCGTCGCCTGATCGCCCGCGTCCGGGTCGCCGACCCCGGTGCCGGTAGCCCGATCGCCGAGTGTCTTCCTGCGCGCCGTGGCCAGGCGTGCCGCCCGGCCACGGCGCGGCCGCCAAGAACGCCACCCCGTCCCCATGTTTTCAGTATGTGCGGGTTTGCGGCCATTGGACTAACGGATATGCCGATACCGAACGGACCCGGCCGACTCCCAGGCGGCTCGCCACTTGCTGTTATCCAGCGACCCCGCTAGCGCTGAAAGTTTGACCGCCCATGACCGGCTGAATCTTCAGCGTTAGCCTGCCGCGAGCCACGTCTTGCTGTTATCCGCATGGTGTTATCCGCATGGTGTTATCCGCATGGAGACTGCCTTCAGTACTGGCCTGCTGCGAGCCCGCTTCTTGCTGTTATCTTTGGTCTTACGCCGCGGCGCTGCAGGGAGCTTTCTCGCCGCGCGACGTTTCGTCGGGGCAGTTGGCCTCATCGACCCATTCGGTGTCGAGATCGGGGTCGGCGTTGGGGCGTTCGCCCAGGGACGCGAGCGCGGGGCCGATCAGTTCCCGCTGCTCCGATGTGGCGTCCGGACCGAAGAGCACCTCGGCGAGCACGCCGGCCTCGACGCCGGCCGGGTCAGAAAGCAGGCCGAGCAGCATGGCGACCGAGCGCAGGCGAAGGTCGGCCGCGTCGGGGACCCGCAGCCTGAGCCCCTGGCCGTGGCCGAGCGGCTCGAACACGTAGGCCCGCCAGAGAATGGCCTTGAGCTTCCTGAAATCCGCCTCGGACACGGCGATCCCCGTGGTGGCGGCCGCCGCCTCGAACTTCAGCCACAGGCTGTCGAAGCTCGGCTCGATGCCATCCTGCGATGCCGCGAAGATCCGGGCGATCAGCTCGGGACCGCTCCACAGCAGCCGCTTGTCGGCGGGCAGCCGCTGCTTCTTCTTCCGCAGCTCCGCATCGAGTAGCGACGCGGGGGACAACGGGTCGATCGGGCCACGCTGGCCGGGCAGGTCAAGCGGGGTGTCGGGCGCCGATTCCCGGCCTGGCCCGCCGGAGGCCGACACATCTGCGCGGACGGCGAGCTCATGGTCGGACTTGCCGCCGCGCTCGGCGATCCGGCTCCCGAGCGCGACAACCAGGTCGCTGAAGGCGGTGCATCCAAAGACCGACACGTCAAAGGCGGGGTCAAGCCGCTTGACCATCGGCAGGACCGTCGCCTTGCGTACCCAGGGCTCCCCGGTCTCCATCGCAAGCCGCCTGATGGCCGCGATGACGAGGCCGGCGGCGTCTTCAAGCGTCGCTATCCCGGCCGGCGTCGTCGCGCTTGCCACCGGCAGCGGGATGACCGGCGGGACGAACCTGGCACTGGCGGGAATCTCGCAATACCGGCGGAACTCGTCACACGCATGCAGGTAGCCGCGCGCGGTCCTGGCGGTGCCGACCCCGACGAACCGCCTGCCATAGGTGCGGCACCGCTGGGCAAGGGCGGTGTAGTCGCTGTCGGAGGCGACGACGACCACGTGGGTGACGTGCGGGTAATGCCGCAGATCCTCGGCCGCGTCGAGGGCAAGCCTGATGTCCGCGCCGTTCTTCGCCCCGGTCAGCGGGAAGAGCTGCACCGTGTCGATCGCATGCGCCTGCAGGTCGTCCTTGTACTTGGCGAAATACTGCCAGTTGGCGTAGGCCCGGTGCACGACGACCCGGCCGAGCGTCTCCGCGTACTCGACCACCCGCGCGATGTCCACCACGACCTCCTGCGGCTTGTACTTCGCGGTGCTGCGGTAGGTGTTCTCACCCCCCGCGTCATCAAGCAGGCAGGCGTGCACGTTCTCGAAGTCCCAGTAGACCGCTACGGCGGCGTCGGTCTCTGTCATGGCTCATCCTCACTCATCGTGGCGACAACGCTTGATATCGATGTTCGCCGACGAGCCGCCCGTCCGGCCCCGAACCTTCACGGGGTCACTCCGCCCGGCCCGGCGAGTTGCGCGCCGCGCGCCCGGCCGTGATCCTGGTGGCATGCTGCGCGAAGACGAGCCGCTGGCGATCGCGATCGTCAGCGCCATCCGCATCGGCGACATGGACGCGGTCCGCCGTCTCGTCGACGGTAACCCTGGCCTCGCCGCCGAGCGACTGACGAACGCCAAGGGGTCGGCCCGCACACCGCTCCATGTCGTCACCGACTGGCCTGGCTTCTTTCCCAACGGCCCGCAGATCGCCCGGCTACTGCTCAGCGCCGGGGCGGACCCGAATGCGGCGACCGAGGCGGGCCGGGGCGGCGAGACGCCATTGCACTGGGCGGCGTCAAGCGACGACGCCGACGTGGCGCGGGTGCTCGTCGACGGCGGGGCCGACATCGAGATTCCCGACGGCTCCATTGGCACCCCGCTTGACAATGCCATCGGCTACGCGTGCTGGAACGTCGCCCGGTTGCTCGTCGGCGCGGGCGCGCGGGTAGAAAAGCTCTGGCATGCGGCCGCGCTCGGCCTGACGGGCCGGCTCGCGGAGCTGCTTTCCGGCACGGCTCCGTCCGCTGACGAGATCAACCAGGCCTTCTTTCATGCCTGCGACGGCGGCCAGCGCCGCGCCGCGGAGCTGCTGCTCGCGCACGGCGCGGACCTCCACGCCTCACCCGACTACGGCAATTCGCCGCTCGAGGCCGCGGCCAACCTCGGCACGCAACGGAACCTGCTCATCGAATGGCTCCGCGCCAACGGCGCCTAGCGGCCAGCATGTCCATTACGGCTTGCGCGCCACGGCGCCGAGCAGCGGCACCGGGCCCGGGCACTCGGGATCGTCGGTCGCCGGCCGCCATCGGTTGACCTCGACGAGGCCGGGCTCGACGAGGTGCAGCCCGGTGAGCCAGCGCGTGACCGTGGCCCGGTCGCGCAGGAAGACCGGGGTTTCGGCGATACCGTTCCACCGCCTGGCGGCGGCCGCGAAGCCCTCGCCCTCGGTCGGCTGCATGAGGGCCAGGCAACTGCCCGAGGGCACCGCGCGAACCAGATTCGCCAGGATCTGGTCCGCGTCCGCCAGGAAGTTCAGTACGTCGATCATGATGAGCGCGACCGGCTTGGCGAAGTCCAGGGTCGCCCTGGCTCCCGCCAGGAGCGCGGCGGTCTGGTTGGCGTCCGCGTCGAGGAAGGCGACGCCCCCGGTGGACGAGCGCAGCATGGCCCGCGCGTGCGAGAGGACGACCGGGTCGTTGTCCACGTAGACAACGCGGCACGCCGGGTCTACGGCCTGGGCGACCTCGTGCGTGTTGCCTGCTGTCGGAATGCCGGTGCCGATGTCAAGGAACTGCCGGATCCCTGCCTCGGCGGCGAGGTAGCCGACCGACCGCCGCAGGAAGGCACGCGACGCGGGCGCCGCATACGCCATCACCGGAGCGACGGACAGCAGCTGCGTGGCGGCTCGCCGGTCGGCGTCGAAATTGTCGCGGCCACCGATCAGGAAGTTCCACACGCGCGCCACGTTGGGCACGGCCGTGTCGATGTGGACTTTCTTGACAGGGCGGGATGTCGCGCGAAGCCAATCCTCCGACACGCCGGGTCAACCCCTCGCCGCAACTGGCAGATAGCTGCATTCCTATCACAGAAGAGCCTGCCGACAGCCGATCAGGGCTATGTATTTTAGGTATTTCTACCTAAGTACATAATCTTGATCAATAGTTGACCCGCGCGTGATTTTCCGGGGGCCGAGGGGTCAGGATTTTCTCGCGACGACGCAGTGCATCGGGACCTCGGCCTGCCGCGGCATGCCGGGATCCACCCGCCAGGAGGAAACCGGCACGAGGCCGGGCGGTACCGGGTCGAGGCCGGCGACGAGGGCGGCGATCTCCGTGCTCGAACGGAGCGTCAGGCGCTGCGCGGACATGCTGTTCCACTGCCTGACCGCCGCGCTCAGCGCCGGGTCCACGTCGCTCGCCAGGTGGGAGATCACGACGTGACTGCCGGGCGGCACCGCCTCCGCCAGCGCGGAAACGACGGCGCCCGCGCCGACCTCGACGAAGGCGAGCGTGGTCAGGAGCATGACGGCGACCGGCTGACCGAAGTCCAGGGTTTCCCCGGCCCCGGAGACGATCGAGCCCACGTCCTCGACGTCACAGTCGAGATAGCTGGTCGCGCCGCCAGGCGCGGACTTCAGCAGCGCCCTGGCGTGGCTCAGCACCACCGGATCGTTGTCCACGTAGACGATCCGGCACTCGGGCACGAGCGACTGCGCGATCTCGTGCGTGCTGCCCGACGTGGTAAGTCCGGCGCCGAGATCGAGAAACTGCCTGACGCCGGCCTCGGCGACCAGGTACCTGACCATCCGTTGCTTGAAGGCCTGTGCGGCGAGCGCGGTGGCGCTCATGACCGACGCGGGTGCCATCGTCCGCGCCGCCCTGCGATCGACCTCGAAGTTGTCCCTGCCGCCCGAGAGGTAGTTCCAGACGCGCGCCGCGTTCGGCACCTTCGTGTCGATAAGCGCGGCCTTCGCACGGCGCGTCGCGTCGTGCTCCCAGTCATCCTGCACCCGAACGCCTCCATTAAGGCTTTCCCGCAATCACCAACAAAAGCGTCATTTCAACCCCGGGGCACTATATCGCTTTCACGACAAATCATGCTATGCCGGGAAGAACGAATTAGCTGTATCGCTAACTGCAAACGTTAGCAGTGGTGAATGCAAACGTGAGCCGCGCAGCGGCACCCGGCCAGAGGTGCAGAGGTACGGTTACGGCTTCTTCGCGACGACGCCGTGCGCCGGGACTGCCCCGTCCCAGTGGGGATCGGTCGCCGCGGGCCGCCACTCCGTCACCGGCACGACGCCGGGCGGTACCGGGTCCAAGCCGGCCACAAGCGAGGCATACTCCGCGTGGGTGCGGGCGGTGAGAGTTGGCGAATACCGTGCGTTCCAGTGCCTGCCAAGCGCCGCGGTGAACGTCGCGTCCAGATCGCTTGCCAGGTCGCAGGTCGCGACGTAGCTCATCGCCGGCATCACCTCGGCAAGCGAGGCCACGATGGCGCCCGCCTCCTCGGTGACCTCGACCAAGGCCAGCGAGGAAATCAGCAGGATCCCGACCGGCTGGCCGAAATCGAGCGTCTGCTTGGCTCCAGAGACGATCGCGTCCACGTCCCTGATGTCCGCGTCGAGGTAGCTGACGGCACCGCCGGGCGAGGACCTCCACAGTGCCCTGGCGTGGCTCAGCACCATCGGGTCATTGTCCACGTAGACGGTACGGCACTCCGTCACGATGGACTGTGCGATCTCTTGCGTATTGCCCGACGAACTGAACCCGATGCCGATGTCGATGAATTGCCTGACGCCGGCTTCGGTGATGAGGTATTTAATCGCGCGCTGATGGAAGGCACGCACGGCTGGCGCGATCGCCCAGATGACCGGTGCCGCCCCCGCTGCCGCCTGCACGGCCTTGCGGTCGACCTCGAAGTTGTCGGAACCGCCGCCGAGGACGTCCCAGAAGCGCGCGGCGTTGGGCACGCTGGTATCGATCTGCTCGGACTTCGCCCGGCGTGCCTCATCCTGGTCCCAGTCGTCTGCCACCCGAACGCATCTCCCCCGAACCCAGCACCTGTGCTGGCTTGTCCCTGCACTGGCCCGAACACTACCGCCCGTAAAAGGAGCGGCGCCCCGTTGAGGAGACTATATCGTCTCGCAACCGATTGCAGTAGTGCATTGACAACGAGCGATCTAGCCACGGAACGGCGCACCGTTCACCTTGGCCGCCACCCCGCTCCTGTCCAGGTAGGGAGTGATGCCGCCAAGGTGGAACGGCCACCCGGCGCCGAGGATCATGCACAGGTCAATGTCCTCCACGGCGGCGACGACCTTTTCGTCGAGCATGATCCGGATTTCCTGAGCAAGACCCTCAAGGGCGCGCGCCAGAACCTCGGGACCGGCGGACGGATGGCCGCCGCCGGAGAGCAGGGCGATGACATCGGGGTCGACCGTGAAGTCCGGCTTGTACACCGCGGTCTTCCCCGACTCGACGAGCGCGCGGAGCTTGTCAGAGACGGCGAACCGGTCGGGGAACGCGGTGGCGAGGGTCTGCGCGACGTGCAGCGCGATCGCCGGGCCGACGAGCTGGAGCAGCAGGAAGGGTGGCATCGGCAGTCCGAGCGGGTCGGCGGCGTGCTCGGCGACCTCGAACTCCGTGCCCTCGTCGACCGCGGCGGTGATCTCCCCGAGGAACCGGGTGAGCAGCCGGTTCACCACGAAGGCGGGTCGATCTCGGGCGATCACGCAGTTCTTCTTGAGCGACTTGCCCACCGAGAGAGCCGTGGCGACGGCCGCGTCGTCGGTCGAGGTACCGCGGACCACCTCGACGAGTGGCAGCACCGCGACCGGGTTGAAGAAGTGGAACCCGACGACACGCTCCGGGTGCGCGAGCCCGGCCGCCATCTCCGTCACCGACAGCGACGACGTGTTGGTGGCGAGCACGCACTCGGCACCGACGACCGCCTCGACCTCGGCGAACACCTGCCGCTTGACGCTCAGCTCCTCGAAGACCGCCTCGATGACGAAGTCGGCGTCGGCGAATCCGTCTTTACTGACCGTCCCCGTGATCAGCGCCTTCTGCCGGTTCGCCGCGTCGGCGGACAGCCGCCCCCGCGCCAGCTGCTTGTCGATCTCCGCGATCACGTAGGCCACTCCGGCCTCGACCCGCGCCTGGTCGAGGTCGGTCATCACGACCGGGACCTGAAGGCGGCGGACGAACAGCAGCGCGATCTGCGCGGCCATCAGCCCCGCGCCGACGACGCCGACCTTGGTGATCTTCCTGGCAAGCGCGCGGTCCGGTGCGCCGGCCGGCCGCTTGGCCCGCTTCTGCACGAGGTCGAAGGCATAGAGACCGGCCCGGAGCTCGGCCGACAGCATCAGGTCGGCGAGCGCCTCGTCCTCCGCGGCGAACCCCTCGTCACGGGTCGCGGTCCGCGCCCCGGCCACCAGGTCGATGGCGCGGTACGGCGCTGGCGCGGCGCCGTGCACCTTGCCGTCGGCGAAGAACCTGGCGGCGGCCACGGCGGCATCCCACTCCGTCTCGGCCACGAGCACCGGCTGCTCCACCGTCACCGCACCGCTCAGCACCCGCTCGGCCCAGCGCAGCGACTCCTCGAGGAAGTCGGCGGGCTCGAACATCGCGTCCGCGATGCCGAGCGCGAACGCCTCGGTGCCGCGCAGCATCTTGTTCTGCGACAGCGGGTTCTCGATGATCAGCTCGAGCGCCTTGGCCGGGCCGATCTGGCGCGGCAGCAGGTAGGTGCCGCCCCAGCCGGGGACGAGGCCAAGGAAACACTCGGGGAAGGCCACCATCGGCACACCCGAGGAGATCGTCCGGTACGTGCAGTGCAGCGCGACCTCGAGGCCGCCGCCGAGCGCGACGCCGTTGATGAAGCAGAACGATGGCACGCCGAGCTCGCCGAGCCGGCGGAACACCGCGTGGCCGAGGTGCGCGATGCCGAGCGCACGGTCGCGGGCGTCGCCCGCGTCAGCCGACGTGACGGCCGCGGCCGCGCCGTCCAGGTCGGCGCCCGCGGCGAGGATGAACGGCTTACCCGTCACGCCGACGGCGCTGATCTCGCCGCGCGCCGCCCGTTCGGCGATCGAGTCGAGCGCGGCGTTCAGCGCCAGCAGGCCGGCCGGGCCGAAGGTATTCGGCTTGGTGTGGTCATGTCCGTTGTCCAGCGTGATAAGCGCGAGCACGCCGCAGGCGCCGAGGTCGACGTCGCGGACGATCGCGTGCGTGACCACCTCGGCGGGGAAGTCCGCAGGTCCGATATCTTTGCCTTTCAATCGGGCCTGCACCTGGTACGGGGGCCGGGGGGAATGGGGGGCGGGAACCCCCCGTGCGGGAAGCCAGTCCCCCCGGGAGACATCTGGGTTGGGGAGTCGGCCCGGTCCGTTCGGTACACTCATGATTTTCTTAGATCCTCTCCCACAGAACGGTGCCGCCCATGCCCATGCCGACGCACATGGTCGCCAGGCCGTAACGGACGTCCGGGCGCTCGGCGAGCTCCGCGGCTAGCTGGATCATCAGCCGGACGCCTGAGGACGCGAGGGGATGGCCGAGGGCGATCGCGCCGCCCCACGGGTTCACCCGCGGGTCGTCCTCGGCGATCTTGAAGTGGTCGAGGAACGCGAGCACCTGCACGGCGAACGCCTCGTTGATCTCGATGAGGCCGATGTCGTCCATGGTGAGGTTGTTGCGGGCGAGGAGCTTCTCGGTCGCGGGCACCGGGCCGATGCCCATCACCTCGGGCTCGACGCCGGCGAAGGAGAAGTCCACCAGGCGCATCTTGGCTCGCAGGCCAAGCTCGTTCGCGACCTCTTCGGCGGCGAGGACACAGCCGGTCGCGCCGTCGTTGATGCCGCTCGAGTTGCCGGCGGTGATCCGGCCGTGCGGGCGGAACGGTGTCTTGAGCCCGCGCAGCCCGTCGAGCGTCGTCTCCGGCCGGGGCGGCTCGTCCACCGTCGCCCAGCCCCAGCCGAGCTCCTTTGTGCGGATCGACATCGGGACGAGGTCGGGCTGGAATTTGCCCGCTTCGTAGGCCCGCGCGACCTTGCGCTGGCTTTCCAGCGCGTACGCGTCGGCGCGGTCCTTGCTGATCGACGGGAAGCGATCGTGCAGGTTCTCCGCGGTCATGCCCATGAACAGGGCGGACTCGTCGACGATCCCCTCGGAGACGAACCTCGGGTTGGGGTCGACGCCCTCCCCCATCGGATGGCGGCCCATGTGCTCGACGCCGCCCGCGATCGCGATGTCCGCCGCGCCGAGCGCGACCTCGCCGGCGACCGTGGTCACCGCGGTCATCGC
>Ga0302325_10024211_pt1 | contig 12636 bp, 7 predicted proteins | sample Palsa_T0_2_FD_201948 | JGI IMG/M metagenome (GOLD analysis project Ga0302325, IMG submission 201948) | Peat permafrost microbial communities from Stordalen Mire near Abisko, Sweden - Palsa_T0_2 | ecosystem: Environmental > Terrestrial > Soil > Palsa > Peat permafrost | place: Sweden: Abisko...
TCGGTGCTCAGCCGGCGGACAATGCCCAGGGGCTGGAGCCTGACGGCTTTCTCATCGGGCGTTAGGTGCTCGCCCCTGAGAAGGCGATCGAGCAGGAGCGCGGCGCCATATCCGGCGCGGGCAAAGCCCGCGTCGACGCTGGAGATGGGGGTACAGGCAATTTCACAGAAGACCTCATCGTTGTTGACGCCGATGACGGCGATCTGCTCGGGAACACTGAGATTGGCATGGCGGCAGGCGGAAACGAGGTAGGCCGCCGCGGCGTCATCGACGGCCATGATGCCGATTGGTTTGGGGAGATGCATGAGCCACGTGGCCAGTTCGGTCCACGGCTGCTCGCTATCGCGTTCGGGTTCCGCCCAGCCGGGGAAAACGCAGGGGCACGGGAAGAACGCATGGCCGTGCTGCTGGACGCAGGCGCTGAGGCTGGCCTGCCGGTTGTCGGAGGCGCGCCTGCCGGGAACTCCGTAAAAGGAAAATGACTTGAGTCCACAGTCAATCAGGTGCTTGGCCGCCATCGTGCCCACCGCGGCATCATCGAGGCAAATGGTGGGCATGAGGGCGGGATCGGTCGAGCCGGAGGTGGAGACGACAAACCGGCTCCTCTGGCGGACGAGATCAAACCAGTCCTGGCTGACGCCTGCGAGAATCGCTCCATCGCAGGTGGGGCATCTGGCTTTTTCCCCCGAGACGCGACGGAGCATGCCGTACACTTCCCACTGCCGGTGGGCGTTGGCATAGAGCATGGCGCCTCGCACGACATCGCGTCCGTAGCGGGCGGCTCCATCGGCGAAGACGCCGACGAGGGGCCGGCGGGTCGAGGTCGGGCGTCTTTTGGAAAGTCGCAAGGCACACACCGATCTAGTTTAGCCCGGAAACATTCAGGATTCACCGCGGAGACGCGGAGGGCGCAGCGTTCCCAACTTCAGCGGGGGTCGGAAGACCGCGGACGATCGACGGCTGGGCATGTCGTCTCAAGATCGTTCCGCGGGCCTTCCGGCCACGGGCTAAAATGAACGAATATTCTGCCGATCCTGCTCAAGGGCCAGCGCTGGCTCATCCTTATACACATTTTATTACTCATTTGGCGCACGCGAGGCTAAGAACGCGCCAAGGACGCCAAGGGCGCCAAGGAGGAAACAGAAATCTTCGCTTATCCAATTCATTTCCTTTTTCCTCTTGGCGCCCTTGGCGTCTTGGCGTCCTTGGCGCAAGCCTCTTTCCAACGGCGTCGGAGGGTGGGATGGGCCCGTATGCCCGCACCGATTGAGCCTCAAATAAAATGTATAAAGGTGAGCCGGCGCTGGGAGAGACCGATGCAGAACCGATGGTCCCCGCCGACGGGCGCGTTGTATTTCGCGGAATACCGCGAAATCGGGCCGAGGACGTTCACGGTTCGCTCGCCGTCGCCGGGCGGGAATGGGACGGTGAAGGTTTTTCTGGCCGCATCCGTTTTTTCACCGGCAAGCTTGCCATCGATCCAGACCTGTGCCTTGGGAATGTCCCCTTCGTGAAAAAGCCAGTCGCAATCCAACGAGAGGCGCTGGCGCACGGGCGGCGTGGCCGGCATCGTCTGCGCCTCGGCTTTGGACGATGCGATGGCCAGCAACAAGATGCTTGTCAACACCGCCGGAAGTTTGCGGCAGTTCATAGAATTAACCCGGGAAATAGAGGATTCACCGCAGAGACGTTGAGGCCGCGGAGAAAACCAAGACAACCTGGCTCTTCGATCTTCGCAGCCTGCGCGCTCGGGTCGTTCCACATTTCTTTCTTAAACCCTATCAATTAATTCCTCTCTGCGTAGATATCCTGAAGAATCTTGTTTTCTTGGCAAGTTTTCTTCTCCTCATCCGATCGGGCCCAAAAGCGGATAACCGCGAAGGGGCGAAGGGCGCGAAGGAAATACGCACACAGTCGGTCGCATCGGACCAGATTTTTCGGCTGGCATTCCGATTCTCTGTTTTTTCGCGCTCTTCGCGCCTTCGCGGTTAATCTCCCCACGTGGCGGCACTTTGGGTTGCGGGCGCGACACGCACTGAGCTCTTTGCGTCTCCGCGGTGAATAATCTAGGTGAAGCTCGATGATCGATTCGCCGTGCCGCTTGATGAGTTACTTCGCCGGCTGCGTCGCCGCGTATTTGTTTCGATTGCAAAACACCTTGCCATCAGCGCCGAGCTCAAGCTCGGCGAGCAGGATGACCGTCTGACTTCGTTGGTGAGTGAAATAGAAGAGCAGGCACTGCTCTTTGCCATCGGGCCCGGGTTGAATCACCATGCCCGGATGGTGGCCGACGGCGTGATCCCTGGGGCGCGTGCCGTCGGCGGCGGCGAGTACCGTATTGTTGAAGACCCAATGGTCAATACCGTTGGGAGACTTGTAGATCCGCAGCCCCTTGCTGCCCAGCGCATCGACAATCAGCCACCACGAATCCCGCCAGTGAAAGACGAATGGAGCCTCCTGCGATCCATCCGAATCCGCCTGCACCGGGTCGGTCCATTGCAACATATCCTTACTTCTTGAGAGATAGGTGTGCGAACCGGCGGCCTCATCCTTGTACACCATGTACCACGTGTCATTGGTGCGATAGACGGTGGGGTCAATCACGCGGTTTGAGTTGAGAGCGCACGTGTTGATAAATTTCCAAGTGACTCCATCATCGCTTGCGAAATGAAGGATGTTGCGATTCCCCATCCAGCGCGTGTAGACGCCGTCCACTTCCGTGACAAACATGTGAAAGGTGTTGCCTTCATAAACAAAGCAGGGCGCCCACCACGTAACTCCCGGCTCGGGTCCAAGACCATTGCCCTTCAGCGGCTCGGAAAGATCGTGATCGCCCTGGCAGGTTCCCAGATATTTCCAATCGGTTCCATCCGTGGAGGTTGCAATACCAATCGCAGACCCGTGAACCCAATCGACACCGTTGGGATTCGCCAGCGTGGCGCGGCGTTGCGTGTAATACATGAACCATTGGCGCTTCACCGGGTTCCAGATAACAAACGGGTCCGAAGCCCCGTGAAATACCGGGTCATCAAACAGCGGGGCCGGGGCGCGAGCGATGTCGATCGGCACGGGGTTGGTCGGCTGGGTCGAGGGCTGTGCTGTCGGGGGCTGTGCTGTCGGGGGCTGTGCTGTCGAGGGCTGTGCTGTCAGGGGGTGCACTGCCAAACCCAGGAAGAGCGAGACAATTGCGAAGAATGTTTTACCCCGCACGATGCGCCTCCTAAGGATTCTGATGGTCCACTCGCAAAAGCTGACAAGCGTGCGAGGCAAGCGTGGCCTGGTAACCTCACGCTGGCGTCACCTTCAGTGCGTAGGCATAGTCGCCGGGTTTAGTCTCGGGCAGAGTCACGGCCAGTCCGCCGCCATCACGAGTAAACTGCAGCGGTCCGTCGACGCCCAGCAGTTCGACACGCGCTATTGCTTTGGGAAAATTCTCACTTCCCTCAGCCAGCGATTTGATCGTCGCCTTTCCATTGTCGGGCCAGGCCATCATGAAGGCATAGAGGATGTCGCCTTTGGCTGTGAAACGGTAATCCTCGGCGGTGTACTTCCGCACATCGCGCGCGCCGCCGAATTGTCCCTTTGGCTGCGTGGCGGTGGACGGACCCTCGCCATAGATTTTGGCCGGTCGCGTGGCGTAGATTGCTTCGCCATTGGGCTGGATCCACTGTGCCAGCCCCTCAAGAACTTTGACTTCGTCATCGTCGATGGTGCCATCACCCCGAACCGGAATGTTGAGCATCAGGTTGCCGTTCTTGCTGACGATATCGACCAGCATCTGAATGACTTGAAGGGAAGACTTGTACTTGTGCTGCTCGAAAAGGCTGCGGCGGTAATGCCAGTCGCCGATACAGGTATCGGTTTGCCAGGGCTGCGTTTCACCGCCATTGGTGACGCCGCGTTCGACGTCGAGGAGCAGGGCGTTTCGCCACGGCAGATTTCGACCATTGAGCCCCTTGCCGGTCATCACCGCTTCGAGCGTGCCGTTCTTCGCCAAGTTGGTGTTGTAGAGATAAGCGGCGATGCGCGGACCCACGTCGCTGGGGGGATAGATCGGCATCACGGTGTCATCGAAATAGAGCAGATCGGGGCTGTGCTTGTCGATGAGATCAATGATGCGCTTGAAGAACTTTTCGCAGAACGCCTTGTCGATCGGGGGATTTCCATTTTGCGGCCAGTCGTAATGGCCAGGCTCGTGATACTGCGCATAGTAATCCTGCGGATCAAGCCCATCCCACCACTTGCCCGCTCCCTCGGCCTTTGGCGTGCGCCCATCGTAGGGTACGCCCTTGAGCGGTCCGCTGGTATCGCTCTCCTGCGCATGCTGATACCAGCTCCAGGCGCGGTCGCCGTGACAGGTGATGGCAAACTTCAGGCCCGCCTCACGGGACGCCTTTTCCCAGCCGCCCACAATATCTTTCTTGGGACCGATCTTGACGCTGTTCCACGGCTGATAGGTGGAATCGAACATGTCGAAGTTGTCATGGTGATTGGCCATCGCCGCGAAGAACTTGGCGCCGGCGCGCTTATACAAAGCGATGAGCTGCTGGGGATCCCACTTGTCGGCCTTCCATTCATTGACAACATCCTTGAAGCCGAACTGCGAGGGATGGCCATATTTCTGGACGTGGAACTTATAGATCGGGCTATTGAACTGGTACATCCTCTGTGCGTACCAATCGCCCATTTCCGGCTGACATTGCGGCCCCCAATGCGCCCAGATGCCGAGCTTGGCGTCGCGATACCAATCCGGCACTTTCCACGCGGAGAGGGATTCCAGTTCCGGCTTAAACGGCCCGGCAGCGACGCCGAAACCCTCGGGTGCGGGTATGGGGGTTGGCGCGGGAGGCAAGGCCCTCGGCTCCGCCGGCGGCGCGGCGGGAGATGCGGACGGTGCGGTGGTCATCGTCGTGGCCGAATCACCGAAGGCGCTAGGCAGATACATCGCCGACACGGCGGTGGCCAACGCTTTGATGCTATCTCGTCTGCTGATCTTCATGGCGTTCCTCGTTTTTGAATCCGTGATTCCTCAATTACTATCGAGCACATTGGATGTCGTTGTCGGTGCCGGTGAATCGACCGTTTTTGACTCGCTCACGTCCACATACGCCACGGCCGGTCGCGCATCGGGCTTGGTGGTGCTGAGATTGACGTGCCGCAGCGTGATGCCTTTGACGTGTCTGGCGTAGATGCCAAACCCCGGCACCGTGCCGTGGAGCATGCTGTATTCGGGCCAGCGTGTCGCGAGATCTTCGGGTGTAAGTTCGGCCAACACGTCTTTGGCATCGTCGGCCGTGCCACCGCCGGCGAAGGTCGCGTGGATGTTGTTGAAGGTAATGTTCTCCACCGGGTGACCCGGCATGCCGGTGACCATAAACGCCGCATTCTTCCCGCCGGGAACATCGTCAACAGTGATATTGTCGAACTCGATGTCGCTTACACGCTTCATGGGAGCAAGCTCGGGTGGCGAGTCCACCCAGGCGTTTTTCTGGCAGAACGTCAGAAAGACCGGGCGCGGCACGTTCTTCATCACCAGATTCTTGAAGATCATGTTCTTCATTTCCCCGCCTTCGTTCATTTGGATTTTCAAGCCGGAATCGTTGTGGTTGGTGAAGGTGCAATCGCTCACGGTGACATCTTCAAAATCCCCGCGCGACAGCAGTCCGATGCGAACTCCCGCCCATCGGCTGGTAAACTTGCAGTTGGAGATATTCACATCCCGGCATGGCTTATCGAGCATCGAGGTTTGCAGGCAGATCGAATCGTCGCTGGTATCAAAGCTGGAGTTGCTGACGCGAACGGCCGTGCAGCCGTCGAAATCAATCCCATCGCCATTGGAATTTGCGCGGCTAATGATGGAGATGCCATCCACCGCGATGTCCGAGCAATAGCGCCATTCATTGGTCCATGAAGCGGGACTTCGCAGTGCGATGTCGTTGACGCGGATGTGGGAACAATTGAGCAATCGAATCATTTTCGGACGATTCTTCTGGCGATCGCCGCGCTCGGGAAAACTCTTGCCCTGCCCGTCGATGGTTCCGCTGCCTTCGATGCTGATGTTGTGCGCATCCTTGGCAAATATCAGGCAGCGATTCATGTAAGGCTCGCCCCGGTACATGGTCCGATCGGTGTCGGTGGTGTAGTCGGCGATATGCGGACTGCCGAGGATGGCCGCACCCGAATCCACGCGCAGGCAGACATCGTTCTTGAGATAGAGCGTTCCGGTGACGTACTTACCGCCAGTAACGAGCACGATCCCGCCGCCGGCGGCGCTGCATTGATCGATTGTGGATTGAATCGACTTGGTGTCGAGGGTTGTTCCATCGCCGACAGCACCAGCGGTTCGAATGTCATAAATGGTCGCCGGCGCACTGGTTGCCGGCGCGCTAGCGGGCGGCTCGGCGAAGACGACGCCAGCGATCAAAGAAAACAGAACGACGCTCACACCGAACGTTCCTCGAGTTCTACCCACCGCACTGATTCTCAAACGATTCTCCAATCTTCAGGGACGGTCATATCAACGGCAACGTTGTCAATCGCAGGTGTGTTGAGCCGTACGGCGCCAGCGTCATGGTTTTCGTTTCACCGGCTGCTTGGAGTGCGGCGTCTGTCGGTAGAGACTTTGGATTATGTGGCGCGCTCTTGATGTCCGCGGGAGGTGGATCGGGGATCGGATTCCATTCCGCCTCCCATTGCGGCAGCGCACGCAGATTCACTTCGATCCGCACTGGCACCTTTTCAGCCAGAAATGGATTCTCCGGCATCGGCGATTCGATCACCTTGAACCCAGCAACATCGCTCTTCTTTGCTGATTCCAATCCGTATCGCCATTCGCCCTCGGGATAAAACTCCACGGCGGGAAAGCCCTGTATGTTGTTCCCTTTCAAGACGCGCTTGATCGGAGCGGGATCCGCGTGGCTCTCGATTCGCCTTTCGACGACTGGAGCCGAGTAGACCAGCGGCCCGCGATGCACGCTGGCAGCGCGGCCGCCGAACCATTCTTTGATCTGCACGGTCATCGGAAGTTGCAGGGCGACTAAATCGCCATCACGATATTCCCGTTTGATCGTCGCGAAAGTTCCTGGCTTGCACTCGATATCCGCAACCTTGCCATTGACCGTCAATGTCGCCGTCGCACACCACTGCGGAATCCGCAGCGACAATGCGAACGTGGCCGGTTGTTGTGCCGTGATCTGGAAGGAGATCGTCTCGCGGAAGGGGTAATCGGTCTCCTGGATGATGGTGATCGGTTGTCCGTCGATTTTCAGGTTCACTTCGCTCGGGCCGTACAAAGTCGCGGCCACGCCGCCGTCGGTACGCATCCACATTCGACTGACATAATTCGGCATCGCGCGGTTCACATTGCCGGCGCAACATTCGGTATCGTGCGCGGATCGATACGACATCCGCGTCGGCGCAAGGCGCGGGCAGGCGGTATTCGATGCCAGAATCTGATTGGCGCTGGAAAAATACTGCAATTGCTTGAAGTCCTTGGTGACCGCGCCAGGCAGGGCGTTGAAGGTTGCCTGTTCGATCAGATCGGCCCAGTGCCCATCACCGCTTGCCATGAGCATGTATCCCAAACTCCAGGACCAGTCCGTGATGTCACAAGTTTCGTGCAGCGAATCAAACGCGGTTGTGTTCAGTGCTTCGGAACTCACGAATCCGCCATCGGGCATCAGGCTGTCGTTCTCGATTTTGTGATACGCCAGGTTCGCCAATTCCAACGCCTGCGCGTCGCCGGAATGGGAATACATCAGCGGCAGCAGTTTGAGTTGCTCGGCGGCCGTGACGCCATGCTCGCGCAGCGGCTTGGGTCCGCGAATCTTGTCAACATGCGAAAACGACCGGGGATCGCTGATGAAGTAGCGGTCGTAGCCGCGCTTGGCGATGTCGAGTAACTTTGGATCGCCGCTGATCCCGTAGAGATAGAGCGCTTCCTCGAAGATGTATCCATCGCGTCCCGGCGGAACCCGGCTTCCGAGAATGCAAGTTGTAAGAGCCCCCGAGGCCTTGGGATCGCCGGTTGCGCTGATTTCAGCCATGAGCGCGCGGCCAACCACCGTGTTGGGCCATCCCCATGTCGACTCCCCAAGTTTCCCCGGCCCGGCATGATCGACAATGTATTTGACGTTGGCGTCGGGAATCACCCGGGCTTTTGGATCATCGATCAGATGGCTCAACCGAAGCGCTCCATCCACAAAATATCCCGATTGCTCATACGGCCACCAGATTTGCCCATGCGGAACCGGCGCTGGCGGGATCTGCCCGGCATACATGCAGGTGTCATAAGGATATGCCAGATTTTCCGGATGGCCGGTCAAGCCGTCCAATTGCCGCTGCAGCCAGCCCTTGATCCAGCCTCTGGGTTTGACCGCGCCTAAGGGAAGTTCGGTAAAGACGCCAAAATATTTTGCTCCGGTTCCTTCGGGCTGGCCGGGCACGGTTTGGGGAAAGCCCAAACGCGTGGTCAAGAGAGCCAATGATCCCAGGCTCATGCGGAGGAATGCACGACGATCGCACCCGCCGGCGCTGCCACTTGCTTCACTTCTTTGGTCGTCGCATGGCGCTGTGCCGATTCGCATGGTCCTCCGAGTAGATGGAATGACGTGACTACTATCTGCAACGTCAAGTGCTACGTCCATCCGACTTCCAGTTTTGATAGCCTTAAGATCGAAACGAACATACGTGCGGCGCTGAGTCGGCGGTACAATCCAGCTGGGTGTCTTGGGCGAGGAACCGAATGCGGCTGAATCTATCTCTCGTGATTGTGCTTCAATCGATCATTGCCATCGCGACAATAAGCAGCCTTCCCACTTCGGCGAATTGCGCGCCACGAGCCATTGAAGGTTTGGCATCCGCGCCGGGCGACCCGCTGATGTTGTGGTATCCCCGCCCGGCTGAAAAATGGACCGACGGGCTGGCGATCGGCAATGGCCGACTGGGCGCGATGGTCTTTGGCCAGCCCGACAAAGACCGACTCCAACTCAACGAGATCACCATCTGGTCCGGCGGCCCGACGCCAGAGTCGGATAATCCAGACGGATACAAGGCGCTGCCTGAAATCCGGCAACTGCTTCGCGATGGAAAATATGCCCAGGCCCAGCGCCTCGTTCAGCAAAACATGCTGCAGAAGGGCGACTACTTCCCCTCCTACCAGACACTGGGCGATCTCAACTTCAACTTCGCGCTTCCCGAAGGTCAGATCACCGAATATCAGAGGTGGCTCGATATCGGCAACGCAGTGGCGGGCGTGCAATTCAAAATCAACGGCGATAACTACTCCCGGGAGGTCTTTTCCAGCGCTCCCGCAGGCGTGATCGTGATGAAATTGACCTCCAGTGCAAAGGGCGGAATTACATTTGATGTTGGCCTGGCTCGCCAGACCTCAGCGACAACGACAATTGTCGGATCAGATACGCTGCTGATGAAAGGGAATACGGACTACGCGCCGCCCGCTCGGGGAGGACGCGGGCGCCGCGGCGCTCCCGCAACCGCACCGGCCCCTCCTCCGCCGCCATCCCCAGTCCGACCCGGCGATGTCAGCTATGAAGTTCAGATGAGAGTGACGACAAAGGGCGGGACCGTCAGTAGCGAGGGCAATCTTCTCACAGTCAAAGGCGCTGACGAGGCGACCATCTATCTGGCCGCGGGCACGACATACATTTTGGATTGGGAGAAGGGATACAAGGGGACCGATCCGCACGAACAGGTTAGCCAGACGCTCGTAACCGCTTCCGCACAATCCTATGACGCGCTGAAGCAATCGCACGTTGCCGATTTCCAAAAGTTTTTTGGTCGGGTCGATTTCGGTGTTGGCCAGAGCAGCGCCACCACTCGCCCGACGGATGAGCGAATCAAGGATTACAGGGATGGCAGCGAGGATCCCGCTCTGGCGATGCTTTATTACCAGTTCGGCCGCTATCTATTGATCAGTTCGAGCCGGCCGGACAATCCGCTACCATCCAATTCACAAGGGATCTGGGGCGACGGGCTCGATCTGCCGTGGAAGTCGGATTACAAATCCAACATCAACTTCCAGATGAACTACTGGGCGGCGGAGAGCGCGAATCTAAGCGAATGTCACCTTCCGATGCTTCGCCTCATCGAAGGCTTGGTCCAGCCTGGACAACGGACCGCCAAGGCCTATTTCAACGCACCCGGATGGGTCTGCGCCTACACCACCAACGCATTCGGCTTTACCTCGCCAGGCTACGGACTGCCGTTCGGCCCGTTCTTTGGAGGCAGCGCCTGGGATTGCCAGCATCTTTGGGAACACTATGCCTTCTCACGCGATATCGAGTATCTCAAGAGTGCGTATCCCACGATGAAGGGCGCGTGCCAGTTCTACCTTGCCACGATGGTGCCGGATGCGAAGGGATTCCTAATTACCTCGCCGTCTGTCTCGCCGGAGAATTCATTCAAGACCAATGACGGCGTGCGCGCCAGCGCTACCGAAGGCACCGCTGTGGAACGAGAGGTGATCTGGGATCTGTTCACTAACACGATCCAAGCATGCAAAACGCTCAAGACTGATGATGACTTTCGCGCACAGTTGGAAGCCGCGAAGGCAAAAATTCGACCGCTGGAGATAGGCAAGGCCGGTCAATTGGAAGAGTGGGGCCAGGATTGGGATCTGAATGATCCCGAGCCGACGCACCGGCACGTGTCGCATCTGTTTGCGCTCTTCCCCGGCAAACAGATCACAGTCGAGGAGACGCCGGAGCTCGCGGCCGCAGTCAGGAAATCTCTCGAGCTTCGCGGCGATGGTGGAACCGGATGGTCCAAAGCGTGGAAGATCAATCTCTGGGCGCGCCTCCACGATGGCGATCACGCATACAAATTGGTGTGCGAACAACTCCAACTGGCCACGAGCACCGGCACTAATTACGGGGCGGGCGGTGGCGGCACCTATGCCAACATGTTTGATGCGCATCCGCCATTTCAGATCGACGGCAATTTCGGTGTTGTCTCCGGTGTCAACGAGATGCTGCTCCAAAGCCAACTGACCTACGTTGATCCGGCCAATCCAAACGAAGATCGATACATTGTCGAACTGCTTCCCGCGCTCCCCTCGGCATGGCAGAATGGTCATATCAAGGGACTGCACGCTCGCGGCGGCGTGGAAATCGATGAAGAGTGGGCCGGCGGAAAACTAACTTCGGCAACTCTGCGAAGCCCGCTCGGATCATCTTGCAAGATTCGATACGGAGCGAAGACAATTGACTTGGCAATCAAAGCCGGCGAAACGATCAAGCTGGATTCATCTCTGAACCGAACCTGAGGAAAACGATGGCATTGAACAAGATTCTTTGGGGGATCGGGGGCGCGTTGCTTGGCGTTTCGATCGATTTGGCGGTTGCGCAAACGCCCGCCACATCGCCGTCGCCAAAATTCTACGAATGGGCGCAGACCCCTCCCATGGGATGGAATTCATGGGATTGTTACGGCGCCGGCGTCAACGAAGAACAGACCATGGCCAACGCCGACTACATGGTGAAGAACCTCAAGTCGCACGGCTGGAACCTCATCACCATCGATATTCAGTGGTATGAGCCGCTGGCTCACACGGATGTCTATCGCAAAGGAGCCGTTCTGGAGACCGATGCCAACGGCCGACTCCTGCCCGCTGGCAACCGCTTTCCGCTGACCAAGGACACGCACTCGTTCAAAGCCGTCGGCGATGCCCTTCACGCCAAGGGACTGAAATTCGGGCTGCACCTCTTGCGTGGGATCCCCAGACAGTCGGTCGATAAAGACAACGCGCCGATCCTCGGCACGAATTTGCATGCCGCCGATATCGCCGACAAAGAAAACGTCTGCCGCTGGAATGGAGATATGTACGGCGTGGATATGACCAAGCCCGGAGCGCAGGAATATTACGATTCCGTCTTCGCACAGATGGCCGATTGGGGTTTGGATTTCGTGAAAGTGGACGATCTGTCCGGCCACGACGCCGAAATCGAAGCGGTTCGCAAAGCGATTGACAAATGTGGGCGTCCGATCGTTTTCTCCATTTCCCCTGGCGGACGATCAAATGCCGAAGTTGCCGCCAACGCCAACATGTGGCGGATCAGTGGCGATTTCTGGGACAACTGGGGCGCCCTTTATAGCCAATTTAATAATGCCAATGCCGGCACGCCTTTTCGAGGACCGGGCCATTGGCCGGATGCGGACATGATCCCCTTTGGCAACATCCGCACTTGGAACGAAAAAGACCACTGGACGCACTTCACCCAAGACGAGCATTACACCCTGATGACGCTCTGGTGCATCGCGCGCTCCCCGCTGATCCTGGGGGCCAATTTGCCGAACAACGACGATTTCACTCTATCGCTGCTGACCAATGATGAAGTAATCGCGGTCGACCAGAATTCCACGAATAACAGGCAGGTGTTCAACAAGCTGGGCCAGGCAGCATGGGTGGCGGATGTTCGTGATTCAAAGGATAAGTATCTGGCGATCTTCAACACCAACCCAGCGCCATTGGGTGGCCGGCGACGAGGGCGACGACCTGCATCAACATCGGCGCCCGCCGTTCCCGCCCCGATGCCTCTTGCAGCCACCAACCCCGCGGCGACCCAGCCGGCGGACATCTCGGTTTCACTTGCGGACATCGGACTATCGGGGACCTGC
>Ga0302325_10024212_pt1 | contig 12636 bp, 16 predicted proteins | sample Palsa_T0_2_FD_201948 | JGI IMG/M metagenome (GOLD analysis project Ga0302325, IMG submission 201948) | Peat permafrost microbial communities from Stordalen Mire near Abisko, Sweden - Palsa_T0_2 | ecosystem: Environmental > Terrestrial > Soil > Palsa > Peat permafrost | place: Sweden: Abisko...
TCGAGAGATAAGGGATTTGGACGTCGATTCATTGGTCAAGTATTCAAAGAGGATTACGGCTTATTATGCTGTCAAGGATCGATGGGTTCCGTCTTTTGCAAGAGATCAGATTATTAGTATTGTCAATACGAACGGTGGCGACGCAATTATTTGTAACGAAGGCTTTCCTCATTCTTTCTCGTTAGGTACCCCCTCCCCCTCAATCCTCGTCTCTGTCTCTCCTCTCTCGCGCTTGTACCTTATTGTCTTGTGCGTATACTAACAGCAGTCCACGGTCCACAGATGGCAAAGAAAATCTCCCTCTGGATATCCACGTTATTCCACCCAGTCACACGCTCGCCATCCTCTCTATCCCCCACCAAAGCTTTCAACGAATTTGGCTTTCCCAGCTCAGCAAGTTGGACGACCAGGGACCAGGAATCGGATACGTTGGTGAATACTTCACGTGATCTAGGCCGACGGCCGGAGAGGAAGGAGAGTTTGGGAGCGGGGGTCGTTGTTCGGGAACGGCTGATTAGGGATTTAGAGTAGAGGCTGGAGTAATATTGGAGGAGTTGGTTGGCATGGATTTGGGATATATAGGTACAGCGCATGAAAATATATTGAAGGTTTGGATTTGGGGTTAGCTTTTCTTGGGGGTGGATTTGGTTGTCCGTCACCTGAAGACGTTTGGTGAATTTCCTGCTCACATGAACGGAGCCGAGGGTACCAGATTCCCATATCCTGTCTGTTATTCTATCCCCCTTAAACTCGCCCGCTCTTTTATGTCTTGGGCCCATAAAGGAACGACAAACACATCCCGCTACCAGCGATCTGATGTCAAGAGAATTCATCCCATACCACAGATCTCATTGAGCTTCAACCACATAAGAGAAACTGATTTGCTTCTATTACACTCCCTTCATGTAGTGTATACCGCCCCATCTAGTAAACATCCTTTCCGTCCCCTGATATCATATCTATCGCATCCTAACCCTCTTTCCCAACTCCTTTCTTCTTAATCGTCAAGCAATTAATCCCCAAAAACGAACAAATTCGATTAATCACAACTAAAGCCCAGCGAAAGTAGACCACCGTCGCAAGAACCATATACCCCCATAACAACCACGATTCGGATCTCGCTGTTAACACCTCGCTAATGATTAATGACGATACGGTATGTGGGACGTACGTCCCGGTTAAGAGGGGGAGATTGATTATTAGAGCGAAGAGGAAAAGGGGGATGATGAGGCTTGTGAAGTATGGGAAGGGTTGTTTCGTGAGGTGTGCCTACGATTAAGTCTGCGACAGATTGTGCGACGAAGAATTGGGGGAAGAATTGGGGTTCCGGGGGGAGGGGGAAGGGGGATAGGGGGAGTACTAGGATTATTTTTGTGGTCATTCGGCCGAAGACGAAAGTCATTGTAAGGCTGACGCGCATTAATCCGTTGTTTTCGAGGATATGTGAGTATGGACTTAACAGCCATAAATAATGTGCCGTGAAAAACAACAAAATCGGTATCAAGTGCGGTAATGTCCCCGAGAAAGATAACCCCTTTCTTTTTCTGGCTTGGTATACGTTCCACATACTACCATTAACCCCTCCCCCCAGACAAAAAATTCCGCCACAAGGGATGTTGGGTTTGGAGCCACCGGTCCGCGGGATAGGGAGGTACCAAGACGGCATATGCACTGCAAAAAACGCAAAAAGACACATCCCCACAAATAACTCGTAAACCATGACCTGGGACCCCAAGAAAGGCCAGCCCATTACCTCCGCCGCCCGTCGATGATAGACCCCCGGTCCATAGATCGCACTGACACTCATTAGGCCGCAGGCGATGATGATGCCCTCGCAGGGGCCGTTGAAGTAGCCTAGGTAGAGGGTGCCTGTGTGGAATTGTTCCCAGGAGGAGAAGAACATTGTGATGCAGGGGATGAGGACTGTGAAGAGGCCTAGCGGGGTGGATCCGTAGGAGCAGGCTGCGACTGTTATTATTCCTCCTAGGGGACAATTCAACGAGTCGATTCCTGTAATTAGTCTCCATGAACAGATGGGGTGGTGGAGAAGAAGGAGAAGGAAGGAGGATATGAGAAAGGAGATTGATGGGGGATACCGTGATCGAATAATTCGCCGAGGGGGGAGGAAGAGCCAGTTCGCCTGGCTTGTTTCCCGTCCACGTTATCCAAAGTACTGTAAAGCCACAATCCGAGTACAAAGCTCCAGTACATCCACGACGGTCCTGGTCCAATTAAATCTGGTACCAGGACGAGAATCGTAGCGACGTTGACGAGGATAAAGATTAATCCTAGGAGAGTGATGAGATTTGGAGCGAGCCATAGTGGCAGGAGGGTCGTTATATAGTTCCAGTACGGCGTAAGGATGTAGCGTGCAATTGGCGATTTATCGACGCCAGAGTACTTGTAATATCTAACATCAGCACCCTGTTTCGTACAAGGTAAAGTTTAGGAGACGCCGCGGCTGAGGGAAGGAGGATACTTGAGTTGTTCCAGAGCTTCGTCTGAGACGCAGTCATCGTAGTGTCGTCCTGAATGGTTAGCAAGCAATATAAACAATTGGACACTTTTCGATGTTCCTGGCGACGACATTGGTGATGATCACACGCGGGTGAAGGATCCTTTGTTGACGGGGAATCAAGTTCCGAACGTTGGAGGCCAATGCGCCGACTGACGGCCCCTGGCCCTGGCTGATTTTCCATTGGCGGTTGGAAGCGCTGCTGTGGCAACCACCTCTGCCACAAAAACCCCATCCGCTGTCAACTCAACCAAGCTATCATCATTATTGAACTTCGGTTGAGAGGGAGAGACGGTGTTGCGATGAGGTTGCCGATATGAGACTTGTTGACTATTCTTCTGATGAAGATGACGAGGATGAAAAAATCGCCGAGACCGCTCCAATACACGCGTCCCGACTTCCTGTCCTTCCATCGGACTTTCATGACCTTTACAGCGGTATGTCCAGTTGTATCTACATATGGCTGACGAATAGTCAAACCATGGATAGGAAACGATCCATCTTTACATGATGGAAGGATACGCAATCAACCTCATGTTCCAGGACAATGGGCAACCCACGCCTACATCGAATGTGCGTCACCGCCCTAATTATACTAACAGAAGTCCGCCCTTCGTCTGAGCTACACGACCTCCTCCATGCTATTGTCGCTAAGGCAATTTCCCAGAGACCGCAGATGAAATCGCTTCTGTTCACTGAGGTTGGGAATGTTGCGCCGTTGCACGTGAGTTTGACGAGACCTTTAATTCTTTGGACAAAGGAGAAAGAGGCCTTTCTAACTGCTTTCACAAACGCTGTTGAGGAAGTACGGTATCTTGTCTCTTGAGAAAATCACTAATAGAAGTCTGCAGCCGTTTGACTTATCTATTGCGGATGTGGAATGTTTCATCAACCATGAATCGACAAGGAAATTCCTCGTCCTAAGACTTGAAATGTCAGAACAGGTTATTCCCGCATATCATCCGACTAATACAAGTTGACGCGCCTTGCCGAAGTCATTGATCAAGTGGTTGTCTCCTTTGATCGGCCGAGGTTGTATGACGTATTACTTTTATGATGATCGTCTGATGGTAGAATCCAGTGTATCATATTTCTATTGCGTGGTCGGGCATGGCGTGTGAGATTGATTCCGGATTATGTAGGATGCTGGAATGGGAGTTTCCAAGGATTGTTGGGACTAGGGTGTCTGTTCAGCAAGTAAAGCTTAAAATTGGGAACGAGATATCCACGGTTAGTCTGAAAGACGAATGAACGCGAGTCCCAAATAGGGGCCTTTAATAACTATATCTCTCCGGAGGGTCAAAGAAGCTACAAACATAGGTTAGACGTGTCTTATGAAATTCTAATGCTGATAGCTTGCGAAATGTCTTACGGTCGATGGTGAAAGGTCTCGTAGTCTTGCTCTGAGAGGTGTGATAGAAGCGACGAAGCGGTTGCTTCATTGGAAGTAAGACCTGTTATCATTGGATTTCCTCGTTCTTAGACCCTTCAAAGGCCCCATTTTCCATGAAAAAATGCGCCCAAAATCGTCTTAGACGAAAGTGCGTTCTACGATTTTAAAACTCCGCCCGAACCCTTAAACCCGGAGTTTTCCCTGTTTGCAGTTTTATCTCCCTGATCTCCGCCCTCGCATATAAAAGGCCAGGCCATACGCAGACTACAACCCACTATAATTACCTTGCCCTCAACTACTGTGCTCATAAGACAGAGTTGCGCTGAAAAGCCTTGCATTGCACAGAGTTTGGTGATTCTGTGGTACGTCTGCTTCTGCGGGCGTACGAGCTTCATTTTTAATTTCTGCCTTTGGGCTATTCGGGGTATTTTGATCGTGATCAGGATGCCTGGGAATAGCTTTGTTTTGTCGTGACAGCGCGATTTCCATCCATCTGATGAATCCACTTGCATGAAATTAATTTCGTTCGAGACCAGGGATACGTAAATAAATTACACGTTGCTTTGACCTGTTGTCGATCCAACGAACACAGGTTTGTCTGCCGTGTCGCTTGCAAAGGGCCTCCAGAAAATGGTGTTGTTGACGAGGTTCCTAACATCATTCAGCATCCTTGTAGCAAGTGCGCTTGCACAGAACGGGCTCAGTCCCGGACAACAAATTGTCGACGAGGGAAATGGCCAGAAAAGTGTGCCTCTGCGGACACATTCGTTGTATCCGCCATATCTTGACTCGGATCTCCAATCGAGGTGGTACGTACTTGCTATAAGGTGCGTTTTAACACAATAGGTGGGAATTTGGCGGCGATACCGTGGTTGATACAAATAAGTACATACCCAGACACATACAAGAGAACTAATTTCTCAGACAAGTACGACTGACATATGACCGGGCAAGTCAAGTAGGATGGATCTTCTCGCGTCTACCGTTGACAGCCACCAATTTCGAAGTACGGCTCGCTCTGTTAAAATGGCATGGGCTAATAGTAGATTGTGTTCGAGTTTAAAATCCACGGGAAGGGGACGGGGATCTATGGCGATGGAATGGCGCTATGGATCACTAAACAACGTGCGCAGACAGGCACGGTGTTTGGATTCACAGACAACTTTGAGGGATTAGGGGTGTTTATTGATACTTACAAGAATGGCCGTGCGGGTCTTACGTTCCCTTATGTCATGGCCATGTTGGGTGATGGAAGGACACCGTACGATAACGACAACGATGGCAAGGCCAATGATATTGGTGGATGTTCTGTATTGTCTTATGTTGAATGTTTTTTAATAGTAGGCTCGTGGAATACGGAAAGCGAATGTTCCGACGAAGGGGAGGTTGACGTATCGAAAAGATGATATGCTCTCCCTGGAACTACAATACAAAAATGAAGGGGAATGGGCCCCCTGTTTCAACATCCCAAACATAACCCTCCCAACCGTCTCATATCTCGGCTTCTCTGCCCACACCGGTGAAGTAAGCGGTACACCCCCCTCTCCTTGTAACCTCAATCTGACTCTAAGATTTCCATGATCTCCTGAGTGTTGAGACAAAGACGATCTACTCAACAACTCCACCAAATATACGACCTGCACCACCCATCAACGAACAACCTGCTCCAAAGAAGGGCAAGGGCCGATCGCAACCGGGGATAAAGACCAAGAAGGGAGATAGCTTTGGGATGGCTTTGTTACGGGTGGTGGGCGTTTTGGTTATCATGGGGGTGGGGTATTTTGTCTGGACTGCGTATCGAGCCCAGCAAGTGAGTCGATACTAGTGGGTTCGGTTGTAGTTGTAGAAGTATAGTCATGCATGTAGCTAGCGATTATATCATTCCTTGACATATGAACCACGATCTTTGTTTGCGACTCTGCCCTTACGAAGCAAGGTAAATATATGTTACGGATGTCATATTTGCGTAGATTGATATATGCATGTCTAGGTATCGACATTTTTACGAAAGAGCATTGTCCTCCAGTCCCACAGAAAGAAACCTCATTCCAAAGTTCGTGGCCGTAGCGATGAACAACAATCCACATAAGATAGTCGGCCCAAGCCTATCATCATATCTCACAGCCCTTCGTTTCCTAATCATCGCCGCTCTCCATAAAAACATTCCCATCCCATATACAACCACCGCAATCGCAACGAACGTAAACCCAAAGGCTGCGCGGATAGCGATATCGTCGCCGAAATTAAGGAGACCGGCCGCAATGGCTCCAAGGACTATTCCTGCTTCGTACCATGAAAGAAGAGTTCGTTCGTTGGCAAAGTAGACTTTCGGCTCGACTCGGACGGGAACGGCGATACCTATTCATGAGTCATGGAATGTGGGGGATGAACGTTTTCCGGGGGGAGCCTTGAAGTGTCTAGCGTAGACGGGTCCGGATATAACTGCTTGTGGATTTTCCAGAGCAGCGGTCGTTGCTGAGGGATTTGGAAGGACGAATTGCTTTATCCATTTCCATGTGCGATCTAACCGTTGTTTGAAAGTTCGTCTAGGATGATGCTCGTCATCCGAATCACTATCCTCGAAATCGTCCTCGTCGTCATCATCAATTCGCCGTCTCCTCGCACTGTCCTCAATACTCGCAATCTGATCCTCATGGAACATAAAATGTCTATCATCGTCATCTTCAAGTGGAAATCCCCTATCGGGAGAATAATCCTCTCCAATCCGTTCTTCCTCGTCCATTTCATTTCCTCCGCCACCTTCACTACTCGTCGTCGTTGAAATAGTGGTACTATCGCGGACGCGATGGATCCCGAAACTATGACTGCTCTTTGGTTTTCGGATATCTGTCCCCATCTGCACATACCAGTAGGGTAACAGTTCCACACGGTCATAGAGCAATGTTGCTGCGCCGTGGATGAATTTACTGAACTTGGGGACTGCTTCGACGAGATGCGAGGAGACTAGTTCGCGGACCCAGCGGGGTGGTTCTTGACCTAGTTGAGTCTGCAGTTTGACTTCTAATACGGCGTAAGGAAACCGACAGATATCTGAGTCTGGAAGTTGGTTGAACGGATAATCAATGCCAATGTCAGTTCGACGCCAATTCTCTCCGGCTCGAGGAGTTCCATCGAAAGAATCTTCTCTAATCAGAGATAATTCTGTATCAAGAGAGATTCGAACTCTTGCATCTCCAGGAAGTTGAAACGCCGTACGATTATAAAATGACCGAATTGCTACCATTAGTCCATTTATCTCCCTGCGAGGCATACTGGGTTTAAGTCGTTTCGCAATAACAGTGTACTGAACTTCCCTTGCGAGGGCCTCCAAATCCGCAATCTCCTTCGCTCCCATTTTCCCTTCCTTCCGCGCCTTTTCAAAAACAGTCTCAACCGGTATCTCTCCCTTCAAAAACCCATTCACCAACTTCTCTTTAATCGCAAACCGGGCCTTCACAGATTTCTCCCCCGTCCAGTCCTCTCGATGAGTCTTCCTCTCGACAAATATAGTCGAATTATCCACATTGCCATACCACCTCATTCTCACTGCCTCGGCACCCTCACTCTTCTCCAGCCTCCCCAAGTATAATTCCAACTCCTCGTTATCGTAGTAAATCGACGAGATGGCACTGTCGGCCACTTCAAACTCTTTGTTGGGATTGAAGACTAGGACAGGTAAATTTTTTAAGACGATGAGTTTGAGTTCAGTGATGTTGTCGGGGTGGACCCAGTACTTCGTGGTATTGCGCACGAAGTTTTGTTGGGATCCGCCGGCGGAGGAGTCGCCTTTGACGGGGTTGCCGCGAGTTCGGACAAAGTCATACTGGCGGGAGAGTTTTACGACGAGAGCATCGTAGTTTTCCTTGTAGAATGGTTTGGCGTTGAGACGGGCTGCGAAGATCGGTTTAAGGATGAAAGAGGTCTTTTTGTCGTGTTTTTTCTACGCATTACAATTGTCAGGGGGAGGATGTACCAGGATCTTTTGAAAGGCGGTGTAATTGAGGCGGGTATAGTGCGCTAGATCATGCACGTCGGCAATGATATCAGAGACCTACAATGTCAATTGCCATCTATTTGAGATGCACTTCTTCCTCAAGGATTAGGAAAGGCTCTTCATTTGCCTCTGTTTCAGGATTCAGTCCCTTGACAACTTGATCAATCTCCTTCTCCGTCGCTTTAATCCGCCTGGCAATCTCCCCCGATTTCACCTAAATCAGTAACCCCCCAATGCAGCCATCAAACCTTCTGAAACGTATGTACTTTATCCAACTCTGCTTCCAGCGTAGCGACGAAAGCCGCCTCATCATCGTTAGTCCATTTCCGTCCATCCTTCGTCCCAGCCTTGATCTACCATTACTCACTTGTCCCGAGAGTCAACCGCACCTCTTTCTTTACCGCATCGTAATCAAAGTATTGATACTGGTATTCTCGTACCAGAGATGTCTTCAGGTGTCTGCCAAACTTCATTGATGGATACGCAACCGGTAGGATGGGACAATTGATGCGTAAGGGTGAGGCAGGAGACTGTGGAACGGGAGAAGACTGCCTCGCTTTTAGCGATGGCCTCTGTTGTGTAGGTTTGGCTGGGACGTCAAAGCTGCTATCACATGGCAAGGGATCGGCATGTGATTGGTTACCGCCATTTCATCACGGAGGCACTTGGGGCGATCTCAACGAGGAAGATGGAATATTGCAATCTTGTCAATTTTAATTACATGGAGTCTGGATTTCTACGCGATTACTTTTCTATCAGATAGTAACATAACTAGGAGTAGGATTATCGTCCTCCAACGACCCAGTCACAGTCCAATGCTGAAACACATGTCCCTCCGTCTCAGCCTCATCAACGATCGCAATCGCAAAGTCCGCAATCGAAATCCCCAACAATTTATCCTTGAATAGATCTCCGCTTCCACTGATAGGAATATGATCATCATGCGCAACATACTCTCCCGTCCGTTCTACTCGTCAGTATTCTTAATTACACTGAGGGGGGATTGGAGTGGATTTGAAGGTTGGGGGGTTATACTTCCGGGACGGAACAGTGCAGAGGGAGACAAGAAACTCCATCTGAACGACTGATTTCCATCGAAAAACATATACGTGGTCCGACAACTCTTCACAAACGTAGTACTATAATCTCCATGCAGAACATTATGTTCATATTCCTGAATCGTCTTCTCATCCTGCTCAGTCGCTTTCCCATTCTTAACGGCGAGACGGGCATTGCGATACCCCCGTAGCGAGGATCCCAAGTGCCCGAGACGTTCTTCCATGTACTGGACGTGGGCTTCTGAGTCGGCGATGCCGCGGCGGTATTGTAACCACCACTGTCGCGAATCACACGTCGTATCGTCTTCCTGTCCAGGGAGATATAAACTGCCACATCCCCCGACCATGATAAAGTACGGGACTTTTGCTCTTCGTACAGCAAGTACGATCTTGCGTGTGGTTTCCACAAAGGGCATGTACTGCAACGCTCCTGCTCCACCGGTATGTGGTCCATACGCACTATCGTCAATTGTCCGTCTGATAAAAGGGGGATACTTGACAATGACATCGACTCCCTCGAATGTCTTTGCAATCTCCGAAATGCTGGAATTGTCAAAGTCGAGTGGGATAGGTGTGTATCGCTCATGCTGGCCAATTGCCGTAGGATTGCGAGATATCCCGACGACAGAGTGGCCTCGGTTCAAGAGCTCTACGACAGTATACGAACCAGTCATTCCGGCTGGACCGATGACAGCGACTTTCAAAGACCTTTTGCCTGCCATTTTCTGAGGAAATAGTTTGTGATGGTCCCGTTTGAGGTGTAAATGTCCCCCTTTTTAAAATGGGCCATCAGATCTTGTGCCGCAATGTCGCCCCGCACGTATTTTGCCCCACACACCGAGATCCCTGAGCAGAATATCGCGCGCGCTGCCCATTATTTTATTGCGTAGACGTCTCAGCGGGCAGACATTCTACCAGTCATCTAACATATTTGGGTGCCTCATAGTAGAGGACACTGAGATGAGATATGTGAATAGTGCGTAACTCATCCATGGGACGCTCGAGTGAAATCTCATCTTAAACCCCATTTTAGACTTCCATGTATTAGAATAGCGAAGTCCAAGAAGTGCCAGAATCATCTTCCAGGAGCCTATGATCGCGTTTGTCCTACGTCGTCGTTGTCCACGCGTTGGCCGCTCGCTTAATTTGCACATGCCTGTCGTGTTGAACCTTACCTTTCGTCTGTGGCGGTAAATTCCGACAGCAAAAAATTGCGCGGTAATCAGCGGCGACTTTCGCCGGCCCATCCCAAGTCCTCCACGTGCATCAACCACGAGACTCCCTTCGACGAACTCGGACCCAGTATACGGTATCGGCATATCTCACATCTCCGAGTCAAATAACCGGTGAATGCAGCGTAATCCCACCGTCGACATCGATTTATAACTTGCTTTTCGCTGTCTGTATTGTGTCCGCTCCTGCATTATGAGTTTTTCGAGAGTTGGGCCTGGGGAGAAGCCCATGGCTGTTGCACATCGTGGGTAAGTACTACTGCCTGTACTTTCGGACGGAAGAGTAATAGGAGGTACATGGAGAAGTTTCCCGAGAACACGGAGATTGCATTCGAGGAGGCTTTGCGCATTGGATCACAGGGTCTTGAGACAGGTATGTGCGGACGAGTCCGACGAGGGATTAATGCGTAGATGTACACTTGTCCAAAGATGGAGTCGTCGTCATCTGTCACGACGCATTACTCAAACGAATCTACGGCGTTGATGCCGAAGTCTATTCCCTTCCCTGGGAAAACGGATTGGACCAACTCAGAACGATTCGAGAACCGCATTCTCCGATGCTCACGTTTCGTCAATTGCTCTACAAACTTGTTGCGTCAAAGGAGGGAAATGGCTCGCTGCGTGCGGTCGAGGGAACCAAATGGAGTGATACTTGGATTTTAATGGATATCAAGGTTGGCCCAATATAGTACATACCAGGACCGAGTGATTGCATCTTACTCCTCGCGGTCAACCACGGGGGTGTTGATGTTATCGCTGCGTTCAACTAATCATTTAGATCGATAATCCGATTGAAATTATCGGTGTGATGAAGGAAGATATGGTCGCTGTTAATCCGGATATGTCGTTCTGGGCCCGGAGAATGATGTTTGTACATCCTTGTTGCAAAAGTCACTGATAACAGGGTATCTGGCATGAAGAGTATCTTCCGGCCTGTGCAACTCACGTTCCTGAGATTCCTCTTTCGGTAACATTTCTCTGGTCTGTTTCTAATAGTAGCACATCGGTCTTTCCTTGTCATATGCGATCGACCACTTCTTCGGCTGGCCTCAAGTCAAGTCATTCAACATGTTCCTTCCCTCCCTGATGGACAAGCGCGGCAAAAAATTCATCCGTCTCGCCCACGAGCACGACAAAAGCGTTCTCGTCTGGACCGTCAACGTATTCCCTCCTTTATCCAAGCCCCTCTGACGATAGTCTGAATCCTGGATGAAATGGGCAATGCGCTTGAAAACCGATGCAGTCTTGACGAATGATCCCTCTAAATACTTGGGATTAAGGGACCATGTCCCTTCCGAGAACGACGAGCCGGAAAACTGGCCTTTACGCGAACAGTTGAAATTGTATCTCTGGAGTTGGTTAGGTGTCGTTATCATGAGTTTGCGTGTGTGGCGATATTCCGGCCGAGGAGGGTGGAAAGAGAAGTTGGGAAATATGGAAGAGAGAGTTGTCGAGGGCGGGATCTCTGAGAAAGTCCAAGAGATTAAAGAGTGATTGTTTCAGGGTTACATAGCTTATGGATTGGGATGGGGGGAAATGCAATGGGAAAAGGTTCAAAAGCATTGTTATTCTTTTCATAGTTGATAATATTTCTTTCTCCCTTTAGAGGGTTACATGGACGATATACTGTCGCATTCCTATATTGAAATTTTTCTTGACGCGAGAACACTATCTAAATCAATTGCTCAAAAGCCCTCCTCATGGGAGATCGAATAGGTTTGACATCTGACATTAGCGAGAGTTCAAAAATACAAAAGTAAAAAGTACCTTTCCAGAAATCAATGGTGACCTTGGCACGTTTTGCAATTCCCTCAGGTGTGATTTCAAACTTCTTGTACGCATCTTTGTATGGTGCACCTGCTGTCAGTCACCCTTTAAAATAAGAGTGATACTTGTTCCCCAGCCATTAATACCAAAAGACTCGTGAGCCATCTTCTCCGTTCCGAAAGTCGAGAAAGGTTCAACATAAAGAATAGGATGTCCATCCCGAAGAACAGAAAGTCTGTATTCCAAAGGTTGTTCCATGAACGTCTCCCAGCACGGTAGACTCACTACTCTAGCCCTGATACCCTGTTTCTTCAATTCGGAAACAGCATCCACACAGATAGACACTTCACTTCCCGAAGACGCAAGAGTCACTTGAGCATCATCAACATCGATCAAAGTGTACCCTCCCTTGACGGCATGCTCGATGGTCGAGCCCTCGAGTTGCGGGAGATTTTGTCGAGAAAGACAGAGAATACTGGGAGTTTCTTTACTTGCGATTGCGACGTAGTAGGCCGCGGAGGTCTCGTTACCGTCTGCGGGACGCCAGACCATTAGATTGGGGACGGCGCGGAAATGCGCGATCGTCTCGATAGGTTGATGGGTTGGACCGTCTTCCCCGAGACCGATACTGTCGTGGGTGGCGACTGTGATGGTACGGAATTTGGAAAGAGCAGCAA